>SXGT01929866.1_pt1 | contig 11994 bp, 6 predicted proteins | sample 3176221 | NCBI WGS metagenome assembly SXGT01 (sample SAMN11356862, study PRJNA531348) | freshwater metagenome | isolation source: freshwater sample F1-120 | place: China: Fuxian Lake, Yuxi | collected 2017-12-25
CGGCGAGCATCCCGAAGCAGACGGCATCCGGCTGGAAGGAGTCATGCAGCCGACGCTGGCCGGCGTCTTGATCCGCAAGGTGCGGAATGGAGTCCACGTCACGCGGCGGTCGCGCAACGTGCTCATCAGTCATTGCCACATTTATCAGAACTCTGGCATCGGAGTCTTCCTCGACCATTGCAATCTGCACCAGACAATCATCACCAGCAGCCATATCAGCTATTGCCGACTGGGAGGTATCCGCGTGCAAGGGGGAGAGATTCGCAACTTCCAAGTCACCGGCAACGACATCGAATACAACAACAACGCTGCTTTCGGAGTGCCCGATGCCGACGGCGAACCAACCGCCGAAATCTACATCGACGTCGAAGACGGCACCGTCCGCGAGGGGACGATTTGCAGTAACACGCTCCAAGCGACTTTCAGCCCCAACGGAACGAACATCCGGTTCATCGGCAGCGGCACGAAGGGAAATCACCGTGCCGGCATGTGGACCATCGCCGGCAATCTGATTGGCAGCCAAGCCACCAACATTCATCTGACGTCGGCGTTGGGCTTCGCGATCTCCGGCAACTACATCTACAGCGGCCACGAGCGGAACATTGTCATCGAAGGCTCGCGCAGCATCGCCATCGGAGCCAACACGCTCGGCCACAACCCCGACTATGGCGACAAGGAACTCTCGACCGGCATCCGCTTCGTCGATTGCGAAGATTGCACGGTCACGGGCCTAATCATCCAAGACGCACTCGCCGGACAGAACACGGTTACGGGAGCGGTCGCGAACAAAAAGGACGGACTGATTGAACTCATCCGCTGCCGCCGCATGAATCTGACCGGCTGCCAGATTTTGGAGGGGACGCCCAATGGGCTTGTGCTGGAGGACTGCTCGGACACGCTGATCTCCGGTTGCACGGTGCTCGATCGTCGTACGCCGAAGTTGATGGAACACGCGATCGTTTGGCGCGACTCTGCCAAGCCAACGATCGGGAATCTGATTCACGGCTGCCGACTTGGCACCGGCCGCCAAGGCAACTTGAGCGGCACGAATCGTGAGGGAATCCGCGTCTCCGAAAATGTGCTGGACTGAAGCTCGTAGTGACCCGATTCATCGGGTCGCCGATGTCGTGCGACGAGGCGACATACTTTCGACCGCATCAATGCGGTCACTCCAAGCGCGAAGGACTTTCGTTGTGCCTCAAGGATCGGAAATCTTGCCAGCGATTCGCAGCCTGTTGGCTGAGGCCGGTGTTACGTTTCGCGAAGTGCATCACGAGCCAACACGCACCTCGGAAGAGTCGGCGAAGGCTCGCGGCGAAGAACTGCGGATTGGCGGAAAAGCCCTGCTGATGAAGGGGGACGATGACTTCCGGCTGTTCGTGTTACCGGCTGATCGCAAGCTCGATTCCGGTGCGATCCGGCGTGAGTTTGGTTGGAAAAAGCTGCGGTTCGCGACCCCAGAAGAATTGCACGAGCGAACGGGGCTCGTCCCCGGCAGCGTGCCGCCGTTCGGACCACCGATCATGCCGTTCGAGCTGTGCCTCGATCAGGCTGCGACGCTGAATCCGCGCATCGCGTTCAACGCCGGCTCGCTGACGGATTCGATCATCTTGACGATGAACGATTACCTCGCCGTCGCGAAGCCGAGTCGCGTGTTCGCGTTCTCATAGACCGGACGCTTAACTAGCACTACGCGCGAGCGAGTGATTGTTCTTTCGACGTTTTGACCACTCGCTCGCGCGTAGTGCCAAGTTATCTGACCGCTTCTACCGGCGTTGTGCGCTGAACGGCCACTGCTCGACTTGTTGCTGTTGCGGGACCGACGGTGAGTTCCAGATCGGAGCCGAGTTGCCCCAGACTGGCACGCTCTGCGATTGCGGCGGCGGAGCATACGTCTGCGTCGACGACGAGAACGGCATCTGCATCGACGGGCTGGGTGCCCCGGAGGCAATCGTCGGGCCTGAGTAACTCGGCACCGGTCGCGACATGGCGGCAGCTTGCTGCTGCTGATAAACGACCTGCTGCAGCGCCGACTGTTGCCGCAACTGTTCCTGAATCAGTGCGAGCCGGGCTTCCAGCTCCAGCCGCTGCTGCGTTTGCTTGGCGGACTCTTCCGAGAGCTTCGTTTCGAGGACCGCCTTCTCGCGTTTGGTTTTCTCCAAGTCCGCCAGCAGTTGCTTAACGGACTCGTCTTGCGCTGCGGGCTTCGCGGTTGGACTTCGCCGGGCGGTCTGCGTTGTCCGATTGGAAGACTTCGAACGGCTGGCCTGACTGATCGGCCGGCTTCCGAACAAGCTTCGGTTACGGGACGATGACTCGTAAGGCGAGCGTTCCTTCTGAGCTCCTTGCGGCGGAGGCGTCAGGTTCGGTCCTGCTTTGGGAGACTGAGCCGGCGGCTGCGCGGCCGGAGGTGGTACTGCCGATTGTGGAGTCGGTTCCAGCACGGGCTGCTCATCGAATTGAGCCGCGCCATACGAGTCATTATCTCGCATCAACCAGCGTGGCCCGCTCTGACAACCCACCAAGCTCAACGTCAACACGCACCAAGCGATCGTCCGCATGGTTGATCCTCCGAAAAGCCTCGGCGCGGACCAACTGCCCGACACCTCACGGCTTATCGGAACATATCGGGCAGAGCGACCCGCACGTTGAGCCGCGTCAGCAACATCGGCTTTCGCGGCATGAGCTGCGGGCTCAATGCACGCACAGCTTTCGCAGACTGCGAGTTTTGACAGGAAGCAGCGTCGTAGTGACCCGATTCATCGAGTCTATGAGCGAGGCAAGCGGTGCGAGACCCGATGAATCGGGTCACTTCGAGCGGAGTTCAAAACGCACAAAGCCGAGCGGACTCTCCAGACCGCTCGGCTTCGTATTTGATTCGGTTTCGCCGGGGCAGCCGCCTCTCTCCAAGCGGCTGTCCTGTGTCCTCACCGTTCCCTCATCGCCTTGCGGCGGTTCCTCAGAATCTCCGACCTCTCTCGCAGTCGGGCAGCCCAGAGTTGTTGTCTGGCTACGATCGCCGAGTGGCGGCGACGTTCAACGAGGATTGCAGCCCCTGTGCCAGTCGTCACGAGCTTTTCCAATTTCCTCGTGGCAGGTCGATTAACTTCCCGAATCACCGAGTGTTAGGGAATCCTCGACAGGGCGTGAGCTAGAGCGACTCCGCATCCGCTCGCTCGAAGTTGTAGAAATGACAATCTGAGTTTGGCTTCCTTTTTGAAATTCTTGCACAGGCTGTGAGTCGCGCAATCTTGCTCATCACTTGCCCGACTCGGCCCAGCTTGAAACGATGCCCGCATCAGATTTCAGATTTGAAATTTGAGATTTGAGATTTCAATTTCACCACTCGAAAGGTTTGACCGTGAAGATTCGATTGGCACTGTGCCTGATGGCTGTTGGATTTGGTTTTGTCCCCTTGGCTGTGAAGGCCGCCGATCCCTGGATCGTGTTTGAGGGAGGAGACGGGCCGGGCAAGGGGAAGCACATCGTGCTTATCAGCGGCGATGATGAGTACCGCTCGGAAGAGGCGCTGCCGCAGTTGGCGAAGATTCTCTCCAAGCATCACGGCTTCAAATGCACGGTGCTGTTCCCGATTGATCCAGCGGACGGAACGATCAAGCCGGATCATCAAACCAACATTCCGGGGACCGAGGCGCTCAAGACGGCCGATCTGGCGATTCTGGGGCTACGGTTCCGCAATTTGCCGGATGAGCAGATGCAGCCGTTCGTCGATTACATTGAAGTGGGCAAGCCGGTCATCGGCCTGCGGACTTCGACGCACGCCTTCAACATTCCGAAGGGCCACAAGTTCGAGAAGTACGGTTGGACGTACGGCGGAGATGACTACAAGTCTGGTTTCGGCAAGCAAGTGCTCGGTGAAACATGGGTAAGCCACTGGGGTCATCATGCGGTCGAAGGAACTCGCGGCATTCTGGCGAGCGATGCCAAGTCACATCCAATTCTGCGAGGCATCAAAGACGGTGACATCTTCGGGACGACGGACGTTTATGAAGTCAAACTGCCGCTGCCGGGAGACAGCCTGCCGCTGGTGCTCGGTCAAGTCACTGCGACGCTGAAGGACGATAGCCCGCCAGTGGAAGGGAAAAAGAATAACCCGATGATGCCGGTCGCCTGGACCAAGTCCTACAAGAGCGAGAGCGGTAAGACGGCACGCGTCTTCACGACGACGATGGGTGCCTCGGAAGACCTGTTGTGGGAGGGGACTCGCCGATTGATCATCAACGCCAGCTATTGGTGTCTGTCGCTGGAAGAGAAGATTCCGGCGAAGTCGAACGTCGATCTGGTCGGGGACTTCAAGCCGCTGCGATTCAAGTTCGGCGGCTTCGCGAAAGGCGTGAAGCCAGAAGACCTGCTGAAGTGAGGTCGAGGCAACTCACCTTTCGCAATGCGGAAACAATCTGCAATCATCCGCAGGACGCTAGCCCCGGTTAATTTCGCTCGAACCGGTGCTAACGCCCTGCGGCTGATCGGATAGTGAGATCCGCACTACGCGGCGGAATCGTCCCGGACATTACAGCGCAGAGCCAGGTCGGCTTCGAGTCGCTCCAGAATGCGCTGCACGGTCCGTTCGCTGCGGCCGATCTGAGTGCTGATTTCGGGGACGGGATAGCCCTGCAAGCACATCGTGGCGACTTTACGATCCTGTTCGCTGAGTTCGCTGAGCAGGACTTGCAACGTATCCGCGAGGATCGCAGCTTGATCGGGAGTCGGCTCGTTGGCGACCGCCTCCCAGTCCGAACGCGAGTCCTCGATCATGCGTGCGTTCAATGGCGTGGAGTTTTCCTGATCAATGTCGCGGCAAGCGGCCTTGAAGTATTCCAGCTTGCGACCGCACTTGCGAAGCGTGATCAGCGACAGCAGTCCCCACAACGCTGACCAATTCTCGAAGTGCGTTTCTTGCTCGGAATGCAGCCGAAAGAAACTCTGAAACGCCGACTGTACGACATCCTCCGGGTCCAGCTTCCGCTGCAGTCGCCAATTGAGCCGCTGTTGAGCCAGTTGAATCAACTGCCCCGAATAACGGTTAAAGACTTCTGTTGCAGCCGACGCATCGCCCATGGTCAACCGCTGCATCACCAGATCCACGGACGTCTCAAGGTACAACATCGTAACCTCACAACCAGAACACTAAGTCCAACTCGATCGGCTGACATCAGAATCCATTCGTGTTCGTGGGGCAATGACGCAGCACGCCGAACAAGCCCGCCTTTCACACGCACTTCACGGGGTTGAGTCGATCCTGCTAGAACCCGCCGCTCGCGAACGGCCGATCGATTTCGGCAGGCCGTTTTGCGATCGCGCCGTGAAGCAAACGGAAGCAATTCGAGCGACCTCAACACATTCCGCTTTCGCGGCCCAACACGGACAGTCAATCCCATGAGCCATTTTCTTGAGAAGCGCGATCGGTGGGGGAACAGTCTCTCGCTGTGGATGATCCTGGGTGCCATTTTTATCACGCCGCTGTGTGTCTGGTCGCTTCGTCACATGCGGATGGAAAACGACATCGATCACTGGTTGCCGTCAGACGATCCGAACTCGGTGACGTTGAAGTGGTCGATGAAGCAGTTCAGTTTGGATTCGGGAGACAGCATCTTTGTGGTCTGGGACGACAGCACTCTGCGAGACCCACGTATCGATCAGTTGGCCGAGCGACTGGGTGGGAAGCTCGATGAGCATGGAGTTCGTCGTGGTGGTTTGAAGCAGGTGGCTCGAGTGGTGACACCGATGGACGTGGTCAGCCGCATGGTTCAGCACGACGTTCCGCGAGATGAAGCGATCCAGCGGTTGGAAGGAGTGCTGGTCGGCATGGGGGCGTTCAAAATCCGACTGACGGCATCAGGTCGCCAGCGATCCAAGGAGGTCACGCGCGAGTTGCTGGCAAAAGCGAAAGCTCAACTGGGTGTCGATCTGCAAGTCCTCCCGGCCGCGCGGGATTTTGAAGCGACTGAAGAATCGGCATCTGCTGTCGCTGAGGCCACGCCGAGCGACTCTCCGGCGGTTGAGTTCGATCCAGTTCCGCTCCATGATTTTCAACTTCGCTGGAAGGGAAAGTGGATCGGCACCGATCACTCGAAGCTGCGCGATCTGGCGCTGAGCTTGAAAGGCAGTCCGACCGCAGAGGCTCCCGAAGGAACGCCGCAGATTGAGGATTGTTTTCAAACGCTCGGTTCACCAGTGGCGCTCTCGGTGGTCCTGAGCGAAGCGGGCGCGGCCGACATGGCAACGGTGGTGAAATTCATCCGCCAGGCCGCCATTGAGGTGGGCGTTCCCACGGAGCAACTGCATTTGGGCGGTCGCCCTGTCGCCACTACGGCGCTCAATGACGGAGTGATGTCTGCTTTGTGGAACCGTCGTGCGCCGGGCATTCAGTTTTGGAAACGGTCGGTCATTGGAATGTCGGCACTGATTGGAGTGTTGGTGGCCTTCACTATGCTCCGCAGCGTCAAGCTGACGCTGTTGGTGCTGTTTGTGTCGTACTTCACGGTGTTCCTCACGATGGGATTGATCCCGGCCACCGGCGGAAGCATGAATATGGTCATGGTGCTGATGCCGACATTCCTGCTGGTCGTGGTCATGTCGGGAGCGATTCACGTCGCCCACTATTGGCGTCACTCCGCGTACCACAGCCAGGGGAACGCGGCGATTGAAGCCTCGAAGATGGCCGGCCCGCCTTGTCTGTTCGCCACGGTGACGACAGCCATCGGCTTGCTGTCGTTGCTGAGCAGCAGCCTGACGCCGGCTCGCGATTTTGGAATCTACTCGGCGGTCGGTTCGATACTCGGAGTCGGCGCGGTGCTGTATCTGCTGCCGACGTTGATTCAAATGGTTCCTTTCAAGCCCCCCAAGGCCTCGGACGTGGATGCGACCAAGTGGGAGAACTTCGGCCGCTGGTGCTGCCGCGAGCGGCACTGGATCGTCTGGGGCTACACGCTCGCCACGATCGTCTGCGTCATCGGCTTGAGATGGTTCCGAACCGAGATGAAAGCCATTCGGTTTTTTCCCGCCGATGCTCCCGTCGTGCAGGACTACAACTTCTTGGAGGAGAATCTTGCCGGCATCGTGCCGGTCGATGTCATCGTGCGGTTCGACTCGGCGTCGCAGGAGCAACGGAATTTCCTCGAACGCATGGAATTGGTTCGGGACATCGAACAGCGAATGCGAAAGCATCCTGAGATCAGCGGCGCGATCGCGTTGCCCGACTTCAGCGCGGTCGCGGAACGGCCAGCGGAGGAGTCCAGCACGCTGGCGAAGATTGGCTACAACCGCAAAGCCAAAGAAACCGAACGTCGCATCAAAGAGGGGGACGTCACCGGCACGAAACTGTTTTTCGTGGTGGCCGACAAGCCGCACGATCTCCTTCGTCCGGGAGATGCTCAGTTGAACCAGGCCGGCGACGAACTGTGGCGCATCACGGCGCAATGCCTCGTCATGTCCGACGCCGACTTCGCGGGATTGATCCAAGAGATTCACGGCATGGCGGATTCGGTGTTGAATCCGCTCGACGGTACCAATCATGTCGTGACCGGGATGGTGCCGGTCTTTCTGCACACGCAACAGGCTCTGCTGGAAAGTCAGATCAGCAGCTTTGGTCTCGCCTACCTGTCGATCACGATTGTGATGATCTTCGCCGTGCGCAGCATCTGGGCGGGATTTCTCACGATGCTGCCGAACGTTTATCCCATCGGGCAGATTTTCGGATTGATCTCCTACTGCAACGTGGCGATCGACATCGGCACGATGATGACAGCCTCCATCGCGATGGGTATCGGCGTGGACGGCACGCTGCACAAGCTGACGTGGTTCCGCAAAGGGATCGAAGAGGGCAGGTCTCGAGAGGATTCCATCGCGCTTGCGGTGGGACACAGTGGCCCCGCGATTTGGGAAACCAGCGCGGTCCTCGCGCTTGGCATGTTGATGCTTTATCCCGCCGATTTGGTTCTCATCAGCCGCTTCGGCTGGCTCATGGCGGCGATCATCGCCGTCGCAGTGGCCGGCGACATCGTTTTCTTGCCTGCACTCCTCGGAGGTGCGCTGGGAACAATGATCATGAAGACGGTTAAAACAAAGTCGACCACTACCAACTCCGCGTCCGCGCTTTCGGCCATACCGCAGCCACATTTGGCTTCTGGCGACTTCTCCTCATCTCTTCCGAGCAGTAATCCGTAGCAGGTTGTTGTCGGGCCTGGATCACCGCAACGTCGAGTCGATCAGATCTCGTTTCGGTCCCTGCAGACGACGTCTACCGCTCAAGGCAGCGTCTCGATGGTATTGAGACTACAGAAGCACGTCAGCAAAATGTTAGTCTCGTCGATTCCTCAGCTTAACGAGAGAGTCTGAAATCTGGTTTGGACATGAAACCGACCAAAGTTGTCCATACCCATTCGACGCAAGCAAAAGGTTGAAAAGTGGGACCGCTGGGACTCGAACCCAGAACCAAAGGATTATGAGTCGGGCGTTGACAAGTTAGAACCACATGATGCTGTCAGTAGTTGTGGCAACCGGGGTGTTGTGGTTGCACCAATGGTTGCACTCGCGGCGGGTGATTTGGGCTGCAAAGCGGTGAGTATTGGTGAGGATGAAAGCCGTACCGAAATGATCGTTCCGCCAGAGTTGGTGGTACTCGTGGCACGCTGGCCGGTGTTGTCTGAGTCTGTCCGCCGAGTTGTGCTGGCGTTGATTGGCGGATCGTTACCAAAACCCATTGAAGCGGCGTTGCTGACACTGCTGGAATCGGTGCCATGATCACGGACTTTGCGATGGCTCGTCCGAACCACGATGACAATGAAGCTGTGTTGTCAGACCAACAAGGTGCCGTATTGAGTGGTTAGGGGTCTTCATTCACGGTCGCGGTTCAATGACTGAAAGGGGCTGGGGCTAGTGTCTCGACGGCGTGTTTGTGCGTTTCGTGCGCCTATGGCTTCAAGTTCGATTCTGGCGAATGGGTCAACGGTTGCTACGCTCGCGACGACATTAGTTGTGGCCCCAGATTGAGTTGCTCGCGCCGTTGGAATTTTGCCCAGACCCCTACCCCTTGCCTCGCGAGGTGGCCACGCGCTAGTCCCTCGCGACGGTGAAAAAGTTTTGAGAACCATTTTGAGAGCACCTGCGCGAACTCACTGGGAACAAGTGTGGTACTTGTTTGGGATGAAGACGGTATTCATTGGCTGTACCCAACCGTTCGTCGAAGGGGGGGGTGAAAGCTAGCTCGACGGACTGTGAAAAAGTATTTTGCAACCGAATCGCCTGGTTTCAATGTCACTATTCGGAGCACCCTGATTTGCCCAAACACCTACTTGTTTTGCGTACTTTCAGCGGTTTTGTCGGGGTTTTTGGATCTGGCCCGGCTCGCGCGATGGCGCTGGTGACGTAACTAACTCACCCGATGACAACGGGGCAAGCCGTCGCATCGGACTGGACGGTGCTGGCGACCGTATTTTGAGCGACCGCGCGGCGTCGTGGTTGAGTCTTTGCCTGACTCAATCGCAGAACGTGCAACTCGTCCCGATACCCTTGGATCGCCCTCGGCTACTGCACCAGCACCGCCTGCTCCGTGGCGGCCGAGACGCCGGTGAGTAGGTCGAACTCGTCGAAGAACAGCAATTCCAGGCCGCCGGTGGCTCCCGTGTCGGCGGTGAGTTCATCATAGAAACCGTCGAAGATTTCGGCGGCACTGAGGCGGGGCGTGACGGTCAAGCCTTGGCGAAGGTTCATTGCACGGGTCGCGTAATTCGACGCGGAAGTCCATTCAGACTGGATGGCGAGCAACGCGGCCGTCGAGTTGTCATAGATCGTGGCACCGCCGATCAGCAGGTCATCGCCCAAGCCTCCCGTGAGGCTGTCGTGACCGTCGCCGCCAATGAGTACGTCGCGTCCGGCGAGGCCGAGCAATTTGTCATCCCCTTCCCCTCCCAGCAACAGGTCGTTGCCTGCGGAGCCGGTCAGGATGTCGTCCCCTAACCCGCCGTCCAGGATGGCTCCGATCGTCACGCTACTACTCAGCGTGATGGTGTCGTTGCCGTCGTTTCCACGGACGACGATGCCGACAATGTTCGTGACAGCAAAGCTCTGTTTCTGTCCGTTGATCGTGACGTTGAGCTTTCCTGAACTGATCGCGACCGTGATGGTGTCATTGACCTGTGAGCCGACAATAATCACCTGCCGCTTGGCGGGGTTTGTAAGATCGGGGACCAGGTAGGAGCCTCGCTGTTGGACCTCGAAGGCTCCGATGTCAGTGCGGCCGACGGTTCGCACGAAACCCAGTCCACGCTGATCGAACGACTGCGGCGTGGGAATGGACCCGCGATTGATCGCCGGGCTGCCGGGAAGCAGCGCGTGCGTGAGCGTCGGCCCGCCGTTCTCGGCGAGCGGTCCCAAGAGCGGGTCCACGCCATAGCGATTCGAGCCAGCCACGGTCTCACGGATGGTGGCCCCAGCCCGATGCTCGACCAAGCTGTACTCGATTCGGAACGAACCGCTCAGTTCATCGCCCACGCCCAGCGCGTCATTGTTGGCCACGATCGTGCTCCGCAGGCTGGCCGTGATGATGCCGATGTTGCTGATGCCGCCGCCGTTGCCGGTGGACGAGTTCTGAGCGATCGTGCTGTTGTTGATCATCAGCGTGAGGGTGCCGAGCGCTTCGGCGACGTTATTGATGCCGCCACCATCGACGGTGGTCGAGTTCTCGGAGATCGTGCTGTTGTTGATCGTCAGCGTGAGGGTGCCAAACGGGTGGACCCGGTTCCTGATGCCGCCACCGCCGTTGACTGCCGAGTTCCCTGAGATCGTGCTGTTGTTGAGCGTCAGGCTGGCGTTGCCGCTGATGCTGAGGTTGGTGATACCGCCGCCGACGTTGCTGGCCGAGTTCCCGGAGACAGTGCTGTCGCTGATCGTCAGCGTGCCGGCAATGTTGCTGATGCCGCCTCCGTTGTCCGCCGAGTTACCGGAGAACATGCTGTTGAGGATCGTTAGCGTGCTGGTGTTAGCGATGCCGCCACCGATGCCGTCGTCGGTACCGGTGCTCGCTACGTTTGTCGAGAACGTGCTGCCGGTAATTGTGAGCATACCCTGGTTGTCGATGCCACCACCTCCGACACTGGCAGTGTTCCCGGAGATCGTGCTGTTGCTGATCGTCGCCTTGCCGTCGCTGGCGAGACCGCCGCCGTGTTCCGCCGAGTTCCCTGCGAGCGTGCTGTTGTTCATCGTCAGCGTGTTTCGGTTTACGATACCTCCACCATTGCTGGCCGAGTTCTCGGAGATCGTGCTGTTACTGATCGTCAGCGTGCGTCTGTTGCTGATGCCACCTCCGTCGGTGCCGGCAGAGTTCTCGGCAAGCGCACTATTGCTGACCGTCAGCGTGCCGTTGTTGTCGATTCCGCCGCCTCCGACACTGGCCACGTTTCCGGAGAGCGAACTGTTGCTCATCGTCATCGTGCCGTCGCTAGCGATGCCGCCGCCGACGGTGGCAGTGTTTCCGGAGAACGTGCTGTTGCTGATCATCAGCATGTTTCGGTTTATGATACCGCCGCCGTTGTTGTCGGCCGAGTTGCTGGAGAATGTGCTATTGCTGATTGTCAGTGTGCCAGAGCTAGCGATTCCGCCACCGTTGCTGGCCGAGTTCTCTGAGAAAATGGTGCTGCTGGTGATCGTCAGTGTTCCGCTGTTGCTGATGCCGCCTCCAGAGTTGCCGGCCGAGTTCCCGGAGATCGTGCTGTTGCTGATCGTCAGCGTGCCGTTGCTAGCGATTCCGCCGCCTAGACCAGTGCCGACGATGGCTGTGTTCGCGGAGATCATGCTGTTGCTAATGGTCAGCGTACCCCGGTTTGAAATGCCTCCACCGTTACTGGCTGAATTCTCGGAGAGCGCACTATTGCTGATCGTTAGCCCACATTATTCATGCGTATCCAATGAAGCGGCCCGCGAGGGCGTAGAAGGTGTTGTGACATCAGCACTTCAACGCCGCAGGGAGGCCGGGCA
>SXGT01025196.1_pt1 | contig 11992 bp, 8 predicted proteins | sample 3176221 | NCBI WGS metagenome assembly SXGT01 (sample SAMN11356862, study PRJNA531348) | freshwater metagenome | isolation source: freshwater sample F1-120 | place: China: Fuxian Lake, Yuxi | collected 2017-12-25
AACACTTCCGATTGCGATTGAATTACTTGCTAAACCGTCAGGTGAGAGAAAACTAGCCGTAGATCCACAAACAGGTTTTGAAGTAATCGCTAAGTCTGGCAGATTTGGCGCTTACATCACTGAAGTTTTTCCAGAAGAAATTGTTGAAGAAGGTGCTAAGAAAAAGAGAAAAAAGAATGATGCGCCAAAACCTAAAACTGCATCTTTGTTATCAACAATGTCATTAGATACCGTTGATTTATTAGATGCTCTTAGGTTGCTATCACTTCCTAGATCACTTGGAAGTTATCAAGATGAAATTATTACTGTTCAAAATGGTCGCTACGGTCCATATATGAAACATGGCACAGACTCTCGCACACTCTCAAGTGAAGACCAATTATTTTCAATTATGCTAGATGAAGCAATTGAAATATATAAACAACCAAAAGTTAGACGGCGCGGTGTTGCCAAACCACCACTTAAAGAATTAGGTAAAGATCCACAAACTGATAAAGAAGTGATTGTGAAAGATGGCAGATTTGGTGCTTATGTAACAGATGGTGAAACAAATGCAACACTACGCAGAGGGGATGCGGTTGAGTTGTTAACTTTAGAAAGAGCACTTGAATTATTAGCAGGCCGTCGCGCATGGGAGATTGAAAATCCTGGCGGTTCTAAAAAGAAAGGTAAGCGAGCTAAGAAGAGTGCTCCAACCCTTACTGAAAAAATAATTAAAGGCGCAGGTGTCAAGAAAAAGGCTAAAAAAGCAGCAACTGGTGTTGGAAAGATTATCTAGTGGTGATCAATAAAGATTACGATCACATAATTATTGGTGCAGGAATTATTGGAATCTCTTTAGGATTAGCATTACTTGAACTAAACCCTAGTAGAAAAGTCTTGATTATAGATAAAGAGAATAAACCAGGAGTCCACGCCAGTGGCCGAAATTCCGGAGTCCTGCATGCAGGCTTTTATTACTCACCAGATTCTTTAAAGGCCAAGTTTTGTAGATTAGGTAATTTAGAGCTGCGAAAATTTTGTAAAGAAAATAATTTAAGAATTCTTGAAACCGGTAAAGTGGTTGTATGCCAAGATAAACAGGATGTTCTAAGGCTTGAAGAGTTATATCGCAGGGGCGTTGAAAACGGTGTAGACATAGAACTTCTTAGCTTTCAAGAGTTAAATAGAATCGAGCCAGCCGCGCAAACAATTGATAAATTTATATGGTCACCAACTACCGCAGTTGGTAGCCCAAAAGACGTAATAAAAAAGCTATCTGAGAAATTTATAAAAAGTGGTGGAAAGTTTTTATTTAATCAGAAAGTTAAGTTGATTAAAAATAATAATGAGATATTAATTCAAACTAAATCAGCTAATTATTTTGCTAAAGCAATAATTAATTCAGCAGGTGCCTATGCAGCAGAACTTGCAAAACAAGTTAATGTTGGAAGAGAATATGTGTGCATGCCATTCCTTGGCGCATACAAGAAAACTAATTTACTCTCCCAAAATCCTAAGCGTCTTGTGTACCCTGTTCCTAATCCAGTCAATCCATTTTTAGGTGTTCACACTACAATTACTTTAAATAATAAACTAAAAATTGGGCCAACGGCATTTCCAGTTATTGGTAAAGAGCAATACAAAGCTTTAGATGGGTTTAGTTTTAAAGATTTAGTAGAGTTTTTATCATCATCTAAGGCACTTTTAAGATCAAATTCAGTTAATTTACTTGGTTTAGCTCAAGAGGAGGTTTTAAAGTTATTCACAAAACCTTTACTAAAACGAACTCAAAAACTTTCAGATTCTTTACAGATTAATAAAAACTGGGTAAAGCACCCGTCAGGGATAAGAGCGCAAATAATTAATACAAAAACTAAAACAATTGAGATGGATTACATTGTTGAGTCAGATAAAAATGTGGTCCATATTTTAAATGCTGTTTCACCAGGATGGACCAGCTCCCTCCCATTTGCCCGATGGGTAGTGGAAAATCAACCCTTGCTAGCCTAAGAGATACGCTTAGGTCATGTCACTGCCATATCCAACAGCTCCAGCTCAATCAGTATCTAGAAGTGTGCTGGCAATACCAGCCTTTAGAAAACTTTGGCAAGCAATGGCATTTTCATCCTTTGGTGATTGGTTAGGCCTTCTTGCTTGCACCGCACTAGCTCAACAATTAGCTGGTGGGGATTATGCAAAAGCTAACTTTGCTATTGCAGGAGTATTTATTGTCAGATTACTTCCAGCAGCTCTGCTTGGCCCATTTGCTGGCGTAATTGCTGACCGCTTTGATCGAAGAAGATTAATGATTATTTGCGATATTTTAAGATTCTCACTTTATTTATCAATACCAATTGTTGGTAATTACTTTTGGTTATACACCGCAACTATATTGGTTGAAATTATTACATTATTTTGGTCACCCGCAAAAGAAGCATCTGTACCAAATCTAGTCCCTAAATTAAAACTAGAAAATGCTAATCAAGTTTCATTACTTGCTGCATATGGGACTGCGCCAATTGCCGCTATTGTTTTTTCCACTTTGGCAGTTTTTACTGGCGCGATTAATTCCGCAATTGGTAATAAAACCCCAGCCTCAGCTGCTGATTTAGCGTTATATATCAATTCGATTAGTTTCGCTTTTTGTGCTCATACAATTTGGCGTTTAAAGGAGATACCAGAGGGACCTAGTAAAAATCTAAAGCAAGTCTCACTAGGTAGATCACTTTGGGACGGCTTTGCTTTTATTAAAGATTCTAAAATTATCAAAGGACTTGTATTTGGAATGCTCGGTGCTTTTTTTGCAGCGGGGGCGGTAATTGGTTTAGCTAGAACCTTTGTTGACGACCTGCAAGCAGGTGAAGCTGCATACGGTATTTTATTTGGGTCAGTGTTTTTTGGTTTAGCACTTGGAATATCCTTTGGTCCTAAAGTTTTTTCACAGTTTTCTAGAAGGCGATTATTTGGGATATCTCTAACAATTTCAGGTATTTTATTAGTAACTCTTTCATTAATGTTAAACCTAGTATTAGCAATCTTTATAACAATTATTCTTGGTTTATTTGCTGGTATCTCTTGGGTGACTGGATTTACCATGCTAGGACTTGAGGTTGATGATGAGGTGCGCGGGCGCACATTTGCGTTTGTGCAGTCTTTAATTCGTGTTTCATTAGTACTAGTACTTGCGGTCTCACCATTAGTTGCAGCAGCTATTGGCCAACATACTTACACTTTTAGAACTACAACTCTTACCTATAACGGCGCAGCATTTACTATGTTTTTTGCTGGCCTTATCGCGGTATTAGTTGGAGTGATTTCATATCTACAAATGCGTGACCGGCCAAATGTTTCACTATTAAGTGATATCAAATCAGCATTTCGAGGTGAGTTAGGCGCAATTACCGGACAAGCAACAGCTGGTGTGTTTATTACATTTGAAGGTGGGGAAGGTTCTGGTAAGTCAACTCAAACTAAGTTGTTAAAAGAGTGGCTTGAAAAAAATAACGAAAAAGTATTACTAACTCGAGAGCCAGGTGGTACACCACTTGGTAATCAGCTTCGGGATATTTTATTAGATAATAAAACTGGAAATATTTCACCCCGCGCTGAAGCTTTAATGTATGCAGCTGATCGAGCAAATCATGTTTACACAATGATTCGCCCCTCCCTTGAAAAGGGTGAGGTAGTAATAAGTGATCGCTACTTTGATTCATCCGTTGCTTATCAAGGCGCGGGCAGAGTCCTATCACCTGGTGAAGTAGTGAGAATTTCAAGGTGGGCTACTGAATCCTTAACTCCCACCCTGACAATTATTATGGATCTTCCAGCTGAGATTGGTTTAGCAAGATTGCGATCAACTGATCGCCTTGAGAGTGAGCCACTTGCATTTCATGAGAGGGTACGTCAAGAATTCCTAAATCTTGCCTATCAAGATCCAGAAAGATTCTTACTTGTTGACGCCTCATTAAGTATTGAACAAATACACCAAGTGATTATTGAAAGAGTAGGCTTAATTAAGGCACTTAAAAGAAATCAAAAAAACTAATGAGTGTTTTTGACCAATTAGTTGACCAAGAGCAAGTAACTAATGCTCTTAAAGATGCAGTATTAGCAGCAAGTGATAGCAGTAATTTTAGTCAGCAAATGACTCATGCCTGGCTATTTACAGGACCAGCTGGTTCAGGCAGATCAAATGCAGCAATTGCTTTTGCTGCTGCTTTAGTTTGCCCAACAGGAGGTTGTAATAAGTGCGCTGAGTGTTTATCAGCTATAGCTGGCTCACATGCTGATGTTGAGTTAATAAAAACAGAGGGCTTATCAATAAAAATAGATGAGGTCAGAGATTTAATCAGTAGAGCATCTTGGTCACCTTCGGTTGCAAATTATCGAGTTGTAGTAATAGAAGATGCTGATCGTTTAACTGAGGCTGCTGCAAATGCTTTACTTAAGGTAATAGAGGAGCCAGGTGCTAGAACTGTGTGGCTACTTTGTGCGCCAACACTTACTGATGTACTAGCAACAATTAGATCACGTTGTCGCCACCTTGGTCTGCGTACACCATCTACAAAGGCGGTAGCTAAATTATTAATGGAGCGTGATTTAATCAGTGAAGAATTAGCAACCTTTGCAGCTAAGGCTTCCCAAGGACATATTGGAGTGGCCAGATATCTAGCAACTGATAACCAAGTCAGGCAAGACAGATTAACAACCTTAAAAATTCCATTAATGATTACAGATATTTCCTCCGCTTATAAAGCAGCCCAGCTACTAGTTGATACCGCTAAAGCTAGAGCTGAAGCAGATGCAGAGCTTCGAGATAGTGCTGAGATTGAAAAACTAAAACAAGCTTGGGGATCAACTGGTTCAAAACTTGTAGCCGGAGGAGCTAAAGCGGTTAAAGAGTTAGAGAAGGAACAAAAAACTAGAGGTACTAGATTATTAAGAGATTATTTAGATAGAGCTCTTTTAGATCTAGCGACACTTTATCGAGATGTAATGCTTGTTCAATCTGGTGTGAGTGAGAGCTTAATTAACTCTGATCTAAAAACTGAGATTACAAAAATGGCCGATCAAATAGCGGAGAGTAAAACTTTGTTAAAGATTCAAGTGATTTTAAAGGCAAGAACTAATCTGGCCCATAACGCCGCCCCTTTATTGACCATAGAAGCACTTATGTGTGAGTTAAGGCGCTAATTATGGTACTTGGAACACTCATTGATAGGGCAAAATACTCTCATGCGTCTTGACCATGTTTCCTACGTTGCCTCCCATGACCAAATCTCTGATGTTGTGAACCGGATTGGTTCTCAAATTGGCACTGCATTTATTGATGGTGGTATTCACCCAAAGTTTGGAACTAGAAATTTCACAGCGCCATTACTAAATGGTCAATACATTGAGATTGTGTGTCCACTAGATCATCCAGCAACTGATGCCACACCATTTGGTCAGGCAGTTAAGAAAAAAGCAGAAGCTGGTGGCGGATGGCTTACTTGGGTATTTAGTTCAACTGATTTAGCAGATGTAGAGGAAAAGTTCGGTAGAAAAGCAGCTGATGGTTCTAGGACTCGCCCAGATGGCAGTGAATTAAAGTGGAAGCAAATTGGCGTCAAAGAAATTGTAGGATCTGGTGAGTTACCATTTTTTATTCAATGGCTAACTGATAATCACCCATCAAAGGATGGAAACAGTGTTGCAAAAATTAGCAAACTTGTTATTGCCGATGATGAAAAATTAGCTGATTCTTGGTTTCAAGATGAGATTAAATCTGCTCTAACTGATATTGAAATTGAATGGGTAAAGCCTGATTTAAATGATGGTGATAAAGGAATTGTCGCAGTTGAATTAACAGTGAACAATTCAAAAGTAAAACTTGATTAAAACTGGTAAAAAATAGGGAAAAAGTAAGGTAAACTTAAGTTAGTAATTTCCCATGTGCTTACACTTTGTAAGCGCCTTGCGGGTCTTAATCTCTAATCACCACCAAGACGCGCATCATGTCTTGTTAGGTTGATTATGTCATTTAGAGATTTAGGCGTTAACGCTGCGTTAATTAAAGCGCTGCACACAGCAGGTATTGAAAAGCCATTTCCTATTCAAAAAGCCACATTGCCGGATGCAATTGCAGGTAAAGATATTTTAGGTAGAGGCCAAACAGGCTCTGGCAAAACCCTAGCTTTTGGGCTGGCTTTAATGACTCAACTAGCTGGTCGAACAGCTAAACCGATGCAACCCCTAGCACTAATACTTTCTCCAACCAGAGAGCTAGCAATGCAGATCAGTGATGTAATCGCGCCTCTTTCTAGAACAGTAAATTTAAATTCACAAGTTGTTGCAGGTGGACTTTCTTACTCAAAACAAATTCAGGCACTAAAACGCGGTGTTCCAATTGTGGTTGCTACCCCTGGACGTTTGATAGATCTTATTCAAAAAAAGCATATTAAATTAGATGATATTTCAATTACTGTATTAGATGAAGCAGATCAGATGGCAGATATGGGTTTCTTACCCGATGTTAAAAGAATCCTTGATCTAACTAAACCTGGCGGGCAAAGGATGTTATTTAGTGCCACATTAGATAAAGATGTTGATTCTCTAGTAAAAAAGTATTTGAAAAATCCAATGACCCATTCACTTGCTAATGAGAAATCAACAGCGGGAAATATGAGCCACCACGTGTTAATACTTGAGCAAGCACATAAAGATTTAATTACAGCGCAAATTGCTGCTAGAAAAGGTAAAAGTATTTTCTTTGTTAGAACTAAACATGGCGCAGATAAGTTAACAAAAAAGATGAATGAGGTTGGAGTTGCAGTTGGCGCCCTTCATGGTGGTAAAACTCAAGCTCAAAGATCTAGAGTGCTTGAAGCTTTTAAATCAGGAAAAACAAATGCATTAGTAGCAACTGATGTTGCAGCCCGCGGAATTCACGTTGATGATGTTTCATTAGTGGTTCATGTTGATGCTCCTGAGAATCACAAAGATTATCTACATAGAGCAGGAAGAACTGCCAGAGCAGGCGCTGTTGGAACCGTGGTGACTCTTGCAACACATAAGCAACGCAAAGGTGTTCATGGATTAACTGCAAGAGCTGGCGTTAGATTAAGTGAATCAACAGTCAGGCCACTTGATGCTAATTTAGTAAGAATTACTGGCGCAGCTGAACCATCTGGAATTCCAATTGTTTTAGCTGGTGCTTCAAAGGGTGAAGAGGGTGGAAAATCTGATCGCTACCGCGGTTCAAGATCAAGGGGTGGCGGTAAAAAGAAGAAATCAAGGCCTCGTCCACACGAGCGTCGCAAACGGCCAAGGTAAAAATTTAGTTAAATATATTTCCTATGGCAAAGATTTCAAATAGCATCGAAGTAAACGGAATTAACTTTATTTCCGAATCTGAACGCAAAGGCTCTGCTAAATCCTTATTTTGGCCATGGGCAGCCGCAAACGTTTCATTTCTTGCTCTTTCATATGGATCATTTTTTCTTGGCTTTGGCATATCTTTTTGGCAGGCAACTGCAGCTGCAATTATTGGAACTCTGGGCAGTTTTTTTCTAGTTGCTATTTCATCCCTTGCTGGTAAGCGAGCGAATGCACCAACGATGACATTATCTAGAGCTGCCTTTGGTGTTAAGGGAAATGTATTACCAGGCTTTTTATCTTATTTAATCTTTGTGGGTTGGGAGACGGTATTAGTCTCATTAGCAACTTTGGCCTCTGAAACTGTTTTCACTAGGGCGCTCGGTGTTAATCCTGATCTATCTAAAATCATGGGGTTCTTACTTGCAGGTGGGCTAACTGTTTTAGGTGGAGTTTTAGGTTTTAAAATAATTATGAAAATTCAGTTTTACTTAACAATTATTACATTAATTCTAACTCTAGGTTATATAACCTTAACTATTGATCAAGTAAATTGGAGCGCAGTATCAGCAATACCTACCGGTTCAACTCAAGGCTTTATTGGCGCATTAATCTTTGCAATTACTGGAATAGGTCTTGGTTGGGTTGGTTGCGCAGCCGACTATTCAAGGTATTTACCGCGCAAGACTTCAAGTAGAGCGGTAGTTGGCTGGACAATATTTGGAGCATCGGTTGTGCCAATAATTTTAGTAATTTATGGATCACTGCTAGCCGGCTCTAGTAAGGCATTAAATGATCAAGTTGTCTCAGATCCAATTGGGGCTTTAACAACTCTTTTACCTACCTGGTATTTAATCCCCTTTGCAGTAGTCGCTATTTTAGGATTAATTGGTGGAGCGATTCTTGATCTTTACTCATCTGGTTTAGTTTTAGTTTCAATTGGACTACCAGTAAAGCGTCATATTGCCGCCGGACTTGATGGTGTAATAATGACTATTGGCACAATTTATTTAGTTTGGTTTGCGAGTGATTTCTTTGTTCCGTTTCAAGGATTTCTAATCACCTTAGGTGTGCCAGTTGCAGTTTGGTCTGGTTTATTTGTTGCAGATGTATTAATGCGAAAGAGTTATGCTGAAGTTGAGTTATTTGACTCAAAGGGAAGATATGGCGCCTATAACCTTAAGTCCATTGGTTTAATTTTATTTGGCACAATTATTGGTTGGGGATTGGTAACAAACTCTCTTGCCTCTTGGTTGTCTTGGCAAGGTTATTTACTCTCACCTTTCGGTGGTAAAGAAGGCCAATGGGCTTATGCAAATCTTGGAGTTATAGCAGCGCTACTTATTGGCTTTATTGGTCATGTTGTTTTATCTAAGAGTGATATTAAAAAACAGGAAGTTTAATTTTTCCAAGAGGTAAACAGTGGCCTGCCTTCGGCATATCCGGCAGCTGATTGAATTCCAATTACAGCCTTTTCATGAAACTCAATTAAGTTTTTAGCTCCGCTATATGTGCAAGAGGAGCGAAGCCCTGCGATGATTTCATCAATTAGGTCTTCAACACCAGGACGAGTGGGGTTTATATACATCCGAGAGGTTGAAATACCCTCTTCAAATAATGATTTACGGGCGCGATCAAATGCATCTTCATTACTGGTTCTAGCTGCAACAGCGCGAGCTGATGCCATACCAAAAGATTCTTTATAAAGTGCGCCATCTGAATCTTTCCTGAAATCACGAGGAGATTCATATGTGCCAGCAAACCATGAGCCAATCATTACTTGGGACGCACCTGCTGCCAGTGCAAGTGCTACATCTCTTGGATGGCGCACACCACCATCTGCCCAGATTGTTTTACCCTGTTTTTTAGCTTCAGTCGCACATTCAAGGACAGCAGAGAATTGCGGGCGGCCAACTCCAGTTTGCATGCGAGTTGTGCACATCGCACCCGGTCCAACACCAACTTTAACTATGTCAGCACCTGCCTCAATTAATTCTTTAGTACCAGCTGCAGTAACAACATTGCCAGCAACAATTGGTATTACAGGACTTAGTGCTCTAATTGTCTTAAGAGCATCAACCATCTTCTTTTGATGACCATGAGCAGTGTCAACAACTAACACATCAGCGCCTGCTGCGATGAGCGCCTTAGCTTTCTTTTCTACGTCCCCATTAATTCCAACAGCTGCGGCAACCTTTAATTTTCCATTAGCATCTACTGCTGGTTGATACATCGTTGCTCTAAGTGCTCCAGTGCGAGTGATAATTCCTACTAGTTTTCCAGATTTATTAATTACTGGGGCAAGGCGCCTTCTCTTATCAGTTAAAAATTCAAATGCTTCCTTTGGCGTTACATCATCCTTTAAACTCACTAAATCTTTAGACATAATTTTATTTAACTGAGTAAAGCGATCAACATTTTCACAATCTGCTTCAGTAATGATTCCAACTGGAACATCATCTTCAACCACAATTAGAGCGCCATGTGATCTTTTAGTAATTAAATCAATGGCATCTGCCACAGTTTCATTTGGATTTAAGGTAACCGGGGTGTCAAAAATAATATGACGAGACTTAACCCAGGTAATTACATCAGCAACAATTTCAAGTGGAATATCTTGTGGGATAACAGCAATACCACCACGTCTGGCAACTGTTTCAGCCATCCTGCGGCCACTTATTGCAGTCATATTGGCGACCACTAATGGAATTGTGGTGCCAGTTTTATCAAAAGCGGTTAGATCAACATCCATTCGGCTGGATAAAGCAGAATAGGAAGGGACCATAAACACATCGTCATAGGTCAGGTCGTGGCTTGGATTATTTATGAAACGCACGTGGGGAAATTATACTCAGATTTATCTACGCCACCCACGCTCAGTTTCCCCAGCCACTAGCGAGAATTAAGTTAATTACACCCTCACCTATTAGCCTTAATTGCTAGGGTTGTCTTACTTCCAAAGCAGTTTAAGCCTACAGGAGAGAATTTGGCCGCCGACGACGACATCAATTCAGAGGAAATTATTACTGAGGAGATGCTTTGGGAAAGAATTCCTGAAGTGCAAGGTCTTGATCGAGCAAATACGTATTACGAATTATCTGCGCGAATTTATGCCCGCGGACAATATGATGAAGCATTAGCGTTAGCTGAAACTGCCCGAGATATTTATTCAGATCTTGGTGCAATCGCACCAGCTGATGGCTTAGCCCAGGCTTATTCAGCAATTGGTTATAATTTAAATCAATTAAAGCGGATGAATGAAGCAGCCAATGCTATGAGTAAGGCAGTAGACCTACTTCGCGAAACAAAATCACCAATGGCGATTGAACTTGCCTGCACCTTAGGTGAGTGGTGGTTTAACTCTAGAGAGTATGAAAAAACTATTGAGTGCATGAACTTATGTGTGCAGGAGCATTTAGTAGATGGAAATGATTCAGGTGCTGCTAATGACATGCATTTAATTGGTTGCGCGTATCGAGAGTTAAAGAATTACGAGAAGGCACTAGAAGCATTTAAAGAATCCAGAGCTTTGTTTAAGAAGCTTAAAGAGGTGATTAATGTGGCAAGGTGTGATCAAAAGATTGCGCACTGCCTAACAGAGTTAGGCGATGTAGAGGGTGCATTACTTTCTGCGCAAAAATCACTAGATGTTTTTGTAACCGTCCATGACCATAGGCGAGAGACCTATTCCTCGTTTGAATTAGGTAAAGCTCAGATTGCTTCAGCGCAGTATGAAGAGGCTCTTATGACACTTGAGAATGTGCTGGAGAATGTAACTGAATCTGAGTTTAAGGATTTTGAATTTATCATTGATATTGAGCGAAAAATCTCGGTAACACTTACGAAATTAGGTCGCCTTGGTGAAGCTAATGAAATCGCTCGCCGCCTTGACGCAGTTGTTGAGGTAATTGACGAAAATTAGTTTTTCAGGTGATTACTTGGATTTAAATGTTGTATTGCCCAGGCATACATAGCAATAGCACCTGCAGCTGAGGCGTTCATTGACCTAGTTGAGCCATATTGAGAAATAGCAAGAACAACTGAACAAACTGCCACACCCTCATCACTCATCCCAGCACCTTCTTGGCCAAATAACATCACACATCTTTTAGGAAGTTCCGCGCTCTCTAGTTGCTTTGAAATAGGAAGATTATCTATTCCAATAATTGGCAAGCTTTGCCTATCACACCATTTCTTAAACTCATCAACAGTTGCGTGGTGATACACAGTAAGATATCTATCAGTGACCATTGCGCCTCGCTTATTCCAATCTCGCTTACCCACAATATGAACTGCGCTCACATTAAAAGCATTTGCAGTTCGAATAATCGAGCCAATATTTAAATCATGTTGCCAATTCTCAATTGCGATTTGTAGATCATGTCGCTTGGTATCAAGTTCGGCGACAATGGCTTCCACCTTCCAATATCTGTATTTATCTAAGACATTTCTTCTATCTCCATGCTCAAGTAGCTCTTGATCAAAGTGATTATCAGTGGGCAATGGTTTAGAGTGTGATCCTACGCCAACAACCTGGTAGAACTCACCAGGGCCAACGATTGATTCAGACATGAGTGAACCATAAGGGTTAAGGAGTGATGATGAGAAAATCTTGGCTCCCGGCTTATCTTGCTCTTGGAACCGTCTGGGGTTG
>SXGT01070166.1_pt1 | contig 11992 bp, 7 predicted proteins | sample 3176221 | NCBI WGS metagenome assembly SXGT01 (sample SAMN11356862, study PRJNA531348) | freshwater metagenome | isolation source: freshwater sample F1-120 | place: China: Fuxian Lake, Yuxi | collected 2017-12-25
CGAGTTAGCGCAGACGCGCGCGAGTGACAAACGTGGACTCGGGGGGCTTACGCCCCCCGCTCGCCGGGATGATTGGCTTCATCGAGAACTTTTCTTCGTGCGTAAACTTCTTTCCTCTCGCCGTTGGCTCATCGCGGCTCTGGCTCTCGCGCTCGTCGGCGCGGGTGTCGGGGTGTGGGCGATTTGGTTTCGCTCCCCGGAGCGCGCGAGTCTGAGCGCCGGAAAGGGCATGCGCGTCGTGGCCGTTTCGCCCGATGGTGAGTTGATCGCCGCGGCAGGTGAGGGCGGCACGGTGCGCGTGTGGGACGCCAGCGGCAGCACGAAGTTCGCGCTCGAGGGGCATACCGGGAAGGTAAACGGCCTCGCCTTCGCCCCGGACTCGAAGACACTGGCAACGTGCGGCGACGACCGCACCATTCGGCTGTGGGACGCGAGTACCGGCGCGGCGGGCGCGATCATCAGCACGCCGGAGGCGAGCGCGGAGTGCGTTGCGTTCTCGTTCGACGGCAAGGCGCTGGCGACCGCGGGCGGCGACGGTCTCGTGCGCATCTGGGCGGTGCCGAGCGGCAAGCCGGTGCGCGTGCTGAAGGGCCACACGAAGCGGGTTCACGCGGTCGCGTTCGTGCCGCACGCCAGCACACTGGCGAGCGCGGGCGAGGACGGCGGCGTGCGCCTGTGGAACTGGCTGACCGCGGAACCGCTGGGCGTGCTGTCGGTCGAGAAGCACCGCGTTCACGCGCTGGCCGCTTCGCCCGACGGCAAGACGCTGGCGGTGGCCGTGACCGGTTCCGGTTTGCGATGGTGGAACCTGTCCGATCGCGCCGAGCGCGCGAAGGTGGCCGGGGCCGGCGGCGCGCGGGCGGTGGCTTTCGACCGCGACGGCGCGCTCGTCGCGACCGCGCACGAGGACGGCACCGTGAAGTTGTGGTCCGCGACCGACGGCGCGCCGCTCAAAACGCTGACCGGGCACAGCGGCCCGGTGTGCGGCGTCGGCTTCTCCCCGGACGGCAAGACGCTCGTTTCCGCCGGCAGCGACGGCACCGTGAAGTTGTGGGACGTGCCGAAGTAGGGCGTATTACAACTCCGTTCCCTCAGCCCGGCCCCAAGCACTTTCGCTCGCGAGTGGTAAGATAGTCCGACTCTCGGCAACTGCTCATGCTTCCCTAGACTGGCCACCACCGCCGCCCGCGCAGGGTCTGCTCGGCCTGTTGTTCACGTTACTCGCCCGGGTGAGCCACGCGACGACTACCGCAAGCGGCTCGCGCATCCGCGGCGGTGCTTCTCTTGGAGCGTCAGAAGGCCGAGACACCGCGGAGCGGCGGACCACTCAAGGAGCACGATTACATGGCGACGGCGAACGACGACCTCGCGGACCGCGTGCAGCAGTTGCGGCTCGACAACCAGCTCGGCACCGGCAAGTCCGGCGGGGGCGGGTCGTGGCTGCCGTGGGTGCTGTGCGGGCTGCTCGCCGTCACCTGGGCGGGCGTCGGCGTGCGCTGGTACCGGGCCGCGCCCACCAAGAGCGACGACGCGCCGGGCGCGCCCGGCGGCACCGGTTCCGGCACGCCCCCGCAAGGCGGGCCGGGTGCGCCGGTCGAAAAGGGCGCGATGGTCACACAACTGCGCGGCATCGTGATTCCTTCGCTCCAAGTGACCGTCAGCCCGCGCGACGTGGCAGCGGAGATCACCGAAATCTTCTTCTCCGAGGGCAAGCGGGTGAAGGCGGGCGACAAGCTCGCGACCCTGCTCGACGCGCAGTACGCGAACCGGCTGGCGACCGAAGAAGCGTCGCTGAAAGCGTCCGAAGCCCAGGTGACGCGCGCGAAGGCGGCGCAAGCGGCGTCCGACGCGCTGGTCGCCAAGAGCGAGTCGGCGCTGGCGTCTGCGGAGGCCCGCGTCACCCGCGCCGCGGCGTTTCAGGAGCGGGCCACGAAGGACTTCGGGCAGGCGAAAAGTCAGTACGCGGCCGGCACCATCGGGGCGCAGGAGTACCAGAAGTTCGAGGCCGACAAGAAGGCCGCGGACGCCGACAAGGCCGCCGCGGACGCGGACGTGACCGCGGCCAAACAATCGATTATCGCGGCGCGCGCCGACGTGAACACGGCCGCGGCAACGGCGGCATCGGCCGTGGCCGAACTGGGCGCGGCCAAGTCACGGCGCGACGAGGCCGAGCGGCTGGTGAAAAACTGCGTCGTGACCGCGCCCATCGACGGCACCGTGCTCACCAAGTCCGCGGACCGCGGCGCGCTGGTCAGCCCGATGTCGTTCAACGTCGCCGCCGGCATCTGTAGCATCGCCGACCTGTCGAAGCTCGAAGTCGAGATCGACGTGCCCGAGCGCCAGGTGACGAAGCTCCGGGCGGGCCAGGATTGCACGCTCCAGGCCGATGCGGACCCGACGGTCTCGTACCGCGGCGTGGTGGACCGGATCATGCCCATCGCCGACGACACCAAGAACGTGGTCAAGGTGCGCATCCGCGCGTACCTGCGGGCGGGCGAAGAACCGGGCGCGTTCCTGAAGCCCAAAATGGGGATCACCGCGACCGTGTACGAGCGCGCGTTCGTCCTCGATCCCAAAGCCGACCTGACGTGGGGCGACGAGGACGGCGAGAAGGGCCGCAAGGCGGACTGGGCGAAGGGGTGGGGGAAGAAGTGAGTGGCTTCGCGCCGGGCCAGGATCGGCGAGCGGAGGGCGTCAGCCCTCCGAGTCAACGCACACACTTCAGAGCGCTGATCCCGGACTCGGCGGGCTGACGCCCTCCGCTCGCCCAAAACCAAAGCCCCACCGGCCGCAAATGTTGCGGTTGCGTCGCGTTCCGCGATCTGGGTATCTTCACGCGACCGCGGGCGGACCCGCGGACGGCTCTGGGAAGGAACCCGCATGGCTCTGGCTCATCCGCCAGACGGCACGCCGCCGCACGCACTCGTCTCCGCGCTCGGGGGCGCGCGCGAACTCGCGCCGCACCGACCCGCCGCCCCGGTGGACGTCGGGTTGTCCGTCGTCATCGTCAACTTCTGCCAGTGGAAGAACACCGCGCGGCTCGTACGGCAATTGCGCCGGTCCGCGGCCGTGCGCGCCGGGCAGGCCCACGTTCAGGTGATCGACAACGGCTCGCCCGCCAACCGCCTCGCGGGGCGGGTCGCCCGTTTGCGCGGCGTCTCGGTGCGCCGCTTCGACCAGAACCTGGGGTTCGCGGCGGCGGTGAATCGCGGCGTCCGACTGAGCGGCGGGCCGTGGGTGCTGCTGCTGAACCCCGACGTGACCGTACCCGACGGGTTCCTCGACGACGTGTCCGGCGCGATCGCGCGGGCCGACGCGAGCGCGGCGGGCGTGGTCGGCTTCCGCCTGCTGAACCGCGACGGCTCGCCGCAGCCGTCGGCCGGGCCGTTCCCGTCGTTCGCGCGCACACTCGCCGGGTTGGTCGTGCCGCGCGCCCGGCGCAAGTGTCGGGTGAACCACGGCACCGCGCGCCGCGAAGTGGAGTGGGCCACCGGTGGCTGTCTGCTCGTGCGCCGCGAGTGCTTCGAGCAACTCGGCGGCCTCGACGAGTCGTTCTTCCTCTACTACGAGGACGTGGACTTCTGCCAGCGGGCCGCGGCGCACGGCTGGGGCGTGTGGTTCGATCCGGCACTGGAAGTGACGCACCACTGGCCGCTGCACGCGCGCCGGGTGCCGGCCCCGCTTCGGCTCATCACGCGGCACGCCCTGCTCACCTACGCCCGCCGGCACTGGTCCGGGTGGCAAGCGCGGCTGCTGGGCGGCGCGGTGTGGACCGAAGCCGCGGCGCGGCAACTGTGGGCACTGGCCCGTGGCGACGCGGACGCCGCCCGATGCCACGGCCAGTTGCGACAGTTGGTCGGAGACGTGACTTCCGGGCGCGAGCCGGCCGCGGCCGAGCGCGTTCGGTTCGCCGCCGGCTTCCTCAACCCCATCGCCGCCGAACAGGACGGCCGCACGGAATAGTACTCGCCCGGCTCCGATCCGCTCGCACTTCCGACACTTCCAACGGCCGATTTTTCCGCGCCGGCCCGTCACTTTGGGTAACTCGGCTCGTCATTCCTTTTGAAACCCGTTGTGCCGGTCGGATAAAGTGGAGCGTGTGAACGCGCCCGCCGCCCGCTCCTCGGAAGGATTGCACCTGCCATGCGCTTCCCCTTCTGCGCCTTTGTCGCGGTCGCGCTGTTCGCGCCCGCCGCGCCCGCCCAAGAGCCGATCCGGTTCGCCCGCACCCCGGACATCTCGCCCGACGGCAAGACTGTCGCGTTCAGCTACCTGGGCGACATCTGGACGGTCGAGGCCATCGGCGGTGTTGCGCGGCCGGTCACGATGCACGAGGCGCACGACGTGAACCCGGTGTTCAGCCCGGACGGGAAGCACATCGCGTTCAGCTCCAACCGCGCCGGCCAGTACGACGTGTTCGTCGTGCCCGCGGTCGGCGGCAAGCCGAAGCGCCTGACCTACGATAGTGCCCCGGACATGGTCACGGGGTGGACCCCGGACGGCAAGGGCGTCGTGTTCTCGTCGCCGCGCGCGCCGGTGTTCCCGTCGAACGCGGAGTGCTTCGTCGTGCCCGTTGAAGGCGGCGCGGAGAAGAAGCTGAACCTGTTCGAGGCGAAGGAAGCGTACTTCGCGCCGTCGGGCAATCTGGTCGCGTTCGTGCGCGGGCCGGGAACGTGGTACCGGCGCGGCTACCACGGGTCGAGCAACGACGACATCTGGATCGGCCCCGCGGACGGCTCGCGCCCGCTGCGCGTCACCAGCTTCGACGGCCAGGACAGCTACCCGTCGTTCAGCCCCGACGGGCGGAAGCTCTACTACGTCACCGAGGAGGGGAGCAAGAGCGGGTGCGCGAACGTCGTGTGCCAGCCGGTCGCGAGCGACGGCGCGCCGACCGGCCCCGCCAAGCGCGTCACCACGCACGACGACGACACCGTGCGCCGGGCGCGCGTCAGCGCCAACGGTGAGTGGGTCGTGTACGAGTGCGGGGCCGACCTGTGGGTGACCGGCACCAAGAGCGGCGGCCCGGCCCGCAAGCTGGCAATTGAGGTGAACGCCGACGACAAGAGCAACACCGAGCGCACCATCAGCTTCACCCGCGACGCGACCGAGTACGCGCTGTCGCCGAGCGAGGAGCACGCGGTATTGGTCATCCACGGGCAACTGTTCCTGACGCGGCTGCCGTTCGGCGGCAAGAGCACCCGGCTGACGGAACACGCTTTCGCGGACAGTAACCCGTCGTGGGCACCGGACGGCAAGAAGGTTCTGTTCGCCTCCGACCGCAGCGGCACCACCGACCTCTACATCCTGGAATCGGACGACCCGGACCACCCGGAGCTGACCAAGGCGCACAAGTTCAAGACGACGCGGCTCACCAACGACAAGAACGAGGAGATCGGCGCGAGCTTCAGTCCGAAGGGGGACCGGATCGCGTTCACCCGCACCGGGCAACTGTGGACGATGAAGCCGGACGGCACCGACCAGAAGGTGCTGGTGAGCACGAAGAAGGTGCTCGACTTCGACTGGGCACCGGACGGCAAGCACATCGCGTTCTGCCGCATGGACGGCTCGTTCGCGGCGGAAATCTACGTCGCGGCGACCGACGGCAGCGGCCCGCCGGTGAACATCTCGCGCCACGCCACCTGGAACAGCGACGTGAGCTGGAGCCAGACGAACGGCAAGATCGCGTTCGTGGGCCAGCGCCGGGGTAACTACGCGATGCACGTCGTCGCGCTCCAGAAGCCGGTCGCGGACGGCACCGCCAAGCCGCCGGCCGAGCAGATCGACTGGGACGACGTTCACCTGCGCGTCGAGCGCCCGACCAGCACCACCGCGGACGTCGGGGCCATCTCACCCGACGGCACGCAGGTCGCGTTCCGCTCGTTCTCCAGCGGCGACGAACTGTGGGTCGCGAACAGCAACGGGTCCAGCGTGTCGCGGCTGACCAGCGGCAACCAAGCGCCCACGCACATCCGCTGGGCGAAGAAGTTCACCGGGCGCGTCTACTTCCTGAACGGGTCCGGCGAACTGCGGTACGTGAACTCCGGGTTCAGCTTCGGCGGCACGCTCGCCGAGCCGAGCAAGGTGAGCTTCACGGCCCGCATGACGATCAAGCAGAGCGAGGAGTTCGCGCAGATGTTCGCGCAATGCTGGCGCGCCCTGTCGGACAACTTCTACGACACGAAGCACCACAACACCGACTGGGCCGCGGTGCGGGCCAAGTTCCTCCCGCTGGTCGGCCACACCGCGACCCGCGAAGACCTGTACGCGCTCGTCAGCATGATGCTGGGCGAGCTGAACGCCTCGCACCTGGGCATCAGCGGCAAGCTGCCGAACCCGGACGAGTGGACCGCGGACCTGGGCCTGATCTTCGACGACAAGTACCCCGGCCCCGGCCTCAAGGTGTTGGAAGTGCTCAAGCGCGGCCCGGCCGACAAGCGCGGCCTGGACATCAAGCCCGGCGACGTCGTCGTGAGCATCGACCGCGTCGAACTGACGCCCGCGGTGAACGTGTCGAAGCTGCTCAACAACAAGACCAACGAAACGGTACTGGTCGAGGTCGCGACCAACCCGAAGGACGCGAAGACGAAGCGCAAGATCGAGATCGTGGCCGCGAGCCGCACCCGCGTCTCGCAACTGATGTACGAGCGGTGGGTGCAGCGGAACGCCGACTCCGTGGCGCTGGCGAGCGGCGCGAAGGTGGGCTACATCCACATTCCGAGCATGGACGACGCCGGCCTTGATGCGTTCGTGCGGGCGCTGTACTCGGACCACTTCGACAAGGAAGCCATCGTCATCGACGTGCGGTTCAACGGCGGCGGGTTCACCCACGATCAGGTGCTGAACTACCTCGCTGGCAAAGAGCACACGTTCTTCAAGCAGCGCGACGGCGGCGAGGGTCTGGTGTTGCGCGCGAGCGACCGCAAGTGGGTGAAGCCGATGGTGGTGATGACCAACAACCGCAGCTACTCGGACGCGGAAATCTTCCCGCACGCCTTCCGCGCGATGGGGCTGGGCAAGATCGTGGGCCAAGCGACCGGCGGGTTCGTGATCGGCACCGGCAGCACGCGGCTCATCGACGGGTCGTCGTTCCGCTTGCCGCGCATCGGCGTGTACACGAACAAGGGCATCAACATGGAGAAACAGGGCGTGCAACCGGACGTGGCCGTCGAGATCACTCCGGAGGAGTGGGCCCGCGGCCTGGACGGTCAGTTACTCAAGGCCGTCGATGTGGTGAGCGCCGATGTGAAGGAGTGGAAGAAGGCGAAGGCCGGAACCGGCGCGCCCGCGACCGGGGTGAGCGTGCCCGCCCCGCCGATGCCCGTCGCGCCGATGCCGCGCACGCCGGCTCCCGCACCGAACCGCGGCGCGCCCCCGGCCCTCATCCCGATGGCCGAGGAGTGAGCGCGGCGCGACTGCTCACTTGATCTTCTGGAGCCACGTCGTGATGACCTTCGCGACCTCGGCCATCTGGCCGGGGTCCACCTTGTCGACCGTGTCGGTCAGCTTGTGCCAGTGCGGGTAGTCGAAGTCGATGATGTCCACCGTCGGGATGCCGGCGCGGTTCAGCGCCAGGTGGTCGTCCTGCACCTGATAGCCCTTCTCGAACTTGAACGACTTCGCGCCCACCGTTTTCGCCACGCCCCAAATTTGTTCAACCAGCGGCTTCGCGGCCTCCCACGAGAACAACTCGACCGGCAGGCTCGCGCCCTTGCCGTGGCACAGGTCGAACAGCACGCCCGCTTCGTACTTGTGCTTCCGCTTGTCCTTCGTCTTGAGGTAGTCGGCCGCGAAGTGGTCGGAGCCGATGAAGTACCGGTCGCCGCCGCCGATCCGGTCGGTCTCGAACACGAACTCCTCGCCGTCGAACAGCACGAAGTCGATGCCGAACTCGCACTTCAGGTCCTTCATGTGGTTGCCCAGTTCCATGAGCATGGCGACCCCGCCGGCCCCGTCGTTGGCGCTCACGAACGGCTTGTTCCAGTTGGCCTTGTTCGCCTCCTGGTCGGCGATGGGGCGGGTGTCGTAGTGCGCACACAGGATGATGCGGCGCTCCTTGTTCGGGTGCCACGACACGATCAGGTTCGCGAACTCGGTCTCGTTCTTCCGGCTCCGCTGGCGCTCCTTGAACTCCTGCCGCGTCACGGTCGCGCCGAGCTTCTTGAAGTGCGCCTCGATCACCTCCTGTTGCTTCTTCATGCCGTCGGTGCCGCTGACCCGCGGGCCGATGTCGCAGAGCTGCTTGAGGTACTTCAGACTCTGCGCGCCGTCGAACTTGATCTCGGGCGTCTTGTCGTCGGCGAACTTGTCCGGCGCGTCCATCGTGGGCATCGTGGGGGTTTGCGGCTCCGGCCCCGAGTCGCGCGCGGTGAGCCACCACATCGACGCGCCGCCGGCGAGGGCGACCGCGATCCCGACCGTCCAGCCCATTACCTGGCTCATGGCTTCTCCTCCGAGGGGCTACCCGTCTTGCACATCTTACCGACGCCGGCCGCGCGCCGCGAGCCGGACCGCACGAGTCGCGGCGAATTGTAAATCTTCCCCTTCACATCGGCCCCGCGTGCGGGCATACACGCCCCGCTCACTCATTAGTGCTCTGCGTCGCGGCCCGTTGGGGAACGGGTCGTGAGGACGGAACGTGCGGCTCCGGCGGTTCGGCTCGCGCCGCGCCTGCCGGTGCGGTCGGTTCGTCCGGTCGGGCGTAGCGCGGGGTGTGCGTCGAGCGCGGGATTCGGCGGATTGGTTACACCCGCCGCGCGCCCGTGGTCGATAGTTGCCGACAAGCGCCGTTGTGTTCCCGCACGCGGCACTTTGGGGACGGGTGAGCCGGACGATCGCACCGCCAGGAACCGCTCGCGGTTCTTGCGGGTGCCCGCGAAGGGGACGTCGCACTTTCCGGTGCGGCGTGCGGGCGGCGACCGACGGCGTGCCGCTCATCAGGGAGGATTCTGAACGTGCTCCAAACCGAAACTGACATCTCCGCGGTCTGGCAAGAGTACCGCGAGCGACCAACGACCGAGCTGCGCAATCGGCTGGTCGAGAAGTACCTGTCGCTCGTCAAGTACAACGCCGAGCGCATCTGGGCGCGGCTCCCCGACGGCGTCGAACTCGACGACCTCATCAGCGCCGGCGTCTTCGGACTGCTCGACGCGATCGAGGCCTTCGACCTGACCCGCGGGGTGAAGTTCGAGACCTACTGCGTGCCGCGCATCCGCGGGGCGATGCTCGACGAACTGCGCACGATGGACTGGGTGCCGCGGCTGGTGCGCAGCAAGGCCAGCAAGATGGAGCAGGGCCGCAAGGCGCTGGAGGCCGCGCTCGGCCGCCCGCCGAAGCCCGAAGAGCTGGCCGAAAAACTCGGCATCCCGCTCGACCAGCTCGACTCGTACATGGGCGAGGCGACCGCGGTGAATCTGGTTAGCCTCAACAAGAAGTGGTACGAGACCGATAGCTACAAAGACGTCCGCGAGATCGACATTCTCGAAGACAAGAAGGCCGAAGACCCGACCGGCCGGCTCCAGAACCGCGACCTGATGAAGCTCGTGACCCGCGGGCTGAACCGCAACGAGCGCCTCATCGTCATCCTCTACTACTACGAGGAGATGACGATGAAGGAGATCGGGGCGACGCTCAACCTGAGCGAGAGCCGCGTGAGCCAGATGCACAGCAGCATCGTGGCCCGGTTGCAGGCCCACCTCGCCAAGCGCAAGGGCGAGTTCAACGACAACTGACCATCCGCTTGCGACTTCGCGAGCGCGCTTCAAGGCGTGCTCGCGAAGCCGCAAGTGGCTCGGACCTCCGGTCACTTCTTCCCGAGCTTCTCGAAGTAGCCCTTGATAGCGGCGTGGTACGCAGGCGGGACCGCCTCCAGCAGTTCGTTCAGCGACTTCCCCCGCTTCTCGCCGATCTCGTTGCTCCACTGTTCGGCCAGCTTGCGTAGTGTCGCCTCGTCGACGCCCGCGGCCTTCGCCAGTTGCGCCGGCCCGACGTCCTTCGCGGCGTTGTCGATGGCCTTCGCGGTCTTCACCAGTTCGAGGAACTGCTTGCGGTGACCGTTGGGGTCGGGGCCGAGGCACCCTTGCGCCTCTTCGAGTACGCCCGCGTAGGTCATCACGCCGCGGAACTTCGAGTCGCGCAGGATCATCCCGAACGACGCGACAGCTGCCGCGAACCGGAAGTCGTCGCTCAGGTCTTTCGCCACCGCGCCCTTCAGCGGTTGCGACAACTCCTTGCTCGTGTCGCCGTCGGGCTGTTTGTACCGCATCTTCACCGTCAGCCACTCGTCGCTGGCCTCCTTCGGCGCTTCGACCTTCTGGTACTTGCTCGGGTCAACGCCGGGCAGCGTGATGTCCACGCCCGCGGGCACGATCTCGTACAGCACGGTTACCTGATGCCCGCTGCCCATGTCGCCGGCGTCCTTCGCGTCGTTCTTGAAGTCTTCGTCCTTCAGCAACCGGTTCTCGTACCCGACCAGTCGGTAGGCGTTCACCTTCGCCGGATTGAAGTCCACCTGGAACTTCACGTCCTTCGCGACGCACACGAGCGCGCCGCCCTGCTCCACGAACACCTTCTTCGCCTCGTCGAGCGTGTCGATGTAGGCGTGGTGGCCGTTGCCGTGGTTGGCGAGTTGCTTGAGCCGGTCGTCCTTGTAGTTGCCCATGCCGTAGCCGAGGATGGTCAGGAACACCTTCGACCGGCGCTGCTCCTCGATCAGCTTGACCAGCGCGCCGTTGTCGGTGACGCCCACATTGAAGTCGCCGTCGGTGCAGAGGATCACGCGGTTCACGCCGTTGGCGATGAACGTGTCGCGGGCGATGTCGTAGGCCTTGCGGATGCCGCCCTCGCCGTTGGTGCCGCCGTTGGCGTTCAGCCCGTCGATGGCGCTGATGATCGTCTTCTTGTCGTCGCCCTTCGTCGGCCCGAGGGCGACGCGCGAGTCGCCGGCGTAGGTGACGATGCTCACGCGGTCCTTCACGGTCAGTTGCTCGACCAGCAGTGCCAGCGACTTCTTCACCAGCGGCAACCGGTTCTCTTGCTGCATCGAACCACTGGTGTCGATCAGGAACACGAGGTTGCGCGCGGGCAGCTTGTCGGCGGCGATCTGCTGCGACTGCACGCCGACGCGGACGAGGTAGTGCCGGCGGTTCCACGGGCACGGCCCCATCTCGACGTGGAACGCGACCGGATCGTCGCCCTTCGGCTTGGCGTACTGGTACGGGAAGTAGTTGACGAACTCCGCGAGGACCACGGCGCTGGCCGGCGGAAGCTGGCCGCCGGTAAGAATGCGCCGCACGTTCGAGTACGCCGCGGTGTTCACGTCGGCGGAGAACGTCGAGAGCGCCGCGACCCGCGGCGAGCGGAACTCGTTTTCGGCGTACACGCCGTAGGCTTCGGCGTTCACCGCGTTGTAGCCGGTCGCCGGCGTCTTCGGGTCGCCGGCCTTGAGCTCCCCCATGGGCATCAGGCCCGCGCCGCTGCCTCCCATGATTGTCGAGTCGGCCGCCGGCCGAGTCGGGTTGATGGGCTTGCCGAGGTTGTCGGTTCGCGCGACGCTGTTCTCCTGGGATCGCTTGAGCTTTCCGATTGACTTGGTCGCCTCGCTCAGCTCCTTGATCTCAACCCGAAGGCGGTCGATCTCGTCTTCCGGTTCCGGGGCCGGTGTGGGTGCAGGATTCTGGGCAACCTCCGGCGGGGGTTCCGCGACCGGTGGTGCGTCGGGTCGACCGCAGCCGATTAGCAGAGTGAGGAGTAAAGCGGGTATGATCGCGGCGAGCGCCCGCGAAGCCCGGAGCAGGAGGCGAGACATGGGGCACTCCAATCGTGATAGGACGCGAGTCGCGCCCTGATGACGAGTAGCGTACCCGAACCGAACGCGCGGGGCGCAACGGCCGCGCAACAAGCGAACGCGGGAAGCCACTCGCCTCGGCGAGCGGAGGGCGTCAGCCCTCCGAGTTCACGCAAACCTGTCAGTCACGTTTGGGTTGACTCGGAGGGC
>SXGT01073804.1_pt1 | contig 11991 bp, 11 predicted proteins | sample 3176221 | NCBI WGS metagenome assembly SXGT01 (sample SAMN11356862, study PRJNA531348) | freshwater metagenome | isolation source: freshwater sample F1-120 | place: China: Fuxian Lake, Yuxi | collected 2017-12-25
AGTTGAAGTTAATTGAATACTCAGGCATCACCGATACTATCCATGATGTCATCGCTAATGTCAGCATTGGAATAAACATCTTGTACATCATCCAAATCTTCCAGCCTATCAATTAGTTTAATCATCTTCTCGGCCGCCTCCGCATCCAGATCGGTTTTGACATCGGCATGCATGGTCACTTCAGCATTTTGCGGTTCAAAGCCTGCCGCTAAAATAGCATCCTTGACGATTAAATAGTCTTCCGGCATGGTGAAAACATCCATAGAACCATCATCGTTGGTCACCACATCTTCAGCCCCAGCTTCCATGGCCGCTTCCATCAAAGCATCTTCGTCCACTTCGTTGGAAAAACTGATAATACCCACCTTGCGAAACAGATAAGCCACCGAACCATCCGTACCTAAATTTCCACCGGCCTTGGAAAAAGCATGCCGAACATCGGCTACGGTGCGATTACGATTATCGGTCAGACAATTCACCATGACAGCTGTGCCGCCAGGGCCATAGCCTTCGTAGCGTACTTCTTCATACACCACACCATCCACCGCACCTATAGCTTTTTTGATGGTGTTATCTATGGTATCCCGCTTCATATTGGCGCCTAAGGCCTTGTCAATGGCACTACGCAGACTGGGATTATTCGCGGGATCGCCACCACCGGAGCTTTTGGCTGCTACGCTAATTTCTCGTATACATTTGGTAAAAATTTTGCCTCGTTTTGCATCCTGGGCTCCTTTACGGTGTTTGATGTTAGCCCACTTACTATGCCCTGCCATCGTATTTCTCTAAATCTGTAAAAAGTAAAAAACTATCTTGCTTCGTGCTTTACAGCACATGCGGCAATACCGCAGTCATTGAAGCATCCGAGATAAAAATATCGGCCTGTTCCTGAACTAAAGGCCGTTTGACCACTCCGCCGAAACCAATCATATAGGCCCCAGCCATTTTGGCTTCCAAATCAGTTTTACCATCCCCCACCATCACCAGGGATGAATAACGCATCCTCAGTCGACGACAAACTCGAGCCTTGCCGCCACTGACCGCCAAAGGTGATTGCCTGACAAAATCCTGGTAGTCGCCCTGCTCATCAAAAATGACGTCCACTGCATGCACATTTTCCTCGGCAATACCCAACAAAGCCGCCAAAGGCAAAATAGCCTGCCGTAAACCCCCGCTAATGATATGAACCTGCTTGCCATTATCTTGTAAGGTTTTGACTGTTTCCGCCACGCCTTCAACCATTTCGGTGATATACAAGTTCGCCAACCAGTCTATTGCAGCTTGGTCGGGTTTGATCAGCTCCAATCTGTGTCCATAGACATCTTCCAACGGCATATCACCATTCATGGCCGCATCGGTTAAAGCGGCCACTTGTTCGAACAGACCATTGCGCCTGGCCAGTTCATCGATGCCCTCAACGCGACTTAAGGTGCTGTCGCAATCAAAACAGATAACTTCAAAACTCATAACACGATTTGTCTGGCAGTATGCACAGCAGACACTTCGCAAACTGCTTTCAAGACCTGTTCGCTCAGTGGGTCGGATACACTGATCACCATCATGGCCAATTGGTTTTCATCCGCGACACTGACCTGCATCCTGGAAATATTGATATTTGACTTACCCAAAATCGAACTAATGGCTGCAATGACGCCGGGCTTGTCATCGTGTCGAGTAACCAATAACACCCCTTCCGGCACCACTTCGATTTCAAAGTGATTGATACTCACCAGGCGCGGATGATGATCGCCCAACAAAGTACCTGACAATGACACCGATTTATCTATGCAATGACCGGTGATTTTGATTAAGGATTGATACCCCTCAGACTGTTCCGATTGCGATTCGATTAAGGTAATCCCCTGACGTTTGGCTATATTTTCGACATTCACTCGATTGACGGGTGTGGACAATTGCCCCGCCAGCAAACCGACCATGGCTTCACTGGAAATAGGCCTTATTTTCCCCAAAGCCGCTTTACCGTAAACCGCCACTTCCAGCCTCTGAATCGGCTGTTCAATCAAACCAACCAAAACCTTACCCAAAATATTGGCCAAATTCATAAAGGGTTGAGCCTGCTTTAATTCATCCGCTGATAATCTGGGTAAGTTCAGCGCATTGATGGCTTCGCCGGTTTGCAGATATTTAACCACCTGGCGGGCGATTTCCACACTAACCGCCACCTGAGCTTCTTTGGTGGATGCGCCCAAATGCGGGGTAAACACCACGTTATCCAGACCCAACAACGGCGAGTCTTTTGGCGGCTCCTGTTCGTAGACATCCAGCGCAGCTCCTGCAATTCGGCCTTCTTTTAATGCATCGTAAAGCGCCACTTCATCAACCAAACCACCGCGTGCGCAGTTAATCAAGCGCGCTGATTTTTTCATCATCGCCAATTGTTCACGACCGATGACGTTACGGGTTTTTTCCAGCAATGGACAATGCAAGGTTAGATAATCGGCTTGCTTGACCAGGGTTTCCAGATCGACCATTTCTGCAGCATAATTTTCAAAAATTTCCGGCGCTACAAAGGGGTCATACGCAATAACTCGCATCCCCAAGCCATTACCACGTTGCGCAACAATCCGTCCGATAGTACCAAAGCCAAGTATTGCTAAGGTTTTATGGGTGATTTCAGCACCCACCAATTTGCTACGCTCCCATTTACCATCACGCACGGATTGATTAGCAATCGGCAAATTACGACTTAACGAAAACATATGCGCTATCGCCAACTCCGCGGTTGTCGTGGCGTTGGCATCCGGCGTATTCATCACAATAATGCCCTGCTCCATGGCAACTGCCAAATCCACATTATCAACGCCTATACCGGCTCTACCGACAACTTTGAGTTTTTGGGCCGCTTTTAAAACCTTGGCAGTCACTTGAGTATCACTGCGAATCAACAAGGCGTCATAGTCAGGAATGATTTCGCACAATTCATCTTCTGTTAAGCCTGTCTGAATATGAATTTGAATATCATCCTGTTCATTCAAAAAATTAATACCATCATCAGCCAGCTTGTCGGAAATCAGCACCTTTTTCATTGTTATGATTTAAGATTGTTTAGTAAAAGAATATTTTAACAGCTTTACGATTCCATTGCCCTTTGTGGATAATGACATGACACCTGGAGATTCAATAGCAACCAAGCTGACCATATGACTGGCAAAACCACAACAAGTCTTTTATTAATGACGACTGTGCTCATAGCATCGATCTGGTTTTGGCAATCCCCCCAAAAACAACTCGATCACCCTGCCCCGGAAGTTGAATTTAAAACCTTGCAAGGACGTTCAATTGAATTATTTGATCTAATTGGAAAGCCAGTGCTGGTGACATTCTGGGCTACGGATTGCAAAAACTGCTTGGAAGAAATCCCCTACTTGGTCCAATTGCATCAGCAATTCAGCTCAAACGGCCTGACCATCATCGCAGTCGCTATGTCCTATGACCCGCCAAATCGGGTATTAAACATGACGCAAGCAAAGTCATTACCCTATGAAGTCGCCCTTGATCCCAGTGGCTCGATTGCTCAGGCTTTTGGTCATGTCAAATTAACTCCCACCACCTTTTTGATTGATGGAACGGGAAAGATAGTGCTACATCATGTCGGCAAATTCGATTTGGCCGACATGACACAGCGGATAGCACGATTATGAAGCTATCCCAAACTCAAAAAACTGTTGTTAATCAACTTCCACCAACCAAGCCCGAAACAACTCATAACCTAAAGCCAAAACCACCGCACCAACAAATAAACCGATCAAACCTGAAAATATCATCCCGCCGATGGCGCCCATGAAAATAATCACCATAGGAATGCGACTACCTCTTCCCATCAGCAAGGGTTTGAGTACATTGTCAATCAAGCCAGCAAATAGGGACCAGATCAAGAACACCATGGAGAAGAAGGTATCGTGTGAAGAAAACACATAAATAATTACCGGTAAAACCACCAATCCTGGACCGATTTGAATCACGGCCAGAAAAAAACATAACAATGTCAACAAAGGTGCAGCGGGAATGTCGGCCACAGCAAAACCCAAGCCGATTAGGGTAGACTGAATAAGGGCTACCCCCAAAACGCCAATCGCTACATTTCTAATCGTGATCTCTGTCAATTGCTCAAATTCTTCCCCCCTGGCTCCTACAAAACGTCGACTGATAGCCAAAGCCAATCGATGACCGCCTTCAGCATTCGCCATCAAGACTCCACTTACGATAATAGCCAATACTAATTGCAAGATTGCAGCTGTCAGTGAAACACCGGTGCTGATTAGCCACTGACCTAATGCTTTGATCTGGGGAACAACAGGCTTTAATGCCTCCATGGGATTGGTAGCCACCAAATTCCAATATTTAAATAAACTCTCTCCAATCAATGGCCAAGACGCGACTTTTTCAGTCGGCAACGGAATACTGAATGTACCACCGGCCAGTTGCTGAGCAAAGCCTTCGCCACTATTGGCAATCGCTCCGGCCAATGTCACCACAGGTACGACAATGATGAGTAACAACACCAAAGTCACAATGGAAGCCGCCAATTTTTGTCGCCCATTGAGCAAAATTAACAGGCGTTTATAAACCGGAAAAATGCTCACCGTAATAATCAAACTCCATACCAAAGGCACGATAAACGGTTGTACGATATAAAAACACCAAAGACACAGTAGCAAGGTCATGCCAATTTTAATGGTGGTTTCTACCGGTCTTTTGGCGAAATTATCCTGATCGATTTGTGGTTGAATAGCCATATAACTGCAGAGCCTCTAATGAACGTTGCGGGAATTGCTAATGTCGGCAAATAGACTCAATTTTTAATGCCTACGCCTTTATTGAGAAGTATCAGACTGAATACGCTTAAAAATACGATAAAACCTATCGTTATCTCGAATGCCAGCACAATATCGATGTCAGACACCCCGATCAAACCAAAACGAAAAGCATTGATCATATATAAAATCGGATTTCCCTGGGCAATCGTCTGCCAAATCGATGGCAACATGGACAATGAATAGAACACGCCCCCCAGATAGGTCAGAGGTGTCAACACAAAATTGGGGATAATGGAAATATCATCAAAACTATCGGCAAATACGGCGTTGATAAATCCAGCCAGTGCAAACATGGTGGCCGTCAGCAGCAAAATAGCGATACTAATCCCCCAGTGCATGACGCTGACCTGATTGAACAGCATGGAAATACCCGCCACCACCAAGCCAACCAGTACGCCACGCGCAATGCCTCCGCACACATAGCCGGTCAGAATCACCGCATTTGGCACTGGCGCTACTAATAACTCTTCGATGTGATGTTGAAACTTGGTGGAATAAAACGAAGACACCACATTGGAATAGGCATGACTGATGACGGACATCAATATCACACCAGGTACGATGTAATCCATATACGTAACCCCTTGCACATTACCAATGCGTTCGCCAATCAACTTGCCGAAAATCAAAAAATACAGCGCTGTGGTAATCGCCGGTGGCAACAAGGTTTGCGGCCAGATTCGGGTGAAGCGCCGAATTTCTTTAAACAACAAGGTTTTAAAGGCAACAGAATAGTTCATAGGACCAGATCGATAAATAATTGCTCGAGACGGTTGGATTTGTTTTTCAGACTCAACACTTCAATATTCAAAGCGGACAACTGCTGGAACAGTTGATTGAGACCGTAACTTTTTGGCACAGATACATTCAAAACCCGACTATCGGTCAATTCGATATCGCAGCCCGCTATCACGGGTGCCACCTTCAGGCTTTGGGCAATATCCAGTACAAAATGATCGATGTGAATCCGGTTCAACAAACTGCTCATAGGGGATTTTTCGATGATTTGTCCATCATTGATGATGGCAATATTGCGACATAAACTCTCCGCTTCCTCCAGATAATGCGTGGTTAAAATGATGGTAGTCCCCTGTCGGTTGACCTCCTGCATCATCTGCCACATGGAACGGCGGATTTCGATATCAACACCTGCCGTTGGTTCATCCAGAATCAACAAACGTGGCTCATGCACCATGGCTCGGGCTATCATCAAGCGCCGTTTCATACCGCCGGATAATCGCCGGGAAACCGAATCGCGCTTATCCCACAAATCCATTTGCCTGAGACATTTTTCGGCCTGTAACAACGCCTGCTTGCGCGGAATACCGTAATAACCCGCTTGGTTTAGCACCACATTTTTGACTGTTTCAAATTGATTGAAATTGACCTCCTGGGGCACCAGACCGATACAGCTTTTGGCTTGGGGATTTTCTTTGTTGAGATCGTGTCCAAATATTTGAACCGTTCCACTACTTTTAGTGACTAGCGAACTAATGATGCCTATTAAGGTGGATTTACCGGCACCATTGGGCCCCAATAAGGCAAAAAAATCACCGCTTTCCACATCGAGATCCAGGCCTTTCAAGGCCTGGAAACCGTTGTTGTAGGTCTTTTTTAAATTTTGAATGGATAAAGCCTTCATGGGGTAGTTTATAATGCTATACAACTAAACAGGCGCTAAACCTAAGGCACCGCCGAAAGCAGTGAATTCTAACAAACTTCCCCTCCCCGCCTCTGCCTAATACAGGAATATGACTGTGCCAAACCCAATTCCCAATAACGTTGCCGCTGTCGACCTTGGCTCCAATAGCTTTCATATGATTATTTGCAGTTTGCAAGACGGCAAATTACAAACAATCGATCGATTGAAAGAGATGGTGCGACTGGCCGCAGGAATGGATCAAAACAAGGTACTGGACGAAGCAACCCAAAGAAAAGCTCTAGCTTGCCTGGAACGCTTTGGCCAACGCATCAGCAATTTTCCACAAGGCAGTGTGCGAATTGTCGGTACCAATACCTTACGTCAAGCCAAAAACTCGCAACAATTCATTCAAGCAGCTGAACAGGCGCTGGGCCATCCGATTCACATCATCTCCGGTATCGAAGAAGCCCGACTGATTTATCAGGGCGTGGCTCACAGTTTATCGAGCAACGCCAATCATCGCTTTGTGATGGACATTGGCGGCAGTAGCACCGAATACATCATCGGCCAAAATGATATTGCTCATACCAAAGAAAGTTTGAATATGGGTTGCGTGACGGTCAGTCAAGAGTTTTTCAAAGACGGTGCGCTTTCCAAAAAGGCTTTTAAAAAAGCCACTCTGTTTGCCGAACAAAGGCTGGAGCCCTTTCAAAACACTTTTAACAGCAAAAATTTTGATGAAGCCATAGGGGCATCCGGCAGTCTAAAAGCTGTCAGCAGTGTGCTGCAAAACCTGGGTTACAGCAGTCACGGCATCACGCTGGGCGGCCTGGAACAATTAGTCACAAACTTATTAAAACTGAACCACTGCGATCAAATCATTTTTCCCGGACTCAGTGTTGAGCGTCGCCCGGTGTTTATCGGTGCGGTAGCCATTGTTTACGCCACCTTCAGAACCTTGAATATTCAGCAAATGACCGTATCCGACGGCGCACTTCGGGAAGGCCTGATCTATGACTTGCTGGACCGTATTTATAATCACGATATCCGTTCCCAAACCAGTCAGACCATCGCCGCGCGCTACCACACCGATCAACGTCATTCCTCGCAAATCAAGGAAACCATCCGTTACATGGTGGCGCAACTGCAAAATCATCCTTGCTTCAACGATAATCCGGTGACCTTGCAATTTCTGGAATGGGCAGCGGATTTGCATGAGATTGGCTTTGAAATTGCCCATAGTCAGTATCACAAACATAGCGCCTACATCATTGAAAACGGTGATTTAGCCGGCTTTTCAAAACAGGACCAAGTTGTACTGGCGCTATTGGTGCGCAGTCATCGCAAAAAGCTCAGCTCCATACGCTTTGATGAGTTACCCAACCCTTGGAACCGCGACTTACCCCTCTTGACTATCATTTTCAGGTTGGCAGCTTTGCTACATCGCAATCGTCACAGTCCACGCCCGGATTTTGAAATTTTTATCCAGGATAGAAACATCCACCTGCGTTTTGCTGAAAACTGGCTAGAGCAAGTACCACTAACTCAGGCTGACCTGAAGCAAGAAGCTCAATATTTAAAAGAAGCTAAATTCAATCTGATATTTTAAACGATGCTGAAATCGTTAAATTTGTCCAGACCGCTAAGGATTTTTCTCGCTATCAGTCTGGCTGGACTCTTATTGGTCAACGTGATTCTTTTATTGGCGCTGGATAACACCCCATTAATCAGCATCGAGCGGACATTGAATCGAGAGGACATTCTAAGAGCCAAGGAGATATTGCATGTCAAGCCGGATGAACAAGACGAAATCAAAACCGTAGTATTAAACCAAAAAGACATCAATATCGCCGTCAGCTACTTATTGAATCACTTCGTCGAAAATACCGTCAAAATCAAAATCCGCAATCATGAAGTTTTTTGTCAAATCGCGGTTTTCATGCCAGTCACTCTGTGGGGACGCTATCTGGATTTCAGCTTTAAACTGATTCAGCTGGAAGACAGTATTAAAATCAAGTCCTTTAAAATTGGTGAAATCGCCATACCTTATCGATTAGCCAATTATTTGCTGCCAGCAATTGCCGAACATACTTCGTTAAAAAAATACTGGGACTTGGGCAAATATTACATTCAAGACCTACAGTTTGCCCCTGAGGAAATTCACATCAGTTATCTGGGTTCGATTGTGGATGCCGCCAAGCAACTGGTGATTCAAAAACACCGCGAATACCCCAATCTGCATGCATACCAACAGCAAATCAACGAGATCGCCAATCGACACGACCCAAATTGGCTCCTCTCCATCAATGAACTGGCGCAACCACTATTTCTATCAGCTTATGAACGTTCCACTGAAGCGACTGCGATACAGGAAAACCGCGCCGTACTGATTGCGTTGGGCAGTTATATCTACAAACAGGAATTACGCCGGTATCTACCGTTAGGCCTGGTTTATAGCAAAGAATATCAAGTGTATGCCTATAAACGCATCGATATTCCCCAGCACTTTATTGCTTCGGCACTTTTAGCGGCAATTGACGCCGCAGTGTTAGGTGAACAAATCGGGGTGAGTAAAGAACTTGCTGACGCCAAGCAAGGTAGCGGCTTCAGTTTTATAGACTTGTTATCCGACCATGCTGGCACGCGTTTGGGAAAATTGGCGATTGCTTCCGGCCCACAAGCACGAAGAGTGCAGGAAATCATGTCTCAAGCCAAGGATTATACGGCTTATTTGCCTGGCATCCAGGGTCTTCCGGAACACATGAATCAAGAAGAATTCAAGCTACGGTTTGGTGATACCAAAAGCCAAACTTACCAAGACATGGTTGCTGAAATCGACAAACGAATTAATAGCCTTGCGGTCTATCAAAATCCCTAATCACTCGCAAAAAAGGGGCTGATCAGCCCCTTTTTATCCTGCAACAACTCAACAAGCAAAATTGCTTGGTTAATTCATCCGAGATTAATTGAATGTCGAGCCTGGAGTTCCTGGCAAAACCGGCATGGTTTGTTTAGGGAATTCACCGGTTAACGCATTCAGAAAAGCCACAATATCCGCTGCATCAGCGTCAGAAATTTCCTTATCCAATTGCAGTTTACCCATAATTTTCACGGCCATATCTAGTGTAGAAACTGATCCGTTATGAAAATAAGGCGCGGTCAAAGCAATGTTGCGCAAAGTTGGTACTTTAAATAAATGTTCGTCAGTCTCTTTTTTAGTGACTTCAGCTAAACCTTTATCTTTGCTGAAATGATGCTGCGCTTCGAAATAGCCGTTTTTGTGCACAGGAAATTTCTGGAATGCTCCAGGACCATTAAAAGCAGGTCCGCTATGGCAACTGGTGCAGCCCAGTTCGACAGCTTTTTGCATGCCGCGAACTTGTTGCTCTGTCATCGCAGATTTTTCGCCGCTGACATATTTATCATAGGGGCTGTTTGGGGTAATCAAGGTTCTTTCGTAAGCAGCAATTGCTTTAGTAGCATTTTCTTTGGTGATGCTCTCGTTATCTTGACCGAAGGCTAAATCGAAAGCTTGGCGGTAACCCTTAATGGTTTTTAGACGAGCAACGACGTCATCCCAACTTTTCATGCCCATTTCAATCGGGTTAGTCACCGGACCAGCGGCTTGCTCTTCAAGGCTGGCAGCGCGACCATCCCAAAATTGCACGGCATTAAATGCTGCATTCCATACGGTCGGAGCACTACGCCCACCGGTTTGACCATTTATCCCCATGGAATTTGGACGATTATCTTCCCCCCCTAGCATGGTGTTATGACAAGACGCACAAGACACGGTACCAGTAGATGATAAACGCGGATCGTGGTAAAGCATTTTACCCAATTCGACTTTTTCCGGTGTAGTCGGGTTGTTAGCCGGTTCAGGCGCTTTGTTAGGCAAGACATCTGCGGCCATTGCAGACATTGAAACGGTCAAGGCAATAGCAGAGACCAGCAAACGAATATTAAACATGTCATCCTCCGAAATTGTTATTTTTAGTAACGAAGCCCGAATTGTAAGGGAAAGCGCCCGGATAGGTAAATTTTATTGATTTTGGCTTGAAATAAGCATGAGAAACGGCTCAATCTTTGCCAAGTTTGCTAAAAAGAATTTAGAACGTTTCAGCTGATTTTTTTTCATGAAAGAGAGACTCCCAAATGATTTGGGAGTCTCTGGATTTTTTATATCGAAAAACTATCCCGCTTGTTTGGCTTTTTCCAATGTTTCCTTGGCTTTATCCAATCCATCAAAATTAACCTTGGCATCTATGGCTTTTTGCAGATGCTCGGCAGCTTTCGGCAAATCCTGTTGTTTAAAATACAGCATGCCAATATGGTAGTGTGAAATAGGTGAATCCGCGACTTCCAGGGCTTTACTCAATATCTCTTTGGCATAATCCAGTTTATCCTGCTTATAGGCAATCCAGCCTACGGTGTCCAAAAAGCTCGCGTTTTTGGACTTAGCCAAAGGTTCGGATATTTTGGCTGCACGTTCCAGATTCTCCGGGGTATCTGCAAAATCAGACAAATAGCTGGCCAAATTATTCACTGCCAAAGCAGAGTCAGGATAACGCTTGTAAGCCGCTTCATATAGTGCCAGTACTTTGTCATGCTCACCAGTGCTGTGATGCAATCTGGCCAAGTCTTCAACCAATTCCATTGCACCTTTGGTTTTTTCAATGCCTTTGGTATAGATTTTGATTGCTTCAGCCTGATTTTTCTGTACCAACTCAGCCAAGGCCAAGTTACGATAAGGACTAAACCAATCCGGTTTGATATCCACGGCCTTATTCAAAGCCGTTTTGGCTTCTGCATACTTTTGCTGACTCAAGTAAACGCCACCCAATAAGTTGTAGGCAATAAAATGATCCGCTTGATGCTTAATGACCTGCTGTAATTGCGCAATGGCTTTTTCAGGTTGCTTTTGAGCCATCAGAGTTTTGATCAGTTCAGTCAAAGGTTCAATAGCATCAGGCTTTTTCGCCAGGGCTTGTTCAAATGCAGTACTTGCAGCATCCAGCTTACCTTCAGCCTGATAAGCCAAACCGGACATATAAAAACCTGCACCTTCTTCAGTGAAGGTTTGCTGAATTTGTTTGGCCACTTCTTGCGCTTTGTCCCATTGTTTTTTACTCACCTCCAACTTGAATAATGTTTCCAGGCCTCTTTTACTTTTTGGGTCGGCTTTCAACAAGGTGGCAAGTTGTTGCCTAGCTTTATCCTCATTCCCGGCCTGAAGATGTAATCCCACCAAATCCAATTGTGCCGTTTCATCAGCCGGCGCCATCGCCACCACTTTTTCCATGCTTTCACGTGCCAGTTCAGGCTCGTTATTACGCAAATGCGCCGTGGCCAATAGCTTTAATACGTTGACATTATTGGGTTGATCCACAGAAACTGAACGAAAATCACCGATGGCATCCGGAATTTTATTTTCTGCCAGGGCAAATTGACCACGCAAAGTCAAAGCTTCGGCATCGCGAGGATTGGCATCAAGCACTTCCTTGACCAAAG
>SXGT01439802.1_pt1 | contig 11991 bp, 8 predicted proteins | sample 3176221 | NCBI WGS metagenome assembly SXGT01 (sample SAMN11356862, study PRJNA531348) | freshwater metagenome | isolation source: freshwater sample F1-120 | place: China: Fuxian Lake, Yuxi | collected 2017-12-25
ATTCGCCGGGCGGCAGCCCGGCGAAGAAGAATTCACCGGCGTCGTTGGTGAGGAGTTGCTGGTTGGCGCCCTCCAGCACGACTTGGGCGTGATTGAGGTAGCGGCCGGTGACGTCGTTCTTGACGCGGCTGGCCCCAATCTTGACGTAAATAGGGACCTGCCAGTCGGTGATTTCCCGCAGCTCCAGGATTTTGATGGCCAGGTCGTCGGGGCCGGTCCAGTCGGGATGGCGGCAGGCGGAACGCTGGTCGATCCCGGCGGGAAGAGTCCGCATCTCGGCCACGCGGGGGCTGATCTTCTGACCCAGCAGCATCCCGCCGCCGCCTGGCTTGGCCCCCTGGCCGATGACGATCTCAATGGCGTCCGCCTTCCGCAGATCATCCGGATTGAAGCCATAACGGCTGGGCAGACACTGATAAATGAGTGTCTTCGACGACTGCCGCTCTTCCTGCGTCATGCCGCCGTCGCCGGTCGTCGTCGAAGTGCCCATCGCTGTCGCGGCGCGGCCGATGGCTTCTTTCGCCGTTGCCGAAAGTGCCCCGAAGCTCATCCCGGCAACGGTGATCGGAATCTCCAGCTCAATCGGCTTCTTCGCGTGCCTCGTTCCCAGAACCGTCTTCGTCAAGCACCGCTCGCGATACCCTTCCAGCGGATAGCGCGACAGCGACGCCGTGAGAAACACCAAGTCATCAAACGTCGGCAACTGCCGCTTCGCCCCCAGCCCTCGAATGTCATACAGCCCCCGCTCCGCCGCCTGCTGGATATAGGCGATGGTCTGGCGGTTGAGGGTGTAGCTTTCTTCGCGGGTGGGCTGGGACATGGCGGATAATATAGCGGAGCGCAGGCTTAAACGCCATTTCCGTTTGAACCCCCTCTTATCCAACTCTCCGGATCGAACCGTCCACTGGATGGAATGGAACCCGGGACTTCCCACAGTGGGGAGCGGTGACGGCGGAAAAGGCTGAACCGAAAAACACTTAGTGGGCGGTTTGTTGTGACTCGGCCGTGCTGCCGGTACATTTAGCCCATGCGTACCGCTCTGCTCCTGTTCGTAGTTCGAGTGTTGATACTGGGCTCATTCCCCGCGCTCATTGTGGCTCAGGAAGGCGACAAGCCTTCCAACCCGCCGCTGACTGGCCCGGAAACGGAAAAACGCTTCCCGCCGCTGAAAGTTCCGCCTGGGTTCAAGGCGACGCTGTTTGCCTGCGACCCGCTGATTGAGTATCCGTCGGTCATGTCGGCGGGGCCGCGGCCGGGAGCCGTGTTTGTGGCGGTGGACTATATGACCGGGCTGGGGACGGAGATCACCCGCCGCAGCGAGGTCCGGCTGGTGGAGGACACCAACGGCGACGGCTATGCGGACAAGGCCACGCTCTATGCCGGCGGGTTCAATTCGATCATGGGGCTGACCTATAACCACGGCACCGTCTTCGTGATGCACGCGCCTTTCCTTACAGCATTAAGAGACACGAAGGGAACCGGCGTAGCGGACGAGCGGAAGGATATCGTCACCGGCCTGGGGCTGACGCCAGAGGAAAACCCGGTCCGCCTCCACTGTGCCAACGGCGTCACCGCGGGGCACGACGGCTGGCTCTATCTGGCACTCGGCGACCACGGCTGCATCGTCAACCGGCCCGAGGGGGACAAGCTGGTGCTGGAAGGGGGCGGCATCCTCCGCTGCCGGCCCGACGGGCGGGACCTGCACATCTTCTCCACCGGCCTGCGGAACATCTACGACGTCGCCCTCGACGCCGAGCTGAACGTCTTCACCCGCGACAACGAGAACGACGGCGGCGACTACAAAATCCGCGTCTGCCACAGCTTTTTTGGAGCGGATCACGGGTATCCGTATCTGTACTACGAGCGGCCGCAAGAAGCCCTGCCGCCAATCGCGGACCTCGGCCTGGGCTCTTCCGCGGGAGGCGTTTGCTATTTGGAGACGCAATTTCCCAAGGAGTACCACGGCAACTTGTTCTTTTGCGAGTGGGGGAAGTCGCTGGTGCGGTATCCGCTGAAACGGCGAGGAAGCAGCTTCGCTAAGCCCGAGGAAATCGAGTGTGTGGCGAGCGCCGAGAACGATCCCTACGGTTTGAAGCCAACTGATGTCGTCGTGCAGCACGACGGCAGCATCATGATTTCCGACTATGCCGACGGCCAGCGACCGAAGCGAGGGCGGGGAAGGATTTATCACATCGCCCATGCGGATGGCAAAGCAACAACCAGGCCCCACGATCCGGATTTCACGAAAGAGGATCGTGCCCGGCTATTTCATCAACTCGATTCCGAAAGCTACACCGCGCGTTGCGAGGCTCAGGCCGCCCTGGAGCGCCAAGGTGAAGAAAGCGCCCGACCATTGGCTGAAGCGCTCCTCGGGGGAAAACTCCTGGGGGACCGCGCTCGCTTGCACGCAGTTTGGGCTTTGGCTCACCTCCGCCGTTGGGACGCGGTCGATCACTTGCTTCGCGTCGCCGCCAATGACCCGCAACCGGGCGTTCGCGTGCAAGCTGTCCGCGCCATGGCCGACATTGCCGATCCCGTGTTGGTCCGGCATCGACTCGATGCCAAACTTGGCGATCGCACGTTGACGGCTGAGCTCGCCGAACTCGCCAAGGGCCAGGAACCTCGCGTTCTTCTGGAGCTCGTGATTGCCCTGAGCCGCCTGCGGTGGACGGGAATGGGGGATTGGCTCCAGGCGCACCTGCGAAAACCTGATTCGCACCTGTCCCATGCCGCTATCCAAGCCTTGCGGAAAACGGATAACTGGCCCACCGTTGTCAAGCTACTAGATCTACCCGCCAGCGAACCCCTGCGAGCCATCGCGCTCACCGCGATTGCCGAGCAATTCCAGCCTGTGGTGGTGGACACCCTGATCGAGCGGCTCAAGACCGAGAAAGATCCAACTCGCGGGCGCGAGTACGCCGACGCCCTCATTCGCGTTTACAAAAAGCCCGCTCCCTGGGTCTATTGGGACTATCGCCCCAAGCCGCGGCCGGCGAATACAGTGGCCTGGGAGCGGACGGCGGCGATTGGAGTGGCGCTCGACAAGATGTTGCTGGATTCCGAAGGTTCCGTCCGCGTGGCGGTGCTGAAGAAGATGCAGCGGGAGAAGATTCCGGCCGGGCTCGCGGCACTTGGCAAATGGCTGGAGGAGGAGCGGGATTCAGAATCTGTCACGCTGCTGCTGGCGGCTCTGCGGGACCATCCAGCAGGCGACATTCGCTCGCATCTGGCGACAATCATCCGCGAGCCGAAGCAGAGCGACGCGAATCGCTTGCTGGCGGTGGACATCTTCGTACAGGGTCCTGCCGGGCCAACGGCAGATGAATTTTTAGCTCTGGCGAAGGGCCTTTGGGACGGCCCCATTTTGGCCGCGCTTCTCAAGCACTCGGCCAGCGTTGCCAAAGCCGCCGCCATCCCCCTGCTGCAAACGAAATTGACGTCTCCGCAAACCACCGTGCGAGCCGCCGCCATCGAGCAGCTTGGCGAACTCCAGGCGATGGAGGGCCGGCTCGCACTCTCGAAGCTTCTCGCCGACGAGAATTCCCTCGTCCGCCGCTCTGCCGCCATCGCCGCGGGAAAGCTGGCAGAGACGAGGGCGATCGATCCGCTCCTCAAGCTGGCTGCCGATTCCGATCCGCTGGTCCGCGCCGCCAGTCTCGATTCGCTCCGTATTCTTAAAGAGCCGCGCGTGCTGCCGCTGGCAGTGGCCGCGCTGGCCGCGCCGGAAACGCAGCAGATGGCCCTGCAATGTCTGCGCGAACTGGGTAGCCCGGAACCGGCCGCTGCCGTGGTCGACCTGGCGAAGCGGAGTCCCTCGACAGCCGTGCTGAATTCGGCGGTGCAGACGCTCACGCAGTGGCGCGAGCGACCCGGAATCGCCGCGGTTAAGCAACAAGAGCTCGACAAAGGCGTTGCGGACATACAGGGGGTCACCGGCAGCGTCGTTCGCTGGCATTCCAGTTCTCGGTATCTATACGCCACGGGGACGGAAGGTCGCGTCACCCTGGTTGCCAAATCGCCGCCGTTGGCCTATTACGTCGCCGAAACAAGTCTCTTTGTCGCGGAGCCGTCTGCCGTCGAGTTCCTGGCCTCCAGCAGCGGCCCGCTCGAAGTTCAGCTCGCTGGCAAGACCATCCACAAGCGCGATAAGACGCAAGAATATCGAGTTGATTCCGATCGCTTCACCGCCACGCTTGCCGCAGGAGAGAATCGTCTGACCGTCCTGCTCGGCTCGTCCTTAGCAACGCCCGGCGAGTTTCAGCTCCGCTTCCGCCGCAAAAGCGCGACCGAGGCACATGAGAAGCTGATTGCGGCGGCGCTCTCCCGCGGTGGAAACGTCGAGCAAGGAAGGTCGGTCTTCCTGAACACCGAAAAATCCCTCTGCCTCAAATGCCACCAGGTCGAGGACAAGGGCGAGAAGACCGGCCCCGAACTGACCGGCCTCGGCAGCCGCTTCTCCCGGATCTATATCGCCGAGTCGATCTTTGACCCCAATCGCACGATTGCACCCAGCTTCGGCACGCTCATCGTCCGATTGGAAAACGGCCAAGTCATTACCGGCATCAAAATCGTCGAGACCGAGTCCGTATTTACGCTCGTCGACAACCTGGCTCAAAAACACATCATCGCCAAAGCCGACATCGAAGAACAAAAAGCTTCCCCCCTCAGCACGATGCCGGAGGGGCTGGAGAAAAAGCTAACCGAAAGCGAGTTTGTCGACTTGGTGGCGTACCTGGCATCACTGAAAGAAACCAAGCCGTAAGAGCCACGGATGAAACACGGATTTTCACGGATGGGGCTTCGACAATTCTGACTGCTTTTGATTCTGCCTCCTACAATTGCCCAACCATGAGACTCATTTTCTTTCCGCTGATTCTTTTCACTGCTACAAGCTCAATCGCTGTTGAGCCGCGTCTCCCTCGCGATAACCTCCTCGTCTACCGCGGCGAAACAGGCGAGCAGGTTCCTGTGAAAACGACCGACGGCTGGCTCAAGCGCCGGGCCGAGATCATCCGTGGCATGGAAACGGTCATGGGGAAGCTCCCCGGCAAGGACGACAAAAAACGCTGCCCACTCGACATGAAGGTTGAGGAAGAAGTCGATTGCGGCAAGTACACCCGCCAGCTCATCACCTATCAGTCCGAGCCCGGCAGCCGCGTGCCGGCCTATTTGTGTGTTCCCAAGTCCATTCTGGACCCCACTTACCGAGACAAGAAGTTGCGCGCCATCCTCTGCCTGCACGGGACCGACAATGTTGTGGGACACGGCACCGTGGTTGGCATCGGCGGCAAGCCCAACCGGCAGTACGCCAGCGAGCTGGCCGAACGAGGTTATGTCACGCTCGCTCCCAACTATCCGCTGCTGGCGAAGTATCAGCCGGACGTGAAGGCCCTGGGCTGGGAGAGCGGCACGCTGAAGGCCGTGTGGGACAATATGCGGGGGCTCGACCTGTTGGAGTCACTTGTTTACGTCAAGCCGAAAGAGTTTGGCGCCATCGGCCATTCGCTCGGCGGGCACAACAGCGTCTACACAGCCGTCTTCGACGACCGGATCAAGGTTGTCGTTTCCAGTTGCGGGCTCGATTCGTACCTGGACTACTACGGCGGCAAGGAGGCCAACTGGCATCCCGAAAAAGGCTGGTGCCAGACCCGCTACATGCTCAAGCTGGCCGACTATCGCGAGCGGCTGGCGGAAATACCCTTCGACTTCCACGAGATGATCGGCGCACTCTCCCCTCGCCACGTGCTGATCATCGCCCCGCTCAAAGATTCCAACTTCCGCCACGACAGCGTCGACCGCATCGCCGCTGCCGCCCGTCCTATCTTCAAGCTCCACGGAAAAGAAGGCCGGCTGCAAGTCGAACACCCCGACTGCGAGCACGACTTTCCGAACGAGATGCGGCAGCGGGCGTATAAGTTGTTTGACGAGGCGCTGAAGTGACCTTGTACGCCGATTCATGGTAGGATGGTCTCCAGGGCAATGCTTTCGCGGAGCCGACCATCATGGATCGCCGCACCTTTCTCGCTTCGTCCGCAGCCGCTGCTGCCGGGCTGAGTTGCCGTTCGCTGGCGGGTGATTTTCCCGCTGCCGTAGATTCCTTCGCGCCACGCCCTCCCGCGTTCGCCGTCATCCCCGTCGTCGGCGATGGCAAATGGATTTGGACTGAGCCCCCCAAGGACCAGAGAGGTTACTTGGAGCCGCGACTGTTCGAGCTTTCCATCGGTATTGAATTGCAAGGGACCGGCAATGCTGCTCCGCTCATGGCCAGCACACCAGTGCCGCTGGAGCTGCCGGAGCAGAAGGTCGAGGACGTCCGCATCCGCACCGAAGGGTGCGCGGCCGAAATTCGCCGTCTCGCCCCGGAGGCCGGCCAGCTTTTCCTGGCGGCGGACGGAATTGTTCGGGGCCAGAGGATCATCGCCGAGGCCATCTACACGCTTTCGCTCTGCAAGCAGTATCACGGCTTTGAGAAAGAGCAGTTCCCCGCCACGCAAAAAGCGCCCCACAAGGAGTTGCGGCTCTATCTGGGGGACAGCCCCGGTATCCAGACGCGCGACAAGCCGGTGAAGGACCTGGCCGCGAAGCTAGGAGGCCAGCTCGCCCATTCGTGGGACAAGGCCCAGGCGTTCCACAAGTGGGTCTGGGAAAACATCACCGCCCGCATTGGCCCGTACACCAACGTCCTCACCGCCCTCAAGGACCGCGTCGGCGACTGCGAGGAGCGGGCAGCCGTCTTCGTCGCCCTCTGCCGGGCCTCGGGCATCCCCGCCCGCCTGGTCTGGCTTCCCAACCACAACTGGGCCGAGTTCTACCTCGTCGACGAAGCCGGGGAAGGACATTGGATTCCCGCCCATACCTCTTGCTACTCCTGGTTCGGCTGGACCGGGGCCCACGAGCTGGTGCTGCAAAAGGGAGACAATATCCGCATCCCCGAGCTAGGCAAGTCACAGCGCCTGCTAGAGGACTGGATGCGGCGAAGCGGCGCGAAGCCGGAGGCTCGCTACTTCGCGGACCTCAAACCGCTGCCGCCAACTGACGACGCGAAAAACCAAGGAACCACGACAGCCGATGCCGGCCCCGGCGAGCGGAGCAAGAGCGCGAGCGGCGAATGGCTCAATATGGGCAAGTACGCGAAAGAAAAGTTCGTGCGGCGGTAGAGTTAAGTGGTTCGCTCAATTCCGGTTAAGTCGATATGCTCAGCCGGAATCTCAAAATCGCGCTGATTTCAGCGATCATTCTTCTGCCGACTTTACTTGTCTTTCTGTTCTATGCTCTCTATTTCGGGCAGAGCCTATTTACGTTCTGGCACCAGAGCTTTGCCGCCAACGGAGTGGCTCAGATTGAGCACGCGTCCCAAATGGATGCTATGTACGGGGACTGCCGGCACTATATTACGTACGGTCCGAACAACGTCAGCATTTGGAATTCGGTGGCGTACTTCGACGGACGCTATGAGCTGACGATGCAGGTTCCGGTGCTAATCTCGTCCAGCACCCGCGGCAGAATGACCGGCCAGCCGCGGTTCTACTTGGGGGAAATCAGCGTTGTTTCCGTTGATCCCGGCGGACAAGTTAGCGCGACGTTTTCCCGCGAGTTCGTATTTGGCCCTGCGCAATGGAAACAAGTAGTGGACGCCGAAGGCGACTTTGGCGCGATCAAGTTCAAGCTGAACACAGGCCCGCCGGTCAAGGACTTCGAGGCGTATGCCAAGGCTTCGCACTGACCAGCTACTGCGTGAGGTGTACCCCAGATGCCGCCTAGTGCCCGCCCTCGCCCGACAGTTCTTTCACGAGGTCGCCGACCACGGCCTTGGCATCTCCAAAGAGCATGAATGTGCGGTCCAGGAAGTAGAGCTCGTTGTCGATCCCCGCAAAGCCTGGGTTCTTGCTCCGCTTGATGGCAAGCACGATTTTGGCCTTGTCGGCGGCGATGATGGGCATGCCAAAAATGGGCGTGGCTTTGTCGTGCCGGGCCGCGGGGTTGACGGTGTCGTTCGCGCCGATGACCAGGGCCACGTCGCACTGCGGCATGTCGGGGTTGATCTCGTCCATTTCCACCAGGTCGGTGTAGGGGATGTCCGCCTCAGCCAGCACTACGTTCATGTGCCCCGGCATCCGTCCCGCCACCGGGTGAATGGCGAACTTGACGGTGATCCCCCGCTTCTTGAGCTGGTCATAGAGCTCGCGGACGCGGTGCTGGGCCGCGGCGACCGCCATGCCGTAGCCGGGGATGATCGCCACAAGGTTGGCCTGTTCCAAAATCTGGGCCGCTCCTTCGATGGATTCGGACTTGTAAGACTTCTGCTCACCGCCGGCTGCCGTGGCTTGCACCTGGCCGAAGGCCCCGAACAGCACGTTCGTGAACGAGCGGTTCATGGCCCGGCACATGATGATCGACAGGATCAGGCCGCTGGAGCCGTCGAGAGCACCGGCGACGATGAGCAGCTTGTTATTAAGCACAAAGCCCATCGCCACAGCCGAGAGCCCGGCATAGGCATTGAGAATGGAGATGACAGTCGGCATATCCGCCCCGCCGATAGGAATGACCAGCAGTACGCCGAACGCCAGGGCCAGCAGCACGATCAGGATCATGGCCAGGGTCGGAAAAATTCCCACCGGCTGGAAGATGAGATACAGCCCGAGCAGGCAGGCCAGCGCGAGCAGGCCGACGTTCGTGGCGTTTTGAAATGGATACGTCACCGGCCGCTGCGGAATCCATTTCACCTCCTGCAGCTTTCCCGCGGCCATCAGGCTACCGGTGAAGGTGAGAAAGCCGAGGATGATTTCGACGACGAGGGCGAACATGCAAAACGGCGTCAGTTTTTCATGCTCCGGCGTGGCATGCATGAAGTACTCGGCCGTGCCGACCAGGCCGGCGGCCAGGCCGCCGAAGGCATGCGAGATGGCCGTCCGCTGCGGCACCGCGGTGAGCGGGACCAGCGACAGAGGCACACCGACCGCAAATCCCAGGATGATGGGAACGATGATCCAAACGTAATTGCCGACCCCCTCCTGAAACCAGGTTGCCAGAATGGCCAGCCCCATCGCCGATGCGCCGGCGACAACGCCGCGGCGAGCCGTTTTGGGATCGTTCATCCAGTACAGCGAAAAGATGAACAGGACGGCCGCCACGAGGTAGACGATCTGCACCAAGGCCAGCGGCATCACTTCTTCTCCGTGCGGGTCTGCTTGAACATCTTGAGCATGCGGTCGGTAATCAGAAACCCGCTGACGACGTTGGTCATGGAAGCAAAGATGGCGATCGCTCCCAAGATTTTGATAGGCACGTCTTTACTCGAACCGGTGACAAAAATCGCGCCGACGATGGCAATTGCCGAAATCGCGTTGGTCAGCGACATCAGCGGCGTGTGGAGCAGCCGCGACACGCGGGCCACGACTCCCAGGCCGATGATGGTGGCCATCACGAAGACGAACAGGAGGGCCGTGTAATCGACCGCTTCATGCTCGGCATCTTTGTAGTCCTTGGCCTTTTCATCCGCGCCAGCCGGTTTAGCGGGTGCAACCGCTTTTTCCGTGGCATCCTTGACTGGGGGTGGGACTGCGGCCTTGGGCTTCGTGGCAGCTTTGTCGCCGGTCTTGGGGGCAGCGGCAGGTTTGGCGGCCGCGTCCACTTTTTCCGAGCCGGATCTCTTGGAAGCTTGGGCGTGGCATTGGGACGATGCGACTGCCAGGAAAAAAACCAGCACGGCAGTCCAGAACAGTATGCACAGTCGAAGCGATCGAATTGTGAACGCGTATTTCATGTTGTCCCCAGTGCTTCGCGAATTCGGGCGTTTGTAATCTGCCCGTCGTGGGTCGCCATCGTGTCACGAATGATCTCGTCTTCCCGATTGAGCTCGAGTTTTCCGGCCTTCACGATATGTTGCAGAAGTGAGTTGACGTTAGCGCTAAACATCTGGCTGGCGTGGGTCGGGGCATCGCTGGCCAGGTTCGTCGGGCCGAGGATAGTGACGCCATGTGCGACCACGCGCTCGTCCGCTTTCGTCAAGGCACAGTTGCCGCCCCGTTCCGCCGCCAGGTCCACGATCACGCTCCCCGCATTCATGGCCGCGACGGCTTCCGCCGTGACGAGCAGCGGCGAGGGCTTGCCGGGAATGGCCGCCGTGGTGATCACAACGTCGCACTCAGCGATGACCTTGCCGAGCAGCTCCCGCTGCTTGCGGTAAAACTCTTCGTCCTGTTGTTTCGCGTAGCCCCCCTTGTCCTGCGCTTCACCGGCCTCCAGCGGCAGCTCGACAAATTTGCCGCCGACGCTCTCGACTTGCTCTTTACAAATGGGGCGCTGGTCATACGCGCGGACGGTTGCCCCCAGTCGCTTCGCCGTGGCGATGGCCTGCAATCCGGCGACTCCCGCGCCGATGACGAACGCCTTGGCCGCGTTCAGTGTGCCCGCCGCGGTCATGAGCATCGGAAAGACCTTGGGCAGCTCCATCGCTGCCAGCAGCACTGCCCGATAACCGACGATGGTGGCCATCGAAGAGAGAACGTCCATCGATTGGGCCCGCGTCGTGCGTGGAATCAGCTCCAGGGCAAAGAGCGTGGCGCCGGTTTTGGCGATTTCGTCCACCGCCCCAGGTTCGCCGAGCGGATCGCACATTCCCAGCAGCACCTGGCCGCTACGAAGCCGCGAAAGATCCTCTCGGCCCGCCTTCCGATTTGCCCCCAGCGAGCGGACCTGCACGATGATCTCTGCGCCAAAGGCGTCGTCGCGCGTGGCGGCGATTTTTGCCCCTTTGTCCAGGTACAACTGGTCGGCAAAGCCGGCGGCCTCTCCGGCCCGAGACTCCACCAGTACGTCCAAGCCCGCCTTGATAAGCAGCGGCACACTGGCGGGGACAAGCCCCACGCGCCGCTCCCCTGGGAAGGTCTCCTTAACGACTGCGACTTTCATGCTGCTCCCGCTGCTATGTCTCGTTCACCATCGTGTGCTCATCGGCCTGCCACCGCGTTGCCAATGAAGCTACGCAAATTCTACCGGCTTTTGGCGACTTGCGGGATGGCGTCGAACGTGCCGGTTAAGCCGATGGCAATCAATGGCCGAGAGCTAACTCTTTTCCAGTTTTCCCAGGAACTCCTGTGGCGAAAGGGGCCGCTCCGGCTCTTTGACGGTTCCGGCGACCGTTCCCGGCGCGAGCTTGCCATCGGCCTTCCCGTCGTGCATGTCGAGTTGAGCGGCGACGGCGGCGATTTCCTCCCGCGTCACCACCCCCTTGCGGACGAGCGCTTCCGTCAGCGAATGCACCAGGAGTAGCGCCCGCGAGAGGTTCTCCTGGAGCATTTCCACCGTTTCTGTCGACCTTGCCCTGGCATAACTCGCGTCGCGCTGGGTCTGCTTCAGGTCATCGTGCATGTCCAGCAGCTTGTAGCGCTCCCACGCTTCGGGGGCGAGATAGAACATCCAGTCAGTAGCGCGGCCGGACATGAGATTACTCCAATGCCGAATGGGAATGACGAACTGCTATCGATTGTAGGGTGTGTCGATACGAGGAACGAGGCGCGGACACACCGTTCTCGATTTGAGCAGAGGGAATACTACTTCTCTTCCGGCAACGCCTTGTGGCAGGAAACCAGGTGCCTGGCCCCGACAAGCTGCGGCACGACCTGTCGGCATTGGTCTTCGGCAATGGAACAGCGGTCGGCGAAAGGGCAGCCTGGATAAGTGCGGTCGGGGGAAGGGACTTCGCCGCGGAGGATGATTCGTTTCCGCTGCCGTTCCAGCACGGGATCGGGAATGGGTGCGGCGGAGAGGAGTGCCTGTGTATAGGGATGGCGCGGATGGGCGTGCAAGGCAGCGGACGAAGCCAGCTCGACGATGCGGCCCAGGTACATCACACCGATGCGGTGCGAGATGTGCCGAACCACGGAGAGGTCGTGCGAAATGAACAAGTACGCCAGGCCGAGCTTCTTCTGCAAATCCATCAGCAGGTTGATGACCTGGGCCTGAATGGAAACGTCGAGGGCGCTGACCGGC
>SXGT01701834.1_pt1 | contig 11991 bp, 11 predicted proteins | sample 3176221 | NCBI WGS metagenome assembly SXGT01 (sample SAMN11356862, study PRJNA531348) | freshwater metagenome | isolation source: freshwater sample F1-120 | place: China: Fuxian Lake, Yuxi | collected 2017-12-25
GGCCACCGCGCGGGCCATCACCATGGCGCGGGTGTTCTCCCCGATGCCCAGCGAGTAGCCCATCCCGACGGCGATCGCGTACACGTTCTTCAGCGCTCCGGCCATCTCGACGCCCACAACATCATCGGAGGTGTAGGTGCGGAAGCGCCTGGTGCGGAACAGGTCTGCCAGGTTGGCGGCCAGATGCTGGTCGGGCCTGGCCAGCCCGGCGGCGGCGGCGTAGCCCTCGGCGACCTCGCGGGCGATGTTCGGCCCGGCCAGGATTCCGGCGGGATGCCCAGGCAGCACCTCGTCGACGATCTGACTCATCCGCAGGTTGGTGCCCTGCTCCAGGCCCTTCACCAGGGAGACCACCGGGACCCACGGCCGCAGCTCCCGGGCGAGGTCCTCGAGCACACCGCGGAACCCGTGCGACGGAACGCCCATCACGATCACGTCGGCACTCTGTGCGGCCTCGCAGAAATCGGTGGTGGCCCGCAAGCCATCCGGCAGCGCTACCTCGTCGCCGAGATATCGCGAGTTGCGGTGGTTGTCGTTGATGTCCTTGGCGGTGTCCTCGGATCGCACCCACTGCAGGGTCGGCGTGCGCCGCGCGCAGATGGTGGCCACGGTGGTGCCCCAGGACCCTCCGCCCAGGACGACGACGTTCGGTTCGCGTTGTGCAGGTGCCATCGGGTCAGCGTATTGCCGCGATCGTGCCGGTGACCGCAAGTTGCTGAACTGGCTCGGATGCGCGCGGGTATGCCGGAGCGGGCGGCGTCCCGCCCTGAAGAACTTCCTGCTCGGATTAAGTTAATGAGCCGTCCCGTCAAGACGGGAGGTCGGAGATGGCGTGCCCGGCTAAATCAATGCAGCTTGAGACTCTGAGGCTTAGACGCTCGCTGCCGGTGCTACGCTGCACGCGCCAAATATGTGAATGAGAATTCTCAAAACGTAGACGCCGATGGAACCGCGGCGATACCGTGCCAAGCATTGCGAGTGATCGGGCCCGGGGGTGGTCGCGGCTCGCTACCGGGAGGGAAGCGCTTGTGCCCATTCAGCGCGCGACCGACGGGCTCGCTGCCATCGAGCACTGGACCGACGGTTACGTCCGGCGCCATCCGGCGGCGTCGCTGCGCACCGTCGGTGATCAGTTCGTGCTCGGCGTGCGCACCCTGCAGCATCTGTTCGTCGACCTGTTCACCGGGAAGTTCCAGTGGCAGGAGTTCATCCGGCAGGGCGCGTTCATGGCCGGCACCGCGGTGATTCCCACCGTGCTGGTGGCGCTGCCCATCGGGGTCACCCTCTCCATCCAGTTCGCGCTGCTGGCCGGGCAGGTCGGCGCCACGTCGCTGGCCGGCGCGGCCAGCGGTCTGGCCGTCATCCGCCAGGCCGCGTCACTGACCGCGGCCGTGTTGATGGCCGCGGCGGTGGGTTCGGCGATCACCGCCGACCTCGGCTCGCGGACCATGCGTGAGGAAACCGATGCGATGGAGGTCATGGGAGTCTCGGTGATCCGGCGACTGGTGGTGCCGCGCTTCGCCGCCGCCGTCATGATCGGCGTCGCGCTCACCGGGGTCGTGTGTTTCGTCGGCTTCCTGGCCAGCTTCCTGTTCAACGTGTACTTCCAGAACGGCGCCCCGGGCAGCTTCGTGGCGACCTTCGCCTCGTTCGCCACCACCGGTGACATGGTCATCGCGCTGGTGAAGGCGGTGATCTTCGGCGCCATCGTCGCCGTCGTCTCGTGTCAGAAGGGGGTGTCCACGGCGGGCGGGCCGACCGGTGTGGCCAACTCGGTGAACGCGGCGGTGGTCGAATCGATCCTGCTGCTGATGGTGGTCAACGTGGCGGTCAGCCAGCTCTACATCATGTTGTTCCCGAGGGTCGGGCTGTGACGGCCTCGACCTTCATGGGGCCGTGGGCCAGAGGTCTGCGACGAAGCGCCGTTCCGGTGATCCGGATCGGGCACATGCTGGTGTTCTTCGTGCGGGCGGTGGCCGGTGTCCCGGTGGCGCTGCGGCACTACCGTGGCGAGTTCGTCCGGCTGCTCTCCGACATCGCTTGGGGCAACGGTTCTCTGGTGGTCGGTGGCGGCACCGCCGGGGTGGCGGTGGTGCTGGGCGTCACCGTCGGGGCGCTGGTGGGCATCGAGGGTTACAACTTCCTGGACCTGCTGGGGCTGGGCCCGGCGACCGGGATCATCTCCTCGTTGGTGAACACCCGCGAGCTGGCGCCGATCGCCGCCTCGCTGGCGTTCGCGACGCAGGCCGGCTGCCGCTTCACCGCGCAATTGGGTTCGATGCGCATCGCCGAAGAAGTGGACGCGCTGGACGCGCTGGCGATCCGCCCGATCCCTTACCTGGTGACCACCCGACTGATGGCCTCGGTGATCGCGGTGATCCCGCTCTACGTCGTCGTGCTGGCGGTCAGCTATCTGACCACCCAGGCCGTGGTCTTTCTGATCAGCGGCGGATCGACCGGCTCCTATCTGCATTACTTCAGCCTGATGCTCTCCGGTCAGGACATTCTCTACTCGGTGCTCAAGACCGTCATCTTCGTGTGGATCGCGTCAACAGTGCAGTGCTACTACGGTTTCTACGCCTCGGGCGGTCCGGTCGGTGTGGGCGTCGCCGCGGGCCATGCCATGCGGGCGAGTATCACCGCGGTGATCATCGTCAACATGCTGCTCACCATGGCGCTGTGGACGTTCGATTCCGGCGCCAGGTTCGGTGGTTAGATGCCGAATTCGATCGAAACCGACGGGCGCGGGCTCTCCGACCGCCAGCTGCTCGCCACCGGTGTCGCGATTCTGCTTGTCGCGGCGCTGATTTCGGCAGCTCTACTGGTCAAGGCGACCGGCCGGCTGGACGCCCGGGTGCCGGTGGTGGCCGCCCTGATCAATGTCGGTGACGGCCTGCCGCAACGTTCCGATGTGAAGTACCACGGGGTGCTCGTCGGCATGGTCGACGATGTCACGCCGGCGGCCAACGGCGACCCGAACTTCGTGCGGATCGACCTCAAACCCGAATACGCGGCCTCGATCCCCGACACGGTGACCGCGCGGGTGGTGCCCAGCAACGTGTTCGCGGTCTCCTCGGTGCAGCTTGTCGACCGCGGCCCCGGACCGGCGATCGCCGCGGGCGCGCACATCCCCGAAGACACCGAACTGCCGACGGTGCTGTTCCAGACCACGATCAGCAAGCTGCGCGACATCCTGGCCGCCACCGGCCGCGGGCGCGAGGACAAGACCATCGGCGTGCTGGCCGCCGTCAACGCGGCCACCGAGCACCGGCGTACCGAATTGCTGAGCAGCGGAGCACAATTGAACCGTTTGGTGGACCAGCTGGATGCCATCGTGGCGACCGAACCGGGACCCTCGACGGTGTCGGCGCTCATCGACGCGGCCACGGGTCTGCAGAGCACGGCTCCTGAACTGGTCGACGCGCTGCACGTCGCGGTGGCGCCGATGCAGACCCTGGTGGAGCAGCGGGCGCAGCTCACATCGTTGGTCAACGGTGGGCTCAACACCATGGGCACCACGCACACGGCGCTGAGCAATCACACCGACCGACTGGTGCAGATCACCTCCGATCTCACCCCGGTGCTCGGTCAGCTCGCGGACACCTCCCATCACTGGGTGCCGGCGTTCGTGAAGCTGAATCAGCTGTCGGACAAGTTCTTCGATCACGTGTGGATCTCCGATCTGGACACCGGCAACATGCGGGTGAACCTGTCGTTCACGCCATCGCACACCTATACCCGCGCCGACTGCCCGCAGTACGCCGGGCTCAAGGGACCCAGCTGTTTCACCGCGCCGCTGGTGCCGACCCGCCCCGAGCTGCCCGATGTCCTGCTGCCGCAGAACTATCAGCCGCCCGCCGATCTCCTGCCGCCCGCCGGCACCGTCCTGGGAGCCAATGGCAACCTCGCCGCGGTCGGGCCGCCGCTGGTCGTGCCGAATCCGAGCCTCGCAGATCCCAATCCGCCGCTGCCGCCATGGATGGCACCCTCGGCACCGGTGCCCGGCACCGCCAATCCGGCGCTGGCGCCGACCCCACCGCCGCCGGTGCCGCTGTCACCCCTGGCCCCGGTGGCACCCCGTCCGGGGCCGCCACTCGCGGCCGAGGCCGCACCCGCGTCGTTCGGGGGCAACGTGGGGCCGGTCGGCAGCCCGCAGGAACGCGACGTGCTGAGTGCGGCAATCGGTCAACCCGCGAGCCCGGCGACTCAACTGCTGCTGGGTCCGCTCGCCCGGGGCACCACCGTGTCAGGAGGGGGAGCCCGGTGACCTATCGCGGACCGATGATCGGCCTGTCGCTGTTCATGGCCGTGGCCATCACGTTGACGTGGCTGGTCTATGTCACGCTGCGTCGCGACGTCGCCGGCGACACCGTCGGCTACACCGCGGTGATCTCCGACGTGTTCGGGTTGCGGGAGGGCGACGACGTCCGGATGGCGGGCGTGCGGGTCGGCCGGGTCGAGAAGATCGAGCTGCAGGGCGATGTGGCGAAGGTGTCCTTCGTGGTGCAGAGCGATCAGCAACTGCTCGGCACCACCGTCGCCTCGGTCACCTACCAGAACATCGTCGGTCAGCGCTATCTCGGTCTGTCGCTCGGTGATATCGGCGAGCCGCAGGCGTTGCCGCCGGGCAGTGAGATCCCGCTGGAGCGTACCGACCCGTCCTTCGATGTCGGGGCGCTGCTCAACGGGTACGAGCCATTGTTCAGTGCGCTCAACCCGACCGACGCCGACAACCTCACCAAAGGCGTCATCGAATCCCTGAAGGGCGACCGCGCCTCGGTCGTCAGCCTCGTCGATGAGACTGCGCGACTGACCGATTCGTTCGCCGGTCGCGACCAGCAGCTCGGGCAGGTGATCACCGACCTCAACGTCGTGGTGAACAATCTCGCCCAGCACAACGACAGCCTGGACGAGGTCATCACCCAGACCCGTGGCGTGGTGTCCACCTTCGACGCGCGGCGCCCCGAACTCGTCGAGTCGATGGGATCCATCACCGCTGTGGTGCGTCAGCTGTCCACCATCGCCGACGAGGTGTACCCCTCGCTGAACGAGTTGGTGGTCCGCGAACCGGGCTTCGCCCAGCATCTGGTGGGCATCGAACCTCAGCTCGCCTTCACCGGAGCCAATCTTCCGTTGCTGCTCAAGGGGTTTGCCCGGATCACCAACGAGGGCGCCTACGCCAACAGCTACGCGTGCGACCTGAACGCCACCGGCTTCTTCCCGGGTCTCAATGACGTGACACCGATCATCGTCGACGCGGCGACCCCCGGCGAGGGGGCCCATTACACACCGAGGTGCAGGAATATGGCCAATGGCTGACGGGCGGAGAGGGTGGCGGCGGCCGCTGCTCAGCTGGGACCGCACCTGGCTGGGCGTGATCGCCATCGCCGTGGTCACCGTGTTGATCGGCGCCATGCTGGCGGTGAAGGTCGCCGATATCGGCTACCGCAGCTACACCGCGCGCTTCCTGCAGGCCGCGGCCCTCAAGACCGGCAACCCGGTCACCGTGGCGGGCATCCCGGTCGGCGAGGTGACGGACATGACGTTGGCCGGTGATCATGTCGAAGCACAGCTCAAGGTGCGCAACGATGTCTCCCTCGGGCAGGACTCCCGGGCCATCATCAAGGTCACCACCATCCTCGGATCCCGGTACCTGGCGCTGCAGCCGGCCGGGCCGGGATCGCTGCCGGACAACACCTTCGAGCTCAGCCAGACCGAGGTGCCCTACGACCTGCAGGAGGCGCTGGCCGACGTCACCACCACCTACGAACAGGTCGACACCGACCAGTTCGCCCGGACACTGGGCATTCTCGGCGAGCAGATGAAAGGTCTGCCCGAGGTGGTGCCCCAGGCGCTGACCAACACCCACACCCTGTCGACGATCATCGCCGACCGCCGCGACCAGCTGGGTTCGCTGCTCAAGACCACCGAACTGGTCAGCACCACGCTGCGCCGCCAGCAGAGCGCGATCGGAGCGCTGGTCACGCAGGGCAACGATCTGGTCGGCGAGTTCGTCGCCCGGCGTGCGTCGTTCCGCGCGCTGATGGCCTCGCTGACGAATCTGGTGGAAACCCTGAGCGGCATCGTCATCGATGACCGACCGGAACTGGAGAACCTGCTCGTCAACCTCCGCGAACTGTCCGACATGCTGGGCCAGCACGACGATCTGCTGCGCAGCACCCTGCAGGCCGGCCCGGTGGCGCTGCGCGGGCTGACCAATGCCACCGGCACCGGCAACGCGGTGGACCTCAATGTGGCCAACGGGCTGCTGATCGACTCGTGGATGTGCGCGATCAGCGGCCGGGCCGAACAGTTCGGGATGATCGAGTATTTCCAGGACTGCTCATGAGACGGCCATCGGTCACGGTCCTCGCAGTCGGCGCAGCGGCGGTGATGGCGGCGGCGGTGGCCGTCGGCGTCGGCTGGTCCTACGTCCGCGACCAGGTCGACACCATCCGCGTCACCGCTCAGTTCGACAGTGCGGCCGGTCTCTACGAGGGCAATGTCGTTGCCGTGCTGGGAATGCCGGTCGGCAAGGTCGAGACGATCACCGCCAAGGGCGGGTATGTCGAGGTCGAGTTCAGCGTGGACAAGGACGTCGCGGTACCTGCCGACGTGCAGGCCGTCACCATCTCGAACTCCATCCTCACCGACCGGCAGATCGAGCTGACCCCGCCCTACCGGGGCGGTCCGACACTGCAGAACCATGACACCATCGGTCTGAACCGCACCAAGACGCCGGTCGAATTCGCCCGCGTGCTCGATGTTCTGGACAAGCTGTCGGCGTCGCTGCACGGTGACGGCGCAGGCAACGGCCCGGTCGCCGACCTGGTCAACGCGTCGGCCGCCATCGCCGACGGCAACGGTCAGCAGATGAAGGATGCGCTCGGCGAGCTGTCGAACGCGTTGCGGCTCAGCGCCGATCGCGGCACCCTGACCCGCGACCAGCTCACCACCAGCATCCGCAACCTGAGTTCGCTGTTCGAGGCGACCGCCCGCAACGACGCGACCCTGCGGGAGTTCGGCACGTCGGTGAACCGGCTCAGCCAGATCCTGGCCGATGAGCAGTTCGGCACCGGCAGCACCGGCAGGAAACTCAACGATGTCATCACCCAGGTCGGTGAGGTGCTGTCCACCCATCGTGATGCGGTCAAGCAGATCATCCTCAACGGCAATACCGCGGTGACCACCACCGTCGACCATCGGCGCGATCTCGCCGAGTTCCTCGATCTGACGCCCATGACCCTGGACAACCTGTACAACATCGTCGATCAGCGAAACGGCTCGGCGCGGGTGCACGTCCTGGTGGACAAGGTGCTGTTCGACTCCCAGACGGTCAAAGAGATGTGCAACATGATGGGCCTGCGCCAATTGGGTTGCAGCACCGGCACGATGCAGGATTTCGGCCCGGACTTCGGGCTGTCCTCCATGCTCGACGGTATGGCCGCGATGGGGCAGAAGTGACCGCGCGGCTGCCCAGGTCCGTTCTGCCGCTGGCCGTTGCCGCCTGCCTGACCGTCGCCGGCTGCGCGACCGAAGGGTTGGCCAGCCTGCCGCTTCCGGCGCCCGGGGTGGGTGCGGGCGGCTACGAGCTGACCGCCGTGTTCGGCAACGCACTCAACCTGCCCGCCAACGCGAAGGTGAAGCTCGCCGGCGCCGATATCGGGCAGGTGGAGTCGATGGTGGCCCGCAACTACACCGCCGTCACCACCCTGCGCATTCTCGACGGTGTGCAACTGCCGCAGGGCAGCACCGCCGAATTGCGTTCCGCAACACCGCTGGGCGATGTGTTCGTCGCGATCAAGCCGCCCACGCCCGCGGCGCCGAGCGCCGTGCTGCTGCGCGACGGTGACACCATCGGTCTGGATTCCACGACCGCAGCCGCGACGGTGGAGTCGCTGCTGAGCGCGGCGGCGGTCATGATCAACGGCGGTGCGGTGCGCAACCTCACCAACATCATCAACGGCGCGGGCAAGGCGACCGGTGATCAGGGGCAGGCCTTCGGCGATCTGATCGCCAAGACCACCCGCACGCTGGGCACGCTGAACGCCCGCTCCGATCAGATTTCCACGGCACTGACCGAGACCTCGGGGTTGCTGGGTGAGATCAAGGCCAAGAACGACATCATCGGCGAACTGATGGACGCGGCGGGCCCGGCCACCGAGACGCTGGCCGCGCACACCACCCAGATCACCGATCTCGTCGGGCTGATCGGTGACACGTCGGTGCAGCTGCAGAGGTTCCCGTCGATCGCGGGCACCGATACCAGCGGGCGCAGCGCCATCGCCGATATCAACAGCGTGGCGGGCGCGTGGAACGATGTCGCGCTGGCACCCGATGCCAGCCTGTACTCGCTGAACCGGCTGATGCCGGCGTTGGTCAAAGCCACTGCCAGCAACGCGATCTCGACGAGAGCGAGCATCGACCGGCTGGTGCTGGGTTCGATACCGGATATCGGGTTCGCCGGCGATCCGGGGCTGCACGGTCCCAAGCGCCACAACTGGCACCAACTGGTCGGCTCGCTGCAGTACACCCTGCTGCGGTTGCAGGAACGCGTCGTCGGGCGCGGGCCCGGGGTTGCGCAGGTCCCGGTGATCCCGAGTCCCACCGAGCCGGGTCAGATCGTTCCGGCACCCGCACCGCAGGCCCCCCGATGATCGCCGGTCTGGCCGACGTCCTGGTCGGTGTGGTGCGCGCCGGCCACCGCAAGCGGGCGTGGCTGTCCGCGGGGGCCTTGGTGATGACGTTCGTCGTCGCCACCGGCTATCTGTTGATCGGCGCGCTGCAGGTCAATCCGTTCGACTCGGACTACCGCGTCACCGTGCGCCTCCCCGAATCGGCGGGGCTGCTGCCCAACCAGGACGTCACGCTGCGCGGAGTGCCGGTGGGCAAGGTCGAGCGGCTCGACATCACCGCGGCCGGTGTGGACGCGGTGATCACCATGAAATCGTCGGTGCCCATCCCGATGTCGAGCGATGTGCGGGTGTCCGGGCTGTCGCCGGCCGGTGAGCAGTACATCGACTTCGTGGCCTCCGCCAACGACGGACCGTTCCTGGGCGACGGCAGCATCGTCGAGCAGGGGCGCGCGACGGTGCCGGTGAGCCTGGCCGATCTGCTGGCCCACGCCGACGGCGCACTGGCCCAGGTGGACACCGGGAAGCTGGACATCATCCGGCGTGAGCTGAGCCTCAGCGAGCACGGCCCGCAGAAGCTCGCCGACATCATCGACGGCGGTACGTTCCTGCTGTCCACCCTGGATTCGGTGCTCCCGGAGACCACCAGCCTGCTGCGCACCAGCCAATCGGTGTTCACCCTGGCCGCCGACAAAAATGCCGGAATCGACGTGGCGGCAGACCATCTCGCGACCACCCTCGACGGTGTCAGCCGGATGCGGGAGGGCTACCGTCGGCTCACCGATCAGGCGCCGGGCGCGCTCACCGATATCGACAACCTGTTCGCCGACAACTCCGACACCATGGTGCAGCTTCTCGGCAACCTCACCACCACCACGCGACTGCTGTACCTACGGGTTCCGGCCCTCAACGCACTCTTCCCCAACCACCGCACCTCGGTACTGGACGCGCTGGGCAGCGTCATGCACGACAACGGGTTGTGGGCGACCGGCGATATCTACCCGCGGTACGCCTGCGATTACGGAACGCCGCGTCGCCCACCGTCCTCGGCGGACTATCCCGAGCCCTATATGTACACCTACTGCCGCGATGACCATCCCGGCGTTCTGGTGCGGGGGGCCAAGAACGCACCGCGCCCCGCCGGGGACGACACCGCCGGCCCGCCGCCCGGTGCGGACCTCGGCCGCACCACGGACCCGACGCCCAAGGGCCGGTTCACCATTCCCACCCCGTACGGCGGCCCGGTACTGCCGATCGAACCGCCCCGCTGAGATAGGAGCAACTGTGACAGTGACGACCGACGACAAGACCGACGACGATCAGCCCACGGCCGAGGACGTCAGCGACGATGCCGAGGCGGCCGTGCCCGAATCTCCGGCCCGGCGCCGGCGCGGCAGCACCGCGGCCGTCCTCGCGGTCTTCGTTGTGCTGGTATCGGTTTCGGGCTTTCTGGGCTGGCGGCTCTGGCAGCACCAGCAGCTGACCGAGGCCGGGCAGCAGGCGCGTGACGCGGCGGTGTCGTATGCGCAGGTGCTCACGAGCATCGACTCCGACAAGGTCGACGAGAACTTCGACCAGGTGCTCGCGGGCGCCACCGGAGAGTTCAAGGACATGTACTCGGAGTCCAGCGTGCAGTTGCGGCAGTTGCTGATCGACAACAAGGCCACCGCACACGGTGTCGTGGTCGAGTCGGCCGTCCAGTCGGCGGCAAAGGACAGGGTCGTGGTGCTGCTGTTCGTCGACCAGTCGGTGTCCAATGCCAGCGTGCCGGATCCGCGGCTCGATCGCAGCCGCATCAAGATGACCATGGAAAAGGTCGACGGGCAGTGGCGCGCCGCCACCGTCGAGCTGCCCTGATGCGGCGCCTGGCCGGTGTGCTCGGCGCGGCGGTCCTCGCGGCCGCCACCGCTCCCATGGCGGTGGCCTCGCCGGCGACATTCTGCGATGAGCTGGCAGGCCAGTGGAACGGACAGTACTGCCAGACCTCGGTGGCCTCGGAGCGTCAAGCGGTGCGCGATATCAAAGTCGCAGTGCCCGACGGGCTGATCGACGACCCGGTCGTCGGGCCGGTGTTGCGCAACTACCTGAGCACCCTGGTCGACAACTGGACCCGGGTGGGCCGTGGCATGGCGGCAAACAGCTTCGGCGAGGCCAACTATCAGGTGTTCCGGCGCGGTGACACCACGTCGGTGGTGTTCCGGGAGACCTATCACGCCGACGGGCCCGACTTCAACAACGCCTACCGCACGTTCACGTTCGGCGGTGGCCGGCAGTTGCAGCTCGCCGATCTCACCAAGCCCGGACTGGATCCGCTGACGGCCATCGAACCGCTGGCGCGGCCGTTCGTCGAGCAGGCCCTGAATCAGGCTCCGCCGCAACATCAGCCGGGTAGCTACCCGTTCAGGCCGGACCGCTGGACTCCGGACACGGTGTACTCCGGCGGGTACAAGGCGTGGGCGCTGACACCCGATGAGCTCATCCTCTACATGCCGGACTACCCGGTCGCGCGGGACACCCCGATCGATTTCACACCCGGCGTCATGCAATGGTCGATGGACGGTGGCACCGTGCAGGCGCGCATCCCGCTGTCGGCGCTGAGCCCGATCCTGCGGCCCGAATACGGCGGGAGCTAGCTCGGGGGAGGGCTCCCGGCCCCTATTGGCGAGATCGACCTCAGGGTCGTGTTTCGGCGCCGTATGGCACGAATCCACAGCCGTCAGGTCGATCTCGTCACTAGCACGGCCACCGGGGTGCCGCCCCAGCGTGCGCTACCGGTAGTTGACGAACTGCAGCGCGACCTCGAGGTCGGCGCCGCGCAGCAAGGCCTGCACGGCCTGCAGGTCGTCCCGCTTCTTCGAACTTACCCGGATCTCCTCGCCCTGGATCTGCGCCTTGACGCCCTTGGGGCCCTCGTCGCGCAGCAGCTTGGTGATCTTCTTGGCGTTCTCGCTGTCGATGCCCTGCTTGATGCTGCCGATGACCTTGTAGGTCTTGCCGGAGGGCTGCGGTTCGCCGGCGTCGAACGCCTTCATCGAGATGTCGCGGCGGATCAACTTCTCCTTGAACACGTCGACGGCGGCCTTCACCCGCTCCTCGGTGGAGGAGACGAGAATGATGCCTTCCTCACCCTGCCACTCGATGGTGGTGTCGGTGCCGCGGAAGTCGAACCGGGTGGACAGCTCCTTGGCTGCCTGGTTGAGCGCGTTGTCGACCTCTTGCCGATCTGCTTTGCTGACGACGTCGAAGCTGGAATCCGCCACTGGAGCCTCCTCATGGTGCTGGCCGTTTTCGTCTTAAGTACATCCTCGTTGTACCCTGCTACTCGCACCAAATTCCGGCAGGTTGCCCGAGCGGCCAA
>SXGT01231766.1_pt1 | contig 11990 bp, 11 predicted proteins | sample 3176221 | NCBI WGS metagenome assembly SXGT01 (sample SAMN11356862, study PRJNA531348) | freshwater metagenome | isolation source: freshwater sample F1-120 | place: China: Fuxian Lake, Yuxi | collected 2017-12-25
GGGGCCCGAAGGTGGCGATGGCGGCGGCAAGATCGTCGCGCTCGGCACGCCCGAAGACGTCGCCAAGGTCAAAGCCAGTCACACCGGCCGCTATCTCGCCGAAGCGCTTGACCGCCACCACGAACGCCGCGCGCCGAAAAAGCAAAAAGCCGCCGCCGCAGAAGCCCCGGCGCCGAAAGCGCGCAAGAAGAAGCAGGCCGCCGGCTAATCGCTGGACAGCGCTTCAGCGATCTTGCCCTCCTCAAGCGCAACCAGCGCCGCACGTGCGTTGACGCCGTAACTCATCAGCACGTAACCAAGCGAAATCAGGCCGCTGAAGGCGTAAAGCGCGATGAGAATGCCGAGCGTTTGAGCGTTGAACAACCGCGTCCAGATTTCCGCCGCTCGCTCATTGTTGACCGATGGCCAGTCAGCGAAAATGGCACGCAGCATGTCGCCGAGAAAAAATGCAAAACCAGCGCCGTTCACCAACACATAGACTAAAGCGCAAATCACACCGAGCAGAAAAAATGAACCAAAGAGCGCCCAGAAGCGCCCTCTTGTCACCGCCCATGCCTCAAACAAACTAAAGCGCCGCCGCGCGATCGATGTCGCCGCGGCGGGCGCGAAACGCACGCCGAAATAGATCATCGGAATGTATTGCAGCAGCATGAGCGGCGCCTGCACCGACAATTGCCACTGCAGCATCCGCATCGGATCAGGCGAAGGATCGGCGATAATGTCGCCCATGGTCATCATCATGATCGGCATTGCGATGATGCTCGCTACCGTGCCGATGACCATGTACCCGACGACCCAGCACCAATAGATGCCATAGACGCGCCACGTGTCATGATCGAGCGTGAGCCCAAAGAAGCCGGGCGCCTCGCCACGGATCATCCAGCGCAGGCACGCCGCCTCGTATGCCGCAAACGCCAGATACATCGGAATCATGAACAGAATGCCGAAGCCGAATACCCCAAACATGCCAGCGACGAAGCGTCCAGCATCCTGCTCAGAGGTCTCTTCGAATCCACTGGCGAACAACGCACCAATGTGACTGAAGAAACCCCAGTTGAGCAGAACAAACAGACCAATCAGCACCGCCAGAATCAGCACCCGCGCAAAGGTCGCCGGCGCCAAAATCGCGCGGTCTCGACTCTTCAACGTGAAGAATGTCGCGTTAAGCGCATCAGCCATAACTTCTCAAGCCTCCGCGGTGATCTTGCCTTCTTCCAACGCTAGCGACGCGGCGCGAGCATTGATTCCGAACAGCGCAATAATCCACATGAACGCCGCAACAACAGCGACAGCACAAATCAGAACGAGCGGGACGAGGACTGTCGGCTGAGCGAAAACCGCGAAAACCTGCTCTGGCGACGGATCGCCGCTCAATTGGTTGGCGTTAGTCATGAGACCCACAGCCAATGCCGCACCGCCAGCGCCGTATAGGATCATCGTCGCCACGAAGTACATGATCCAGAGCAACACAAACGCACCGAGCAAACCCCAAAACCGCCCGCGCGTGACTTTCCACGCATCAAGGAAGGCAAACCGATTGCGCGCGACCGATGTCGCAGCTGCTGGCGCAAGACGCACGCCCACATACGTCATGGCCGCGAGTACGAGCAGGAAAACGAGCGGCAGAGCGAGCGCCACGCCGCCAAGAGAGCTCGTGTCGCCACCGGCTGCGCCAATTGCGAACATCGAGCCGATCATCCCACCAAACACGATTAAAAAGAGGATGCCGCAAGCGACTGCAAGGAAGAACCAAATCCAATAGGTGAGATAGACCCGCCACGTATCGGCGCCGAAGGAAAAGCCGAAAAAGCCCTTCTGCTCACCCTTGATCAACCAGCGCAAGCAGGCGGCTTCATACGCGGCAAGCAGGATGTAGTAGAAGACCTGAAACAAGAACATCAATGGCCCGAGCGCGATGACGCTGGCCGGTGGTGTCAGAATCGCTTGATCGACCACGCCCCCGGCACTGCTCTGCATCACGCCCACGTACCAACTCGCGTAGTCGCTAAGCGCCGCAAGGTTCAGCACCACAAACAATCCAAATGAGAGCAACGAGATCAATACGTAGGCGACCGTCGTTTTCAGCAGAACACCGCTTTTCTCGCGCTTCTTAAACGCAAAGAACGTGGCGTTCAGCGACTGGCTCTCAGACATGCTACCCCCGTGGATGAGAGAGAGAATGCCCTTAGCGGCCGAAAGGATCAATCGCTGTTCAACGACGGGCCCGCCAGGCGTTCAGCGTGGCGCGTGCTCGATCATGAGCGTTGGAACGCCCACAGTGCCATTGCGAACCGAAAATACGCGTGTGCCCGGCTTCACGCCTGCTCGGACCTCCGAAACATCGAGCCCCGCCGCCACCAAACGCACCCGTTCGAGATCGGCGTCGGCAGTCCGCCATGACAGCCCCCACACTCGATCGAAACCATCCTCGATGGTGAGATCGTGAGCAACTTCGACAACCGCATCACCGCAGCGGAAGAACATCAGTCGCGCACCACGCACTTCTCGATCCAGCCGCATATCGAGCCCTAAGCGAGCGCCATAAAGCGCCGCCGCACGTTCAGCATCGGAGGTGCGAATGACGATGTGATCCAATCCGGTTACCGAACTAACTTGGATCGGCTCGGCCCGTTGGCTCATTACAAATATACGCACGCCATGCGTGCGCCCCGTGAGCAGCCGAAAACTGCCGCGCTCAGTGATCGCTTCAGGCGCCAAACCAACCCGTTCAAAGCGCCGATGCGCATGCGCAATGTCCGCCGCTTCAAACACAATACTCTTTAAGCCTTCGCCACCGTCTTTAATCACGGCGCTCAATCTGCGCGCTTTGTCGCTCTCGCCAACTGGCGCCATCAGCTCGACCGAGATATTGCTCGTCGTGATCAGCGCCGTCGCGATTCCGTTGTGTTCTGTTGCAGACGTCGCCTCGCGATTCAGCAGCGTCTCATAAGCAGTCACGCCCGCAGCCAATTCTCGGACGGCGATCACGACGTGATGGAAACCGGTGATCAATCGCAACCGTCACGGCGGCCAGAAAAGATCAGTCGGTCAGGGCCGTCGCCAATGATGCTAATGCGCAACCGATCAGCGCTCGCATCGATGAAGGCGCGCCCGCCCTCAAGCGAGCCGCCTTGGCCCTCAGCCACCATCCAGCAACGAACCGCCGCCTCGTCCGCCCCGATTTCGCACAAACTCGAACCGGCTTCGCTTGGCTCAAGCGAAAAACGCGCGTTCCGCGTACCGCCATCTGCGCCATAGACGAGCTTATCACCCGTCAGCACACCCGGCCGCTCCCGGTGCGGCAGCCAGCGCATCGTCACCGCGCCGTCAGAATCCCGATTAATCCAGCAGCCCGCCAGCCGCTCCGCTGGCGAAAGCGAGGACGGCGTGGCGCAAGCACCTAGCAAAAGGACTGAGGCGAAGGCGGCTCTCATGCGGCTGGCAACTCCCCCGTCGATTCCAGTTCGATCGGCCCGGTCATCAGAACCCGGTCGTCGCCTGCGCGCCATTCAATCTCAAGTGAACCACCGTCCACAATGACCTCGACCTTGCGCCCGGTCCGTCCTTGGCGATGCGCCGCCACCACTGCCGCGCACGCGCCCGTGCCGCACGCCTTGGTCAGCCCGACGCCGCGCTCCCAGACCCGCAACCGGATCTGCTCAGACGAGCGCACTTCGGCAAATCCGACATTCACCCCTTGCGGGAAAAATGGATCGCGCTCCACGGCGGGCCCAATCGTCTCGACCGGCACGGCGCTCACGTCATCGACGAAAAACACCACGTGCGGATTGCCCATGTTGACCGCGCCGGGCGCCTCAAGGCCGCCTGCCGAATAGTCCAGCCGATCCGTATTCATCGCCCGCGCGATCGGGATTTCCTCCCAGCGTAGCAGGGGCGAGCCCATATCCACCGTGATCAAGCCTTCGCCGGCGCGCTCGACGTAGAGCATGCCAGCCGGCGTCTCGATCCGCCGGGTCGCGGCGCCGCCTTCCTCCAGCAGCAACCAGGCCACACAGCGCGTCGCGTTCCCGCACGCCTCGACCTCGCCGCCATCGGCGTTCCAGATGCGCATGTACGCGTCGCCCCGGATCGAGCGCTCGACAGCGATCACCTGGTCGCAGCCCAGGCCCGTCTGGCGATCGGCAATGTCTCGCGCCTGCTTCTGTGACAGCGGCAGCGACCCGCGCGAGCGCGCGTCGATAATCACGAAATCGTTGCCGCAGCCGTTCATCTTGAAATAGCGCATCGGCCCACATTTAAGCGCGTTCGCGCCGCTGCGCTATGGCCGCACCCGCCGCGCCAAGCCTTTCCTCGCCCGGGGCTTTCTGCTTGTTAGACCCCAATTTCAGAATGGAGGGGCACTCATGCGCTTCGTCACACTCGCCGCGACCACTCTCGCGGCTGTCGCACTTGTCTCTTGCAGCACCGCAAATACCACATCCACCGCACCTCAACCGCAAGGCATGGCTATGACAGGCGAAGACCCGTACCTTTGGCTTGAAGAAGTCGAGGGCGAACGCGCGCTCGCTTGGGTGCGCGAACAGAACGAGCGCTCGCTGGGTCAGCTAGAGAGCGACCCGCGCTTTGCACAATTGCATCAAGACGCCTTAGCCCTCGCTAATAGCCGCGACCGCCTCCCGCTCGGCGGCATTCACGACGGCTACTATTATAATTTCTGGCAGGACGCGACGCACGTGCGCGGTATCTATCGGCGCGCGCCCATCGCGGATTTCGCCCGCAACGGCGATCCGCAATGGCAAACCGTTCTCGACATCGACGCGCTCGCTGCTGCGGAAAACGCCAACTGGGTTTTCAAAGGCGCAGATTGCCTGGAGGGCACAACGCGCTGCCTGATCTCGCTGTCCGACGGCGGCAAGGACGCGACCACCTATCGCGAATATGATCTCGCCACCCGCAGCTTCGTCGCCGGCGGCTTTGTCGTGCCGGAAGCCAAATCCGGCGTGACATGGCTCGACCAGAACACGTTGCTCGTCGCCACCGATTGGGGTGACGGCTCGATGACCGAGAGCGGCTATCCCTACATCCTTCGCCGCTGGACCCGCGGCACGCCGCTGGCCTCCGCGACCGAAGTGATGCGCGGCCAAGCCAGCGATGTTGGCGTCTTCGCCGGCGTGCTGCAGGACACCGATGGCCGCCGCGTGCCTATTGCTGTGCAAGCGACGACCTTTTTTGAATCCGTGAACTACCGCCTCGACGGGGCGACGCCGCAACGCATCAACCTCCCTGCCAAAGCATCGATCCAGGGCCTGTATCAGGGCCAATTGATCGCGACCCTGCAGGAAGAATGGCGCGGACATCCGCAAGGCGCGCTGATTGCCTATCCGCTCAGCGAAACCGGCAACGAAGCCCCGAATGTCAGCGTGTTGTTCGCGCCGAACGCGCGCCAATCGATCGAGGGCGTGGCGATCACGCGCGATGCGATCCTGGTCGCCGGGTACGAGAATGTGCGCGGCCGCATGCTGCGCATCGCCCGGAGCGGCGGCGCGTGGAGCACCACCGACATAGCGCTTCCAGAGAACGGTTCGGTTTCTTTCGCCGGCTCATCGGCGACGGAATCGCAGGCGTTCGCAACGTTCCAGGATTTCCTTACGCCCAGCACGCTCTATGCACTCGACCAACGCGCCACCACCGCGCGCGCCGTACGCTCGCTGCCGGCGCAGTTCGACGCGTCGCCCTATATTTCTGAGCAATTCGAAGCAGTCAGCGCCGACGGCACGCGTGTGCCGTACTTCGTGCTGCGCCGCCGCGACATGCCGATGAACGGCGAGAACCCAACCTTGCTCTACGCCTATGGCGGCTTCCAAGTCTCGTACACGCCGGGCTACTCGCCGAATGTCGGCAAGCTCTGGCTCGATCGTGGCGGCGTCTATGTGCTCGCCAACATCCGCGGCGGCGGCGAATTTGGCCCGGCGTGGCACCAAGCAGGACTGCGCACCAATCGCCAGGTCATCTATGACGATTTCTACGCCGTCGAACGCGATCTGGTGGAACGTCGCATCACCAGCCCGCGCCGCCTCGGCATCATGGGCGGCTCCAATGGCGGCTTGCTGATGGGCGTCATGCTCAATCAGCATCCGGAAATGATCAACGCCGCCGTCGTGCAAGTGCCGCTGCTCGACATGCTGCGCTACGACCAATTGCTCGCCGGCGCTTCATGGGTAGACGAGTACGGCTCGCCCTCAAACGCCGAGGAGCGCGCCTTCTTGGAGACCATCACGCCGTACCAGAACCTGCGCCCGCGCGATGATTTCCCGGTTCCGTTCGTGCTCACCTCCACCAAAGACGTCCGCGTCCACCCCGGCCACGCGCGCAAATACGTCGCCCGCATGATCGAACTCGGCATGCCGGTCCTCTATTATGAAAACATCGACGGCGGCCATTCCGCCGCCGCCAACCTCAACGAAGCCGCGCGCCGCCGTGCGCTGGAATACACCTACCTGATGCAGCGGCTGATGGATTAGGGACGCGCGGGCCGTTGGTCGAAAGCCGACGGCCCGGCACCTTGATTTTGCCCCGACACGCGGAGACAAGCGCAGCAGAGGTGTTTCCATGAACGTATTGCGTGCGGCCATTGGTATTCTGGGACTGGCGCTGCTTGGCCTAGTAATCTGGGCAGCGGTCTCAATGACCGACCTGCATGGCGGCTTTCTCGACCAATTCGGCGTAGTCACCACCTTGCCCTGGGGCATTGTCAGCCTTGTCGATCTTTATATCGGCTTTGTATTCTTCGCCGTGATCATCTTTTTGACGGAGCGCTCGTGGGTCGTCGCCGCTTTATGGGCGGCGCCAGTGTTTGTGCTCGGCAATATCTGGGCAGCGATCTGGTTGGTGATCCGCCTGCCGCATTTGGCCAAGCAACTCTCCAAGCCGGATTGGCCGAACTCCTAAAAGAGATCGCGTAATGTTGCGGCGAGGAGCCTTGCTTCTTCCTCGCGAGGACCACCTTCACGCCAAGCCATACCGATCGAGCGTCCAACCACAGGTTCGGCAAAGGGCCGCAGCGAAACATGCGCGCCTGCTGCCGCGCCGCCTTCGGCCGCGATCTTCGGCAACAGCGTCACGCCCATGCCACCTGCCACCATTTGCACAAGCGTATGCAAACTGGTCGCGCCCACTTCTGCGCTCCGCCGCGACGGCGCTAGCTTGCATGCAGAAAGCGCGTGGTCCCGCAGGCAATGACCATCTTCAAGCAAGAGCAAATCCTCGCCCTTCAAATGTTGCGGCGAAAGATCATTGCGCTTGGCTAGTGGATGGTCGTCAGGCGTCAGCAACAGAAATTCGTCTTCCGCGATCGGCGCAGAGCTAATGCCGCTCGTTTCGTAAGGCAGCGCAATGATGGCCGCGTCGAGTGTGCGCATGCGCAGGGCGTCGACCAACCGACTGGTTAAATCCTCACGCATCTGCAGGCGCAGGCTCGGGTACTTCTTTTTCAGGATCGGTAGCGCCCGCGGCAGCAGGAATGGCGCGATCGTGGGAATAGCGCCAAGCTTGAACGTGCCGGAGAGGGGAACGCCAGCGGCCTGCACCGCGCGCACCATCTCCTCCACTTCGCTTACCGCCCGCGCCGCACGATCGACCGCCTCCTCGCCCGCTGGCGTCAGCACGGCGCCCGCTCGCCCGCGCTCGACCAGCACCGCTCCCAACGTCGTCTCCAAATCTTTGATCCCGGCTGAGAGCGTGGGCTGCGTCACGCCCACCGCCTCTGCGGCGCCGACAAAACTCCCCTCCGCCCGCAGTGCGATCAGAAACTGCAACTGCCGCAAGGTCGGCATCGAAGACGCGGGCAGACGATCGCTCATAGGAACACCCTATCACAGGTGCATCGCTATATTGGAATTACCCCCAGCTGCGACAACACGCCCGGAACCGTCAGGCGGGGGCCGGGGTTCTACTCCCAGTCCCCGCAGCGCCGTCTTACCCTCCCCCCGCGGACCGCGCGTTCCCTCCCCAGAAGGGAGGGGCGGGGTACATTCCTCTCCGGATTAAGCGGCGGCTCGAACCGTCTCACCGGCTTGCAAGCGCGACGGCACAGTCAGAGTGAAGGTTGAGCCTGAGCCAAGCTCACTGACGACCTTCAACTCGCCGCCAAGCGAACCAGCGATCCGCTGCGCGATTGAGAGCCCAAGCCCCATCCCGCCATTGGCGCGCGTGCTTGAACTGTCGAGCTGCGTGAACGGCATGAACACGCGCGACAAATCCTGCGCGGCAATGCCCGCACCAGTATCCGAAACGGCAATCGACAGAAAGTCACGCCCGTCGATGACCTCGGCCTCGGCCGTAACCGCGATCAAGCCGTTGGAAGTAAACTTTACCGCATTGGATAGGAGCGCAGCCAAACACACCGCGAGCTTCGATCCGTCTGTAAACGCTCGATCGGCGCCCGCAGCAACACGTAGCGAAACACGGTTGCCGTTCTCACGGGCTTCGTCCTGAATTGCGGCGACCGCTTCCTCGATAACCTTGCGCACGTCCAGATCGCGTGGCGCCAAACCTTCCTGCCCGGCGTCGATACTGGAAAGGTTTAGTATCTGGTCGATCAAGCCCAACAGATGACGTGCCGACGCGGTGATCCGGTTCGCGTCATCCGCCAAGTCCGCGCGGCCCTCCGCGGCAAGGTCCTCGTTGATGATCTCAGCGTAACCGATGACTGCGTTCAACGGCGTGCGCAGTTCATGGGTCATGACCGCCAGGAATTCCGACTTGGCGCGGTTGGCCTCTTCCGCCTCGGCGCGCTTCGCTTCGGCTTCGAGAGCGCGCTCCTTGGCCTGGCGATTCGCCTCACGGAGGCCCGTCACCATGCGCCCATTGTAGAGCGCTGCACGGACGACGTAAGCGAGGAAACCGGCAGCGCCACAGGCAGCGCCGATCGCGCCCATCATAGCGTCGGCGGGCCCGGGCTGGAACGGCACGAAGGCCATGACCAATAAGCACAAAGTCGCCGGCGCCGCTGTAATCAGCATGAAGCCGGGCGCCTGAAACAGAAACAGCATGACGCTGACCAGTGCGCTCGCCGCCATGAGCGCAGACAGAACGCGTCCGGGCCCGCCGCCATGTGCGGCGAGGTAAAGCGTCATCGCCGAGAAAATGATGATCGAGAACGCGCAGCCCCAAACGAACATGACACCGGAGGTCCGACGTTCACTGCGCCCGCGTGCTTCAATGTAGCTTTGGCCGAGCGTGGCGTCGAAGCCGTTCGACAACGCAACGGCCAGGAACCAACCAAACCCGATTGCAAACGAGTCGAGCACGAATGACGCGCCCACCGCAAACAGGGTGCCGACGCCCATCCGCCAGCGCCAGCTCGACACGTGAGCGCGCGCAGCGGCGAACATCGTTGGATCCTGAAAATCGATCACAACAAACCTCAACCAGCAGTGGCGAAAATACCGCCGGGTGCTTGCGTTTAGATTAACCGGAACCAGAAAGATGATTACGAAGCTTAAGTCCGTTTAACGCTTGGGCGGCACGCGGGGATAGAATGAGTGATTTCGACGCCGTCATCATTGGCGCAGGCGCTGTCGGCCTCGCCTGCGGGTATTCCTTAGCTAAACGCGGCCAAGGGGTGCTGGTGATCGAACGTGAAGCCCGCATCGGCGCCGGCGTGTCTTCGCGAAACTCTGAAGTGATCCACGCCGGCCTGCATTACGCCACTGGTTCACTGAAGGCCCGGCTCTGCGTCCAGGGCCGGCGCGCCCTTTATGACTTCCTAGCCTCGCACACCGTTGCGTTCGACAAGTGCGGCAAACTCATCGTCGCCACCGAGCAGAGCGAGATTGCGGCCTTGGAGCGGCTTGCTGCGCAAGTTGAAGTGAATGGCGTTGAGGGTGTGCGCTGGCTCGACGGCGCGGAAGCGCGCGTACTTGAGCCAGAACTCAGAGTCGCGGCAGCTCTGGAATCCCGTGAGAGCGGCGTATTCGACGCGCATGGCTATATGGACGCGCTCGAGGGAGAGATCGAAGCACACGGCGGCTCGGTGGTGCTGAAGTCACCGTTTCTTGGCGCCTCACCCTCGCCGGATGGTTGGAGCATTCGCGTCGGCGGCGATGCGCCAACCACGATCACTGCCAAGCGGCTGATCAACGCCGCTGGATTGGGCGCGCAAGCGTGCGCCGGCCTGATCGACAGCTTCCCCTCGGACCGCGTCGCGGCGCTGCACTTTGGCAAAGGCAATTACTTTGCGCTGCAGGGCGCTAGGGCGCCGTTCTCACGGCTCATCTATCCGCCGCCGATCCCAGGTGCGCTCGGCACGCACTATCGCCGCGACCTCGGCGGCGTCGCTCGCTTCGGCCCTGATCTCGAATGGGTGACCGAAGAGAATTACGTCGTCGATCCGGCCCGCTCTGAAAGCTTTTACGCAACCATCCGCCGTTTCTGGCCCGGCCTGCCCGACGGTGCGTTGGCGCCCGATTACGCCGGTATCCGCCCTAAATTGCATGGCCCTGACGAGCCGCAGGGAGATTTCGTCATCGACGACAGCGTCGAGGATCTCATTTGCCTCTTCGGCATTGAGAGCCCTGGTTTGACATCGTCTCTAGCGATTGGGGAAGAAGTGGCGAAACGTTTATTGGACGCCTAGCCGCCGCGGCTCGCATCGTCGGCGCCTTCGCGCGCCGCCGCACGCGGTGCGCACAAAAATGCTGCGCGACTGTCCATTTCGCGCAACTGGACGCAACGCATTTCCTGATCGCCCACGCGATACGTACTCACCATTGAAGTTAAGTCCGCCGCATTCGCATGCGATAGATCGAGGAGATCGCCGTCCGAGGCGCCGGACTGAGTAAGATAGACATGCGCGCGCTGGGTATCGTGGGCGGCAGGATTATGCCCCATCGCTGTCATCACTTCCGCTACGCGGCGCTCGTCGACCGCCTGCACATACCGAAGCGTGCCATTGAGCTCGCCAAGCTTCTCGGTCTGCTGCAACTGATGTTGGTCGATACGGTTGAAACGATCCGACACGTCCTCCTGAAAGAAAAGCATCAGGCCGACCACTGCGCCTAGACCGCCGGTAATCAACGCAGCCAGAAAGCCGAAGCCCGCCCAAAGGTCACCCTTGCCCAGCATGAGGCCCATCCTGATTATTTGCGCCAACGGCGCTCCCCGCGGACGGGCTTATATTGCCGTTTGATTGGTTACACAATTACTAGTTGTAAACCATGATCGGAAATCCCGTTCCATGGGCGGTTTGACGCTTACCGCTCGGCCAGCTACACACCCGCCACGCGCCAGACTTAAAAGCGCGCTTTGACTGGCACATGACCCCATATCGGGTCTGGAGGCCGGCGAGGCACCCCGCCCGACGTGATCGTCCGGCGGGGCTAAAGCGTTTTGGCCACCGATTTCCACCGGAAATCGGCCCAGTTTGGACTTGGAGTTTTGATGTTTGAGGCCCTGACAGAGCGCTTAGGCGGCGTGTTTGACAAGCTCACCGGTCGTGGTGCGCTGTCGGATGCTGACGTCGACGCTGCACTTCGGGAAGTGCGCGTGGCCCTCCTTGAGGCTGATGTCGCGCTGCCGGTGGTCAAGGACTTCATCGCCAAAGTGAAGGCTGAAGCGGTAGGCGAAGCCGTTATCAAAGCGGTGAAGCCCGGCCAACAGGTCGTAAAAATCGTCTATGACGCGTTGGTCGAGACACTCGGCGGGGAAGGCCCATCGGAGGGCCTGCGCGTTCACGGTGAGCCGCCGAACGTTATCATGATGGCCGGCCTTCAAGGCTCGGGCAAAACCACCACCACCGCCAAACTCGCGCTGCGCTTGTCGAAGACGGACAAGAAGCGCGTCTTGATGGCCTCTCTCGACACGCGCCGCCCAGCGGCGATGGAGCAATTGGCCACCCTGGGCAAAACCATCGGCGTCGACGTTCTGCCGATCGTGCCGGGGCAAACGCCGCAAGAAATCGCCAAACGCGCGCTGCAGTCTGCGCGTCTCAGCGGACACGACGTTCTTTTCCTCGACACCGCTGGCCGCAC
>SXGT01738545.1_pt1 | contig 11990 bp, 6 predicted proteins | sample 3176221 | NCBI WGS metagenome assembly SXGT01 (sample SAMN11356862, study PRJNA531348) | freshwater metagenome | isolation source: freshwater sample F1-120 | place: China: Fuxian Lake, Yuxi | collected 2017-12-25
CAAGCGCCTCGAGATCCTTGGCGCCGTGGGCGAGCGGATCGGGTTGTTGCTGCCCGACGCGGATCGCGACGCTCTGGTCGAACGCCTGGCTGCGAAGAAGACCTTGCGCGCGCTCATCGAGGCGCTCGTCGAGGCCGGAACTGCGGCGGTGTCGGGCACCGCGGAGACGCCGGCCGCGGCTTCGGGTGCCCTGTCAGACGGCGCCGACACCGCTCGGACCCCGAGCCCGGGGGCACGAGCGCCCAAGGGGGGGCCAGCAGGGGACAAGCACGGTCCGACGGCCCGTCCTTCCGAGCGCGGGTCCTCGGGTCGCGCCGCACGCCCCTCAGAAGAGAGCTCAGCGCGGCGGTACGTCCTGGACTCGCGGCCGACCGCCGCTGCCCAAGCGCACCTCCCCGCACGCGGTAACATCCGCGTCACGGGCGCCCCGGAGCGCGTCGCGGCGGTGGCCGCTGCGCTGCGTGTGCTGGCGCCGGGCCTCGACGTCGGCTCCAACGGGCACTCGGTGGACTCGCTCGTCGACCTCCGTGCGTTCGACGGCGGTGACGCGCTGGGGGGCTTCGCCGGCCTCAAGGACGCGGCACCGGCGCGCGGTGCCTTGTTCGTGGCGCCGCCGGGGGCCTCGGGGCTGTTTGGGCTCGCGAAGAGCCTGGCGCGCGAGCGCAAGGACCTCGCGGTCCGCGCGGTCTCGGTGGAGGCGGGCGCGTCCGTGGAGGAAGTGGTCGCAGCGGAGCTCGCGAGGCTCACCGAGGGCGGGCCCACCGAGATCCGTATGGAAGGCGGTCAGCGCCTGGGGCTCGTGAGCCGGCGGGAGTCGCTGGCCGCTGAGCCCATCGGACTCCCGCCCGAGGCCGTGGTGCTCATCACCGGTGGGGCAAGGGGGATCACAGCGCGCTGCGCTTTGGCGCTCGCCAGCGCTGCGCCGTGCCGCCTCGTGCTCGTGGGGCGGACGGAGCGCCCGTCCCCCAGCGACGAGCCGCCGGAGGTCGCGGGCGTCACGCGACCGGACGCGCTGCGGCGCGCGCTCACCGCCACAGGCCGCTTCGAGACCCTGCGCGCCGTCGAGGCCGAGGCCCGCCGAATCACGGCAGCTCGGGAGGTGGCCGCGGCGCTGGCAGCGATCGAAGCGACCGGTGCCACCGTGGACTACCGGGCGATCGACGTGCGCACCGGGATCTCGGGGCTGGTGCGCGACGTGCTCCAGCGCTACGGGCGGCTCGATCTGGTGGTCCACGCCGCGGGCGTGCTCGAGGACCGCCGCTATGAGGACAAGACCGTCGAGTCGTTCCAGCGGGTGTTCGAGACCAAGGCGTCGCCGGCGCGGTGGCTCGCCGCCGAGCTGCCGAAGGACACCGCAGTGGTCTTCTTCTCTTCGATCGCGTCGGTATACGGGAACGCCGGCCAGCTCGACTATGCGGCCGCCAACGACGTGCTCGACGCCCTCGCCGAGGGCCTCTGCGCCTCGGGTCGCAAGGCGGTCTCGATCGCCTGGGGCCCGTGGGCCGGCGGCGGCATGGTCAGCCCCGAGCTCGAGCGCGAGTACGCGCGCCGCGGTATGGGGCTCGTGTTGCCCGACGACGGCGTCCGTGCCTTCCTCGACGAGGTTGGCCGGGTCTTGGCCGGCAAGGCGCCGGCCCGCGTGGTCATCATGAACGCCGACCCGTCCACGCTCGAGGCTCCCATCGGTGCCTAGCTTCTCGAGGGGCCACGGCCCCCGTCGCGAAGACCCGCGGACCGCGCCGCTGTCGGCCCGTCCGGCAGCGCCCGCGCCGCACCACGACCCGTCCGTACCCATTGACGGCCCACGCTGACTATGGTGGAAGCCTCCTAATGCCCCCCCGCTCTTACAAGTGCCCGCACTGCGGCGAGATTCAGAAGGCCGAGCCGGCGGCCGACCAGAAGGTCTCCGTCACATGCGCCAAGTGCGGGGGACGCTTCCGTATCCCCGCCATGCAAGACAAGCAGCGCGTGCTCACGTCGATGGCGTCCGCCGCCGTGCGCGAAGAGGTCCGGGCGCAGGCCGAGGCCTACCGCAGCGAAGACGACAAGCAGAAGCTCCAGCGGATCATCGACGAGCGGCGGCTCGGGGACTACGACATCCTGGACGAGCTCGGCCGTGGCGGGATGGGCGTGGTGTTCAAGGCCTTCCACCGGCACCTCAAGCGCATCGTGGCGCTCAAGGTCATCCTGCCGGACGCCGACGACGCCGAGACGCTCCTCAAGCGATTTCGGCGCGAGGCCGAGCTGCACGCCCGCCTGTCACACGCCAACATCGTGCATGTGTACGACTACGGTGTGATCGACGGCATGCACTACTTCGCGATGGACTTCATCACGGGGATCTCGCTCACTAAGTTAATCGGGTCTCCGGAGCTCCGACTCGCCCAGCGCGTGCGGATCATCGAAGACGTGGCTGACGCCCTCGAGCACGCGCACGGCCAGGGCGTGGTGCACCGCGACATCAAGCCTGACAACGTGATCGTCGACGCCGGCTGGGCCCCACACGTCGTGGACTTCGGGATCGCGAAGGCCACGGACTCGTCCGGGCAGGAGAACATCACCCGGCAGGGCCTCGCGGTGGGCACGCCGCACTACATGGCGCCCGAGCAGTTCCGCCCAAAGCTCGGGGCGGTAGGGCCGCAGTCAGACGTCTACGCCGTGGGCGCCATGCTCTATCACCTCGTGTCGGGCAAGACGCCGTTCGAGGCGGAGTCCGCTCACCAGGTGCTGATCAAGGCCGCCACGCAGGAGGCTGCGCCGCTCGTGGGGACCAAGACGCCGTCGGACGAGGTAATCGACGCGGATCTCGCGGCGATCATTCGGCTCGCCATGGTGAAGGAGCCGATCAAGCGGTACCCGGCGTCGAGTGACCTCCGGGACGACCTGCGCCGCTGGGCGGCGGGCGAGGAGGTCAAGGCCAACCCGCTCTCCGGCAAGCAGCGACTGCGCCGCCGCCTCGACAAGAACGCCGAGCTCGTCGTGCTGGCCGGCACCGCTGTAGCCGTGTTCCTGGCGGCGGTCGTCGCGCTCGTGAGCACTGCGCTCGTGGTCCGCGGCCGCGAGGTGGCGCTCGAGCACGACATCGTCGCGGCGCGCAACGCGCTCCTCTCGGGGTCTCCGGAGAGCGCGCACGGCCCGCTCACCGCGGTGCAATCCGAGCTCGCGTCGGGCACCTCGTCCGCCTGGATCGGGCTGGGCGTCGTCGGTGCCGTGACGCTCATCGCGTTGGCGCTCGGGTGGCGCCGCCTCTCCCGCAAGAAGCCGGTCGGGATCGAGCCGACGCTGCGACCCGATGAGATCGGGGAGACAGCCGTCGAGGTGCAGAGCCACACGAACGCACGCTCCAGGGCCACGGACCGCTGACGGGCGTATCCCCGGCGCATGGCCGGGAGAACGCGCTGCTCCCCTCGAGGCCTCGGAGCTGCTCAGCGGCCCTTGCGCACCTTGCCCTCGAGGTCGAGCCCGAACTCCACCATGGAGGCCAGCGCGCTGCGCATCCGCTTCGCGGTGTCCGGGTTCGACTCGGCGAGGTCTGCCAGCTCTTTCGGGTCCTTCGCCAGGTCGTAGAGCTCGTGGCGGTTCCCCGCGGCCCGCCACACGATCTTCCAATCCCCGTCGATGAGCGTTCGATAACCGGCGCTGTGCGGCCCGCGGACGCGCTCGGCGTAGATGAGGCGCTGCGGCACTTCTCGCCCCTCGAGCTCTGGGCGCCACGACTGGCCCTGGAGCTCGTTCGCGGGGAGGCCGGCTCCGGTGAGATCGAGGATGGTGGGCGTTACGTCGATGAGGCTCACGCGCTTCCCGAGCCGAAAACCCCGGTCGGTGAGGCCGGGCGCGCGCACGACCAGCGGCACCCGGAGCTGGTCTTCGTACACCGAGAAGCCGTGGAAGGCGGTGCCGTGTTCGCCGAAGGCCTCACCGTGGTCGCTGGTGGCGATCACGGCGATGTGGCCGGCGTCCGCGCGCTTCCCGAGCGCGTCGAGGAGGCGCCCCACGTGGTGATCGGTGAAGGCGATCTCGTGGTCGTAGCGGTCTTTGTTGCTGTTCCCGAAGCGCGGCTCGAAGCCCTCGTGGTGGATGTACCACTTGTGAGGGTCGAGGTAGTGCACCCACAGGAACCACGGCCGGTCCACCGGCAGGCCGTTGAGCGTCTCCAGCGCCTGGTCGGTCACGAGGTGGGACGTGGCCACGTCCTCCATCTCCTTGCCCCACTGAGTGCCCGCGACCTTCCAGTCGCCGAAGCCCTGATCGAGCCCCGAGCCCTTCTTCTTCTCGAAGTACCAGTGGGTAACCACCGCCGCGGACTCCACGCCCGCGTCCTTCAAGCGCTCGGCCAGGAAGGTGTTGGAGTCGTCGAAGCGGATGAAGTGGCTGTCGTCGCGGAAGAGCTCGCTCGTGTAGCGGCCCGAGAGCATCGCGCCCATCGAGATCGGGGTCATGTTCGAGGGCGCATAAGCGCGCTCGAACACCAGGCTCTGCTCCGCCAGGCGGTCGAGGTTGGGCGTGGTCTTGCGCTCGTAGCCCAGGAAGCTCACGTGATCCGCGCGGACGGTGTCCAGCGTGACCAGCACCACCGCATACGGCCGACGGGCCGGCGCAGGCTCCACGGCAGGAGGGACGGGCGGCGCTCCAGGCACCTCCGCCGGGACCGCGCGGCCTGGGAGCGGCGCGATGACGGGCGGTGTGCCTTCGGGCACCTCGGGCTGGGCAGGGCGGCCGGGCAGCGGCGCCTTCGCTGCCGGCGCCACCGGCGCGCCCGGGCGACCGGGCGGTGCAACCGCGACCGGCGGTGCTGAGCCCCGCAGGCGCGCCACGAAGGCGTCGCGGTCTTCGAGCGGCTCGTCGGGGAGGCAGTCGTCGCCGCTGGTGGAGCCGGGGAAGGCGTCGGGGTTGGCGTCGTTGCAGTCGCCGTGGCCCAGCCACGCGGAGAAGCCGTCACGGTCGGCGTCGACCAGCCGCTCGGCGGCGCCGAACGTGGCGCGCGCCCAGAGCGGGCTGGCGTGTACCCAGGCGTTGTCCTCACCCGTGATCTTCGCGCCGCGGCCGAGTCCGATGGCGGCGACTACGAGCCCCGCCGCAGCGAGCGCGAACGTGGCATGGCGGAGCCGCGCCGGACCCACGCCCGCGAACACGAGCCCGCCCACCAGCGTGGCGCCAAGGCAGCCGACGAGGCCCAGCTCGAGCGCCTCCCAGGTCTCGGCGAGGGCGGCGCCGCGACGAAGGGCCACCGCCAGGGCGCCGCCCGTGGCGAGGCCGGCCCACGCGAGCGCAACCGTCGTGGGCGACAACCACGCGAGGTCCATGCCCTCCAGGCGCCGGGCGGCTGCGGCCGACGCCCGCCGGGCCACACGCGCGGCGGCGAGGCTGGCGCCCAGCGACAGCGCGGCAAGCAGCAGCGCCGCGAGGCCGGTGTTGTTGAACGCGAAGAAGCGCCGGCCGAGCAGGGTGAGCACGACGAACGTGGCGCCGAGGACCACCGGCCACACGAGCAGCTCCGCGCTGCGCTGGAGGCGGTGGGCCCGGAGTGGGCGCAACAGCTCGCGGACCAGGACGGGGAAGGGGGCGCCAAGGACGAGCACCGCTGCGGCCGCGAGCGCGCCACCTACGGCGCTCACCGCGAGGTGGAGCCCGAGGCTCAGCCACGCGATCGAGGCAGTGTCCCTGGCCCCGTCGAACGGGGTGCTCAGGAGATCCGCGAAGCCGACGAGCAGCCCCACCACGATGGCGGACGAGACAGCGTGTAACAGCAGGGTCAACACGACGGCACCGAAGCGGGCGGAGCGCCGGGAGGCGCGCTATAGACCGAAGAAGGGGATGCCGAGCAGCTCACCGATGCCGCCACACTGGTTGGCCAGGTCCAGCAGGGCCGGCAAGGCAGCGGAGAAGTCGCCCTGTCCGCCGCCCTGTTGGCTCTCCGCGAAGCTCTGCACGATGCCCGCGAGGGTCTCGCCGAACTGCGCCAGGTACTCGGGGTCGCACTGGAAGTTCTCGATGCAGCCCTTGAGCAGCTTCTGGACGAGCTCCGAGATGCTGCCAACGAAGGGGATCCCGCCCGGGACCGCCTGTTCGAGTAGCGGCCCGACCTGCTCACAGCCGATCGCGAGGACCGGGTTGATCGCGTCGAACAGCGTGGGGCAGAAGCCGGCGACCAGGCCCAACAACGGCTGGGTCTCGCCGCACTCTGCGACCTTGTCGCAGATCAGCGGGAACGTCTCGAGGCAACCCTTGATCTCGTCGGGCGCGTTCTCGACCCAGTCGGGAGTCCACTCCTCTTCGACCGGAGGGTCGGGCTCTTCCGGCGGGGACACGGATACTGTCGCGTCTTCGGCGGGCGGAGCGGTCACGTCCTCGTGCACGCCGTCGAGCGGCGTCTCCCCGGGAGGCTCAGGATCGGTGAGGCCGTCGAGCTCGTCGTCCGGCGCTGCCTGGGCCACGGGTTCGAGCGCGAGCTGCGTGGGCACCGCGATGGTGTCGTCTCCAGCGCAGGAGGCGGCGAGCAGGCATGAGACGAGGAGCGAGCGCATGGAGGGCCGCCTTTCAGGGGCGAGCCTAGTCGCCAGCGACGCGCAATGCAAAGCCGAGATGTTGCGCGCCTGAACAGGCGGCGGGCACGGGCTCGCCTCGCCTCGGCCCGTCCCCGCCGCACCCTCCCACGCCCCGGCTATGGGGCAGCCGGCGCGACGCCCGAGCCGTTGCTTGCGCACCCAAGGGTCAGCCCCTAAGGTGGGCGGTCGTGCGGGGCTCCCAGCGCCGGTCATGGCTTTCCCTATGGGCGCTCCTGGTTGCGTTGATGGGGAGCGTGCATCTTGCCTTCGCCGCCCCGCCTCGCTCCCGCCAGCCCAAGGCTTCGGCCGAGCGGACGAAGCCCAAACCACCCAAGTCAGCCAAGTCCCCGAAGTCGGCCAAGCCGGCAAAGTCCACGAAGGAACGCGAGGACGAGCGGTACTTCTACGGGGCGGTGAAAGCGGGCGACACCTTCGCGTCCTTCGCCCGGCGTTTCCGCACCAGCGTGGGCACTGTCCGAAGGCTCAACGGGCTGTTGCGCGCGCGCACACTACCCGTCGGCGCGCGTCTCAAGGTGCGAGAGCGGGAGTTCGCTATCCGCAGCGGCGCGCCGGCCGATCCGTCCCCGCCCAAGACGCCCGCACGGGAGAAGGAGTGGGTGGTCCACAAGGTCAAGCCCGGCGACACCCTCGGATCGATCGCGGAGCGTCACGGGGTTCGGACAGCGGACCTCGTCAAGCTCAACCGGCTGGGGCGCAGGCCAAAGCTGAAGAAGGGGCAGGTGCTCCGCGTGAAGCAGCGCCCGGACGCCGTGCTCGTGGGCGGTGTGGCGCTTCCCGCTGACAACCGGATCTACCTCAGGACCCGCCCCGACGCCTCGTTTGGCACCCCCGGCACGATCGCGCTCATCCACGAGGTCTACTCGGCGTTCCGGCGCCTGCACCCCTACTCGGTCCCGGGGGTCATCGCCGACATCTCGCGGGTAGGCGGCGGGTACTTCCCCCCGCACAAGAGCCACCGGCGCGGCGTGGACGCGGATGTGGGCTACTTCAAGGTGGGCAACGAGCCGCTGCGTTACCTCGAGGTCGTCACCCCCGAGACCATCGACATCGTGAAGACCTGGGACCTCATCCGGCTGTTCATCAACACGGGCCACGTCTCGGTGATCTTCATGGACTTGAAGCTGCAGGGCGTCCTGTACGACCACCTGAAGGCCCGCGGCTACGACTCGGAGCTCCTCGAGGTCCTCCTCCAATATCCGCGCTCGATCGGGGAGAAGGGGGGGCTCCTCCGCCACAGCCCCGGGCACCACCACCACCTCCACGTCAGGTTCGACTGCGTCGACCCCGTCGCCCAGTGCAAGCCGTCTGCGGTGGCGATCATCCCGGACGAGCCGGGGACCCGAGTGGCGATCGTGGCGGAGCCGGGCCCTGCCGAGCCGCGACCCGCGCCAAGGTCCGCGTTGGACATCCTGAGGGCGCGCGCCACGCTGCACGTCGTGGAGGGCGACGAAGACGAGCTCGAAGACGGGGCGTTGGACGAGGGCGGCAGTGACTACGTCGACCACGCGACGATCGTGGAGGACGCCGAGGGCACGCGCCTGCACGGCGCTGCGCTCGAGGGCGTGCGCACCTCCGTGTGGGGGAGGCCCGGCGGTGGTCCCCTCGAGGAGCGGAGCGAAGAGGAGCCCACGCGCTGCACGCGGTTCGGTTGCGAGGCCGAGCCGCGCTGAGGTCAGAGGCGGCCCCCCCGTCGCCGGGGTGCCCGTGTTCTCGGGCGATGGGCACATCGCCGTTGCGGCCTTCTGGTCGCCTTGTAGCCCCGGCGTTCATTCGCGCATACTGCCCCGTCCGGGCAGGACGAATGGGCTCCCAGAAGTACACGGGTTCCAGGCGAGCCTCGCGAGGAGAACAGCTGATGAACGTTCGTCTCGGGTCCGCCGCCTTGTGCGTGGTGTTTTTGGTGGGGCTCGGGTGCGAGTCCGTTCGTCGCAGGGGCAGGGGGAAGGCTGACGCGGTCGCCACCGGCGATGGCGCGGAGGCCACGGGCGGGGGCGATGGCGTCGCGGACCGCCCCAATGGGCCCGGCGAGGTGGACACGGCCGTCGATGGCACGGACACCCCCCAGCCGACGTGCCAGATGACTGGCATACGGGCGCGAGGTCTCGTCACCACGTCAGTCGGTTATTTGGTCTACGACGGGCAGAAGGTTGGGGTTCGCGCCGGGCACGACAAGGCGATTGGCTGTGTGAACACGCTGGGGCTCGACTTCGCGATCGGGGGCGGCTGCAAGCTCACGCTCGACTACACCACGCTCGCTGGCGGCTGGGTGCTCGACAAGGCGTCGCTTGAAGGCGACATCGCGTGTGGTGACTTCTGGAAGCCGGAAGACACCCTGGTCTTCGAGACCGACAGCTTGGATAGCGACTACGCCCCAACCGCCTTATCGGGCGTCGCCAGCGTCGAAGCGCCGTTGAGCGCAGCCGCCTGCTCACCCACCGACAAGATCACCCTGCTCGGCCAGGTCCAGCTGAAGCACTCCGGGTCGTCCGTAGGCGAAGACCGCTACATGACGGTCGACCTCAACGGGCTCACGGTGGAGGGGGCGTTCCTCTCCCGGCTGTCGACGCTGTCCGGCTGTCCGGCCGACGCGGTCACCTGCGACGGTGTCACCTGCGGACCTGACAAGTACGGCGTCGCATGCGGCGGCTGCGGGCAAGACACCATTTGCGTCGGGGGGGCCTGCGTGGACAGCGGCTGCAACTCGGGCGCACCCGGCGGCGCCACCCTGGGCATGTCCGCAGGTGAGCAGGTCTACACCGACGAGAACGGCGCGCCCTTCAGCCTGCACTCGCTGTGCGGTGACCCGGCGGTCTGGATGATCCGAACCGCCCTGTGGTGCCCTGCGTGCTCGCAGCTCGCGCCTTACTTCCAAGCGGTCTACGACGCGGCCGCTCCGCTCGGGGTGAAGTTCATCCTACTGGTGGGCGAGAACAACTCCGGCGGGGCGGCCACGGTGGCCAACGCCCACAATTACAAGATCCAACACGGCTACCAGGAGGGGTGGATCGCGCTCGTGGATCCGCACTGGAGCCTCACGGCGCAGATCATCCGTACCACCAGCAACGGCCTCCCCTCCCACGTGATCCTCGACAAGAGCTTGGTCGTCCGCCAATCCAGCACGAACACCAGCTCGATCTGGGCTGAGGAGAACGCACTGGTGGAGATCCTGATCGAGGAGGGCCTCTGGGAGCCCTGACCGTCATCGTCGGCTTGTAACTCCGGTGTTCGTGCGCGCATACTCCCGCGTCCGCGTCTACGCGCGCGTCGCCGGCAGTACTCGGGTGCGACGCATCCCCTACAGGAGAAATGCTGATGAATGTTCGTTTCGGGTCGGTCGCTGGTTGTGTGGTGCTCTCGTTGGGGCTCGGCTGCGAGTCTGCCAGTGGCGGAGACAAGGCGAAGACGGCTGACGTCGCCGCCTCTGTCGACGGCGCGGACGGCACAGACGCCACGGACGGGGCCGACGGCGTCGCGGACGGCGCCGACGGGACCGACGCGGCGGATTCGGCCGTCGACGGCACCGACCTCACCGAACCGGCGTGCCAGCTCAAGGGCACACGCGCCCGCGGCCTCGTCACCACGTCCGTTGGCTATGTGGTCTACGACGGGCAGTCGGTCGGTGTTCGCTCCGGTCACGACAAGGCGAAGGGCTGCGTGAACACGCTGGGGCTCGACCTCACGATCGGCGGGGGCTGCAAGCTCACGCTCGACTACACCACGCTGGCTGGCGCCTGGGTGCTCGACAAGGCGTCGCTCGAAGGCGACATCGGCTGCGGCGACTTCTGGAAGCCGGAAGACACCCTGGTCTTCGAGACGGACACCTTCGACAGCGACTATGCCCCCACCTCTCTGTCGGGCATCGCCCGGGTCGAGGCGGCTTCCAGCGCCGACGCTTGCTCACCCACGGAGAAGATCACCCTGCTCGGTAAGGTCCAGCTCAAGCATGCCGGACAGGCGAAGGGCGAAGATCGCTACATGACGATCGACCTCAACGGGCTCACCGTGGAGGGGGCGTTCAGCTCCAAGACGTCGACCTTGTCGGGCTGCCCGGTCGACGCGGCCACCTGCGTGGGGCTCACCTGTGGCCCGGACTACTTCAGCGTGGACTGCGGCAGCTGCGGCAAGGGCACCACCTGTATCGGCGGCACGTGCGTCGAGGGCGGCTGCAAGGAAGACGCGCCCGGCAATGCCGTGGTGGGCATGAACGTCGGCGAGCAGGTCTACACCGACGAGAACGGCGCGGCCTTCAGCCTGCACTCGCTTTGCGGCGCGCCCGCGGTTTGGATGATCCGAACCGCTCACTGGTGCCCGGCGTGCACGTACCTCGCGCCCGTCTTCCAGCAGCTCTACGACAACTACGCGCCTCTCGGGGTGAAGTTCATCCTGCTCGTGGGCCAGAACAACTCCGGCATGCCGGCCACCGCAGCTGACGCAAAGAGCTACAAGATCAAGCACGGCTACCAAGACGGGTGGATCATGCTCGCGGACCCGAACTGGAGCCTCACCGACCAGATCATCCGCAGCACCAGCGACGGCATCCCGTCGCACATCATCCTCGACAAGGACCTCGTTATCCGGCAGTCGAGCACGAACACCAGCTCGTCCTGGGCCGAGGAGACGGCGCTGCTCCAGATCCTGAAGCGCGAGGGTCTCTGGTAGCCCTGTCCGCCCGCGAGACCTAACGCGAGCCGGACCTCACTCGTCCGTGCCGTAGACGTCTCGCAGGCGCCCCATCACGGCCGGATCGGCAAGCGTGGTGGTGTCCCCCACCGCGCGCCCCTCGGCGATATCGCGCAGAAGTCGACGCATGATCTTCCCCGAGCGGGTCTTCGGGAGGTCTGCCGTCAGCAGCACCTCCTCGGGCCGGGCGATTGCCCCGATCTTTCGCGCCACGTGGGCCTTGAGCTCGTCGGCGGTGGCGTGGTGTCCGTCCTTGATGGTCACGAAGGCTACGACGGCTTGCCCCTTGAGCTCGTGCGCCCGCCCGATGACGGCCGCCTCCGCTACGGCGGGGTGGTCTACCAACGCCGACTCCACCTCCATGGTCCCGATGCGGTGCCCGGCCACGTTGAGCACGTCGTCGATGCGCCCCAGGATCAGGAAGTTGCCGTGTTCGTCCCGCTTCGCGCCGTCGCCCGGGAAGTAGAAGCGCCCGCCCCAGCGGGAGAAGTAGGTCTTCTTGAAGCGCTCGTCGTCGCGCCAGATCGTGCGCAGCATGCCTGGCCATGGCGAACGGATCGCCAAGATCCCGCTGCCGCGCTCCACCTCGTTCCCGTCGTCGTCCAGGATCGCCGCGTCGATCCCGGGGAGCGCCGGGCCCGCGAAGCCCGGCTTCATCGTGGTGAGCGTGGGGATCCCCGAGATCATCATGTGTCCCGGCTCGGTCTGCCCCCAGGTGTCCCCCACCGGGCAACGGCCGCGCCC
>SXGT01143609.1_pt1 | contig 11989 bp, 26 predicted proteins | sample 3176221 | NCBI WGS metagenome assembly SXGT01 (sample SAMN11356862, study PRJNA531348) | freshwater metagenome | isolation source: freshwater sample F1-120 | place: China: Fuxian Lake, Yuxi | collected 2017-12-25
GATGATGGCAGCGCCTGCTCCGGATGACGCCTACGAATTGCCAACCCTGACTCATGGGCACGTGGCCAGCGTTATGGAAATCGCACGGCAGCTAACCACTATTACAGTGGCGGCTGGCGACGTCATGCAATCGATATGAAGTGTTACAGACATGGAAAAGGTCAGTGAAACTAAGACGTATCAACATCCTGCTGTCGCCAGACGAACTGTCGGCAGCGGAGAAAGCACGCAAGAAGGTGTCCAGATCCGAGTGGATCGGGTCACTCATCAGGAAGGCCTGCGGGCTGCGGTGTGGGCCGCATCGCATTGGCAGGCCATCGGAGCCGAAGGATAAATGAAGGGAGTGGGCCATGTTGGCATTGAAACGACGTGCAACAGAATCCATCACGATGACGCTGCCTGATGGCCGGGTGATCGTGGTGGAGTGCGTCACAGTGATGAACGGAGTCGCGAAAATCGGCATCGAAGCACCGAAGGACGTCCAGATTGTGCGAACGGAGCTGATCGGGGAGCGGCGATGAAGCTTACAATACGCCGGCCGTGTTCGGGGTTTCAATGGTTTAATCGCGACACGCTACAATATGAGGATGGGTTCTGTCATCCGTCGTGGGACGTGTCGCAGATGGTGAGCTACGGATCGCTTCAAATAGAGGTTGTGATATGCGGATGCGCGGACGGTGACAAATGGGGGCGGAGGCAGCTGATTCACGACTTCGTAGGCGAGCATTACGCTCCGCTCATTTTGTCGTCAAAGGAGTTTCGCAGGTTTGCGGAGGCGATGTTGGCATATCGGACAGGCTTACACGGGCAGCACGAGCACTCGTGGGACTTGTGCCAGCGCGAAGGATGTGGCAAGGCAGCAGAATACTCACATGAATGGACGCTGGACCCCGCTGCGGAAATCGCCAAGGCGCGGGGGGGAAACGAGCGAGAACGCAGGGCGTTTGGCGACGATAGCGTATACTGCTCGTGGGAGTGCTACGCTATGACGCATGATGTGGCGTGTCCAGTGTGCGGGGAACAGACGATAGCGACGTTCGATAGTCGGCGCGTGTTACAAACTGCAAACAGCATTGCAGTAGCGTTGGAGCCAGACGAACTGCACTACGCATATCGTCACGGTTTAATCGGGTATGACGGTTTAATGGGGCATGGCTGTTGCTCTCATCGGTGTGTAAGCCGGCACATCGATTACATAAAGGCGTATGTGCGGCAAAGCAAGGATAACGAAAGGGAACTCAAATGCGTAAAGCAGCAAAGAAAGCTAATGGCGCTGGCAAAGAAGCACCTCAGAAACAACAACCTAGAAGCCTTGAGTTCGCTGCAAGAGGAATTCGCACAGGTGGCGACTTTGCGGGAATGATGAGCGCGTTGATGAGTGATATCATAGAGGGTACGGTGACTCCGCAAGTCGGCAACGCGACAGTAAATGCCGGCGGGAAACTTTTGAAAGTGGTCGAGTTGCAGTTGAAGTACGGCAAGCCGACGGAAAGCCAGCCGCGCGGCGTGTTTCTTCTCGTCGATGACACAGAGGGAACTAGGGCATTGATGTAAAGCGGGCGGCAAAGCAAGACAGACGATGGCTGTCCTGGCAGGCAAGACAATGGGTCAGGGGTGATGCGATGTGGGCGATGAAGCAACCGAGGATCCGCATCGATATCGATCCGGTCGCGAAACCACGCATGACGCAGCGAGATCGCTGGGCACGGAGGCCCTGCGTGGTGCGATACTGGGACTACTGCGAGGCGCTGCGGAAAGAGTGCAAGCGGCAGAGGTGGTTGCTGCCGGACAGCGTGGCGATGATCTTTATCGTGCCCATGCCGAAGTCGTGGACGAAGAAAAGGCGAACGGATATGGACGGAGAGCCGCATCAGAAGAAGCCAGACGCCGACAATCTGGCGAAATCCGTGCTGGACGCGCTCCGTCCAGAGAATGACTCGGAAGTCTGGCTACTGGTGACTGAAAAGCTGTGGGGCGATCAGGGGGCGGTGATACTCGGGACGCTGGACGGGCCAAGCTTTTCAGGAAAGACAACATGGTAAAACAGAGGGCGCCAAAGAAATCGCAGAGTCTGCGAGAACGTATGCTCGCAGAACACGGAAAGACTGTGCAGAACCTGCAGATAGAGGTGCAGACGTGGCGTCGGAAGCACGCAGTCGCAGTTGGTGAGTGTGCGGCATGGAAGGCGCGATTTGATCAGCTGCTGCGATTCCTGGCAGGGTCACGCAATGAGCCATCGGAGGGAAGCGGGTCTTCCACGTGGACAATGAGCTGAGGAGCCGTAATACAACAGCCCCGGCTACCGCAAGCAAGCGGAAAGGCTCGCACGGATCGGCACGAAGCAACGCGAGCGGCCGGTGGATCATTCAAAGGGGCGATAGCATGTGCTTTTACTACATGGGGCGGGCATATGGACGACTGGACGGTAGAGGACTGGCATGCGATTATGCGCATCGCGTTGGAGCCGCTTTTAGAAGCCGACCGCGACCACTCACAGGTCAAGCTGGCGACGGCTTTAGTGAGAGGGCACAGAGGCATCTTGTCTGAACCGGTGTGTCTCACCTGGCTGGCAGGATATTGTGAAGCCTTGCTCATATCACAACTGCGGGAGCATCGGAATGCTCAGGCCAAGCCATGAAGACTGCAACCGCGATCTGGACAAGTGCCTGCCAACCTGGGCAATGCGTTGCATTGACGGCCAGCACACACCATTGGATCTGCAGTGGTGCGGGATCGTGGACGAGCCATTGCCGGACTGGCTGCGAGGACCGCGGCGAGACAGAGCGAAAGACAATCCGGCCTGGCGGAGGATGATTGCTCGGGCGAAAGCCGACCTGCAGGCGGTGGAGCGTGAGTGGCGAGTGAGGCGACTGGCGGCGGCGTGCACGCCAGCGGATGTGCGGGTGTTTTTGGAGGCGATGGGATGACGCGAATCTATTGTAGAGTGTGTTGCAAGGCGAATGGACAGGAATGGGTGGTTGTGGGGCGCTGGCTGCAGATGGAGTTTCTGCCGCGCATTGGCGAAGAGGTAAACATGTTCCTGCCGAAGATGCACAGCGCGGATCGATCGTTGACTCCAGTCGTCGCCATAGAGCACTGGCCGGACGAGCACGTAGTGGTTGTGTGTGTAGAGCTAGACTACGACGGCGGATTTCCGGGCAGTTGGGCGCGTGACAGTGCCGGAGTAGATTTTCGCGAGGAGGTGTTGCAGGATGGGCGGGGCAAGTTCTATCAGGAGCTGACAGAGGATGAGGATTTTCCGAGAAGCGAGTGGAGCGATGGGGTTTCGGCTGTTCAAGGCGGCCGTTGAGTCAGTCCGGCGGGACGCAAACGACCAGGCTGGATTCCGTGCCGTGGCCACGTACGTGCAATCGATTTACGCAAAGTATTCCCAGGCGGGGGCAGGCCAGTGAGTCTCGATTGTGCCCTGCCAACTGGGCACACTGTCACCAATTCCAGAAATCTTTCGAATTCGTCTGGACAATTCAGACGGTCCGAACGTATGATCCTGCGGCGGCGGGGACAACGGCACAAACACGGGAGAAACTGGGATGTTGGATTTGTGGTTTCTGACAGCAAAGCGAAACGGGCGACGAACAGAGTGGCACTGTCTGACGACGGACGAAGTGATCGACCTTCAGCAGCGGCTGGCCGAGAACGGATACGGGGACATCGTGGCAAGAAAGGAATCGCCGTGAAGCGAAAGGCCGCAAGGAAGTCCCGGGCGGTCAAACGCCCGGGGCGGGGCGGGGCTCGCCCGGGAGCTGGTCGCCCTCGGACGCACATTGAGGGGGCCGAGAAAGTCACGTTGCGGCTGCCGATGGACGTGATGCGGTGGCTGCGGGACTCGGAGCTGTCGCAGAGTTTCGCAGTGATCAAAGCCGTGCGAGCTTCCCCGCAATACCTGCTGTGGCGTGGCGAAAACTGAATCGCGAAAGCTGCCGAACCCGACGGCGGCTGATCTGGAAGAATGATCTCCGGCAGTTCGTGACAGGAAACGGGCTGCCGACAAACAAACTCACGAAAAAGGGCATTTGTTGTGGCAGCCGGAAAGCAGGGGTGCTATGAAGCGTGGTCGGTGCTCATTACTCACCCCCTTCCTGCTGCCGCCGCTGAACGTACGCCTCAAGCGCCGCCAGGGAATACCGCACGGCAGCGCCGATGCGAACCGCGGGGATGTCTCCGCGGGGTTCCGTATGCGCCCACAGCTGGCGCTCAGAGATGCAGAGGCGCTGTGCCGCCTCACGGGATTTCACGAGCCTCAGCTCCTGGGGACATAGGGTCGGTGTCGTCATGGTCGGGACTCCTGAAGGTGGTTGTTTCGCTGATGCTTCGCGTCAGCTGTTTGCCATGTTGCGAATGGGCAAAAAAATTTTGCCCATGGCTTTGCCCGGCAGGATTTCGTGTGTGTTGGCGTGTCGCCGCAGGTTGCGGAATGGGCAAAATGTGCCTCAGGTTTGCCCGTCCTCGGTTTGCCCATGGCATTTGTAGACGAACTGGTGCGGCTGTTGCAAGAGACGATCCCAGGGAAAACGTGAGGTGGTGTGCCGCGTGCGGTGTGAGCAGGCGGCGGAGGTGGCGGGCAAGCAGAGAAAGGCGAAGTGATATGAGTACGGACCTGATCCAGATGGACGCGGAAACAACGGGACGGCAATTGGTGGCAGCGGTGGCAGCGGCGCGAGAGAAAATCGGTAGCGTTGCTGTGCGCATGACACGGGATCTCGTGGAGGTGCAGGCGGTCCTGTCGCTGGAAGCGGCACTGACAGATGAGGCAAGGGCATTTGTTGTGGCAGCCGGAAAGCAGGGGTATTATGAGTTGATTGCTCCGGGAGAGATTCCCGATCCTCTGGTGATTCGCGTGTGTGTGCAGGCGTTGGTGCTTGGCCTGTCGTTGCGTGGCATGCAATTCGGTGTGTATTTTAGCAAGGGAAAAGCGAGCCTGTTTGTGAAGTCTGCCGGCTATCAGCAGCTGTTCGCAAATAGTGGCCGTGCGGGTGCGGTGAACGCGCGGATGGGCAGGGCGGAGATTGTCAAGACAGGCGAGACAAAGAAAGACAAGGCCTGTGCATTGGCGTGGGTTGCCGGAAAAGCGTCCGTCATGTGGGATGGTCAGCTGCAAGTCATTGACGCAAGAGGCGAGTACGCCATCGGCGTTGACTGCGAGATCGGGTCAACGGACGGAATTGACGCGCTGCAGTCGAGAGCCAAACGACGACTTCTGCACATGCTCTGGGAACAATGCAGCGGATCCCGAGAGTCATACCCGGACGCAGTCGCGGAAGGCGATTCGCCAGAACCACGGAGGGCCATGGCCGAACAGCCAACGAGTGGTCGCAACTGGGACGCGGAAAAATCGCGGTACGTCGCCGAATACAACGCCCTGCCGGACGGGGAGGCGAAGAACATCTATCTGGCCGTGATGCGATCGGACAATCGGGACGAGGTGACATCGCTTATGTCCGAAGCGGCGAAAACGAAGATGGACACGCGGCAGCGTGAAGCGATCGGCCGCGCAGCGGAATGGCAGCGCGAGCGGATCAAGGCAGGGGCGGCATAATCACTCCGAAAATAGATGTGGGGAGCCAGGACGTAACCGCCAACCCGGGATCGTCAATGGAACAGTGCGGAACATGATGCGAAGCGAAGAGCATCTGGTGGCAATATTTCGGTACTGGTGCGATCTGTGCAATGAGGAGACCTCGCATCCGTCATCGTGCGATGGGTGCCTTCGCCACATGTGCAGGGCGTGTCGCGTGGTGCGTGACGAAGACCCCTGGACACGGGAGCACCTGACGTCAGGCTACAGGATCGATCTGTGCCCCGCGTGTGCCGAGGCCTTGAAGCCGCACGCAGCGGAAGCTGCTAAGCTGCGAGACCAGGTGGACGAACAGGTGGAGGCCATCGAGCAGAAGTGGCGGCGGGAATGCGAGCGGCCACGAGCAATTCCGAGAGATGATAGGCGTTGACAGGATGCGCCATGGCTGGTTTTCTTGGGCGAACTGACGCAGTACGAGTGCGGCAGACAGAACGCAATCATTCGGGGAAACCCGATTTTGCCCGCCCGTGACTGCTCGTACCAGTTGCGTGGCGGGTTTTTTTGTGGAGTGAGGGAACATGTTCACCACAGACAGTCGAACAGAAAATTTCCTGACGGCGATGGGTGTCAAATACGAATATCGGAGCGGACTCCGTCTGCCATCTGATTTGTCCGATGAATGGAACACGGACAACATTGGGCGCCCGGTGGCGGTGCGTGAAGACGCGGTGTTTGAGTATGCGGCACTGATGGAGGCAGGATCGTCCGCCCCGGCGCCAATCCTGTCGCAGCCCAATCACGAGCCAGGACAGATGTGCGCATTGCGGGTGCTGGATGGTGTGCAGAGGCTGTCAGCGGCAGAATTGCAGCAGGCAACAAGGTTTTCCGGCTACGTCGTTTTGTCGGACTCAGAAGACGCGCTGGCCGCGATTCGCGTGCTTGCAAACGCTCGTCTTCAGGGAAGGGCCGAGCCTGCGGAGTGGACACGACGCAGGGCAGTAGAGGTGCTGGTTGTGGGCCGCGGAATGTCGTCCGCGGAAGTGGCGCGAATGGGCGGCTGGAAGGCATCTGACATCCAGAAAATCGCGGATGCCATCGAGCTGCAGGCGTCTGTATACAATGTCGGTGGTCCAGAGTTGTCGGATGCGATGCTGACGGCACTGCGCCCGCACCTGCAGGGCACCGGCTTACTGGAGAAGGCGCCGCATCCTGTGGTGGGTCTGTTGCACACATTGAGGCAGTCGCGCATTGCAGTGGCAGACGCTGTGCCATACGTGAACGCGTTTTTCATGGCCTTTCCGAAGGCAGGAAACCCGCACAGAATTTTATCGGACAGGCTGAAAGACATTCACGAGGATCCGGAAATGCGTGCGCGGTTGACAGGCAGGCCGTGTGCTGCGCTGCAAAGGGATGTGTTGTTGTTGAGGTCGTTAAAAACGGCGGATACGTTTGTGGATGCCATATTAACTCACGGCGAGCGCGTAGTGAACGTAGACGAGATGTTCCGGATTTTGGAAAGGATCGAAAGGAAACTAAAGAGTATTGCGCCAAACAAGGCGGCGCAGGTGGCCCGTGTTCCGGCAGATATGTGGAGTGATAAGACATGAGCGCACAAGTCAAAAAGCGATTCGAAGAGCTGGCGACATACTTTAAGCGTGATCCTTTGGCGATGGAAAGGCTAAAACATCTGAAGGATGATGTTAACGTGTTGCGGCATGCGCTGGCAGCAGCGGAGCAGCGGGAGCAACAAGCGGTTAATCTGAAAGATGCAGCAAGGCGGCGGGCGGATGAAGCGGACCAACGGGCGGAAGAGGCAGAGGCGGCGGCCGCACATCTAGCAGACAAGGTGAAGGCTCTGGAGTACAGAGTGGTGCAGCTGACATCCAAAGAACAGCAGCCAGACTGTGACGATGCTCCAGAGTGGCAGGTGGCCGGATCGGACGGAGAGGTTACAGCTGTTGCAAAAGCGTTACGGAAACGGTTGCCCTATTTGCCGGCGCCGATCCGTCGCGTAGAAGATGCCAGCAGAGAGGGCAGAGTGTACAGCAGAGAAAGCATATCGCAAGGGTGGTCTCACAGCAGCCTGTGGGTGCTGGGCGCTACGGTGGCGATGGTGGTGTTTTTAATGGGCGAAGTGTTAATCGTGGATGACGACAGCAGCGAGAAACGCAGGGAGAAACGCATGCCAGACGATATCTCGGGATGGAAGACAGCCATGCTGAAATGGGTGTTGAAAAACAACATAGCAATCGACCCGAAGGAATGGGAAAGAGAGAAATACATATGCGGAATAGACCGGGAACTATATTCTGGATACTGTCTTCGAAAATAAGGGTGCCGGAAGGAATGGCAAAAGGCTGCGAAGGGGGGGGCGTTGACAGAGCGTGACATGGCTGGTTTTCTCGGGCGAACTGACGCAGTACGAGTGCGGCAGACAGAACGCAATCATTCGGGGAAACCCGATTTTGCCCGCCCGTGACTGCTCGTACCAGTTGCGTGGCGGGTTTGTTTGGGAGTGATGGCGGTGCATCAGTGCAAGACGAAAAAGGAGGCTATCGCACATTTCAAAAGATATCTGAATGAGGCGAGGTGCTGGCAGCCGCTCGCAGGGGATGCACTAGAGGATCTGTTGTGGCTGATAGCTCGGCATCCTTCGGCTTCCGAGAAGATTGGGTGCGGCATAGCGGCGGTATACGTCAGAAGAAATCCCGTCTTTCCATCACAGCGCAGCTTTTGGATCCAGAGAACAGACGGATCGGAAACAGATTTCAGCTATTTACTGTGCCTGAACGGTAAAGACAGGTCGTCGCAGCAGTGGTTTTCTCAGGCGTGCAGGTGGTCCGTGACAGCCCAGATATTGGAATTCAAGCGGCGAGCGTTTGCGGTAGGACGCGTGTTGTGCAGTGTTACGGGACAGCCTGTCGACTGGCATTCATGCCATGTGGATCATGAGGCGCCGCAGTTCTCGGAGATGGTGGATGCCTTCGTCAGGGAGCATCAAATAGACGTTGCTTCTGTGGAGATAGCCGGTCATGCCGACGGGGATTGCTCGGCCCGTTTTGCAAGCCAGGCAATGGATGATCTGTGGTCGGAATACCACAGGACGCGTGCGGCGCTGAGAATCGTAACGACAGCAGTCAATCTGCGGAGGAAGCGACCGGAACGGTGAAGGCGGAAGCAAAATCGGACGCGTGAGCTTTCATGCGAGGCACGCATAGCGTAAGCTGTTTACGGTGTTTACGGTAAACGTTTGTGAACAGTGGCAAAAGGGGCTGGCATGTACGCGAAGCTGTTTTCTTCGATCACAGAGTCGTCCCTGTGGTCAGAGCCGAAGGAAGTGCGGCTGCTGTTCGTGACGATGTTGGCGAAAGCCGATCAGACAGGATTCGTCGAGGCGTCGGTACCTGGTCTAGCCAGAGTGGCCAATTTGACAGTGGAAGAAACGGTCGCTGCCCTGTCGGCGCTGCAACATCCGGACACGTTTTCCAAGAATCCAGACCACGAAGGCCGCAGAATTACCACGGTTCCGGGCGGATTCATGCTGCTGAACTACGAGGACTACCGCAGCCGACGGAACGTCGCCGAGAGACAGGAGTACATGCGTCGGTACATGCGCGAATACCGTAAACATTCAGTAAACAATGTAAACGATTGTAAACCGCCGTTAGCCCATACAGATACAGATACAGATACAGAGGCATTTCTGGGAGATGCTGGCGCATCTCCTGCGGTGGCGGCGACGGCAACGGCAAAGCCTCGGAAGCGACCGCAGAAGCCGAAACCGCCATTCGACGAAGTCCTGACGGAATTCGTCCGCGTGTTCAACCGGCCAGCAGAATGGACGGAAAGTCGCAGAAAGCAACTCAACGCCCGCTGGAGTGACGCGTCTTGGCGCGAGCGATGGGCGGAGGCCATGGAGCGGGCCAGTCAGTCCGCATTCGCGAACGGCGGCGGCGACAGAGGCTGGGTGATGGACTTGGAGTCTTTTCTGCGACGCGATACCGTGACGAAGATCCTGGAGGGGAAATACGATGACCGAGAGATTGTTCAGCCACAGCGGCTCACCGCCAACCAGCAGCGTGAGTCTGTCACAGCGAATTCCTTCGCTCTCATCCGGCAGGCCGCTGCCGAGCAAGCCGCAATTTCTGCCAGCGGCAGTCTCGGCCATGGGGCTTCTGGGAAGCCTGGAGCGATTGTGCTCGGCGAAACGAACGGTCGAGTTGTCTCCACATCAGACTGACACCTGGCTGGCGAGCCTGTCGATTTTTGACGAGGTCATCGTAAATGAGGCCGTGATCCGCATTGCTCATTCCGACGATCCGTTTCCAGACCTCGGCAAGCTGGTGATGCGATGCGAGCAGTTGCGGCGCGAGAAGTCTGGCACAATGCCGCAGGGCGAAGTGAAACTGGGATCAGCCACACTCCAGCAGCTGGCAGATGCGTGGGGGGTTAAGATATGACAGGCAGCCCGGAACAACGGCCGATGTGGATGTACTGTCATGACGGACCACTGGCGGGGACAGCGGTCGGACAAGTGACACCAAATCCTGATCCGGCGTTCCTGCCGGTAATGATGTGGTTCGCACAAAAAAATATCGGCTTGGAAAGCGAGGTGATCCATGAATACCGGAGAGGCCTAGGGCCAGCACGTGTTGCGGAACGAAATCCGAGAGCGATTTACTATCACTTCCAGAAAAGCGTTGATGGTCAGCCATCGCCACCGGAGGAGGCACCATGACAATCGACGAAGCACAGCGGCTGTGGCCGGATCTGCGAGATGCGTTGATCAACAATATTCGCGAGCGTCTAAGGGCACAGCCAGAAGACCAGAGGACGATCTGGGACTTGAGTGGTGAGGAATGCTCTGACAACTTCCCCGAGGTGATGACGTTTGTGGACCAGATGTTCGGAGTCGACCCTCTGGACTGGCTGAGTGTGCAGATACAGCTGGAGGAATTGTTATGACAAGTGATGCGTGGATGATCGGGACGATCTGGATGGCTGGCAGTGTCACGTGGTTGCTTCTGGCCGCTGTGGTGGTGTGGCTGAGTCGCAAGGCTCCAGATGAGGAAACGATACCAATGCAAAGATACGTCAGCCCGGGAATGGTCCGCGAAATGTGGATCACGCCGATTCAGCGCCATGTGCTTATCTACTGGATTGACGAGATTCCAGACGCTGCCAGACCACTGCGATCATTCCGCAAGCAACTGGCAAACACCGAGCGTCAGGGCGCCTGGGTGCCCGTGTACCGCAATCAGATGCAACCACTGCTCGATCTGGTTAATGAAAAAGGAATGATATCAGTGGCACGAGTTCTCAAGGACGAACAGTGACAGCGCGTGTTGCGAGGACGAAAGTCCTGCACTGCGGAAACGGACGCCAGAAACCGGAACCGCACAACATAGAGCGGGACATCGTGCAAATCCGGTCCATCTGGTATGACGAGGGGATCCGGATGCGTGGTCTGCTGCGACGATTCGAGCAGTTCGGCTGGACTCGCGAGACGATCGAGGCGGTGGTGTATTACCGGGACAATCCGTCACTGCAGGATGGCGATATTGAAAGGCAGACAGATGAAGACGTTTCGTGAACGGATCGACGGAAAACCGTCAGTGGCGATCAGGGCGATGATTAGCGGACTCAGGGAGATGAGCACGTGGGATGGCTGGCAGGTAGACATGGGCAACTTTTTTCTTGTGACACACCACCCAGTGTCTGTGTGTCACGCTTGCGCTGCCACTGCGGCGATCATGCAGCTGACGGGCGTGCGCCTTCATTGAAGGCGAGATGCGGCAAAAAAAATGGGCACAAGTCAACGAGATTACAAAGAGGTCGAGTTTTCCCTGGATGAGCTGCGGAGGGGTGATCCGCAACGCCTGTGCGGTTATTGCAAAAGGCGGTGGGCGCCTGCGGATAAACCCCTTCCGGCAATGACGACAGTCGATTGGGAGCAAAAGCTCCCAGCATACGAAGCTTACGCGGCAAAGCTGGAATCTGTCGGCTTGTGAGCACAAGGGGTCAGAGATTTCATTTTTACGTTGAGCGAATTTGTCGACGAAACCCTCTGAACCCCGGGGGAAACGGGGGTTTCGTCGACATTCGCCGCCGGAACCCCTTCCTGTCTGGTCCCGTTTCGTCGCAGCGGAGCTGTTTTAGAGCCGGTAAATGCGGAACTCAGTTCCTGTTTTAGCGGCAGCGATTCCAGGCAGAGACCGTTCGACGTGAGACATCGTGCGGCTGCGTCTGAAACAGGCACAGAAGCCACGGAAAGACACCGTGCAACTGACAGCAGACGTACTGCGGTTTATCGCGATAATGGCTCACACCGCCGGAGTGATACCTGTTCATGAATGGCAGGTGGCATCCTATCGGACGCTTTTTGACGATCTGGCGAGCATTGAGCGTAAGTTTCGGATGCTGGGCAATTCGCTTGCCTGCTGGGCAATGCGC
>SXGT01333425.1_pt1 | contig 11987 bp, 24 predicted proteins | sample 3176221 | NCBI WGS metagenome assembly SXGT01 (sample SAMN11356862, study PRJNA531348) | freshwater metagenome | isolation source: freshwater sample F1-120 | place: China: Fuxian Lake, Yuxi | collected 2017-12-25
ATCGAACTCGTCTTTCAGATCGCCGCCCGCCACATAGGCCAGTTTTGCGCCGCCCTTTGTCTGAATGGCATCCAGCAATTCGCGCTTATTCGACAATCGCCGCCATCCGCGCAACCGCGCCCATTGATCCTCAGGATCCCAGGCGATGACGCGCTTTTCATCGCGCACCGCTTTGACGGTGTATGCCGTTTTCCCCGACCGGCTGGCCCCCGCCAGCACGATCAGCCGACCGTCTTGCGTTTTCATCCGCCGACCTCATGCACTTCCGGCATGGATTCCGGCCGATATGGCGCAGGCTTTTCCGGCTCGGCCTGCTTTTCCGGCTCGGCCGGCCGCATGTCCGCCGCATCCTCTTTCGCCGCCGCCATGGTCGCCAGCACTAACGGCGCGGCATACATCAGCAGCGCCATTTCCTCGACGCCCGCTCCGGTATCGAGGAAATCCAGCACGCGCATTCCCCACGAATATTTCCGCAATACTGGACACGCCCGATCCGAGAAACCACGGCAGGCCGGCTCATTCCAGATTGCCGCTACCCGCTTGTATCCCATCATCCCCGCCGCCATGCCGCCCACCACCAGCAGACCGGCTAACGATTCCTCCGACGATACGGCCGGCCCTGGCTCGGCTTCAGTCTCGCCCCCTGGCGGAATGTCCGCCGCCGCGACCGCTTCCAGCGCCGCCAGATCAGCCAACTGTTCCGGCGCGATATCCTCAACGACTTCCGCTTGCCCCTCGATTGTTTCGCCTTTTTTCATCACAGCCCCATGTCAAAGTTACGTTTAGCCGGTGCGGCCTGCCCCGGTTTTTTCTCCGTTACCGTTACCGGCGTTTCCGTCGATTTATCGGCCGGTTTCGCCACCCCGGCCCGCTGCCCGAGTCGGTCACTCATGGCCGGCGTTCGCGGGACATATTGCGCCGAGCAATCCGGACACCAGCGATATAGCAGTCCGTTTTTTGCCCGCTTGATTTCCGCGCCCGACTGGCCACACTCCGGGCATTCGCAATGCCCTACGATTTCACGCCCCACGTTGACCCCCTTCCGATTCGCGCCGAAGGCGCGTTTTCAACAATTCCAGCGCCGCCGCTTCCGCATTGGCCCGCGTCATGCCTGCCTCAAATTCCATGATTGCCGCACGTTCCTCAAACCATTCTCGGTTACTCTCGCGGCGCTCGTCGGCTATCGAGTCCATTGCGTTCAAGCTCGGCCGCCATGTCTGCGACCAATTCCGCCAAATCGAAAATGATTGCCCGCACCGACCCCGGCAGAAACACCCCGGCCCCTGTCAGCGCGCCAGCTACTCTCGACTTCATCGTCACCGCCCGCTCCGTCATGCTCAATCGTTCCACTTTTCAACCTTTCCCATGATTCAAGCGTTTCAATTTCCGCCGCCGTCCAGGCTGGCGGATTCCATCGCTCGATTCCCCGCGTACAGTTATTGACACGAGTCCGAGCACCCCCAAAACCTACCCCAACACCTTCACCCCCCACTGATTGCGCGACAGCGGATGCACCGAAACCGCCGCCACCTTGCACGGCCCCCAACCCCTGACGTACCAAAGCGCCAGCCTGACCCATTCCAGCCCAATCCTTGCTTCCACGCCTGACCTCCCACCGATCCCGCACCCCAGGAAATGCCCTGTCCGCCGCGCAATCGCGCACCCCGTAAACCACGCCCCCGGCTACCTCGCCATAGCGCGTCAACTCGGCTGGATAGCACTCCGATTTTCTGTAGTCGTACCGCTCCCCTGGCCGCGTGTAGGCGGTCCGCATGGCCAGATTTTTCCGTGGCGTGCACGGCCCGCCCTGTATTTCGACGTATCGCCGCCAATTGCCGGCCGCGCCCGTTTCATCGTGTCCGTTTTTTGTGCCACAGTCCGCCGCGCTTCGCGCCGCTTCCACCGTGTCCGTGTATTCGCCCGCCGCATCAAGCCGGCGCAGTTCGCGCCATACCCCGACCGGCGGCCCGCCGACTTGCTGGAACTGGCGAATCCCCCAGGTAGACGCCCAGGCTTCAACGCGCTGGCTCGGCACAATGGCGTCATGGCCCTCAATGTCGCCCTGAACCTCATAGCCGCCGCCGTCGATATTCTTTGAAACGTACTTGGCGACGTAGCCCGCCGCCGATCCCCTGGCCCAATCAATCGCTTTGAACTCGCACCGATACCGGCGCGCCCCTGGCTCGTCTGCCGCTTCCCGCAGCGCGTAGCGACGAATGATCGCCCTCAGTCGCCCGACTGCCGCCCGCCCTGGCGTCAGCCACCTATCAACGAATAACAGCATGTGCCAATGCGGCGTTCCATCATGATGCGGCTCAACAATCCGAAAACCGTATGGCATGAGTCCCATGCGGCCGAGCTTGGCGCGTATCCTGGCCCAAACCTTTGATAGGTATCCTTGCGCCTCTCTCGGCGTTTTTCCGTTCCAGGCCGGGTTATCCTCAGCCTTGCCGCCCGACCCGATCCGCTTGGCGTGATAGGCTGACGGACATGTGAGCGTCACAAACTCGGCCGCGTGATCTAGCCCCTTGGCGACTGCCTCGAAACCGGCAATCCGCGTCATCAATTCGCCGCGCCGTATGCGTGGATTCGCCACCGATCGATCCGCCAAATCCGCCAGCGCGAAAACCTCGCCCGAGTCGGTATTGATCGCCATGGTATTGGCCAGCGTTGCCGCATTGCGCGCCCGTTGCTCCGCCCGGCGTTTCACCGTGGCGTCACTGGCATAGATTTCACCATCCCGGTGCACGAAACCCAGGCCGATTGCATGGCCCTCAAGCGCCCGCGCCTGCGCCACTCTCAGCCCGCGCCGCCACCATAATTCGTCGGTCATTCTGGCAATGGCTGGCCCGTCATCGATCCCGCCGCCGTTGCCATCCGGCAGGGCAGGGCAGGGGATTCCGAAACCGCTCACATAGGCCGCCATCCTGTTTCTGATTGCCCTGGAATCGCTCAGGAAAACACCCGGCGCGCACTCGGCCAGCGAGAAAGCTTTTTTCGCGCACTCGGCGGCCCGCTCGCACAATTCCGCATCCGACAGACCCGGCGACACGCGCAGGCCGCCGAAACGGTCCGCCAGTTCGATCAACCATGTGTTTGCTGCGTGATCAATGGACGTATGCAGGCCGCGCCCGGCCGGCGTGACTTTCTTTTCAGCGATGCGCTCCGCGTACTGGCCCGCCGCCCGATCCCGCCACGGCCCCGGCACGAAGGCAAGACGGCCCGCCACCCAGGCCGCATCCTGCCGCGCTATACCCTCCGCGCTTACCATGGCCAGTTAATCACTACCCCGACCGCGCCCGCCACGGCCCCCACTCCGACCGTTGCCGTCATCGCCGCCGACAACCACGCCCGCCGCGCCTTGCGTTTCGCTTCCGCCCGCATGATAGCCCGCCAGCCCTGCGCGTATGGATGGCCCATCATGCCGCCACCCGATCCGCCGCGCCGACCACTTGGAACTGTTCGCGGAGTCTCATGTAGCGAGATAGCGCCCGATCATGCGCCCCGCGCAGCTTCGCCTTTTCGTCGTCGGAAAGTTTTTCCCAGGGTAGGGCGCTTGCCGCTCCGGCAATCCCCAGGTGATTCAGATAGGCGACCCGATCCGATTCGCCCAGGCGACCCCACCATGCCCTCGCCGGCTCAACCTCGACGCCCAGGTTATCGCGCAACCACTGGCGGAAATCCGCCACGCCGACCACGCGGCCCGGCCCGACCCAAGTGCAATGAGTTTGATCCTGGCGAAGCAGGCCGGCCGCTTTCAACTGTTCCAGCGCCCGACCGATATCACCAAACGGCGCGCCCGTTTCCCGAGCGATTGATTCAAACGACACCCAACCACGGCCGCGCGCCATGGTTTCGATTTTGTCCCTTAGCATTTCGCCCCCCCCCGGTCTAGCTAAATGCTATCGAATTACGCATTGCTTGCGCCGTTGACAAAGCGTCTTTCTTATCGCTTGTGAAATAGGTCGCTTTAGGTTTTCCGACGATGCGTACTTGGTACTCATCAAATTCTGAATCGAAATAAACCTTTACTTTGTCCGTTCCGAGTTCCGGCGTCTTGATGCGTTTCATGGCGTGTTCCTCTGCAAGGTTAGAAGGTGCGGCGTCCGCTGCCCCTCAGCCCTTGCAGGAGCCGGGACAGCTTCAGCCGCCCGACTACGCTATCAAAATCGCATAATGTGCACAATGTAGGATAGAAACAATTCATCGCCAGCCATTGCGCGATAGATTTTGCCTATCGAAAACACCAAAAAAATAGGCCGGTTTCCCGGCCCATTTTCAACCCGCCCCGCCCGATCAACCCCGCTTGAATCGGCCGTTTTTGCCGCGTTTCGGCAATTTCTTTCGCTTGCTCATTTGAACTTCTCCGCCATGTGAATATTTCGACACTCGCGCCCGAACTCGTCGATCCGCTCATGCGCCCTATCTGCCGACTTTGCCGCCAGTTCCGCTTTGACGTGCAGCGCCGCCAGATCCGCCCGGATGGCTGCATAGACGCCCACCGCCGCGCCGCCCATGGCAATGGCTTGCAGTAGCCAATCCGGCACGTCAGTCCTTCAGTTTTTCAGGGAGAAACACGGCCAGCGCCCCGGCGACCGCAATCCCGACATTGACCAGCGCCGACCATTGATCCGGCGTGATATTCAGGCCCGTTAGTGTCAGCAACACACCAATGCCCGCCCAGGTTGAAGGCTCTTTGAGTCGTTTGATTTTGTCCAGCATTATTCCCATCCCTCCTGAATGACCGTTACCTTGCACTTGCGGAAATCACACGGCCGCAACTGCCACCAGACCGCCAGCACCACTACACCGACGATTATTCCGTATTTTTTCACCATGATCCGCTTGCCCCATGTTGCGGCCGGCCGGCGAGAATCCAGGCGATATAGTCTTTTGCCGGACACCTTACCGACGCTTCCCAATCATCGCCGGCCCGCTTGGCGATTTCACATTGCGTCACGTCCGTATCGCCCACGCCAACCCCTACGCCGATCCCCTTGATCAACCCCGCGAACAGGTCATTCACCGCCCCGACCATTCCCGCGCTTAACTTCTGCATGGCTGGCGCGTTTTCCGACAGGCTTCCGCTTTCCTCGGCCCGCGTTATGGCCCGGGCCACCAGCACGGCTGCCAGCCCAACCCCGGCCACCAGCGCGGCCGCCTTTATGGTTTCCGTGTTTGCGCCGAGCTTCATACTCGCACCAATGGCGTGGTATTCGGGTGGATGTTCCAGGCGTACATATTCGTCAAGTCATAGACAGGCCAGATCAGCTCCGCCTGCTGTTCCGGTTGCTTTTTGGTTTGCCAGATCGCCAGCGCGATCAAGCCGAGAATTACGGTTGTTTTCATGATTTCCCCTTACCCGATTAGATAGGCCCAACGAGGATCAACCCCAGTCGCAGCAGATGCTGTATTGATGGCCGCCGCGTTTTGCTCGACTGACCTCGCCGGCACGCCGTTCATTGCTATCGTTGCATGCGCCACCTGATTGAAGCCGCCATTTCTGACTGCGTTCTGATAAAAATCCATGGCCAGCGGATCTCCGCTTCTCGTCGCTTGATCAAGCAATCTTTGCGTGTCCTCTGCCGAAAACATGGCCATGACTTGCGGCACTGCTTGCGCTGTTTGCTGTTGTGTCGGCGTTGCCGGCGAGGACCCCGCCCCGCCCGTATTCGGATGCGGCCCGCCCGGCGATCCGCTTAATGTTTCGCCCGCCCCCGTTCCGCCCGCCCCGTATGTCAATCCTTGCCCCGGCCCTTGCAACAATTCAATCGGCATTGTGGTTATCACATCACCGCCAGACACAGGCCCAGCCCCCCCCGTTGCTGGCACTGTTTCCTTTGATCCGCCGCCCGTAACCGCCGCGACCGCCGCCGTCAACATCTGGCCGATCCCCTCAAGCAAGCCTTGCGACGTTTGCTGAACAGTCACCCCCAATTGCTCGCCGCCTGTCGTTGCCGGCACGAATTGCGGCGAGGCTTGCTGCTCAGGCCGGCGCAGCAGGATATAGCCGACCGCTGCCAGCCCGATCCCGCCGATCAGCAGATTTTGGGTTTTCATGTCCAGGACCGCCCGCCCGCGTCAGTCGGCGCGGATAAGCCCGGCGAGTACACGGCCGGAGCCAGCCAAATATCATCCCGAATGATTGTCTCGCCCGTCCGAGAGGCGACCGCTTGCTGGCCCTGGATGGCCCTGACCGCGAAATAGACCGCCACGGCCGCCGCCGCGCCTAGTATGATTTTCCGATTCGTCATGTTCTTGCCTTTCCTATACTGACAACCCCGAAGGAGTTATCCATGAAATCACTTGCCCTTGCACTACTCGCCGCCCTTGCGTTGCCCGTTGCCGCCGACACTACCGTTCCATGCCCAAAGCCGATAAAAATCGGTATGTCCTACCATCTGGCCCGCGCCCGACTTATCCAGGCCGGCTATTTGCCCGACTTTTCCACCTATCCGCCAACCATGCCACTTTCCGAGCGCCCGTCAGTCGGTTCCAGCTTCATTCACCTTGGCTACTACGAGCAAAAAGACTACTCAAACAACGGCAACGCATACATGCTTTGGACTACCGGAAAACAAAATCTAGAAGTCACAATCCACTCTTTCGAGGAACCCGAAACAGCGGCCGTTGTTCGTTGCTCGATACCCTAAGCATCAAAACTCCCGCCCGCTTTTTTGTATTCCTGCCGCAGCCTTTCCCTTGCACCGTCACGCCTCAACGAATCAAACTCTTTCGGCAACGCATCGAAGGCCGAATCAATATCCCCTGACGCCACATATCCAAGCGCACCACGCGAAGAAATCCGACCAATCGCCGCCGAATCCTGATTTCCTGGCGTGAAGTCGCTTAACCCCATCTGCATTGCCGCCTCTTTCCATGATGCGAAAACAAACTGATAAGCTCCCGCCGCTGTAGTCCTATTTGTCTCACCCTTTTTTAACGGGCAAAGCTCCCGCGCTTTCGTGAGCGTTGAAACAGGATGATCAGCAAATCCGGTAAACAAACATCCGCCGTTCAGCATCCGGTACGCATTCGGTCCGTCGCCCGTTTCAAGCACGCGGATTGCCTTCAGGAAGGCCCGCACGTTTGAGCTTTGCATGATCTTCGGCACGTCCAGGCCGCGCATGGCTTTTAGCTCTACCGTGCCGATCTTCACGGCCCTTGGCGTGCCGTTGTAGTTCATGCCGTAGTCACGCATGATCGCCGCCTTGCCTAGCCATGCTGCCAGCGCCCCCAGTGTTACACCGATCAAGACGATTTCTGCATTGTCCATGCATCACTTCAACCTTGCTCTGGCCGCCGCCGCTTGGGCTTCGTAGGTCGCCAGCACGGCCGGCGTTTTGTCGGCCCCGATTGCGATCAGCGTTTCGCGCAGTAGGCGATTCATGCCCGATTTTCTGTCGATTTCCGCCAGTTCCTCTGCCGCTTTTTCCTTGTCGGTTTTTACAATGTCCTCGAATGACGACCCATTCCAGCGTTGACCGAATTTCGGCCCCGTCGCCGTGGTTTCTATCATGTGCGGCGCGTTTATTTCGCCATGTGTTTCAAGATACGCGACAACGCGCCCATGCTCGTCTATTTGCTGATATTCGCGCATCAATAAAACTCCTCTACCTGATAACTGACAATTACTTCATAGTTAGTCGTGTATTTTGTCGCCGTTACCGTTGTCGAATTCGTTAACGTAATTCTTGCCAACTCCGTTCCGTTACTATTCGTTTGCCCAAGCAATGTGATAACAGATTTTGCTGTATTTACTGACGTTATTGTCGCCGTTCCAGACGACGCCGCCGTCATTGTTATTGTTCCTCGCTGAACACTTTTAATAATTCCCGTCATTTGGCTTGCAGGCTTGGCGACGGTCGCATCCTTGGCGACGGTCGCATCCTTGGCGACGGTCGCATCCTTGGCGACGGTAGAATCTTTGGCGACGGTAGAATCTTTGGCCACTGTCGAATCAGCAGCCCGGCTCGAAATACTCGCGTCAAGATAAGGCGAACTTGAACCGGCCGGCATCATGCACCCCCTTCAACAACGAGCACGCTCGTATTGCTTGCCACGTCACCGATAGCCGTTACCGCCGCCGTGCAGACCCAACCCGGCCCGGTTTCGTAGAAACCCCCTGGCGGGATTTTGATTCCGTTCGCTGTCGTTGCCGTTGCGCCGTTCAGGTTTATCCATATATTCCCGGTCGCGTGCTTATTCTGGATGAACAGATAACGTCTTGTCGCACTTGCCGCTCTCAGCGTTCCGCTTGCCGTTGTTACTGTCGAATCGGCGTGCACTGACGCTGCCCCGGACCTTACCGGATTCATCACCACGGATTGCTGTGACTGGCTTTTTGTGCGATTTCCTATCAGCAGTATCACCGATTGATCCGACGCATCCGAATGGCTGAGATTCAGCGTTTTGAACGGTGACAATTCAACCGAATCGCCTTCGCTCAAATCCAGGAACTCTCCCGATTCCGGCGATTCAATTCGCAACGTTACGCCCGACGATTTCACGCGGACATAATCGCCCACGGCCCCCAACTGCATGACCGCTCCGGTGTTAACCTTGATGCTTAATTGCCTCATCCCTTCGCCCCCTTGAACAGCAGCGCCGCCGCCATTAGGCCGCCCACCACCATCAATACGTTGCCCGATGTTTTCATGGCCGCCGCTTCAGGCCGGCCGGCCTCATATGCGAACTGATAGGCCGCCGCTTGGCTTCCGTTGATTGCGGCTATCATGTCCGCGCTGCGCGCCGCGTCTTGCTCCATTAGCTTCATCGTCAGATTGCCCGCGCCCGCCACCGTATCGCTTGCCAACTCAATTGCCGAATCAGCATTAGCCGCCAGCAGTCCGCCCGAGTATTTCGACATCTCTAGATTCGCCGCCATGGCCGCCGCCGCCGCCGCCGACGATGCCGCCGACGATGCCGCCGACGATGCCGACGATGAACCCGCCGCCGCCGCCGCCGCTGCATTGGCCGCATTCGATGCCGCCAGCATGTTTGCCATGGCTTGCGACGTTGTCAGGCCCATTCCATTTATGGCCAATTGCGTTGACCCGAGCGAAACCGTCCCCATTCCGGCGATGATTTCCGAAACGGTGTCTTGCATGGCGTGAATCGCGTTACTCGAAACGGTCTGATTCGCCGCAATGGCCCCGGCGTCAACCGTGTTGATTGTCACCGCGCCCGAATTGCCGGCGATGGTCTGACCGCTTGTATTGGCAAGATTCGTGCTGGTTGCCGTTGTCGTTGTAGAACTGCGCGACCGTCCGCCCACTTACAAATCCTTCACATAAATTCGCGAATCCTCATCGAATCCGATTCGCTCGTATAGTCTGTGATGCGCCCGGCTTCCCGATTCACATATCAGCGACACCGCGCCCGCCTTTTTTGCGATGATTCCAAGATCATTAAGCCCGGCCGCCACATTGCGCCCGGCGAATGCGTGCACCTTGTAGACCAGCGCCCCGTCTACCGTCCGCGTTCTAAACTCCCCGAGCAACCAACCCGAATAAATCGGACCGACTACCCGATACAGTTCCGCGCTTCCCGCTTCCAGGCTGGCCAGCATGGCCGACTTGTTTGCCTTGATCAGTTCCCCGATAGCCTCATCGGCGTCTTGATTCCACGGGCATTTCGTCCAGACCGTTAGCGCTTCCATCGCTTGATAATGACAACCAGCAGCAGCGCCCCGGCAACCATGCCGATGATTTTGCCGGTGTCACTCATCGGCACGCCCCCGCCCCCGGCATTGTTGCCGGTGACAGTAAACGCCCCGAAGGTAATCGGCCCGCTATTCGACGTGGAAGGCCCGGCCTGTCCGCCGCTCATGCCGAGCGAACCGGACAGGCTCGTAAGCGCAGGGAAAAGCGCCTGTAACATTACTTGATCGCCAGATAGGCCAGCAGGCCCAGGCCGATGGCCACCGCGCCCGCCATGACCGGGTTAGCCTTTGCCCATGCACCAACCCCGGCCGGCGCGCCGCTTGCGGTATCGCCAGCGGTTTTTGCCTGGGGGTTACTGTACTTGGCCACGGCCTCAAGCTGTGCGGTCTGCAAGCGCGTTTCTGCGAGTCGGTTATTCAGCTTCTGCTGTTCATACGCGCCCCACATACTCAACCACTGCCCGACCGTATCGGTCATGGAAAACCCGCCCGATCCCGCCACGGCCGGCGCAGGCCCCATGCCGTCATCCTCCCCCGTCCAAGGATCGTATGCCATGGATTAGACCCCGCCCAACGTATCCAGCGTTTCAGTGACAATATCCACGCTACCAGACGTTCCAAGATTCATTTTCACGCGGAAATCCTGCAGGTCAGCGGTCCGCAGTGACTGCGCCAAATCACCATCAGTGATCAGGTCAATGTGCGTTGCACTGGCGGTGATCGGCACGCGCTTCACCGGGCTGGCCTCTTTCTGAGTCCGTTCCATGATCGACTTTGTGGCTTCCAGAATCTTGACTTGATTCGCGGTTACTTCCACCGAATTTACGTCCGACTTGAACAGATGGACAACGGAATACCACGGACCACGCGGCAGCTTGTCGATTTCCACGTCGCCGGACACGGCCGAGCTAAACGGATATTCGCGAACCTTGAAAAACACGCCCAAGGGCTGAGGCTGAGGATCAACCTCGGCATATGCCGTCATGGTGATACTGGCAGGCGCGCCCGCTGCGATGGCCATTTCGATATGGAACGTCTGAACGTCCGCCGTGCCGATTCCAGGTGCGCGACGATAAACGGCATCCAGCAATTCGGCCCGTTCAAAGTGCAGCGCGAATTCGGCGGCCGTGCCGCTGATAGAATCGGCGGCGCGGTTATAGTAACCGTTCAGCGCGACTAGGCGGGCATGGTCCTTGTATGTCTGGACTACTTTGCCATTGATCAGCACATCAATTCGGCCAATGTCCGCGGTATCAAGGCCAGAAGCGGCCGCGACCACGAAAAAAACGCGGCGATATGTCGGCCCAATCGGCAATTCCAGTGTGGCAATCGAACCCGGCGTGACCCGGCTCATGCTGGGAAGTTTGATGATTTTACGTGCCATTGCTTAAACTCCTCAATATTTCAGTGCAGGGCCAACAAACGGCAATTGATTAGCGATAACCACCCCACCAACCCCGAGAATCGCCGCCTTGACAGCTTGACCACCCGGTGCCCACTTATAAGCAGCAAAAAGTACAGCAAGCGCCATCCCAACTTCAGTTAATTTTTTTTTGTCCGATTCAGTCATAGCCATTTTTATTTCCTTTCCTGTTGGTAACTTGTCCTATGGCCTCTCGCGCACCGGAAAGGCTGGACGTGATCATTCCCGCCCGACCTTGACGCGGCAAGATTCCGTTACCGTTCCCGTTACCGGGTTTTCTGCCTGATCTTGGTACAAAAATACTACGTTACCGACGAAAAAAAAGCCGGGCCGCCCCGGCTAAGTCGGTTGCCCTAACCGACAGGAGTTACCGCAAAATCAGAATTTCAGTTTTCCCCGCTCGAATTCTCCCGTTACCGTGAGTCGCACATATTCCAGCGGTTGCAGGTTTTCCAGTTCCGACACCGGCACGCGTGTTTTCCGGTTCAGGTATCGAATGTCATCGCCCGAACTCATGCGGAAAAGCACGAACTCACTTGCGTTGCCCATGGCCGTTTTATCGGCTTCGCTCCAACGTTGTGAAATCGCGTAAATCGTGATTCCGCGTTTCAGCCCCCGACGAAGCAATATTCCCCAATATCCCGGCGCTTTCGCTTGCGTTGTCACGTCCGCCAGTTCCTCTGCAATGACCACGGCCGGCCCCATGTAACGGCCCCAATACATCGCTGCCTGCGCGAAAAAATCGAACTCGTCTTTCAGGTCTCCGCCCGCCACATAGGCCAGCTTTGCGCCGCCCTTGGTCTGTATTGCATCGAGCAGTGCGCGCTTGTTCGATAACCGCCGCCAGCCGCGCAACCGCGCCCACTGATCTTCCGGATCCCAGGCGATAACGCGTTTTTC
>SXGT01118349.1_pt1 | contig 11985 bp, 9 predicted proteins | sample 3176221 | NCBI WGS metagenome assembly SXGT01 (sample SAMN11356862, study PRJNA531348) | freshwater metagenome | isolation source: freshwater sample F1-120 | place: China: Fuxian Lake, Yuxi | collected 2017-12-25
GAAAACATTGGTGCCACGGTCTTTTACATTGGAATTACCGGTGCCATCCGAAAGGAGGACTATTCTTTTGGGCATATTCTTGACCTCTGATTATTCAACGTATCCATTCGTTGCTGCTGTTCGTTTTAACGCCAATCCATCATCATTGCCTACCATTTTCCCACCCGCGCGAGCATGGTTGAAGATTGCTTAGGTTATCGCGGCCCCCACGCCGCGATAACGCCCTACGGTTTAAACCGCCTTGCAAAACAACGCCGCCTCGGCCTCGCGGCGCCGCCGCAGACCTTTTTCCGCGGATGTTCCGGGATTCCTATACTTGACGAACTGCTCGGTAATCCACGCTTCGTCATGCCAGCGATGCGGGGAATCACAAAGCACAGTGATGGAGTGGAAATTGGCGCCCCGGTAAAAACCAGCCCCCAGGTTATAGGCAAAGCTATACAAAGCGCCCCTCTGGTTATCATTCATTTGCTTCCAGGTCGGAATATGCTCCAGGGGCGGCTTACATTTCTTGACGACTTCCCAGGCAAGATATTCTTCGGCCTGCGCCTCTGTAATGATATCGCCCTGCTTAACCGATGAGCCATTCGGATATTTCGTTGTTCCGTAGCCTATAGTCGGAAGGCGCCAGCCGGTGATCGGATCTGGATAAGCCTCGGCGGTGCCATCGGGAAGCTCCTTGGCATACCCCTCGAACTGCTTAATAATATCGATACCGCATTGCGGAACATCATTACTCATAATAGTCACTCCAATAATTGTTTAAATAATAGACATTATTAAAACCATTTCTGGAACAGGTAGCCCGACATGGTCTGACATAGTTTTCAACTTATTGATTTTTAATAGATATATTGCCGGGGGCTAGGCTATCGTAGTATGTGGCTTACAAACTGGTTTTTAATAATATCTCAGGACTTACGCAAAATTGCTTTCGATTCCCTCTCCCCCAGGGAGAGGGTGAGGGGATTCAAAAATAAGAAATTCTTCCTTTTTGATTCCCTTATCCCAGCCTTCTCCCGGAGGGAGAAGGGGCAAAATTCGTAAGTCCTGTATCTAATGTTGTAGGTGCGAATTTATTTACACGCAACCCGCTGATTGCGCATATAAATTCGCATCTACTTCAAAATATTCAAAACTGAATCAACCAATTTAATCCACCACCGAATAATGAAGCCTCAACCAGACATAAGCGCGAAACAGGTTTCCGCCCATCAAAGGCTCATCCCATGCGCGGACGAATCCCATTTCGACGACTTTTATCCTGTCGTTCATTCTCCTAGCGATTGCCGATGGGAAACGCGCGCCCCACCAAGCCTTACACCAAGGCGGCCAACCCCCGCTCATAGGCATCCTTGAACCGCTCGAACCCGTGGCTGCCGCCGTTCACCAGTTTCCTGGCTTGTTTCAGATCGTTCCCGGCCAAGGCTTGCCGAACCTTGCTTTCCTTGTTTTTCAGGAACTGGGCCAGAATCAGCCCCGCGTTTCGTGGATCGTTGGCGAGTTCTGGCTGATTCACAAGGTCCACGGCGACCTGCTTGCCGATGACTTGATAATTGGAACGGCCGGTGAGCTGCACATAGCCCCGTCCCTTGAAGCGCTCGCCATCCCCTTGAGCGGTGTTCCCTAGACTTTTGCCTTTCGACGTGCCCGCGTCATACAAATCGAACGGCTTGCGACTCGTATTGAATCGACTTTTGCCCTCGGAAATCGGAAGGAACCCCTCGGTTTCCGCCCGAATCGTCGCCAAGGCCATCAAGAGCATGGCCCGGTCGGTTAAGCCGCGGGCGCGTAAGCCCTCGATAACGAAAGGCAGGTTCTTCTCAATATTGGCCTTCCGGGTCAAGGGGAACATCTTGGCCACCTGCTCGACCTTGACCTGATCGAGGAAGCCGGCGGCGCCAGCCGCCGGCGCGGGCGCTGAAGCCACCCCGGCCAGGAACTTCTCGGAAACGTAGCCATCGGCAACACCGTCCCCTTGCAAATCAACTTGCGCCCAGGATTCCGCGCTGGACAGCACATGCACGATTTCGCCATTGCCGAGCGTGCGTAGCGCGGGAAAGCCGGTACCGGGGCCGGAGCGCAATTTCAAGCCGGAGGCGGCGTTGACCCGGCGGATCACGCCGAAACCCGCCGGTGGCGCGGTAGCGCCGCTATCCGCCGTGGAAGCGTCCACCTCGCCCGCCACGAACATGGAATCCTCGTCTTCGCCCACCCCCGCGTGTTCAGCCCAACCCGCCACGGTCCCGCTGTCGATTCCGGCGGCCAAGTCGCCGGGCGACAGATCGATCTCGAAGTGCATCGCGTCCTTCACCGTCGCCCAGCTTCCACCCCATTCGAACACCCGTTTGCCCTGTTGGGTGCGAATGGCTAGCACGTCCTGGATCATCGCGGGCGTCATGTCCGTATCGGCTCGGCCCGAGCGGACGTCGTCGGCGCGTTCCTCTTGGGTTTTCTTGTCGGAAAAGCGCGGAGGACGGCCCCCGTCATGGTCCTTGAACGGATTGGTCGTCCAATTGATGTCCAGCGCGATACCGAAGGAATGCAGGCTCTTCTGATCGCTGCCCTTGATGTTGCGGCAATTGAAGCTGTCGGTGTCGGCGGTGCGGATTGGGTATTGGTGATGCCGCACCACCGCGGCCAGCGCGTCCCAGGCATCGGCGGTCGGGGGCGCGACGCGAATCTTGTCCGGCCCGAACGGTATTACCACGGTCTTGTCCTCCGCGCATTCGTACTCATGCCAGAGCTTGCGGAGATTGGTGGTGGACTGGGAGGAGCCGCCCTCGCGGTCCACCATCCGGCGCGGATCGACCTTGCCGTCCAGGGCGGCCCAGGTTTTCGGCCCGACGATGCCATCGGGCACGATCCCCCGAGCGCGCTGGAAAGCACGCACCGCAGCCTCGGTCTTGGCGCCGAAATCGCCGTCCGGGGCGACCCCGATTTTCTCTTGAACCCGCTTGACCCAGTCGCCGGTGGCGCCGCGGCGGAGGGTCGGCCTGGGGGGCGGGGCACCCTCCCCGGCCTCCACGGACTCAGCCGCGGGAATCGGCGCGGGCACTGGGATTTCGCCCCTGAGAATCGCGGCTACGGACGCGCGGAACTGGTGCATATCGAACAGCGGATCGGTCTTGCGGCGGGGCGCGTATTCCTTGTGCCCGGCGCACATGATGGCCTCCTGCCCGATATGCCTCAAAATCGCGGCGACGCCATGGCGATAGGCTTCCATCTGCTCTTCCGGCCAGGGTAAATCGTCCTTGGTGCCGGTGTTTTCGGCTTCGATACCGATGAAATGGGTGTTCCCGGCGGTGATGCCCTGCCACGAACCCTTGCCCGCGTGGTTGCATTTGCCGGCGGCGACCACGTAGTAAGTGCCGTCGCGACCTAGGCAAAGCTGGGCGAGTGGGCCGGGGAGGTCGGAACGCCCATCCTTGACAAGGCGAAGACTGGGCATGTTTCCGGTCTTGGGGCCGGCGGTGTGATGGCAAATCACGCCTTCGATCTGGCCCACGTCCCCTCGGCCGCGGGTTTCCCACCCCTCGACCGTGGCGACTTTGAGGCCGGCTTCCTTAAGAACCTTGGGCAACCAAGTGAGTGAATATGGCATGTTAGGTTACTCCTCCTTCAGCCGCGGGCAATTCGTCATCCGGCGTGGCATTCTCGATGGCGACATTCGCATCGCAGGCATGGGCCTCCTCTTCGTCATCGCCGACATAGGTGAATTCGCAGGCGATCCCCGCCGGGGACACGGCGTTGCGGTTGGCGACCGAGACATTGACCTTGCCCTCGCCGGGCGCGCTGATGGCCGTGATCCGGGTGTCGCCGACCACCGTGACCGACCGCGCGGGCTTGGCGCCGAAGTTCACGGTCGCGTCGCTGGTGAACCCCGTCCCGGTGATGGCAACCACCGTGCCGCCCGCCGCGGAGCCTCCCGAGGGGGACAGGGCATCAATGCGCGGAACGGCGGTATCGCCTCCCGGCGATTCCGGTGCTTTCGGGGTCATGGCCCCTAGGGCGTTGCGCCCCTTGTCGATCAGTGTATCGAATAGCGAAAACGCGAACTCAACGCTGTACCCCATCAAAAAAGCCCATACCAGCGGAGAAAGGCTGATTCCCTTGAAATCCTCGATATCGGGCAAGACAACAATGCCGCTGATGAGGCCAAGCAAAGGCCCTAGAGCCACCCTCATGCCCCAGCGCCGCTTGGCGCCCAATACAAAACTAGACTTAGAGAAGCTGTCCAATACCCCGCGTATCACATAGGCCAGCGCCCCCAGCAACCCGAGCAGCGTGGGCAGCAGTACATAATTAGAAGCCCGCAGGAATGCATTCGCCCCCCCGAACAAACTAGCACGGGCCGCATCCTCCACTTTCTCGTCGCCTTTGCGGGTTCCCGAGCCGCAATTGATGGCATTCCCGCCGCCCTGGATATAAAGCCTTCCCCACCCAAAGCTAATATTCTCGATCACGCAATAGCTATTATTAAGCTTCAGCCAAACCACTTCCCGCTTCCCCAGCAAATCGCTAAATGGGTATTTGGCATCATTTTTATCAGGCTCGTAACCCACCACCGCCTTCTTGGCCGCGTCTAGCTGTTGATCGATGCTCGCCAAGGCTGCCTGCTGCTCCACGACACCTTTCAGATTTTCCGATATAACGTAGATATAAGCTTGGAGCAGCATGAATACAAGAACAAAGGCCCATAAAATCACCTTGTAACTTGTATAACCGCTTTTGACTTTCACCTTAACGTTATCCACACTGGTATCCTTGGGGTTTCCCAGGATTTCATCCCGCTCATTGAGTTCCAGTTTCTCTTTCAGCCAAAGACTCTCGTTGGTCGCGGGAGAAACCAGTTGGGATAAATCATTATAGGTCACCAGCAGTTCCGCTATATCATTTTCGTCAAGCTGGTCGGCGGGCTTTTGTAGGACGGGTATGGCTTTGCGTATGAGGCCCGGCTTTTCCTTGGTGAGGTCTTTGTTCGCGTCGGAAACCGCGTAGCGGAGTAGCCGCCATACCGCCATGCGCGTTTCTTGCTTCTTGCTCTCGAAGTCAAGGCGGCTCTCGCCGTCTTGGCCGCTTTCGGGTACCTGAGCCATTATCGCCTCCTATGAAAATAACCCGACACAAGGAAAATGCGCGCATGCGGCATAATTATGAATATCAGGTATGTCAAAGTTAACTATGCCGCGGAAGAACGCCATCGTTCAAAACCAAGCCTAGAAATCACGCTTCCCCTCCTCATCCGACGACGAACAAGGGAACGAGAGTAAACTGTCTGAGCGATTTTTATTTGCTCGCCAACGCGCACCACTGAGCACGCTCGCTCACGTGGCGTGCCAAAACTCCCGCCGCCGTCTCGATGAACTTGGCAACGGCTTCGTTGTTTAGCGCGCCCCAGGAACCCCCTCTAATAGCCTTCCCGACCGCTTCCGCCGCTGTCGATTCGGCGTTTCTGGCATTGGCTTCGATTTCCTCGAATTGCTCTGCCTTGATCCTGCCCTTGAATACAGGAATGTGGCCATGTCGATCCATTTTCCATTCGAATTCTTGTTCGTCCAAGGCATCGCTGAATTGCAACCCGGTTATTCCATCATTCTTGAAATCACAATAATATTTATCGGATGGTGGGTCACACCGCCGAGTAATCCATACCGCGGTGGAGTTGGCAAGTGCCGGAAGAGGTGCATAGGTATCCCTGAGCGACTCGAAAATAATGCGAATGAAATCCGCCCCGATCTGGTTATGGTCTATAACCGTGCCGCTACCGTTACCCGCAACAATTCCGGGGAAGGCATATACAGTACCATCACGTCCCACGAAACCCGAGGCGCTGGACGAGGACGATGGCCTAGAAAGGGAATCGGCGATGCGTTGTAATTCAGGGCTTAGCTCATCCATCGCCTTGCCGATCGCTGGATCCTCCGGTTTCCGATTCAATATCTCCGCGAGTTTTGACCGAAACTTCATTTTACTCTCGGAGTCGATAACCATGGGCTTTGAGGCGTGACTCGCGCTTTTGGTGAAATAGGCCCGAATATATGCCTCGGTTCTTCGCGCCGCTTTTTCAGCGCCTAGGCCCATGGCCTCATGTTCCGGTAGCTTTTTAACCTCTTTAGTTATGCTGTCGGATAAATCAAAGCCTTCCCGTGTCGTGACATGGACATTCTCGGAAATATCGATGAGCAAATCCTTAACCTTCGATAACACATTCCACTTGTTCTCGATGAAACCCGCGTCCAGATCGAGCAAGGGCCTCAGTTTATCATTCAAGAGGCCGCTGCCTGGATCATTCCCTAGCCTTTCGATTAGAGCCTCGAACCCAGGTTTAATCCCCGCCGCCAAAGGGGCCATGCATTGCGAGAATTTCTCCGTTTCAACCTTCGATGGCAATTTCATAACCGGGGAAACCTTGCCTATCGAAATACAGCCTGAAAATAACAGCAGCACGCCTAGGGAGACAAACCGTATATATATAGCCCGGCAATTAAACATCACGGCGCTCCAAAATAAATTGAAGGGTTAACCATCTTTCGATACTCCGTCTCCGCGGTTTTTATGAATCGGCCGATTCTCCACTACCCAGTTTGCTAGATAAGAATTAAGGCATAGTGGCCACGCTCGTTCTATTTTCGCTTTTCCCGTATAGTGCTCCCAACCGCTCAATTATCGCCACGCTACCAAAGCCCCCCTACCAAAGTACCATCCCCCCCAAACCCTAGTAGCCCTGCGAAACACCCTAATGCCCCTTATCATCAAGCCTCCCTCCAAACCGACCGGCCCGATGAAAATCCTCCTCATCGACGACCATCCCATCTTCCGAGCCGGGCTCGAACACCTGCTTAAGGAAATGGAACCCAACGCCACGGTGCTGCACGCGGGCACCTGCGCGGAAGGTATCGCCCTGGCCCGCAAGCAGCCGCTGAATCTGGTGTTCTTGGATTTGAACCTACCGGATCGGAGCGGGCTGGATTGCCTGAGAAGCCTGAAAGAAGCACGCCCCAGTCTGCCGGTGGTGGTGATTTCGGGTCAGGAAATCGACCGCGCGACGGTCGAGCGGGCACTGGAACTGAGGGCCATGGGCTTCGTGCCGAAATCGGAGAACGCCGACATGATCGCGGTGGCCCTGCGCGCGGCCTTGGCGGGGGGAATTTTTCTGCCGGCCTCGCTGGTCGGGCACGGCGCATGGACATACGGCCCGGACACTGGCGGAACTCCCGCCGCCACGCGCCGCCTGCCCGAACCCTGCGCGCCGGAAGCCCTGGGAATCACCAAACGCCAGGGCGAGGTCTTGCGTCTGGTGGCCCAGGGCTTGCCGAACAAGCGGATCGCGACGAATCTCGGCATTTCCGTGCCGGTGGTGAAAAAGCACGTCAGCGACCTGCTGGCCCATTTCAAGGTGGTGAGCCGCACCCAATTGGTGGCCGAAATCGCCCGGCTGGGAATCTTCCTGGGCGCTCCGGAAGAGAGCGATCCTAGGGACGAGATCGCTCCGGAAGACGAGTGATGAGTTTCCACATGCCGTCCAGCAGGGTATCGGGGTCGATGGGCTTGTGGTAAATCTCGAACGGCCCCTCGAAGTCGGCGAGTCCCTCCAGAGGCGCCATCTCGCCGGTAATGAACAACACCGGCACCTCCCCAGCCCATTCGAACCGCTCGCGTAGCGCGGCCACGGCGTCCCGGCCGGTTTCCTCGAAGCCCAGGCGCCAATCGGCGAGCAGGATATCGGGGCAGCGATCCCGCTCCGCGAACAGCGCGCGGGCCGCCGCGGCGGATTCGACCCCCTCGGCGATGCCGCCGGCGCCACGGATCATCTGTACCAAGCCTTCGAGCAGCGCGCGTTCGTCCTCGACGATAACGACATATTTGCCATCCAGGGCCGTGTCCAGCAATGCCGTCCGGGATTGTCCGGCCGGGTTCAAGGCCGATCCGAAAGCTACCGGCAAGACCAGCGAGAACCGCGAACCCCGGCCGGGCTTCGAGTGGAAGCTCAAGCCATGGCCGGGCAAATTCGCCACGATGCGCCGAACGATGGCGAGTCCTAGGCCCAAGCCCTGCCCGCGGATTTCCCCGGATTTACGTACCTGAAAATATTCATCGAAAATTCGGCCCTGGAATTCCGGCGGGATGCCCAGCCCGGTGTCGCGCACATCGACACGGACCCGGGAATTGAGAAGCACGGCGCCCATGACCACGCCGCCGCGTTCCGTATACTTGATGGCGTTGCCGGCCAGGTTCGACAAGGCCCGTTTCAGGAGTATGCGGTCGCTCAGCACCCATGCGGGTGCGCGAGTTCCTTCGCGGAGGCGAAACTCTAGGTGCTTTTGTTCGGCGCGCTCGCGCAGTTCGCGTTCGATCTCGCCGAGCACGGCGCCCAAATCGACCGGCTCGATGTTCGGCTCCGCGCCGCCGATTTCCCAGGCATCCCGCACGCCCTTGAGCATCAGGGCGATATCCTGGCCGGCGCCCTCGATAATGCCGAGATCGGCACGGATCGCCGCCGTGGACGAGGTTTCCAGCTTGCTTTTCGCCGCCCGGACATACAGCCCGATGATCGACAAGGGCTGCTGCAAGTCGTGGTAGGCGGCGGAAAAAAAGCGTTCTTTCTCCCCCAGGAACGCCGCTAGCTTCCTCTCGGCGGTGCGCGACAGCAATCGTGCCGTATCCGCCCTGGCGCGTTCGAGCAGCGCGTGGTCCCGAGCTAGGCGCGCGTTCAGCCGCTCCTCGTGGGCGGCGCGCATTTGGCGGAGATAATGCTGCTTGAGCCGGAACAGGGTTCTTTCGTGAATTTCCTGGCGCGCGCAAACGACCATGCCGAGTAGGTTGACCATGAGCAACTGGAATAGCGCGGAGCCCAGCACCGGGTTAGCAACCCCGGCGGCGACTCCGGCCCCCCAGACCAACCCCAGGCTGCCCAAGCCCAGCACGGCGGCATAACGGCATTTCATACCCAAACAGGCGTATTGAAAAAAACACAAGCCGGTGAAAGCCGGCCAATACTGTAGGAATGCCCGTTGGGGTTGCGTTTCCGAGGCCAGCGCCATCATGAGCAGCAACCCGACAACCACGGCGGCGAGCGCGGCGGATAGATAAGCCTGCATCCATGCCTTGAAGCGCTCCGGATAGCTGGCGATGAACCACCACAAGCCGGCGAGCGGCGGAGCGATCAAGCCCAGGCGGACCATGCCCAGTCGCGGGAGTATCTCTGGAAATCCGAGCCCATCCCAAACGCCGAAAGCAATCCACGCGATTAATCCCAAGGCCACGCCGAACCTAGCCTTCGGGTAAGCGCGGTCGGCATAAAAGCCTTGAAACAAAAGCTCCTCTTTCGGAGGAAAACGCCGGGATTTCAGGTATCTATACAACCGGCGCGATGAGGATCGGCAGTGGGCCAGCGCCACGCGATACGGAATTCGATACACGAAGCCTCCACGGGTCTGGATTTTGGTTATCGGCCCCCTTTTTACGACGGGGCGATATTCCCTGTAAAGCCGGCTTTTCGCGGAGGGCACGGGTGGTTTTTACCGGAGACGGACACCGCCCTTATGGGTGAAACGGCCAAACGGGCTAACCCCGATCACCGTAGGGACGAACGATGCGGTAAAATCCCCACACCCCTTTTTTTCCGGAACCCATAACGCCAATGATCCCCCTCCACACCCCTATCAATACTACCGCGCGGATCGGTGGTTCCGCCTTGCTGGCGGCAATCCTTCTGGCCGGATGCGCCGGGGAACCGAAACCCCTAGCGCCGCTGGCTCCGAACGACCCGGAAGTCAAGGCGCTGGAAGCCGACCGAGCCAAGTTCCGCGCCAAGAAAGAGGCTTTGATCGACCAAGCGATGGACCTGGATACCTCGGAACACGACGCGTTTTGGCGCGAGTATTACCAGTACGAGGGGGAAATGCGAAAAATACAGGACCAACGCTATCAATTAATTCACGACTTCGCCGCCTATTACGACAGCATGACCAACGAGATCGCCGATAATCTGGCGGAACGCATGCTCAAGATGAAGCAGCAAAGAAACGATCTGGCCCGCAAGTATTATCACCGCATTAAAAAGGCCACTTCCGCGATCACCGCGGCCCGGTTCCTCCAAGTGGAAAACGAGATTAACCTGCTTGCGGACTTGAAACTCAGCAGCGAGGCTCCCTTATTCCCCAAGGGCGCGAATCCCGCCGAGATGAAATAACCCGCCGCGCTTGGCCCCAAGAGATATGCCGTGCCGTCCGCCCCGAAACTCATCGCCTGCCATGAATGCGACCTGTTGCAACGGAAAATCCCCTTGCCTTCCGGCGGCGCGGCGGCTTGCCATCGGTGCGGCGCGATACTTTACCGATCCGGGGATGGCGATTGGGGGCACGAAGCCGCGCTGGCGCTCTTGATCGCCGCGGCGATCGTCTACGTCGTCGCCAATGCGTTTCCCATCCTCGGCATCGAGTTCCGCGGCGAACATAAGTCCACCACCCTGTTCGGCGCGGTCTTGGCTCTGTGGAACCAAGACATGCCGATTGTCGCCGGCTTGGTGTTGTTTACGGCCATTCTGGCGCCGGGTTTGGAAATTTTCGGCATGATCTTCCTGCTGGCGGCCTTCCGGCTCGGTAGGGCGGCCCGCGCGCTGCCGCCCATGCTGCGCCTGATCCTGGCCGCCCGGCCATGGAGCATGGTCGAAGTGTTCATGCTTGGAGTGCTGGTTACGGTGGTCAAGCTTTCCCACCTCGCCGCCATCGTGCCGGGCGTATCCCTCTGGGCCTATGGCGCGCTGATGATCCTGCTCGCCGCGGCGACAAGCTGCTTCAATGCCCATGCCCTGTGGGCGGGGCTGCCCCTACGGCGATGATGGAGCGCTCCGCCGCCAGCCTGGGGCTATGCGCCTGCCACGTCTGCGGGCTGGTTTCGCGGCCGCCGGCGAAAGCCGCCGCGGCGCGCTGCCCGCGTTGCGGCGCCCTGTTATCCCCGCGCAAGCCCGGCAGCCTAGCCACCACCTGGGCTTTGCTGATCGCCGCCTACATCTTGCTCGTCCCGGCCAACCTGATGCCGGTCATGGCAACCGGCTCCTTGTTCGGCTCGCAAACAGACACCCTCCTGAGCGGCATCGTTTATCTGTGGAAGTCGGGTTCGTGGCCGCTGGCGATCCTGGTCTTCTTTACCAGCATCGTGGTGCCGCTGGCCAAGTTGATCGCGCTCACCTATCTGGCGATCACGGTGCACCGCCGTTCCATCGCGCTGCCCTTGGAGCGCGCTAGGCTTTATCGGCTGCTGGGATTCATCGGCCGCTGGTCGATGCTGGACATTTATGTCATCACTCTCCTGTCGGCCCTGGTGCGGTTGAAAACCCTAGCCACGATCGACCCGAAACCCGGAGCCATCGCCTTTGGCGCCGTGGTGGTGCTGACCATGCTCGCGGCCATGGCGTTCGATCCCCGGCTCATTTGGGATTCCCGCGGCCATGGCTGAAATACCTTCGCTCGAAGACCTGCCCGAGGCCGTAGCCATCCCCAAACGGCCGCGACAGCCTAGGCTGGTCTGGATTATCCCGATTCTCGCGGCGGCGATCGGCGGCTGGATCGCGGTCGAGGCCCTACTAGCGAGCGGCCCGACCGTGACCCTCGGCTTCCTCACCGCCGAGGGCCTGGAACCGGGCAAGACGCGCATCCGCTACAAGGATGTGGATATCGGCGAAGTGAGCGCCATCGCCATCTCGAAAGACCGGACCCGAATCATCGTCACCGCGCGTTTCATCAAGGAAGCGGAACCCTTCCTCAAGGAGGACACCCGATTCTGGGTGGTGCGCCCGCGTTTCTCCGGAGGCCAGATTTCGGGGGTTACCACTCTGCTTTCCGGCGCCTATATCGCCATGGACGCGGGCAAATCCGACCGGCCCAGATTCGACTTCGAGGGGCTGGAGGTGGCGCCCATCCTCATCGGCGATTCCCCCGGCCGGCAATTCATGCTGGTAGCCCCGGACATGGGCTCGCTGGA
>SXGT01266255.1_pt1 | contig 11984 bp, 9 predicted proteins | sample 3176221 | NCBI WGS metagenome assembly SXGT01 (sample SAMN11356862, study PRJNA531348) | freshwater metagenome | isolation source: freshwater sample F1-120 | place: China: Fuxian Lake, Yuxi | collected 2017-12-25
AAAAAATTTTTCTCTCGATCACAACTATTTAATTACTTTATCTTCAGTTTTTTCTGCCAACACAGAACAAACTGAAGATAAATTGACGCAAGAATGTGTCGTTAATATCTACATAAACTCATAAGACCACTTTACTTTATCCGCGCGCACAGAAATGGCAGAATATTATTTGTGTATTTTAGACTTTGAAGCAACTTGTTGGGAAAATGATCGTAACGATGCCATGCAAGAAATTATTGAATTCCCCAGTATTTTGTATCAAATTCACAAAACCCGGGAAGGATTTGTTGCAGAATATGTCAGTGAGTTTGCTGAATATGTATCCCCACAATTGTGTCCGGTTCTCTCTGAATTTTGCACGGAATTAACGGGAATTACACAAGAACAAGTTGATAGCGCAGCAACATTTCCAGAAGTATACAAACGTCATTTCAAATGGTTGCAGGAACACATACCCCATGATCAAATGAGACATGTGACATTTGCAACCTGTGGCAACTGGGATTTGCGAGATATGTTGCCAATTGAAACAGCTCGTCACAATCCGAGTTTACCTGAGCAAAATCCATACACAAATTGGGTAAATGTAAAAGATCCATTTACTTCAACTCGTCCGGCATACCAGAAAAAAAGTGGAAAAAGCATGATGAATATGCTGCGTGCACTCAAAATTCCACACCAAGGTCGTCATCATTCTGGTATTGATGATTGCCGAAATATCGCGGCGATTTGTGTGCATTTAATTGAACAATGCGGTGTTGATTTCCGGCAGTTTGTGCAGACAAACGACCACGCATAACATTATATTTTGGATTACGCATCAAACCCCTGTTTCATCCTCTATTTTTTTCAGCAGTTCGCTATGTTTTTTACTAAATGCAACCAGATGCGTCTCCCTCAAACCGTCGACTTTGCGATATTCACTCAGGGAATATTCATATTCGTACCAAGGAGTTTCATGAGTTGCTGTATTAATCCACATTTCGTGGTATAAATTCCACGTCATTATGTTCTCAGATCTCACATTAAAATTGCACGCAATCGGTACAACATCGTACAAACTTTCAGCGACGGATCGATACAAACAATTTTCATGTTTTGCTGCATGTTCAAGTATGCGAATGATGTCTAGTATTTTAAATACACACGATTCATCTGGTTTCGACACAAATGTTCCGTAATCGACAGTATTTATAACAATGTTTCCCATTTTGCTGCGTACAAGTGATGAAACGTTGTTATAAATTTGTTTGATGGTTTCAGTTTTTCCGCTTGCTCACCCGTTAATACCTGCATCTTCAGAAATCAATTCATTAAATAACCCCAATTGTCTGCCATTCAACATTACTTTTTTATCAGGATCCTCTAGATTTTTAACATCATAATACCAACTTAATGGTTTATGGTGACAATGCCATTTGGTTTTATGGGTTGCTTCGCGAATCCATTTGTTGTGATATAAATTCCACGTGTCTTTGTTTTCTGAACGAACGTTGAAGTTGCAAGCAGGAGGTATCATGTTTAATAACATTCCAGCATACGTATTCAGATAAAGCTTTTGCGACGTGTTCGCATCGAGGCTTATTGCTTGCGCAAGTATTCGAAGAACGTAATTCATTTCAAATATATGACTTGCATCCCGGATTACAATGGGCTGTTTATCGCAATTGCGTCTGTAGGGAATCTCTGAATCAGCATTGCGAGCGAGAGATGTGTTTTCAATGGTATTTCCCATTGCTGTGTGTTGGTGATAAAATTTAGTGTGAAGTGTTTTATGATTTCAGTTTTTCTCTCTAAGTTTGAACCAGAGAGAAAAACATAATTACAATAAAGCGCGCGACGCTTCATCGCCCCAGCAAACCAATCGACCTTCTGCTGTTAATGCCGCAGAATACGTTTGGTTGCAACTAACCGATACAACATTTTCCAAATCTGGTGGAACATCACATTGTCCGTGTTCATTATCACCCCAACAAACCACCCGACCTTCCGAAGTAATTACACAAGTGTGCAATGAACATGCAATGGTTTGGTTTTGCATATGTTGAATGTCGCTTTTAATATGTAACTCACTTTATTTGGGATTAATTTATTCTTGCAATTTGCTTTGACGTTATGAAAAATTTCTTTTTAATTCTTTTAAATTTACTTGCATCATATTGATCCTTTGCAGCCATTGCAAAAAATACAGACACACTAATTAACATAATTGTCACAGGTTCCATTGTGTTGTTCACAATTAAATATAATTACATCTAAATTGTTTTGCGCGAACGACCCCGCGAACGACCCCGCGAACGACCCCGCGACCGGCACGCCGGCAACAGAACTCCAAGAACCGGAGCAAACTAAGATAAAATTATATATGGAGACAATCATATCCGCGGTAGCTGCGACAAACCTTACACACAAAATGACAGACAATATGCGAGTAATTAAACGAAGTGGTGCAACAGAGGAATTATTGTTTGACAAAATTCTCAACCGAATCCGAAAACTCGGTGTGGAAGTTGGTCTCCATGTTAATTACCAATCTATTGTCATTAAAGTCGCGGATCAACTGCGAGATATGATTAGTACTTCTGAAATTGATGAATTAACCGCTCAACATTGCGCAGTATTATCCACAACTCATCCAGATTATGGTGTGTTGGCAGGAAGAATTGCTGTGTCAAATTACCAGAAAAATACTCGACCAAGTTTCACGGAAACTATGCGAGACATCCAGGTGGCGTCCCGCGGATTGTTGCTGGCATCTTTCATGGAATTCGTCGAACAACACGCCGCAAAATTAGACGCCATGATACAGCATGAAAACGATTATTTGATTGATTATTTCGGATTTAAAACCCTGGAAACCTCCTATTTGTTAAAGTGTGGCAAAAAACCCGTTGAACGACCTCAACACATGTGGCTGCGCGTGGCTGTTGGAATTCACGCGCCCGCTGCTGCTGGCAGCGCTGGCGCCCCAGAACAAGAATTGGAAACACTGAAAAAAATCAAAAACACCTACAAACTCATGTCCAACAAATATTTCACTCACGCAACCCCCACCCTATACAACGCCGGCACGATTAATTGCCAACTTTCCAGTTGTTTTCTTCTAGCCATGGAAGACGATAGCATTGAAGGAATTTACAATACTTTGTCCGATTGCGCCAAAATCTCCAAAGTTTCCGGCGGTATTGGGCTTCATATTCACAATATCCGCAGTGAAGGTAGTCGAATCCGAGGAACAAATGGAGAGACAGATGGAATTGTTCCGATGTTGCGTGTTTTCAACGAATCCGCTAGATACGTGAATCAAAGTGGAAAAAGAAACGGGTCGTTCGCCATTTATTTGGAACCCTGGCACGCAGACATTGAAAAATTCCTGGAACTGCGGAAAAATCAAGGCGACGAAAAACTCAAGGCGCGCGATTTATTTTATGCTCTCTGGGTGCCAGATTTATTCATGGAACGTGTACAAGACGGCGGCACGTGGTCCTTGTTTTGTCCAGATGAATGCCGGGGATTGGCGGATGTATGCGGCGATGCGTTCGCGGCATTATATACGTCATACGAATCCTCTGGAAAAGCCCGCAAAGTTTTGCCTGCACGTGACCTATGGATGCGCATTTTAGATGCACAAATGGAAACTGGCGTGCCTTATATGTTGTATAAAGATGCCGCAAATTTGAAATCCAATCAAAAGAATTTAGGTACGATTAAATCCTCCAATTTATGTTGCGAAATCATGCAATATTCGGATCCCAAGGAAACAGCTGTTTGCAATTTAGCCTCCATTGCTCTTCCAGCATTTGTCACAGATAGCGGCACCTTTGATTTCGATAAACTCCACCAAATTACCAAAACTGTCACAGAAAACCTGAACAAAATCATCGATATTAATCATTATCCAACGGAAAAAACGCGCATTAGCAACATGCGTCATCGACCCATCGGGATTGGTGTTCAGGGGCTAGCAGACACATTTATTCTTCTAGGAATGCCATTTACTTCGGACGCAGCTCGGGCATTGAACCGCGAAATATTTGAAACCATGTATCATGGAGCTCTGGAAGCCAGCCATGAATTAGCTGTTGCCCAAGGTTCATATGAATCCTTCGCAGGTTCTCCGGCATCCCAGGGAATATTGCAATTTGATATGTGGGGAGTTGTTCCTGCTAGCGGCGCCAACGGCACCAGCGGAAGATATAATTGGGGCGCATTGAAAGAAAAAATTTGCAGAGATGGATTACGAAATTCTCTGTTATTGGCACCCATGCCCACCGCTAGCACATCTCAAATATTGGGATATAATGAATGTATCGAACCGTTTACCAGCAATATCTACTCCCGAAAAACCCTCGCAGGAACATTTGTTGTAATTAATAAATATTTAATCCGAGAATTAATTCAGATGGGCAAATGGTCCGAGGATGTCAAAAACGACATCATACGAAACAACGGATCTATTCAATTTATGACTTGGTTGCCTGCAGAATTCAGGGAAAAATACAAAATTGCCTGGGAAATGCCTATGCGCACAATTTTAGACATGTCAGCAGAACGCGGAGCATATATTTGTCAAAGTCAAAGCTTGAATTTATGGGTAGAACAACCAAATTCTGCGGTCATGTCGAAAATACATTTCCATGCCTGGAAACTTGGGCTTAAAACCGGCATGTATTATTTACGAACAAAAGCTGTGGCACGTGCAGCCAAGTTCACAGTTACACCGGCGACTTCTGCTTCTGCGGCTTCATCATCTGCGTCCACTGCGTCCACAAGTACAGACACAGACTTGTCTTTGACTGAAGAAGACAAACCATGCGAAACGTGTTCCGCTTGAGTGTGCGTGCGCGCGCCCTGCATATCCGCAAAAAAATCAAAACACAACTGAGGATATTGTTCGCACATTGTGTTCCATTCTTCTGCAGTTAACTGCGGGAATTGCGCAATCCAAGCAATATACATAAAATAATAATCCGAATAGTTAAAATTCCAGAAGAATTTGGCGTAATAGTCTTTTTCTTTTTTACCTCCTAAAATATTTCCACAAATGTCCCCATGTTGTAAGTTTGATGTACTGAATTCAGATGTTACAATATTGGGAAAAACAATGTGTATCATTGGGGGGTTTCCTGCGGCGGTTTTATATTTGAAATAATTGTAATCTAGCCCTGTAAATCGCCCCATTTTTTGTTCAATAAATCGCAGAGCATACTCTCTCTTGTACACATTACCAAATCCTCCGCTGGGCTGTCCCACAGCTCGATAATATCCTTGTTCATTGGCTGCCGTTACAACTGCTGTGGTTGGCAAGTTGCGTCCCAATGATTTGTCAATCGCGCCAAGCATGATCATATCTGCTGCATTGTGCGCAGGATTCGCCAGAGTTTGTGTGAATTTGTTGACAAAGTCTTTTGAAAACAACACGTCATCTTCCAAGACAACAACCCGATCTGTCGCGGCTGAGGCAGCTGTGGTTGCCGAAGTAGCTGACAGAGAGAACATGTGTTGTATACAGAACAAATGACTTAAACAACATCCCATTTCTCCTCGGTTCATAACTGGTTGTATTCCACAATGTTCTCGTATAAATTGTATTGTTTTGTAAACCTCCTCTGCAATTTCTTCAAATATAAACAATGTGTAATTCAACTTTAATTTTTGCATAACATAGGTGATATAGGTGTATCGTGTGACGTTGGATCTCAGATGAATGACGGCAATTGGTGGGATGTCGACGACTGGGTCTGCAAGGTCTGCGTTCCATATCACGCGAATTTCTGCAGGATATTCGCGTAACACAGCGGATATGTAGGTGGATAGTTGGTTGGTTGTGTGGTCCCGGTCGGCAGCAAACATGAGATTTATTATGATACCTTCGGTTATTATTTCTGTCGTTCGTTGATCTTGTCTGGCGACAGACGAGGACAGCGGGTGAGTTTTTTTGTTTGATAGATATATAATGGCATTACCAGCACCAACTACAGCAAATCCCGGAGGGTATAGTCCTCCAGATACCGTGCCAATCCTTGTCACAGATTCAAATATTGGTAAGAATTTGGCATTCATGCAATTTACCATTTATAACACCAGTTCCGGAACCTTTAGTAACCAAAATTTGTCCATTAATGGTGGAGCATTGACTCTAGTAAACGCCGGAGAAGAAGACAACATTTATTTGGCATTTGTTCCAACTAGCGGAATTACTGAAGGAGATAGTATTGCCCTTGTTACCCGAGTCAAGTGTTGGTACACAGATAGCACTTATACGTTGTATTCCACCGAACTATATTCCATTACACCTCCAGATGCTCCTGTAATTACCAACGCCATTCGTTTGGATGCCAACACCGGGTTTGTCACCATTAATGACCCGGATTCCGTGTATTTTCCTCCAGACTCATCTCTTGCAGGTGTCAATTATTTCTTGCAATACGAAGGAGAAGGTCCAGTGGTCGACACAGGATTCATTTCCAACGAAGACGCAACCTTTGAAGAAGGGTCAATTATTTATCCCATTGATAACTTGCCGGTTGGGATTGCTGCCCACGTTTCACTCCAGGCGGTATACGCATATAACAGTGTAACTTACACCAGTGAAGTCAGCAATACCGCGGAATTTCCAGACACTCCTTCTCCGCCTTCACCTCAGAATTTAGTCGCGGTTCTTGGTTTAAATTATCCTGAAACTCAACCCGTGGTCAATTTGTCCTGGGATCCACCTTTGTTTCCTGACTTGGTCACTGTGGATGGTTACCACGTATACCGAAGCACTGAACCTGATGGTGAATACACATTGATTGGATCTACGGACGACGAGACCTTTACTTTCCAGGATGATGAGATTGATTTGGACACAACTTATTACTATTACGTCACATCTTACATTACTTCGGGTGGAGAGAGTTTACCAAGTAACACCGCGTCTGTCAACGTGCCAGCCTTGGATCCAGTCACAGATGTTTCCGCAGTGTTGATTGAAGCTGATGAAGATGGAACCGCTCAAATCACTGTAACCTGGGTGGATTCATCGAATGCGGATGTCGTTCCCGTGGAATATGTACACGTTGTCCAATACATTGATGGCATCATGGACACCTCTATGAACGTTTCCTATGGGGTGGAAACCGCGACCTTCTCTGGGTTACCAACAGATGTGGATGTGTATTACGTGATTACTTCCGTAGCATATTTGAACAGCACTCCCAGCGAATCCGCGACATCTAACACCGTATCAATCCCTAAACCCGGGGCGGTGCAAAATTTAGTCGCAGATTACGATTTATCTCTGAATATTGTCACGATTACCTGGACTCGCGCGGATAATTACGACTTTGTGCCTCCTGAATATTACGATATTTCCATCTCCGATGTATCCGGTTCTGTCCAAATTAGCGGAGAAGATTTGTCGTATGCTTTCCCAGAAGGCACTTTCTTGCCTGGCGTAGAATATACCATTACAGTTGCATCCATTCCTTATTTAATGGCGGAGGGATATGTGCCCGAATCTGCCAGTGTGGATTTTTTCACATCGGGTCCTCAGCCTCCTGAGGACGTGTTGTCAGAGTACATCGACGCAACGGGATATGTTGAAACAACTTGGTCTCAACCATCTTCGGGACCAACCCCAGATACATATGATATTTATGTGGATATCAGCGGTGCTGGATATGTGTTTTTGGCGAATGTTTCTGGAAGTACATTTGATTATGTTGATACAGAAGTCGTAAATGGCAACACCTATCAATACCGAATTGTGTCTATTTTCAATGATGCTCCATCCGATCCAGCTTTCGGTAACTTGGTTGGTCCTGTGTGGCGTCCAGCATCACAGCCTCAAGATTTGCTATTGGCGGGATATAATGAAACAGTATATGCAACCTTCAGTCATCCCGCAAATTTATATGGGGCAACTGGTTTGAATTATGTGTTGAACATGTACACAGTTGTCGATGGAATTAACACTTTCTTGTTTACAGATTCCAGTATTCCTTACGATTTGAGTAACAATCCAGTTGTATTGGAATACGCTTATCCTGAGTATGATATTTCCAACAACACAACCTACCGATTTGAGGTTCAATTGATCACTCATTACACTGGACAATCCGGAAATTCAGATGGATTGATGAGTAATTTGTCTAATCCAGCTATTACAGGCGCGCCACCCATCATCGATTCGTTTGTCATTGACGATGGTCAAGTTCAAATCGTGTTTACATCCAACAACGAATTGCCGAATCATGTGCCTTATGAGCCGTTTTCAACAGCTGAATTAATTTATCCATTCCCTCTGGTGGTTGGTTCAGCAGATGCTGGTGTGGCGCCGATCACACCATTGATTACTTTTGCTCCTGGTTCCATTCCATCTGGATTGAGTTATGAATATGTTGGATCTGGCATAGTTGGAAATCAATACAGTGTCACATATTCTGCCTCCAATTTGTTGTCACCATTCAATGAAGTTCCAATTACTTTTGCAGTATTCTCAGCCATTAATAGATACGGAACCACGACTCAAATGGAACCCGATCCAGCAGAGGATCCAACTTATGCTCTGCAGAACGTGGAATATAGCGAAACTTAAACCCGCTTCTTTGGTTAATTTACTCATCATTTTACATTTGCCTACGGGCAAACGTAAAACCTTAGCCCCACTCGCCCGGTCAATCGAAGAAATGCTTGATTGTATTTTTCTTAAAACATTATCTACAATTATGAATTTACGACAGCACCTGGTTGCGACAAGAATAGGAGACGTCGCAAAAGAAATTAGCCAATAATTTAGTTACACCAATTTGTTGGCGTTCGCGGAAAATTTTTCTCTCGATCGCAACCAAACATTTCCATTATCTTCTGGTTGTTCCGCAATGGCAAAGTAAACAGGAGACGTCGCAAAAGAAATTAGCCAATAATTTAGTTACACCAATTTGTTGGCGTTTCTTTTGAACAACAGAAGAGTTTGTATAAGTGATGTTTAACGGCTGTTTTGCGAGAGAGAAAACTGAAACACGCACAATTTACATAAATATAGTGTAACCTTAGTATATTATGAGTAATCGTTTGCCAGAGCAAACTCAGTTGCCGTTAAAAAACGCATTAAAAAAGTTAACACCTGAACAATTGACCGAATATAAATCCCTCAGTGTAGCAGATAAACACATGATCGCTGAACAAGTTGAAAAATATGGTCAAATAGAGTTTTTGCCAACAACTGGTCCAGTTATTCCTATTAGTGACATGACGGAAACCGCAAAAATACAATATGTAAAACTCAAAATGAAACCCGATGTGTGGAAAGAATATGAGCAAGGTCCCAAAGAGACTCGATTGCGCGCTATAAATTCCGTGTTGCGAGGTATGCCTGTCGAATTTTATCCAAAATCTCCCGACGAACCTCCACCAGTGCATTTACGCACCGGCACAACGGCGCCTGAAGCTCGTGATATTTCCGCGGAATTATTTGATTCAAAACTTGACAGTGACAGCGGCAGCGATAGTGATAGCGACATCGCAGACGATGACATTGTTCCGGCAGATGATACATTAGCAGCAGCCGCTCAAGTAAAAGATCCAAAAAACAAACCTCGCGAACCCGTCGAGAAACAAGCTTTGGACAAATATGTTGCGGCATTTTACACATTGGCTCCGTTTTCCTACCATCCAGATGGATTGAATTATGAATTAGAAGTGCGTTTTGGTACAAAACCATTCAATGGTCCTGGAAGTGTTATTAAACCATACACCAAAAACGATTATGACAATGTAATTGGTTTCCTGAAATCCCGCGGTTTTACAGCAGATGCGTCCGCTGGGTTATCCTCGTTGCGCGTGAAATGTGAGTTTCTAGATAGCCGAACCGGAAGATTTAAAATGTCCGATATCCGCGTGGAAATTGATGGATTGGCGGCAATTGAAAAATATTGTCGCACAAACGACATTATTGCCACTTACAAAGATTTCCCCCAATGCATTCGATTTATTCACAAACGTCGGTTCATTCCTGAGAGGGATAAACCCACCAATGGCGCCGCGATCGCAGAAAAAAACGCACACATATTATCCAAACCCCAGGAGTTTGAAGAATTTAATTTCCGAGTCACCATGAATGTTGAGGATCCTGTGAAACGTGGGTTGCAAACCTTTGTCACAGAAAACTGGAGAAAATCCAAAAAAGAATTTCGTTACATCAACCGAGTAACTTTCAAACACCCTGACAATCCCTGCCAGATCGACTTGAGTATCGTGAAAACCGGCAACAAAATCAAATCCAAATACGGAAAACAAATTATTCAACCCGTGTACAACCTCAGTGAATCAGGCGTGTTTTCCAACCCAGAAAGCTATGAAATCGAAATTGAAGTCGACAATAAACGCATCGGACCCGCAACCATGTGCACAACTCCTGCAGCTTTGGTCGCAGATATCCGAAAAACCACCAAATATGTCTTGTCTGGTCTGCAAGGAACTATGTATCCTGTATCTTACACCGAACAATCCGCTGTTATTCAAGATTATTTAAAACTTATTTGGGGTGCAGAATATGATCCTTCCTGGAGAATTGGTGGCAAATATTTCATCGGTCCAAACTCGGTTACTTTGCAACTGACGAATGTTGTGGACGGTGGGGCGGGCGGTGTCGCGGGTGTCGGCGCTGCAGCAGCAGGAGAACAAGAAACCGCCGCGTTAGCAGCTAAAAATGTCCGAAAAAATTATGTTGTTACAGAAAAAGCCGATGGAGATCGCCATTTATTGTATGTGTCCGCTGCGGGAAAATTGTATTTAATCAGCTCCAATATGGATGTTAAATTCACTGGCTCGGTGACCAAATCTCCGGATTGTTTCCAAACGATATTTGATGGTGAATTAATTTCCACAGACAAACGAGGTAATTTCATTAATTTGTATGCGGCGTTTGACTTGTATTATCATCGCGGCAAAGATGTACGAGCCTTGCCATTCATTGATGTCGAATCTGGACCAACAGCAGCGGAACAACATTTGGCGTTCCGATACACCTTGATGTCTCATTTGTTGCGATTTATTCAACCTGTGTCTGTTATGCCTCCTGTTGGCGCGGCTGCCGGGACCGCGATCGCTCACAACTTTTCACCCATTCATGTGTGCGCAAAACAATTTTATCCAATGGGTTCTGCTATTACCGTTGCAGGCGATATGGCGTCCAAAATGACCCCGACCTCTTCGATTTTCGATGGATGTCGAACAATTTTGCACAAAGAATTGGATGGATTGTACGAATATGAAACCGACGGAATCATATTTACCCATACAACCTTCGGGGTTGGTTCTGCTCATGCCGGAAAAGCTGGGTCAAAAAATAAAATTACCTGGGAATATTCTTTCAAATGGAAACCTCCTCAGTTTAATACAATTGATTTCTTGATTACCACCCTGAAATCTCCCCAAGGCGACGACATTATTGTTCCAATCTTCGAAGATGGAGTAAATCCGGACGCATTTACTCAGTTTGATGAATACAAAACCATCGAATTACGCTGCGGATTTAACGAAAAAATCGACGGATACATCAATCCTTGTCAAGATGTTATTGACGATAAATTCCCTTCTTCTGCAGCGGGTGCTGGCGCAGGTGCCCCAGAGGAACGATCGACACAAGATTATGTCCCTAAACGTTTCTATCCCACGGATCCATACGACATAAACGCTGGGTTGTGCAACATCATGTTGCGGGTGGACGCCAGCGGAACAAAACAAATGTACACTTTGTCCGATGAAGTCATTACAGACAACACAATCGTTGAATTTGCCTATGATTTGGAACGTTCGGGTGCATGGCGATGGATTCCTCTGCGTGTTCGTCACGATAAAACCGCGAAATTGCGCCGAGGAGAACGAGAATATGGAAATGCCTACAAAGTCTGCAATGAAAATTGGAAATCTATTCATCCATCCGGTCGTATCACAGAAGATATGTTGGCAACCGGTCAAGGTATTCCGGATTTGACCGC
>SXGT01174448.1_pt1 | contig 11983 bp, 9 predicted proteins | sample 3176221 | NCBI WGS metagenome assembly SXGT01 (sample SAMN11356862, study PRJNA531348) | freshwater metagenome | isolation source: freshwater sample F1-120 | place: China: Fuxian Lake, Yuxi | collected 2017-12-25
GAGCGTCTTGAATCTGCCGTTGCCACCCATCGCGCCGATCACGCTGCCGCTCGCAGCGTTTTACCCAGGCCTTCGTGCCGATCGACGACAGGAGTTGATCGACAACGCGAAGGCTGCCGTCACGCAAGCCGAGGCTACCGACCTGCTGCTTGCAGCCGCGGCGACGGGCAAAGCGGTCAACGTCAAGAAAGGTCAGTTCCTCGCACCCGAAGATGTCGGCAACGTGCTGTCGAAGATCACCGCCGCGGGCAACCCGCGCGCGATGATCACCGAGCGCGGCGCGAGCTTCGGCTACCGCACGCTGGTCGTCGACTTCGCCGGCTTCCCGACGATGCGCGCATTTGGCCAGCCGCTCGTGTTCGACGTGACGCACTCGGTCCAACGCCCCGGCGCCACCGGCAGTTCGACCGGCGGCGACCGCACCAAGGTGCCCTATCTCGCGCGCGCCGGCGTTGCGTGCGGCGTGGATGGGTTGTTCCTCGAAGTGCACGAAGACCCCGAGCACGCGCCGAGCGATGGGCCCAACATGCTGTTCTTGCGCGACCTGCCCGCGCTGCTCGACGACTTGCTGCGGATCCAGGACGCCTGCCGCTGAGGCGAGGGCCGCGTTCCGCGCCGCGGGTCGGAGCCTCATTTCGATACGCTCTGCGCGCAGTGCCGCCGTTGCCGCCGCATTCACGGCTACTATTGACTAGGTTCCTGTTCTCGATCCCGCGCCCAATCCCCACCCCGACCGATGCGACCTAGCGACCTGTGGATCCGCGCCAGCGCGCTCGTGCTGCTCGCCGTGGGCGCATTCGCGGTCCTGGGCAATCCAACCACTGCAGGCGAGTTGTCGCCGCCGCCCGCCGCAGAACTGCCGTTCACGGTCGACGAGCCGCACGGCGACGCGCCTGGAACCGCAGGCAGTGAGGGCGCGACTGCGCGGCCCAGCGAGGCAGCGACCGCCGAGCCGACGTTTCGCAAATCAGAAGGCCGCGACACGACAGGATGGACGAGCGGCGTGATCGTCGGCGACATCCCGCTCACTCCCAGCGTCCTCGATCAGATCCAGACGATCGCGGTCGTCGTCGACGAACTGAAGAACGTCCTCGCCGGCGGCACGCCACCGTGGCGCAAGGTGGTCCCGGTAGCGCTCGGCATCGGCACGCCGACATTTGAAGTCCGCGACATTCCATTCTCCGACTACGGATATGTCGTCCGGGTCCACTCGCCCGGCCTCAATGGCGGCCAGTGCACGGTGCAGATCACGCAAGAGCGTCCGTTTGCCGACGACGTCAAGCTGCCGATCACGCCAGGTTCGCCGTTCTCGATCCTGCTGCGCGACCAGGATCGCGCGCCGGTGTGCGCCACCGAGATCCGCATGGTGCCGCATCAAGAGCCGCACGGGCGCACGATGCTGCACGGCACTTCGGACAACTACGGCAGCGTGGTGTTCGAGAACGTGCTCGAAGGCGAATACCACGTGCATGTCGGACCGCAGGCGATGCCGCTGATGGAACCGACCGTCGTGCACGTGCAACCTGGGTCCTTTCTGCGCCAGGGCTCCGTGGTCCTGCCACAGGGAACGACCATCGTCGTGCCACGCGGTTCGCAGGTCACCGCGATCGTCACGCAGGTTGGCGGCTGGCCCATTGCTGGGGCGCTGGTGCAACTGCGCGCCACAGGCCGTCGACAGGTGAACGAGATGGAGACCGAGACCGATTCGCTCGGCAAGGCGACGTTTCCCAACCTGCTGCCCGGCAACTGGGAGATCGAGATCAGCAAACCGGACTACCAGCGCCGACTGGGCCAGTTCGAAGTGAAGCCCGACGCGCAGGCCGCTGAGCAGCGGTTCGAGATCATTCGGATTCGCTGATTCTCGCGGATCGCTGCGGAGTGCGGTGTGGACGCTTCGTCCGCCGCAGGCAGTCGGGTAGAAGTTCTGCAGGCGTCTTTCTCCCACGCCTTGACTGCACCTCTCATGGCCCGCCCGCTCGTTGATCTCGCATCGCTCGATCTCTCCAAGGACGTCATACCGCAGGAGGAGCTGCGCAGCCTGGTACCGCATCGCTACTTCTTCCAACTGCTCGACGGTATCTGCCACTACGACGCCAATGAGCAGTTGCTGATCGCCTACAAGGATTGGCCGGCCGACGCATGGTGGGCCGCTGGCCATGTCCCCGGCAAGCCACTGATGCCAGGCGTGCTGATGATCGAAGGTGCAGCACAGGCTGCGACATTCCTGCTCAAGAAGGTCAACAACTGGCCGCCGGAGAAGTTCGTCGGGCTCGGCGGCCTCGACGACGTGCGGTTCCGTGGTCAAGTCGTGCCGCCAGCGCGCGTCCACTTCGTCGCGGGCAGAGGCCAGTTGAGCGGCAGCCGGATGGCCAAGTTCCCGGCGCAGGCATACTGCAACGGCCAACTCATCATGGACATGACTCTGCTCGGCGTGATCCTCTGATCCGAGCCACGATGGACCGATCGCCGCAACAGGATCGCGCGTTGGCCGTGGAGGCGCCCGCGCGGATGCCGCGGTGGTTCTGGCTGCTACCGATCCTGACGCTGGCGGCCTGGTTCCCGATCCAACCCTATTGGGCGAGCGACGACTTCTTCGCGCTCTGCTGGGCCAGCGACTTCCGCAACGTGCTGCGCGACTTCACGGGCCCGTGGTACGGCGCCGAGGATCTGTTCTTCTTCTATCGCCCGCTGATCACGCTCTCACTGTGGCTCGAGTTGCAGTTGGTGGGCGCGCATCCCTTCCTTGCACACTTCGACAACGCGCTCGCGCATGCCGGCAGCGCCATGCTGGTCGGATGCATGTGGCGGCGCTGGCTGTCCGACGGCTATGCGTTCGGCGCCGGCCTCGTGTGGGCCTTGTCGCCGACGCACGTGGGCGCAATCGCGTGGGCAATCGCACGAACGGACGGGTTCTCGTGCCTGCTCGCGCTGTCGAGCGTCTTGCTGTTCTGCCGATCCCTCGAAGGCGTATCGCGCCGCGCCGCCTCGCTCCTCGCGTTTGGGCTCGCGCTCTGCTGCAAGGAGACGGTGCTGCCATTGCCGGTTCTGCTCGGACTCGTCGCGTTCGCGCGCTCCACGGCCGGGAGCCCGATCACGCGGGCGATCACCGCAGCCCGAGCCACTTGGCCACACTTCGCGTTGCTCGCGGCCTACCTCGGGTGGCGCATCGCCTGCCTTGGCCGGATGGGCGGCTACGACGCGGCAGAGCACCACGCGCTGCCGATGGCGCGAGGCCTCGTCGACTACGCAGCGGGACTCGTGAACCCCTGCTGGTGGGTGCCGATGCTTCTGGACTTTCGCTTCGGGCCGATGCCGCCGTGGAACCTCGCCGCGCTCGGGTTCCTGCCAGCGGCGCTCGGCGTGGTGTTCTGCATGCGGCGCAGCAGGATCGGCGCGCTGCTCCTCTCGATCGCGTGGTTCCTCTGCGCAAGCGTGCCGATGGCGTCGTTCTTTGCGCAATCCGACAACCACCACAACCTCCGCTACTTCTGCCTCGCGTTCGTCGGCCTTGCCGGTCTGGTCGCGATCGGCGGCCGCATCGCAATCGGGCTGGCTCTGGCCGCGGCGTGCGCCGGCTTGTGGGTCGTGCGAGTCGAACAATCCAGCGCCGACGCACAGTCGCGCGACATGCATGCGCAACTCTTGCGCATGCAAGATGACGGAATGCCGTTTCCGTGGTTCGTCGCCGGACTTCCCCACCAGAGTCCGAACGGGGTTGCGCTGCAATTGCACTTCGGCATCGACCGGTTGCTCGAGCCGCCGTTCGGCAAGGGTGGCGGCAAGGTGTTCGCGCATCGCCCGACCTTTGCGGCGCACGGCGCGGTGGATCTCACCGAGAAGGAAGGCGTGCCGATCGTGCCGCCGCTTGGCACCACGATGCGATTCGTGGACAGCGGGATCCTGGCGACGGTCCAGCGAAGCGACATCCAAGAACTGGTCTTGCAGTGCCCCGACGTCGTCAACTGCTCGAGTGAAGCGCTCTACCGCCTCAACGACAAAACCGAGCCCGTGCGCATCGCGACGCCCGGCGTGCGCACCGAGGCGATGCGCCTCACCTTCTTCACCGCGAGCGGCTACCTCGGTGCGCTCGTTCCCAACCACGCGCCCGCCGACAGTCCGGACGGCCTCGTCGACCTGCTCACTTTCTTCCAGCAGGCGCAATGGAAGCCCGGTAACGAGCTGATCCGCGGCCTCGAGCCATCCACGATCATGGACCTCGTGCCCGACTTCCCCGTGCTGATCGAGGGCGGATCGTTTGCGGATGGCGTCTTCACGGCAACGCATCGCGCGCGCCGCATGGTGACCTTTCACTTCGACCGCGGACTGCCGAAAGTCATGCGCGGCGGCAAGTGACCGCCGCGCTGGGATCGCTCACACGCCGTCGGCAAAGGTCGACAACGGCGTCAGGATCTCCTCGACGTCCAGCAAGTCGCAGCGCGCCTCGACACCGAGCAGAGAGGCGAGCGACGGCGTCGTGCGCCCCTCGTCGCCGCTGACGAACTCCTTCACGTAGGTGCCGTGCTGGCACTGCATGCGGAGACCGAGCCGAAGGTCGCCGATTCTCTCCACCGAGAGCACCTTGACCTCGCGTTCGCGATCCAAGTCGGCGCGCCGATGCGCAACTCGCTGCGGAGTTCGCTGCGTGACCTTGCCTTCGAATGCCACAGCAGCGTCAAGGCTTGCGGGCTCGGCCAACAGCGCCACCTCGGCGCGGTAGACCTTCTCGAAGTTGGTCTGCTTCCAGTAGGCGACGCGGTCCTTGCGCACGGGCACGAAGGGCGCCAGTTCGATCGCCCCCTCGGCTCGCTGCTCGATTTCTTTGCGCAATGCCTCGAGATCGACGTTGGGGTTGCGTGCGCCGACGACCTCGAACACGAACGGTCGCCCCTTGCCCAGCATCAGCACGTCGATGTCCTCGCGACCGGCGCCGTGGAACCGCCCGGTGCGCGCGCCAAACGCCGGCAGCATCCGACGGCCGATGAGTTCTTGGACCGATTCCTTGGTCAGCTTGCCAAATCCCTGACAGGGCTCGCAGCCTTCTCGTCGGCGCCGATCGCCCTTGCAGGTCGGGCACCAGAAGATCGTCTGCGGCAGTCCGCGGCGCAGCTTGCGGTAACGCGACTCGAAGTAGAGGTTGCGGCGCGGGCTGCGTTCGCGTCGCGTCGGTTTTGGATCGCTCGAGGGGTGCTCCACACGACGCAGACTAGCGATGCCGCGGGCGCAGCGCACGCGACCTGCTCGCCAGTGCGGCGATCAGTCGATCCGAACCGGACCGCGTGCGGGCGCAGGACGCCGTGGCGCCGCCGACTCGCGCGTCGCATGGCGCTCCATGAAGCGGCCAAGGAACGCGAACAGGTCCTTTGGCTGCAGCGGCGTACGCAGGATCGAATGGATGTTGTGCTTCTGCTTCTCGTTGCCGAGCGCCTTGGGCTCCTGCGACGGCACGAGCGCCACCAGTTCCGTCGTCGGATCAAAGGAACGCAGATGCGCGAGCATCCCCAGCGATTCCTTGTCCTTTGGATCGACGGTGAGGAACACGCACTCGAAAGAGCGGCTGCGGAGTTCGTTGATGCCGCGATAGCCGGTCCCGGTCGTGACCTTGATGCTGGGAAACTGCTGCAGACCGACCTTGAGTTGGTCACGAACGAGCGCGTCTTTTTCGATCAGCAGGATTTCCATCGGCACGAACCTCCGCCCCCTTATCGGCCGTGATGGGGTTCGCACGGGAACCGTCCGCGCGTGGTCCCGGCAACGCAGACTTGACCCCACTGCCATGGGCGGCTTGGTTGGCCGTCATGAACTGCCTCGGCGGCATCGACGAAGCGGGCCTCGGGCCGATCCTCGGGCCCATGGTCGTGGCCGGCTGCGCGTTGACGGGACCGCCGGGCGCGGACCCTTGGTCGCTGCTCGCTGACTTGGTCTGCCGCAAGAAGCACGAGCGAGGCAAGGTCCGCGTCGCCGACAGCAAGAAGGTCCACACCGGCAATCACGGGCTGAAGCGCATCGAGGAGACGGCGTTGTGCTTCTGGACGGTCCTGCACGGCGAACTGCCGGTGAATCTCGCGAGTTGGCTGTCCTTGATGGGCGCTGACCTCGATCGACTGGCGCGGTGCCCTTGGTATGAACGGCTGGAGTTGCCGTTGCCGATCTGCGCCGACCGCGCGTGGATCGAACTGCACGCCGAACTGCTGGCGAGGAAGATGGAGTCCGTCGGCATGTCGATGCGCACGATCGCGATCCGCACCGTCGACGTCGAAGAATGGAACGGGCTCATCGCCGAGACCGACAACAAGAGCCGCGCGCACTTTCGCGCTTACTCCGACGTGCTCGCGCGATTGCTGGACGCGATGCCGGGCAAAGGACACCTCGTCGCCGACCGCTGCGGCGGCCGGATGCACTACTCACGCGACCTGCGCCAGCTTCGGCCAGGAGCGCACATCGAAACCGTGCGCGAAGAGTCTGGTGTCTCCACCTACTGCATCGGCACTGGCGAAACCGCGATGACGGTTACGTTTGCGGAGAAAGGCGATGACCGCTCGTTTCCGACTGCGCTCGCGAGTTGCTTCGCGAAGTATGTCCGTGAGTTGATGGTGCACGTGATGAACGACTGGTTCTGCGCCAAGGTCCCGGGCCTGCAACGCACCGCCGGCTACTTCGTCGATGGCCATCGGTTCTTGCTGGATCTGGCGCCCCACATGGCCGCGTTGGACCTGCCGACCCAGCGCCTCGTGCGAGTGCGCTGAACGCATGGAAGCGGCCATCACTTCAGTGCTCGCCTTGCTTGCGCTGTTGCCGCTGGCGCTGCAACTCCTGCGCGCGAGCCGACGCGGCCTGGCTTTCGTGCTGATCGGCGCGGGCATCGCAGTGACGCTCGCGCTCGCGACCTCTCTGCTGCCGATCGAGCGCGTGATTCCGAGCAACCGCCCGATCGAACGGCCGCAAGACGGCTATGTCGGCTCCGGCTCGTGCCGTTCGTGCCATCCGGGCGAGCACGCAAGCTGGGCCAACTCCCACCATCGCGCGATGACGCAGCAAGCGACCCGCGAGACGCTGCTCGCAAAGTTCGACGCGCTTGACCTCGACTGCTTTGGCGAGCCAGTGTCGCTGCGTTGGCGCGGCGACGAGTTGTGGGTCTCGATGCAACGGGGCACGAGCAGCGAACGCATCGACCGCCCCGTCGTGCAACTGACTGGCTCGCACCACGCGCAAGCGCTGTGGTATTCGACCGGCAACGAACGCGAGTTGGGGATCGTCCCTCTCGTCTACCGCGTCGCGGAGCGCCGGTGGCTGCCGTTCCACGCTGTCTTCCTGATGCCGCCGGAATGGCGCACGCTGCCAGCGGACGGCACCTGGAATCAGAACTGCAACGGCTGCCACACCACGCACTCGATGCCGCGCGTCGACACCGGTCGTGTCGACACGATGGCCGCGGAGTTTGGCATCGCTTGCGAAGCGTGCCACGGACCAGGCGAGCGCCACTGCAACGAGAACCGCGACCCGCTGCGCCGCCACAAGATCCGCACGAGCGAGGAGACCTTCGACGAGACTGTCGAGAACCCGACCCGCATGAATGCCGCTCGCGACGCGGAGACCTGCGGTCAGTGCCACTCGGTTTCGATCGTCAACCGCGAGCACTTCGACAGCTGGCGCGAACAGGGCTCGCCGTTCCGGCCAGGTCAGGAACTGGCGAAGAGCCAACTCGTGGTCTCGATCGCCGACCAGGACGCGCCGGAGTTGCGACGGAAGCTGCAGCAGGACCCGCAGTTCTTTTCGCACACGTTCTGGAACGATGGCTTGCCGCGAGTCACGGGCCGCGAGTTCCACGGCGTCGTGAGTTCTCCGTGCCATGACGATGGCAACGGCCTACGGGCGATGGCCTGCACGTCCTGCCACGCCATGCACCAAGAGGAATCGGACGGACGTGAAACTGCCGAGTGGGCGAAGTCGCAGCTGAAGCCTGGCATGGACGGGAACGTCGCGTGCACGCAGTGCCACCCTGAGTTCACCGACCTCTCGGCCCTGCAAGAGCACACGCACCACGCCGCGGACTCACCGGGAAGCAACTGCATGGACTGCCACATGCCGCACACGAGCTATGGGCTGTTGAAGGCGATGCGCAGCCACCGCGTCGAGTCGCCGCGCGTCGCCGACGAAGTACGCACCGGACGCCCCAACGCCTGCAATCTGTGCCACCTCGACCGCACGCTCGCGTGGACCGAAGGCCATCTCGCACAGTGGTATGGACAACCGCGACTCGCGCTCGCGGACGAACAGGCCACCGTTGCGGCGGGCGCTCGCTGGCTGTTGCAAGGCGACGCCGGCGTCCGCGCGCTCATTGCGTGGAGTGCGGGTTGGTCACCGGCGCAGCGCGCGTCGGGCACGGACTGGATGCAGCCCTATCTCGCGCAGCTGCTCGCCGATCCCTACTACGCCGTGCGTTTCGTCGCGGCGCGCTCGCTCCGCACCCAACCCGCCGCGCCCGATCTCGCCAGCTACGACGAACTGCTGCCGCAGGCAGACGCGGCTGCATTTGCGCGCCGACTGCAGGACGCATGGCAGGCGCCGCGACGATCAAACTCAGAGATCCTGCTGGACGACCGTGGTCTGCAGTGGGAAGCCTTCCGGCGTCTGCTCGCGCGCCGCGACGACAGGCCCGTGTTCCTCGCCGAATGACGACCGCCGACGTGCAACAAGTCTCCGCACACCTTCGCCGCCGCCACCTGTCGATTGGCTGGTGGTCGTTGTTCGTCTTCGCGCTGCTCGGGGTCGCGCTGGAGGCGATGCACGCGTTCAAGATCGACGCCTATCTCCACGCCGCGAATGAAACGCGGCGGATGTTGTTGCGGCTCGCGCACGCGCATGGGCTCGGGCTCGCAGCGCTGCACCTTGCCTTTGCGTTCACGGCGTCATCGCTGCGGGTGGCACCGAAGTTTGCGGGCCCTTGCCTCACCGGCGCGCTCATCGCCATGCCAGCGGGGTTCCTGCTCGGCGGCTTGGGGCATCGAGGTGGCGATCCGGGCGCGGGCATCGCGCTGGTCCCGCTCGGCGCGCTGTTGCTGCTCGTCGCCATCGCCTCGACGGCGATCGCAGTGCGCCGCGGCTTTGACTGACCGAGCCTCAGCGCGCGTCGACGACCGTTTGCTGTCCCAACGAAGGCGTCACGTCGCGGCGCATGACGTCGCGGCCGCGCACGAAGAACACCACCGTGCACTTGCCGGGCGGGACCATGACCTCGGCGGCCAAGCCCCGTTCGAGCGGCCCGAACGCGACGATTTCTCCGCCGCGGAGCACGACGAACTGGTCGGCGGTCGGATGCATCGGTCGCAGCACTGCGCCCTGCATCATCGCGATTTCGATGTCGCCACCCGACTCGCCGGCGACGACCTTGACCCGACTCGCCGTGCCGACGCGACCAGCTCCATCGAGGACGTGCACGTCCCAGTCGCCTTCGCGCACGCTGCCGAACTCAAACCTCCCGTCGAGGTCACACCTGCTGGCAACCGCCTCCGGGCCATTGCGCCGCTGGGCGCGGACGAATGTGTCTGGTCGCAAGGAGTCCCCGCCGATGACGCGGCCGCGCAAGGCGCCCGTCACGGAGGCCACCTTGACCCTGACCCCGACGCGGCCAGCGGGCACGACGACCGGCTCGCGCATGGCCAGTTCTTGGTCGTACAACTCCGTCGTGATCTCGTAGTCGCCGGGCGGCAGGCCCTTGATCGAGAACTCGCCGTTGTTGTCAGTGACCGAGGTGCCGACCAGCGTGCCGTCGCGCGAGGCGTGAACCTCGAACGCGCTGATCGCACGATTGCCGGGCCCGGTCAGCGTTCCGGTGATCGACTGCGCCGCTTGCGCCCGGATCTCGGCTTTCGCATTGCCGCCCGCCTGCAACTCGACGCGCTGCGTGGAGGAGGCCCACAGTTCGTTGCCGACGAGCGAGACGGCGTAGGCGCCCGGATCGAGACCCTCGATGCGGAACGATCCATCGTCCTCGCTCATCGCCGACACACCCTGCGCCTCCTCCGGGAGGACCGTGACCGACTCGTCACCGTAGAGCCGCAACGCGGCAACGCGCGCAGCCGCGATCGGCGTGCCGCCGACGTCCAGCACCCGGCCGACGATGGCAGCAAGAGAACTCAGCTCGATGCGCTTGTCGTTTCTGCCGACGCGCAGCTCCACGGGCTCGCGAAACATCGCGTGCGAACCGCCGATTGAAGTGACTTCGAGACCGAGCAAGCACACAGGTGGCAGATCGACGAACGAACACCGCCCCTGCGCATCGGTTTCTGCGGCCCAGTTCTCCGGCGTCCCGCGCGGTGCGGCGCGTGCAGGGTGCATCAAGGACCACGGCATCGCGGCGAGGGCGACGAGCGCGCCTTGCACCGGTTCGCCATCTGCGTCGACCACTTCGAGCGCAAGCTCAGCCGCAAGCGGCAATGCCACCTCGATCACGCCGTCGTCGCCAAAGCTCTCCACCGTCGACAAGAACCTTCGCATGCTGCGGCCTTCGGCGCGCGCAACGAGGAACTCGTGTTCGCCCTCGGTCTGCAGCACGACGAGTCCGTCCTGGTCGGTGACGGACTCCGCGCCGCCGTAGGGACAGACCAAGACGTTGGCGCCTTCGATCGGCTGGCCGTTCTCGGCCGCGACCACTCGACACCACAGTTCGCCGCCACCCGAAGTCGTGAGCGCGAGGCTCGCCTCCACCATCTCGCCGGCGACCGTGGTCACGCGCTGTCGCGCAACGGCATAAGCGCTGCCCAACGGCGGTTGGACTTCGATCCAATGGCGTCCGACGCGCATTTCGAATTCGACGACGCCAGTTTCTGAAGTGGTCGCAACATCCCGTTTGCCGACCTTGACCTGACAGCTTGCGAGCGCTGCGCCCGAAGTCGTGGTGACCACGATGCGAAGTTTGCCGAGGTGGGATGTGGACCGGACAACTGCACCGCTGGCATCCCGGCGATCCATGCCGTCCTGCCGTTCGTTCGATGACGTGTTTGGCGCAGGCACGGCGTGACTCGTCTGCGACGGCAGACCAGGGTCCGCGTCGCCCGTCGGCCACAGGACGAAGGCCAAGAAGAACGACGCGATCGCGCCGAGCAGCAAGAGCACCGGGAGTCTCACATCATGATTGGACCCCATGGTCGCCAGTGGGGACATCTGGGCTGCAAAACGCCTTCGATCGTGGCGGCAAGCCTCGATGGCGAGGGCGGCACAGCCCTTCGCAACAGACCCGAACCGAGACGTTTCAGACCCACCGGACGCGTGCCTCGCCCGCAGCGCATCCCTACACTCTCTCGCCCAGATGACGACCGAGCTGCCAGCCAAGTACGAGCCCCAGACCCTCGAACCCGCGATCACCGCCACGTGGCTCGCCGAGAAGTCCTTCGCTGCCTTCCCCGACGGGCGCGGCGGGCGCTACGTCGTGATGATGCCGCTGCCAAACGTGACCGGCGCGCTGCACATGGGGCACGCGATGGACAACGTGATGCAGGACCTCCTGATCCGCTGGCACCGCATGCAGGGCGACAACACGCTGTGGCAAGCGGGCACCGACCATGCCGGCATCGCGACGCAAGCAGTCGTCGAGAAGCGCCTCAAGGAGATCGAAGGCAAGACCCGGCACGACATCGGCCGTGACGCCCTCGTGCAGCGCATCTGGGAATGGAAGGAGCAGAGCCAGAAACGCATCGTCACGCAGCAGCAAGGCATGGGCTGCTCGTGCGACTGGGACCGCACGCGCTTCACGATGGACGCAGTCTGCGCGCGCGCGGTGCGGCACACGTTCTTCTCGATGTTCAAGGACGGGCTGATCTTTCGCGGCAACCGACTCGTCAACTGGGACTGCGCGCTGCAGACCGCGGTCGCCGACGACGAGCTCTACAAGGAGACGGTGCAGGGCAAGTTCCACTACCTGCGCTATCCGCTCGTGAACGCAAAGGCTGGCGAGCCTGCGCACGTGATCGTCGCGACCACGCGGCCC
>SXGT01045305.1_pt1 | contig 11982 bp, 15 predicted proteins | sample 3176221 | NCBI WGS metagenome assembly SXGT01 (sample SAMN11356862, study PRJNA531348) | freshwater metagenome | isolation source: freshwater sample F1-120 | place: China: Fuxian Lake, Yuxi | collected 2017-12-25
TCTCCGCCTGATGCTGGCAGAGACACCGTTCCCTCACGGTGCAGGGGCCAGTCGGGTGCCTGTGGGTCCTGTGTCCGTGGGCTTTTGACAGCGCGTTCCCTTGCTGCCGTACCACGTAGGATCCTGTTGATGGAACAACAGATCTGGTCGATACTCCCTGCCAGACAATGCACCGTGCGACCTCGTGTCGCAGCGCCCCGTAAACGAGGCGGCTTCGTGAGGAACGCATGTGCACAGGCTCAGTCTGAACCCAAGAGTCCGTTGAGCCGAGATCGGAGCGCGTGCCGCAGACAAACCACACGCGGGGCACTGATGCCAGCGTTGACGGAGCGTTTTGCGGACCGCTGCACCACAGAGACAGGTTTGGCTTATGGAAAGCGTGCTATGCGTGAAACTCCCAAGACCACTAAAGCCCTGAGACAAGAACTGGCCACCCTGCATCAACGTTGCACAGCGCTGGAAGCCTTGTTGGCGCTCTCTCCCACCGAGGCGGTGCAGACGTCGGGGTTGGAACCCACCTGGTATCAGGCACTCGTCGCGCATGGGCCAGGGCTCCTCTATCTGCACGATCTCGAGGGGGTGCTGCTGTTTGTCAACCCGGCAGCGGCACACGCCCTCGGCGTGACTGCACACGCGGGTATTGGGCGGCCACTCAGCGACTTTTTGGCCCCCGCCACGCGCCCGCTCTTCCCCGCCTATCTCACCCATATACGTCAGGAGTCCAGCGCCAGAGAGGTGCTGCACATCCTGACCCGCCTTGGCGAGGAACGAGTCTGGCTCGCTGATACGGTACGCTACGAACAGGATGGGCGTTCGTATGTGCTGAGCCAGGCGCAGGACATCACGGAGTACGTCCAGCGTGAGGCCGCTTTACTGCAAGAACACGTGGCTTTAGAGAACCGGGTCATCGAACGGACGCGGGAACTCCATCGCGCGCAAGAGCGTTTTATCAAAGCCTTTCATGCCAGCCCAGATGCCATTATGCTCACCGGTATGGATGGGCGCTACATCGACGTCAATCCGAGTTTTCAGCGCCTCTCAGGGTACAGCCGTGAGGAGGTCATCGGACGCCGCTCGAGTGAGTTAAGCCGCTGGGTGAATCCGCGGGATCGTGCCACCATGGCCCGTCTGTTGCAAGAACAGGGGGCGGTCTATGATTTTGCGGCGCGCTTACGGACCAAAACGGGGACCATACGCGAGCTGTTGCTCTCTGTCGAACGCATCGAGCTCGATGGGACGCCCTGTACACTGACGATTGCCCACGACGTGACTGAGCACCGTCAACTGGAGCGGGAATTAATTGAAATCAGCGAGCGCGAGCGCCAGCGTATTGGCTACGACCTCCACGATAGCCTCGGGCAACATCTGGCGGGCATCGCCTTTCTCAGCAAAGTCCTGGCGCAACGGCTCGCGGCGCGGGGGGCGGACGAAGCCGCCGACGCGGCGCAGATCGTCGAGTTTGCCAATCAGGCCATCGGCCAAGCCCGCGAGCTGGCACAGGGTTTGGCCCCGGTGACCCTGGAAACGTACGGTTTAATTTTTGCGCTGCAAGAACTGGCCACGAGCGTCGAGACGCTGTTTCATATCTCCTGCAAGGTCATGAGCACCCAGGCCATTCACCTTGCCGACCATGCCGCAGCTATCCATCTGTATCGCATCGCCCAGGAAGCCGTCAACAATGCGGTGCACCATGGCCAAGCTCGCCATGTCACCATCACCCTGGCGGTCGTGCCTGGGGGCCTGACGCTTGCGGTGCAGGACGATGGGGTGGGGGTCGCGACCACGGCGACAGAACGCCGTGGCATGGGCTTGCGGATCATGTCCTACCGCGTACGCATGATCGGTGGGACGCTCGAAGTCCAGCCTGGGGCGGCTGGCGGGACGTGTGTCCTCTGCACGGTGGATAATCCGGCCCTGGTTTCAGGGGAGTCACGTCTACCTGAGCGACCATTGTAACGGCGACAGCAGGGCCCTCTCCCGCGCCCCTGCCAGTGGGCAACTGCGACCCATGGGCATCGACCATACGACGCGTAGCACCGCTCACAATGGTACGCCCGGGCAGGACACAGGGGGTATCGACCACGAGCGCAGCCGCCCGAGGGGTGGCCTCTGCAGGCTCGATCTTGCAAAGTATGCCTCCAATGTCTATGCTGCGCCCGTGTGTCACCGCATCTCCCAGCGCACTGAAAGGAGCCACTCCATGCTACGCTCGCACGGCCGCTACGAATACTCGAACATCACCACGCGCCCCGACTACAGTTGGCCGGGAGGCGCACGCTTAGCGGTGTATGTCGCGATCAATATCGAACAATTCCGCTACGGTGAGGGCAAAGGCGCCGCGATCGCCCCACCGGATCAAGCCAACAGCCACAGCGTCTTTTCCTGGCGTGATTACGGCAATCGTGTCGGTATCTGGCGGCTCTTTGAGATGTTTGACGACTTGGGCATCCCCCTCGAAGCCCAGATGAACACCGCCATCTACGAGCACTGCCCGGACATCCCAGAACGCTTGCGCGCCAGGGGTGATGAAATTCTCGGCCACGGTATGACCAACTCCGACGAGCAGGGCCATCTCGATGAAGCCGCGGAAACGCACTTGATCCGCACGGTGACCGAGACCATTACGCAGCAGGAAGGCCAGCGTCCCGTGGGCTGGATGAGTCCCTGGCTGTCCAATAGCGAAGTCACCATGGATCTCCTGCAAGAAGCGGGGTACCACTATGCCATGGACTGGACAGCGGACGATCAGCCGATCTGGCTCAAGACGCGTCAGGGCCGTATCTTGTCAATGCCGTATCCTATTGAATGCAATGACAATCGGGCCCTGGTGTGGTACGCCTATACTTCACATGAGTTTACCGACATGCTGGTGGACAATTTTGACGAGATGCTGGAGCAATCGGCCAGGCAGCCACTGGTATGCCCGATTTCGCTGCATCCGTTTGTGGTGGGACGCCCCTACAGGATACGGCAACTGCGGCACGCCTTTGAGTACATCCTGCGTCATCGGGAGCGCATCTGGCTCACCCGGCCACGCGACATTTGTGCCCATATCGAGAGTCTACCGGCGGGGATTGTGCCAGGCAGTGTCTAGCCCGGTCGGCGCTTCCAAAACCTGTCCGTACGCCCGATGCGCCGCGGCACGCCGTAGGGGCGACCGGCCGGTCGCTCCTACGGGGATGGGCTCTTAGGCGGTACCGAGCAACGCCTCACGGAACCGGTGCTTGGTCAAAGCCGCGTCCATGGACCGTCGGACTTTCGGGGGGTCTGTCGGTTTCACTTTTAACAGCACAAAAGACGGCGCATCCATCTGGCGGATGAGCGCTGCGGCCTCAGGAATGTCCGCGGCGGTGGTGATGGTGCGCACGGCTGGGATACCAGAACCTGCCGCGATGGCTGCGAGGTCCACGCCGAGGGAGGTGTGGCTCTTCTGATAGCCGGTCTCGCCATAATGCCCGTTGTCCACGCAGATGATCGACAGATTTGGCGGTCCCATGATGGCCACAGTGGCGAGGGAGCCGACATTCATCAGTAATTCCCCATCGCCAGTCACCACCAGCACCCGGCGTGTGGGCTGTGCCAGGGCCAACCCCAGCCCCATGGCGGTGGCACCGCCCATGACCCCGGCACAGGCATAGTAGTTCCTGTGGGGCTCGCAGAGATGCGCAATGTCTTTGGCCGTGCCGGCCAACCCGGTCACAATCAAAAAATCCTGAGCATTGCCGAGCAGCTGCGGCACCGCTTCACAGCGGTCGAGGGTGCCCGTCTCGCTCGTCCTGGCGGGTCCGCCCGCGCGGAAAATGTCACTTGGCATGGTCTCGTCCCTCCCTTAGAACGCTTTGGCGCCAATGAGACGTTGTGAGAGCAGGATTGCCACAGCTTGTCCGGCCTGGTAGACCATCGTGCAGGCGGCTTGCACCGCGGACGCCACTTCGGTGGCTTGCTCAATGCGCACACACAGGAAGCCACAGGCTTCGAGAATGGGCTGAATGGCCTGTCCCATGGGCATCTGCCAGGGATTGCCCTCCCCGAAGTCGCCCCGCATGCTGACCAGGAGCAACATCGGGAACTGGCCATTTTTCACGAATGAAAACATGTTGACACAGTTGCCGACACCGCTGGACTGCATCATGGCGACCCCCCGGGCTCCCCCAAGATGGGCCCCGGCCAGCATGGCGACCCCCTCTTCTTCGGTGGTCAGGGCCACGGAATGCACCTCTGGGTCTTCCAGGGAACGATTAATGAGCACGGCGTGCCCGGCGTCAGGCACATAGGAAAACTGGGTCACATCCCACTGACGCAGAATACGATAAATTTCATCCGGCCACATCGGCGCCTCGGCCATGCTTGCGGCTCCTTTTGTAAAACGTCTCTCTGAGGACTGATGAGGCTCCCACCGGCACGATGGTAGCGCCGCCATTGTAGTGAAAAGCCTGTCGGAAGACAACGCGCTGCCGATCCACGATACCACAGACATCGCCAGGCGAATTGGCGTATACTAGGCTTCCTAGAGAAGCACGCACCCATACACGAGAAGGACGCAGCGATGCACGTTGTCACGCTCAAGAACATCCCCGAAGAACCCCTGGGCGAGGCCACGCCGATTGGTGGCTGGACCGGCGGCTCCGTGACCCGCACCCGCCAGACCATTATTCCTGATGGTGCCTCAGACGACTATAAGTGCAGCATAGTGAATTTTAGCCCCGGTGCGACCACGGGGTGGCATGCCCATACCTGCGATCAGGTACTCGTCGTCACCTCGGGCAGTGGTGTGGTGGCGACTGAACATGAAGAGCGAGACATCCATGTCGGCGATGTCGTCCACATCAAAGCTGGTGAACGGCACTGGCATGGCGCCAAGGCCAATACGACCATGGGCCACATCACCTTCACACGGGCTGACAGCAGCGCGGTGCGGTAGCCAGGCTGCCCTGTTCCCCTCGGAGCGTTGACCAGGCGTCGGCGCTCCGGGATGCGCCAGAGCGCCCCACGCTGTGGACGACCCTGCGGCTGGATTCCCCTCTCGTGTCCGGCCATAGCCTTGCCACAGCGCAAGCGCCGCTGCCCCCTTTCTCCGATGCTTGTACGATTCCCACAGACAACTCTCGGGATATGTTGTACCCTTAAAGGTGGAAAACGCGCCGCAGGCGTGCGAACCACTGCTGGACTTGGTCGGTTCGTGGTGTGCCACGGCGCGCGTGCGGCAACGGTCAGGGCCACAACACAAACGGAGTCAACGTCGTATGAGTAAAGAAAAGAATACCCAGAAGCCCAACGACAAGAAAAAACCACAGAAAACGCTCAAGGAAAAAAGGCAAGCAAAGCGGGACAAGCATTCCATGACCCCGGGACTGCTCCCCAGCAAGGCGTAGCCTGAGGCGCCGTGTAGCGGTTGAGTGAGACCACATTATAGGTGGCCGGTGGAGTACTACATACCTTCCCTTGACGCAGGGCAATAGCCAGCTGGGCTTAGGCCATCGAGCCCAGACAAGTCATAAGATCCCCCCGACATCCCAGGCGTTCGTTGCCGTCCATTTATCCTCACGTAGGAGATCTCGATGCCTCTTATGGATCGGCTGCTTTCCCCGAATGGGACAGAGAAGAGTGTCACCGTGCCGGGAGAGCCGTCGCTATCGCAATGGGGGATACCGAGTAGCACCCTCCCCAGGGGAGCGCGGCGCACTATTGCCATGCTGGGCAATCATGTGCCGCGCCAGTGCGGCATCGACACCTTCACGACCGATCTCAGTGCGGCCATTGCCGCCGAGGACGCGGCGGTCGAGTGCTTCGTGGTCACCATGAACGACACCGACCAACGGTACGCGTATCCGCAGCGGGTGCGCTTCGAAATCGCCGAACATGACCTCGCCTCGTACCGGCGTGCGGCCGATTTCTTGAACGTCAACGCGGTCGATATCCTCTGCGTGTAGCATGAGTACGGCATCTTCGGCGGCAAGGCGGGGCTCCACGTCATCAATCTTCTCAGCGAGCTGCGCATGCCGATTGTCACCACGCTGCACACCATCCTCAGCACGCCTGATCCCCTGCAACGTCGTGCCAAAGCCGTCATTTCCACCCCGTATGTGTCTGCCCGCGAACTCCTGGCTGACGGGCGTGGCGTCCTCGTGCCGTGGCGCGATCCCCAGGCTATCGCCCGCGAGGTCATCGACCTGTTTGGCGATGAGGCCAAGCGGCTGACCCTGCGGACCCACGCCGCGGTCTCGGGCCAGAGCATGAGGACGGCCGCGGCCACTCGCACCTGTGCGCCGCGCGCTCGGCCAACGAGGGTGGATGGCTAGGTCATTGATCCAGAGCCGACGCTGCGAGCCGACCCGGAGCACTATCCGGAGGAGTGCTGGGGGATTGAGGATCCACGCATCACGTTTATGGAAGAACTCGGCCAATACGCCATTGCGTATACCGCCTTTAGTCGCGGAGGGCCGGGCGTGGCGCTGGCCCTCACCGGGGATTTTCGGCACTTTGAACGCTATGGCCTGATCATGCAACCCGACGACAAAGACGCCGCGCTGTTGCCGCGGCGCATCCATGGGAACTTTGCGCTGCTGCACCGCCCGATGACGGACATGGGCGCGCATATCTGCATCTCGTTTTCGCCGGACCTCCGCAACTGGGGCGGTCACAAGCTGCTGTTGCAGGCACGCCGCGGGGCCTGGTGGGATGCCAATAAAGTGGGGTTGTCGCCGCCGCTGATCGAGACGCCGCGGGGGTGGCTGATGCTCTATCACGGCGTGCGGCACACCGCCTCCGGCGCCCTCTATCGCCTCGGGGTGGCGTTATTCGCGTTGGACGAGCCCGAACACTGCCTCCTGCGTGGCGACTCGTGTCTCTCTGGTCCTGAAGCCGACTACGAGCGCGTGGGAGACGTCGGCAACGTCGCTTTCCCTTGCGGCTATACGCTCGACGCCGATGGCGATACCATTAACCTCTACTACGGCGCCGCGGACACCAGCGTGGCGCTCGCCTCCGGGAGCGTGCGCCAGGTGCTGGCCTGGCTGGATGCGCACAGCAGTGTATAGCCCCATCATCACCTGCCCGACGGCGCGTCTGCCTGCCGTGCCTGCAGGAGCTGATAAATCTGGGCAAGCGCCGTATCCTGCGCTGCCAAGTGCGCCACAATAGCCCGGACTTCTTCCTCAGCCGTTTGGTTGACCAGATAATCGTGGTGGGCTTCCAGCCGATCCTTGAGAGCCTGGCGATTCTGGCTCATCAGGATGACCGGCGCGGCGTAAGCCGCCTGCATAGAGAGGACAAGGTTCATCAAGATGAACGGATACGGATCCCAGTGCTGCAGCCAGGCCGTGACATTCGCCACCCCCAGAGCACGAGGAGAACCGATTGCCCAATGATAAAGGGCCAGGAGCCCGCCGAACTGGCCACCAAGTCGGCGATACGCTGACCAGGGGTCAGATGTTCTTCCAAGAGATCATTGATATTCTGCACGGGAGGGTGCCGATGGGTGAACGGCGCAGGAAAATGCAGGGGCATAACTTGGGGATCCTTGTGTGATAGGAACTTATAGTAATGCAGCTATCTCATAATCATCATGGAGGCACAAGAAGACAGAAGGACTCACCGGCACGGCGACTTACAGCGGTGGCGCCAGGGTCACGTTGAGCGTCCTCTCGCACCAGCGTGCCGCCCGCAGCAAGCGCTCTTCGGCTAGGGCCGGGGCAATCAGTTGTATCCCCAATGGCATACCACCCTGGCTCAGGCCAGTAGGGAGGGTGATGGTCGGCACCCCGCCATGGCTCCACGGCGCCTGAAAGCGCGCATCTCCAGTGGTGTTGAGATCACGTGGCGCCGGAGCCGGGGTTGAGGGGGTAACCAGAATGTCAACATCGGTAAACATCTGTGGGATCTCCTGCTGAAACCAGCGCCGCACGCGCTGCACCCGCAGATAGTCCACGCTCGAAATCACCAGCCCCATCTCTATTGTCTCCCTCAGCCTCGGGCCGTACTGTTCGCGCTGGGCCCGGAACATCTCGGCGTGCAACGCCGCCGCTTCCACCTTCATAAGCAGACGCTGCGCTGCGAGCACCGTGGCGTAGCTCGGCGGCAGAGCCACCTCACGCACACTGGCGCCAGCCTGGGCAAGGCGCTCGACGGTGGCCTGGAGATGCTGCTGCGTTTCTGCGTCGGCATGGTCGCGGAAAAAGTCGCGCAGCACCCCCAGCCGCGGCGGTGTCTCGGCTTGCTGCACGGCCTGACGGTAATCGCCCACTGGATGCGCCAGCGAGCTGGGGTCATGCGCATCCTGCCCGGCAATGGCCTGCAGTACCAGGGCGGCATCCTCGACGCTGCGTACCAGGATACCGACGTGATCCAGACACCAGCTCACCGGGATGACGCCGTAGCGGCTAATGCGGCCATAGGTCGGCTTGAGGCCGACAATGCCGCAATAGGACGCCGGGCGGAGGGTCGAGCCACCGGTTTGCGTACCCAGCGCTGCCGGGAGCATGCGCGCCGCCACCGAGGCCGCCGAGCCGCTACTGGAGCCACCAGGAGTATGGGCCGTGTTCCAGGGATTGCGTGTTGGGGACGGATCCGCCGTGGCAAATTCCGTGGTGACGGTTTTGCCGAGGACAATCGCCCCGGCCTGCTGCAAGCGCGTGGTAACCGTAGCATCGTAGGTCGGCACAAAGTTAGCATACACCCGCGACCCGGCGGTGGTGCGCTGTCCTGCCGTATAAATGATGTCCTTGAGGCCCACCGGCACGCCGGCCAGCGGTCCCACCGTCTCGCCGCGTTGCAAGGCCTGCTCACAGCGTTGCGCCGCGGCACGCGCCTGCTGATGATAGATACTGACCCAGGCATGCAGCGTCGGCTCGAGGGCATCGATGCGCGCCAGGCAGTCGTCCACAATGGCCACGGGCGACACCTCGCGGCGGCGCACGAGATCAGCCATCTCAGTAACACCTAGGGTGTGGAAATCAGTCATGATGGCGCGCTCCCTTTAGGTAAAAAATTGTGGTTCGAGATCCGCCGGCACCGTGGCACCGGCCACGACGGCAAGTTCCTCCGCCGTGCGCAGCAGTGCCGGGCGCTGGCGCTCAGCATCCGCCTCACCCCAGAGCAGGCGTGCCTGGGCATACAATGTCTCAAAGATCTCCGCCGCCGTCCGTGTATCCGCCATGTGCTCATCTCCCTATTTCGGCAGTCCTAACTGGCGTTCACCAATGATGTTGAGCTGAATCTGGTCCGTGCCGCCGGCAATGCCATAACGCCGTGCAAACAGACTCTGAAACGTCCAATGCCCATCCGCCACGGCGTGCTTGGCGCCTTTGTCGAGCTGCGAGTAGGGGCCAAGCGTCTGTTCCGCCACCTGGGCCGCACGCATGTAGACCCGAGAAAAGCACAGTTTTTGAATCGAGCCCTCTGGCCCCGGCGGCGCACCGCGTAATTGCCGGGTCAGGGCCCGTAATACCGTCAAGCGCTGCACTTCCGTGTCAATGTGCAACTGGGCCAACTGTTGCCGCATCACACCATCCTTGCTGACACCACGCTCGCGGGCTAAATCTTCGACCATGTGCACCATGCGGTGCAGGCGCATGAACTGGCGCATGCCGCCGCGCTCGTGGCTCAGGGTGGAGATGGCCACGCGCCAGCCTTCGTTGAGTTGCCCCAGGATGCGACGTTTCGGGATGCGTACTTGATCAAAGAACACCTGGTTAAACTCCGCATCCCCACTCATTTGCAGCAGCGGGCGGATGGTGATGCCGGGCGTCTGCATGTCGAGCAAAAAGCAGGTGATGCCCTTGTGCTTGGGCACCTCCGGGTCGGTGCGCGCCAGCAGCAGGCACCACTGCGCGTTGTGGGCATTGCTGGTCCAGATCTTCGACCCGCTGACCACGTAGTCATCGCCATCTTGCACGGCGCGGGTAGACAGCGAGGCCAGGTCACTCCCGGACCCTGGTTCCGAAAAGCCCTGACACCAGATGTCGTCGGCACTCAGAATCTTGCGCAGGTGCGTGGTGCGTTGCTCTGCGGTGCCGTAGTGCATGAGCATTGGCCCCACCATATTAATACCCATGCCATTGACCTCGGGCGGGGCGCCCAGGCGCATGCTTTCTTCCGTATAGATCACCTGCTGCATCTGCGTCGCGCCGCGCCCACCATATTCTTTTGGCCATTGTAAGCCGACCCAGCCGCCGTCGTAGAGACGCTTATGCCAGGCCAGGCTGGCCGGGCTGCTCGGGTGCTGGGTGAATTCGTCTTCGTCCTCGCCCCACTGCGCGCGGTGGGCGTGCAGATGCGGTGCGAGCCAGGCGCGGAACTCCTGGCGAAAGGCTTCTTCTTCTGGAGTATAACGAAAATCCATGCAGGGGCTCCTTGTGACAGGGCTGGGTCTAACTTGTCGCCGCGCTTGCGGGCACAGTGTAGCATATTCCCCGGCTGGCTTTTGCCGCCTCACTCCCGGTACAATACCCGTGTGACCCATGGACCATGTACCACAGGAGGGAGCTTATGCCGATCCAACGCGTTGGACACGTCGTGATCAAGATGCGTGACCTCGATGCCGCAAAGCACTTTTATCGGGACATCCTGGGGATGAAGATCACCGATGAGCGTGAGGGCTTTGGGGTGTTCTTCCGCTTCGATGATTATCACCATGACATTGCCGTCTTTAAGGTCAACGAGGACGCCGAGGCGCCGCAGAAGAATCAGGTGGGCCTGGCGCATATCGCGCTGATTGCCGACAGTCTGGACACGGTAAAGTCCATGTACCAGACGCTCAAAGCCCATGATGTCCCCATCGTGCGCACGGTAGATCACGGCATCACCCGCAGCGTCTACTTCAAAGACCCGGAAGGCAATGAGCTGGAGATCTACTGCGAAGTGCCGGAAGTTGATTGGCACACGGTAGATACGATCATCAAGGCCGATCCGATTGATCTGGAAACCGTATCGGTTGGGTAAATGGCCTTGTCGCAGCCATGTCAGGCTGCAGCCCGCCCTACAGCATCCCCGGTAGGTCGGGCTGCAGCCTGACACAGCAGAGGGTGCTAGAGCATAGGAACCCGCATGCCCGGCAACGAAGCCACCGCCCGCATCAAGATCAACACCCTGCTCGCCGCCGCCGGCTGGCGCTTTTTTGCCGAGGCTGGCCACCCCGCCACCATTCGCCTTGAACCCAGCGTCACGCTCAAGACCACCGATCTCGAGACCCTGGGCGATAACTTTGAGCGGGTGGCCAGGGGCTACATCGACTTCCTGCTGCTCGACGCCAGGGGTTTCCCGTGCATCGTCCTGGAGGCCAAGGCCGAGGACAAGAACCCGCTCGTTGGCAAGGAGCAGGCGCGTAAGTACGCCCGCGCCCAGAACTGTCGCTTCGTCATGCTCTCCAACGGCAACTTGCACTACTTCTGGGATCTTGAACGCGGCAACCCGTACATTATCACGGCATTCCCAACGCCGGATTCGGTGCTCGGCTACCAAAAAGTCATCCCCAACCCGCAGCGCCTCATCGACGAACAGGTGCGCGACGATTACATCGTCCTCACCCAGCAGCCAGGCTATGCCTCCGCAGCAGCGTGGCAGAACGCCGCGGAGCGCCCCGGCTACATCCAGACCAACAAGCTGCGCTTGCTGCGCCCCTATCAGTTGCAAGCCATTCACGCCCTGCAACGGGCCGTCAAAGATGGAAAGGACCGCTTCCTGTTCGAGATGGCCACCGGCACTGGTAAAACCCTGACCGCCGCCGCCATCATCAAGCTCTTTCTCCGCTCCGGCAACGTGCGGCGCGTGCTGTTCCTGGTGGATCGCCTTGAGCTGGAGGATCAAGCTCAAAAGGCCTTCGCCGCGGTGCTGTCCGCCGACTTGCAGACGGTGATCTACAAGGAGAACCGGGACGACTGGCGACGCGCCGAGATTGTCGGCACCAACGTGCCATACCAGCTGATCAACAACCAGAACCAGAAGCACTTCTCCCCCACCGACTTCGATTTCGTCATCACCGACCCA
>SXGT01265542.1_pt1 | contig 11981 bp, 12 predicted proteins | sample 3176221 | NCBI WGS metagenome assembly SXGT01 (sample SAMN11356862, study PRJNA531348) | freshwater metagenome | isolation source: freshwater sample F1-120 | place: China: Fuxian Lake, Yuxi | collected 2017-12-25
AGATGCTCGGAGAGCAGGGCGCGCCGGCCGATGTATTTATTTCGGCGGACACCCAATGGGCCGAATATCTCGACAATAAGGGCAAAATCCACCACGACTCGCTCAGGAATCTCCTGGGCAATGCCCTGGTGTTGATCGCTCCGGCGGGTAAGGGTTTCGCGGTAAAAATGGAGAAGAGCTTCGACTTTGCCCATGCCTTCGAAGGCAATCTCTGCACCGGCATGGTCGAATCGGTGCCGGCGGGCTTTTACGCCAAGGAGGCGCTGGCCAAGCTGGACTGGTGGAAATCCATACAGTACCGCGTAGTCGGCGCCGAGGACGTGCGGGCGGCGCTGAACCTGGTGGAACGCGGCGAATGCGATGCCGGTATCGTCTACGCAACCGACGCCATGCGGAACAAGAAGGTGGAAGTCGTCGGCGAATTTCCCGAAGACACCCATTCGCCCATCGTTTACCCGGCGGTTCTGGTCACCCAGGCCAGCGCCGCCAAGGCGTTCCTGGATTATTTGGGACAAAAACCGGCCACGGAAATATTCGTGAAATATGGCTTCAAGATGCTCGGACAATAATTCGCGCGACTATCCCACGCCGATTACCCACTCATGGCCGCCCTGACCCCGCAAGAAATCTCGGCCTTGCTGCTGTCGCTCAAGGTCAGCCTATGCGCCGTGGCGGGAATGATCCTGCCGGGGATAGCGCTGGGCTGGTTGTTGGCGCGGCGGCGGTTTCGCGGCAAGTCCCTCGTCGAAACCTTGCTCTATCTGCCCCTGGTTCTGCCCCCCACGGTGACGGGCTATTTACTGCTGCTCGCCTTCGGCCGGAACGGCTGGCTGGGACGCTGGCTGCACGACAGCCTGGGCATCAGCGTGGCTTTTAGCTGGAAAGGCGCCGCCATCGCTTCGGCGGTGATGAGCTTCCCCCTGCTGGTGCAGGCGATCCGCCTGTCCATGGCGCACATCGATCCGCGCCTGGAACAGGCCGCCAGCACCCTGGGCGCGGGGCCGGCGCGGGTGTTCTTCACCGTCACCCTGCCGCTGGCCGCGCCGGGTCTCCTGGCCGGAACCATCCTCGGTTTTGCGCGGAGCCTCGGCGAATTTGGCGCCACCATCACCTTCGTCGGCAACATCGAAGGCTCGACCCGCACCCTGCCGCTGGCGTTCTACACCTATTCGCAAACCCCCGGCGGCGAGGAACCCGCCTTCCGCTTGGTGCTGATTTCGCTGGCCGTGGCATTCGCCGCCCTGATGGGCAGCGATGCCCTGAGCCGCCGCGCCGAACGGCGCCTGAGCGGGGAATAACGGCCATGCTAGCCCTGGACGTGGCCTTGCACCGAGGACGATTCGACCTCCGGGCCAAACTGGAAATCAACGGCGGCGTGACCGGATTGTTCGGCCCCTCCGGCTCCGGCAAGAGCACCCTGCTGGCCATCCTCGCCGGCCTGGCGAGTCCGGATCGGGGCAAGATCGTGCTGGACGGCGAGACGCTCCTCGACAGCGAAGCGGGCGTGAACCTGCCGCCGCACCGCCGCCATATCGGCCTGGTCTTCCAGGACAGCCAGTTGTTCCCGCACTACTCGGTGAAGGGCAACCTGCTCTATGGCTGCAAGCGGATACCGGAGTGGGAACGCCGCTTCCAGTTCGACGATATCGTCGAACTGCTGGCCTTGCGTCCGCTGCTCAACGCCCATCCGCGCCGCATCTCCGGTGGCGAAAAGCAGCGCGTGGCCCTAGGCCGATCCCTGCTCGCCTCGCCGCGGCTGTTGCTGCTGGACGAACCGCTCGCCGCCCTGGACTCGGGCCTGAAAGCGCAAATCCTGCCGTTCCTGCAAAGGATTCGCGATGAACTCGGCCTGCCGATGATTTTCGTCTCCCATGCCCTGCCGGAAATCCTCCATCTGACCGACCGGCTGGCCCTGATCGACGAGGGCCGCATCCTGGGGTTCGGCGCGCTGAGCGAAATTCTCGGCGGCCGGGAACCGGAATGCGCCAAGCGGCTGGGGCCGGACAATATCCTCGCGGTGGCGGTCGAATCCCATGATTCAGGGGATGGCTGCACCCTGGCCCGCTTCGGGAATTCGCGGCTGGCCCTGCCTCTGCGCGCCGGCCAGGCCATTGGCGGCATCGCCTATGTCTCGGTGCACCGGGGCGAGATCGCCCTGTCCCGGAGATCGGTCGCGGAAATTTCCATCCAAAACCAGGTGCCGGGGCGGATCGTCCGAATCGAAAACCAGGGCGCCGGTGTCCAGGTCTGGATCGACGCGGGCGTGCCCTTGGTGGCCGAGATCACGCCCCGATCCGCCCGCGAATTATCGCTATGCCCGGGCGATAGGGTGTATTGCCTCATCAAGACCCGGTCGTTCTCGTACCTCGTGGATCGAACCGGGAACGGGTCCGAACCAGGAGTCCCGCCATGAATCCTCCATTCCCCTCGTTTCCCGTCGAAGGCGAACTGCGGCTGATCGGCGGCCTCAACGAACGCCTGTTCCGACTGCTGGAAGCCATCGAGCGCATCGGTTCCATCAACCGCGCGGCGCGGGAGGTCGGCCTGAGCTACAAGGGCGCCTGGGAAATGGTCGAGCGGGCCAACAACCTGTCCCCCCGCATCCTGGTATCCACCGCCATCGGCGGACGCCACGGCGGTGGCACGCAATTGACCCCGGCGGGCAAGGAATTGCTCAAGCTCTTCAAGCAACTCCAGGAGGAACACCGCCTCTTCCTAGAAGGCATCAATCGACGACTGGCGGACAACCCGGACCTCATTTTTTTATTCAGGAGATTCACCATGCAAGCAAGCGCGCGCAACCAACTGTTCGGCAAGATCACCGGCGTCCGCGTCGGCGCCACTTACGCCGAGGTCGATGTCAGCCTCAAGGGAGGCGACACCCTTTGCGCCTCGATCACCAAGGAATCCGTGGACGCGCTGAAACTGGCCGTCGGCGGCGACGTGCTCGCCCTGGTCAAGGCGCCCCTGGTGATGGTGGTGAAGGATTTCGGCGGCTACCGCCTGTCGGCCCGCAACCAGTTGGCCGGCACCGTATCTCGCGTGCAGAAGGGCGCGGTGAACGCGGAAGTGGTCATCCAGTTGCCCGGCGGCGACTCCATCGCGGCGACCATCACCAACGACAGCGTGTATGCCCTGGGGCTACAGGTGGGTGAAACCGCGACGGCGGTGTTCAAGGCCGGGGCGGTGATTTTGGGGGTGGCGGAGTAGCCGGCGGAACATTCAAGCCGGACGGGGCTTTCGGCCCGTTCGGCGGAGGTTTTGTAGTAGGGGCGGCACATTCGCCCCTACATCTTCCTCGCTTATCGAATCATCGCATTGGCCGAAATCCTCGCCCGGCGATGCGGCCTTGTAGGCTATTTCCTACATAGTTTTCATCCTTTTCCTAAGTGTGTGTGCGGAACTAATTTGACGGGAGAAGGTGTAAGCTTGCGTGCTTGTTCACCGTCGCCTCTGATCCGATGTGCCCACGAATAGAATTGACCGAGGCTGAGCGCCTGACTTTGGAGGAGCTTTCCCGCAACCACCCGTTCCGCGGTTTCCGACCGCGCGCGCTGGGGGTATTGGCATTAGGAAAAGGCCACAGTCCCCGCCTGGTGGCGGACATCCTGGGGGTGACCTTCCAGACCGTGTACAACTGGGCAAAAGGCTGGCGGACCTTGGGCTTGATGGGCTTGCTGAACGGCCACAAAGGGGGACGCCCCGCCAAGCTGACGGCGGCGCTGCTGGACACGGCGGCGGCCGTGGCGCGGGCGGAGCCGTGCACGTTGCGGGAGATCGCCCGCCGGGTGAAGGAGGCGCACCCCGACGCGCCCGCGTTCAGCCCGGACCGATTGGCGGTGGGCCTGAAAGCGCGGGGACTGTCGTGGAAACGGACCCGGCTGTCGCTCAAAAAAAGCGTTGTCCGGAGCGATTAGAAGCGGCCCGCCACGACCTGACGTGCTGCCAAATCGCCGCCCGCGAAGGGAAAATTGGTTTGTTTTACTTGGAAGAGAGCGGTTTCGCGAATATCCCGAACGTCCAGCGGTCCTGGTCCCCCAAGGGCCAGCCGCACGAGGCCGAGGCGGGCGTGACGCGCCGACGGGCCAATGTAATCGGCGCCTTGGAGTATGCCACGGGCGAACTGTGGTACGAGGTGCGGGACAAGGCCATCCGGCGGGAGAACGTCGTCGATTTCATTGATCGGATTGCCCAGCGGGCCGAGGCGGGCGCGCTGACGCTGGTGGTCTTGGACAACGCCTCCATGCACCATGACATTGATCCGGAAAAACTGGAGGATTGGTTGGTCAACCATCGGTTAGTCCTGATGCATTTGCCGCCGTACAGCCCGTAGTTAAACCTGATCGAGATGGTCTGGAGGCACGCCAAGTAGTACCACTGGCGCCGCTTTGAAACTTGGGCCAAGGATCAGGTCCATGAGGAGGTCGCCAAGCTCATGCGAGGTTTTGGCTCCACTTAATCAAATCAATTTCGCTTGAACACTTAGACACCATTCCGAGCAGCAGCCCAAGCAACTTGGAAGTGCATGTGAGGTAGCCGACATGAATCTTGTCTCTGAATTCGATAAAGACGAACACTTTGCTTGTGCGCTCGGCATTGATCGAGATTTCTCCGGTACTCACTTCAGGCGGGGAATCAATAATGCACATGAACAGGAAAACTTCGTAAGCAGCGGCCTGTTGAGCAGCTTGCTTGAAAGCTCGCCCGACATCATCGTTTTCGCGCTCGACCGCCACTACCGTTACCTCATCTTCAATACCAAGCACCGCGAAACTATGCGCGCCATTTGGGGGCAGGATATCGCCATCGGGATGAACATGCTCGACGTAATCGGCACCGATGCCGACCGCGAAGCAGCCAAACGCTCATTTGATCGCGCCTTGGCGGGCGAGCATTTCTCCTCTGAAGAAGCCTATGGTGACGAGCATCTGGCACGACTTTATTGGAGAATTTTCTGGTCACCGATTCGCAACGGCGACGGCGACATCATTGGCTTGAGCTGCTTTAACCTGGACATCACCGAGAGCTGGTGCGCAAAGGAAGCCCTCGAACTGGAGCGCGCCTCACTGCGAGCGGCGCTGCTGGCGAACGAGGCGATGCTTCTCGAACTCGAACAGCACCGCCATCATTTGGAAGCGATGGTGTATTCTAGAACGGTCGAATTAGCGCAGTCGCGTGACGCCGCCGAATCCGCCAACCGTGCGAAGAGCGCTTTTTTGGCCAATATGAGTCATGAGCTTCGCACGCCCATGAACGGAATCATGGGCATAACAGAGATCATGCTGCGCAAGGCCACCGATCCCAAGCAAATTGACTGGCTCACCAAAAGCAAGGCGTCGGCCACGCATCTGCTCTCCATCATCAATGACATCCTCGACATCTCCAAGATCGAGTCCGAGCAGATGACGCTGACGGAAAAGAACTTCTCCGTCTCGGACGTGATTGACGCCGCTTTGCAGATACAGGGTGAGATCGCCCGCAGTAAAGGACTTGCGCTGTCTTCCGTGGTCGCGCAGGACGTGCCAGATTGGGTACGAGGTGATGCCCTTCGACTCAAGCAAATCGTGCTCAACTTTGTCGGCAACGCTGTGAAATTCTCCGAACATGGCCACATCGAGGCGCGCGCCAGTCTCACGGAGAAGGACAGCCAGAGTATTTTGTTGCGCGTCGAGGTAATCGACCAGGGCATCGGCATCAACCCAGAACAGCAGGCCCGCCTGTTCCACGCGTTCACTCAAGTGGACAACTCGAATACCCGCAAATACGGAGGTACGGGTCTTGGTCTTGTCATTGCCCAACGCATTGCCCGGTTGATGGGCGGCGATGTCGGAGTGATGAGCGAGCTGGGTCGAGGTAGCACCTTTTGGGCGACGGTGAGACTACGGCACGCGGTGATCGAACCGCCGTCCGAGAGCAAGCCCCAAGGCGAACCTGCACTCGATACGCTGCGGCGAGATTTCCAGAGAACTAGAATCCTCCTGGTCGAGGATGAACCGATCAACCGCGAAGTGGTGCTGTACCTGCTGGAAGATGCCTACCTGGCGGTGGACGTCGCGGTCAATGGCGAGGAAGCGCTTCGGATGGCGCGCGGAGGTGACTACACCATTATCCTGATGGACATCCAAATGCCGGTCATGGACGGTATCGACGCCACCCGCGCCATCCGTCAGTTGCCGGGGTTGTCTTCGGTTCCGATCCTAGCGCTCACCGCCAACGCATTCGACGAAGACCGGGAGCGTTGCCTAGCTGCGGGTATGAATGATCACATCGGCAAGCCGGTGGAAGCGGAAGTCCTGCGTGCGACAGTATTGCATTGGCTGCAGAATATAAGGAATTTAGCAGTCAGTTGACCCGTTGGGACTGACCGTTTTTCGGAACACTAGCGGTCAATCTACATGTCAATGTCCTCATTCCGGAACGGTCGATTTGAGAAATTCAATCTACCGGTTTCGGAGGCGAGGGAAGGTCCGGTAACTCTTTTCAGGGCCATAGGATGCGCTGAGGAACGAAGCGCATCATTCTTGTGATGGTTAGCGGGTAGGGCGCATTAGCGTACTCGCGTAATGCGCCGCATTTGGGCATCACCATGCAGCGGAATACGCGGAGCACCGGCCATTCTGCCCTACGCGAGATAAGGGAATCGGGCGCGGGCCTCGACCGGGTTCACCTCTCCATCGACGGCCTGCCCCTAGCGATGCTGGACGGAAGCAACATTTACTACCTGCACCCGGATCGGCTCGGCACCACCCAGCGCATCACCGACGCCGGCCAGCGGATCGTCCTGGTCCGCCCGCTACGAGCCGTTCGGCAAGCCCGGGCAGGGCGCTTTAGCGTACCCGCGTAATGCGCCGCATGAAGGGCCATCGTGTGGATTTCATCCGGCGGAATACGCTGTACGCTATTCCGTCGCCCTACGGCCTGATTCGTAAGGCGCGGCGCGATCGTTACCCCACCCCACCGTGTTGCAACCACGCCCTGAGCCGCCGCGCCACCGAAGTCCCCACCCCGCGCGCCTTGGCCGTGGCCAGGATGCCCTTCCCGGCCTCCAAATCGGCCCGTATCGCGGCCTCGACCTCGGGTGCTACTTCCCCCCCCCCCCACCTTCCCTTGCACCCTGGCCCGTGCCTGGCCGGATTTGATGCGCTCCTGGGTCATGGATCGCTCGAACTCGCTGAATACTCCCAGCGCACACTACGAGGCTATCCAGCCAGCCATTAGATGGCTCAAAAAATTACCATAGTAATTCTAATAACGCCAAAAACTGTCAATTAAAAACCGCATTATTTTAATAGTTGACACAAAACAATTTTATGGGACAGACTAACCGCCGCTCAAAATAAGGGCAAGCGTTACAAATAAATCATTGATTGGTCTTTAAATTGTATCGCTAGAGTCGCGCATCTGTACGCGCCATGCCAGAAATGTTTTTAGCGTCGAACACGAACTAAACCGGACCAAGCGATTGGTTTTTTTAAACAAAGCAAGGATTAATAAAATGGCGAATTTACTAAATTTTATTTCTGGCGATCTTTCCGCTGGAACCAACTTCAATCTCCAGCTTTTTCCTCTTAAAACAAACGTGGGTAGCGGAACAGTCGATACCTTAATTACCTTGGATGCCAAGGTAACTTGCAATACTGATGATATTTTTGGTCATTCGTTTTCAGGAAGTGTCGAATTATCCATGCCGAACACGGATAATAACGGAACTTGCAGCCTTATCGTAACCAAGAAAAACCAGACCAACAGCACTACCTATGCCTGTAGCTATTCCATCAATAGCTCCAGGTTAACAATTCAATGCCCAGAAAGCCTGGAAAATCTCAAAATCACAATATACTTCTCTGGAAGTATCACTTGGATAGGCGCGGCTCTCCCGCCCCTTGCCCCATTTTGGATAGCAATGGTCCCGGCCAATCAAAGCATTAGCGACGAGGATATTAAAGCCCTGGAAAGCTCTCTGAGCTAAACACCTTTACTTATGGTTCAATAAGGAATTGTTTCCGCAAGAGAGCGCTGGGGACGCTTAGGTTTTAAGAAAAGGGCCGCTTCGGACAACCGGAGCGGCCCTTTTCGTGTTCAGTGCCATAGGATGCGCTGAGGAACGAAGCGCATCATTCGTGTGATTGTTCAGGCAAACCAATGACAGACTATCGCCGCTTCTACATTCCAGGATCAACTTGGCTCTTCACGTTTAATCTCGCGGAGCGGCGAAATAATCACCTATTGGTCGATCGGATTGATTTGTTGCGGGAGGCATTTCGCTATGTCAAGCATCGAAAACCATTCCGAATGGAAGCGGTCGTTATCATGCCATACCACCTACATTGCATTTGGACGCTACCGCCGGGAGATGCGGATAATTCCATGTGGTGGGGTTTGCTTAAGGCGCGCTCTTCCCGTGCATTACCCGCTCGCTAGCGAGCGAATCTCGCAAAGCCGTGTGAAGCGTAGAGATCGGTGGATATGGCAACGCCGATTCTGGGCGCATTTATTGACCAGCCAGGAAGACTTTAATGTCCATTTTGACTTCATTGAGCGGAATCCCGCCAAACATGGGTGGGTACGGCAAGTCGCCGATTGGAGCTTTCATCATTTTGTGGAGTTGGGCATTTATCCGATGAATTGGGGACATTCCGGGGATTTCAATATCCAGGCAAACGAATATCTCGAATGATGCGTTTCATTCCTCGGCGCATCCCATGGCCATATAACTACTTAAAAATCAATGCGTTGCAAGCACCGCGAAATCCCAGGGAACCAAATATTTTCAAAAAATTGAATTTTTCTTGCCTTGTGCTATAAATAAATTGGAATTAAACAATGGTTTTAGCATCATGAAATCAGCAATATTTATAGTAATAGCACGCATTTGTATGGTGATATTATTTATACACCCTGAGAACCTGTTTGCTGAGCTATTATATAAGCCAAAGCTATACAATATTGGCCGCGGGGATATTGCATCAATAATAACAACTGGAGATTTAAATGGGGACGGCAGCCCAGATATTGTACTGGCAAAATCCTCACCTAATGGTTCTAAGTCTAGTATAATTGTACTTTTGAACAAAGGAGATGGAACTTTTCCCACACAAAAGACTTATGCCGTTCCTAGCCCCCCCATAGTCCTGCTTGTAGCCAACCTTAACAGGAACAATACTTATTACACAAGCGACATTCATTATGGTTATTACCACTATAGTAGCGGCCAGGTAGGCTCGCATTCATCTCAACACATGTATACTACGAGCACATGTTATTATTATACATATGGTGGTAATTACTATCCTTATACATGTTACCAATACCCCGTTATTGATATTCTTTCAATAACAAACTCAGTAAAAGCCAGCCTGCTTATAAATAAAGGGAATGGAGATTTTTTTGAACCCGTCAATTATCCTATTAATACAAATCCCTTGTCAGCTACTATAAGTGATATAAACAGCGATATGCTTTCTGATCTGGTGATCTACTGCGCTTCGGGTCGCATAGATGTGTTATTGAATAAAGGAAATGGTGCTTTTTTACCAAATTCAAGCTATACGTCGAATTCCAATACAGCAGTCCGCTCTAGCATGGATGTTGTTGACTTTAATGGAGATAACAAACCAGATATCGTGTCTATATTTGGCATTAATGGATGGAGTCTTCTTGGCGTCCGGATCAATACCTCTCCGTAAGTAACTACTTCCCCATATCGCATCATTCGTGTGATTGTTCAGGCAAACCAATGACAGACTATCGCCGCTTCTACATTCCGGGATCAACTTGGTTCTTCACGGTTAATCTCGCGGAGCGGCGAAATAATCACCTAATTGGTCGATCGGATTGAGTTGTTGCGGGAGGCGTTTCGCTATGTCAAGCATCGAAAACCATTCCGAATGGAAGTGGCCGTTATCATGCCAGACCATCCATGGCCCTGCGCCATGCGGATTGGTTTGATAGAGTCGAGCTAAGAGGATATCCGGTTTCGCGGGCTGGCCAATGCGGTTAGCACGCAAAGCCCGCGCGGGCCGGTTATCATCCGCTGCCGAACGATGCCGAGCCCCCCCGAGAGGAGAACCCAGTGACCGACAAAATCCCCGCGGGCCCGATGACCCGCCGTTTCTGGCCGGTCCCGCTGTTGGCCTTGGCTCTGTCGCTGCCCGGCGCGCTTCATGCCGAACCGGCGATAAAAAACCCGCTGGAACCGATCGATACGTCCAGTCCGAGAAGCACGCTGCTCGGCTTCCTGGACTCCGCCGACCAGGCATTCCGTCTCGGGATCGGCCGGTTGGCCGAGTACATGGCCTCGCCGCGGCTATACCTGGCCCCGGAGCAGGTCTCCAACGTCATGAAAGCGTTCGACCGCATCCATCTTGCGGGACGGGCGATCGACTTCAGCGAATTGCCGCCGGCCATGGTGGAAGAGTCGGCGCGGCGGTTGACGATCCAGATGAAAGACGTGCTCGACCGCATCGACCTGCCACCCGCCGACGCCATCCCGGACGCCGCGGCAATGGCGATGGCGCCGTTCAAGCGCTGGACCATCCCCGGCACCGAAATCCGGATCGCCCAGGTCGAACGCGGTCCCCGCGCCGGGGAGTATCTGTTCTCCCCGGAAACCGTGCGACGCCTGCCGGACTTCTACGAGCGGGTCAAGGATCTGCCCTATAAGCCCGGCGCGACCGTCGGCTGGTACGAATCCGTCGCCTACGCGCCCACCGGCCTGGCCTTCGCCCTGCACCGGATCATTCCGCCCAAATGGATTCTCGGCATGCCAAACTGGATGCTGGCCGTGCGCTTCCTCGACCAGCCGGTGTGGCGCTGGATTGGCATCGGGATGGTGCTGGGGCTCGGCGTGCTGGCGGTGATCCTGTGCTTCCGCCTGAGCACCCGCTGGGCCATCCGCGCCACCCGGATCGAGCGCCATTGGCTGGATCTGCTGAAGCCCCTCAGCCTGGTCGCCATCGCGCCGGGAGCCGCCCTCGTCCTGGCCAAGGTACTGCGCATCTCGGGTAGCGTCTACGACGTGGTCACGCTGTCGCTGTGGAGCCTGTTCTTTCTTTCCCTAGCCTGGGCAACGTGGGTGGCGGGCGGCGCGCTGGCGGAGAGCGTCATCGGCGCGGAGCGGCTGCGGCAGAGCAGCATCGACAGTCAGTTGATCCGCATGGGGGTGCGCCTAGCGACCCTCGTCCTAGTGATCGCGATCCTGGTGATGGGCGGAGACCGGGTTGGCCTACCCGCCTACTCCGTGGTGGCGGGCCTAGGCGTCGGCGGCTTGGCTGTCGCCTTGGCGGCGCAACAGACCCTCGCCAACCTTCTGGGCTCGCTTATCATCATGTTCGAAAAGCCATTCGCGATCGGCCACTCCATCAAGGTGCAGGGCGTTGAGGGCACCGTCGAAAACGTGGGTTTCCGCAGCACCCGCATCCGCACCCCGGAAAATTCGCTGGTGACCATCCCGAGCAGCCAACTCGTGAGCAACATCATCGAGAACCGCCATCTGCGCGAATACCGGCGCATCCGGACCACGCTGAACCTCGCCAACGACACGCCGCTCGCGAAGATCGAGACGCTGCTCGCGGGAATCGAGCAGATACTGCTCGCCCATCCGGATACCCGCAAGGACGGCATTCAAGTGGCTTTGCACGATATCGGGACCGGCGGGCCCGATATCCTCGTGAATTTCCACCTCAAGGTGCCTGACAAGAACGCCGAGGCGCGGGCCCGGCAAGCGATCTTCCTGAGCATTCTGGGCCTAGCGGAAGCCAATGATATCCGGTGCCGGTGAATAAGTGGGCATTGCCCTGTCCCGGATCAAACGCACTAAATCCGGCGCCTGCCGCCGTTCCGGGCCACGGTGGAAGCGGTAAACCGCCATCACAACTACGTGGAGAAGGAACACCACTACGCCGCCAACGTTTGGGTCACGCGCAAGGGGGCGATCCGCGCCCGCAAGGGGATTTGGGGATCATCCCCGGCAGCATGGGGGC
>SXGT01011487.1_pt1 | contig 11980 bp, 11 predicted proteins | sample 3176221 | NCBI WGS metagenome assembly SXGT01 (sample SAMN11356862, study PRJNA531348) | freshwater metagenome | isolation source: freshwater sample F1-120 | place: China: Fuxian Lake, Yuxi | collected 2017-12-25
ATAGGCCTGCCAGTTGGTGTTGGTCGTGAACGAGACCGCCGTGTTGAAGGCCAGGTCAGGCGAAAGCGGTCCGAGCGCTTGCGGGTTGAACGGCAACAGATGCTGGAGCCGCAGGATCGCGTAGAGCAGCGCCCAGGAGCTAAGGCTGAAGGCAAGCACGGACAGAGCGTAGCGTGTCCAGTGCTGGCCTTGGTCGGGGCGAATACCAGCGACCGCAAAGAACCCGCGCTCGACGGGCGCGAGGACCGGCGACAGCGATGTCCTGCCGCCTTCGTAGACGCGGGCAAGATAGAGGCCGAGCGGCCAGGCGAGCGCGGTGACGAGCGCCGCGTAGAGAATGAATTGCAGAAGATCGGGTGCCATGAGACGTGTCCTTGCGCGCGGTCAGAACCGTTCCGGCCGGGCCAGCGCATAACCGAGATAAGCGAGGAGGAGAGCGGCCATCGCGCCGCCGACGAGCAGATCGAAAGCCATGGCGCGACCTCAGAGCCGTTCGAGCAGGCGCACGGCAGCGGCCGCCGCAACAAAGAAGCCGCTGGCAAGAGCAATGTAGAGGATGTCGAGCATGGGACGCTCCGCGATTTCAGGAGCGTCCTATCTATGGCGCGGAAGCATCAACGCGCGATATGTCATCGCCGCGATAGGCGTAAACAACGCGTAAACGCGTGCGGACACGCGGCCTCGGATGCGCACTCTTTGCCGTAGCGCATCGTCAACGCCGGGACCTGAAGCTAAAACCGGCTTCGCTACATACGGTCTCAGTCCACGTCCAGCGTGTCCGGAAAGCGTTCTCGGTCGTTGCCGATCTTGTAGTCGACCCGGACGATGCGCCCTGCAAATGGTGGGCTTTCGTGGCGCTGCGGATCGACCGGTTGCGAGCTGGCATAGCCGAATGTCAGCGGTGCGAGCGACAGGCGCAGCAGGGTGCGCGCAAACACTGACTCGCCCGCTGGCTTATCGTCGATCAGAAGCCGGCCAGTGCCGCTGAGGGCACCGGTCTTCGAAAACTCAAAGGCCAGTGCGGTTTGGCCCAGAGGTACCTCGCGATCCGAAACAAGGCGCGTGGTGTCCAATCCGGCATAGTTGTAGGTGTAGACGAGCCTGTTATCGATGATCTCAATGGCATAGCCGCCATGGCTGTTGCCGAAGCATACCATCATGCCGCTCTGGTCGGCACTTGATCGTTCGAGTTCAATGGCGATGCGATGAGACACGTCCTGTGTCATTGGCGCCGCCTCGGCAGGGATCGGCGAAATGGGCGGGAAGAAGCTGTACTCGTCCCGCCAGCGAGGCGCTCCGGGGCGATAAGGCGGCTTGAACAGGACGTCGCTGTCGTCCAGAGGCATGACGCCGTAGCGTCCTGCCTCTGCCCACCACCGCTCCTTCAGTTCCCCCAGCCTTTCGGGCATCTGCGCTGCGAGATCACGCACCTCGGAGAAATCCTCGTCGAGATGGTAGAGTTCCCACCGCTCCGTCTCGAAATCGCTTCCCTTCTCATGCTGCGTTACGGCCTTCCAGCCCTGATGCCAGATCGACCGGTGGCCATACATCTCGAAATATTGGGTACGTTTCCGGGAAGCAGCGTCGGGTGCTTCAAAGGAATATGAAAAATCCTCTCCATGGATCGGCATCTGCGCCACGCCATTGATCGTTTCGGGAACGGCGACGTCGCAAACGCTCAGGATGGTGGGCGTGATGTCGGTGACGTGGGTAAATTGCGATCTGATCGCCCCCTTGTCGGCGATCCCCTTGGGCCACGAAATGATCATGGGGTCGCGGACGCCGCCGCCATGCGTGTAGCTCTTGAAGAGCTTGAGGGGCGTGTTGGAAGCCTGTGCCCAACCCCACGGATAGTTGCCGAACGTGCGCGCCGTACCGATTTCGTCCATCTGTCGCGCCGACACTTCATAGTCGTCCGGAATCTGGTTGAACCAGCGCAACACGTTTGTGGTCCCGTCCGGGTCGCAGTCGATCGAAGCCCCGTTGTCGGAAATCAGCACGATGATGGTGTTGTCGCGAACGCCGGCGCGCTCGAGGAAATCGAGAACCCGGCCAAAACCGGCATCGCAGTGATCGAGGAAGCCGGCATAGGATTCCTGCATCCGCTCCGCCACCGCCCGTTCTTCTTCGGAGAGCGACTCCCAGTTCCGCACGCCTGGATTGGATGGAGGAAGTTCTGTGTCCTGAGCCACCAGGCCCATCTGCTTCTGCCTGGCAAGGCGCCTCGTGCGTTCCTCGTCCCACCCATGTGCGAAGCGACCTTTGTACTTTTCGCGGGCATCCTGCGGGGCCTGATGGGGAAAGTGACCCGCGCCGTAGCACAGATAGAGAAAGAAGGGCTTGTCGGGCCAGACCGCCATCTTGTCGGAAAGGAAGCGGACCGCCTTGTCGGACAGGTCATCGGAAAGATGATAGCCCTCTTCCGGTGTCGCCGGAGGCCGGATCGACTGGTTGTCCTGGAACAGCTCGGGGTAATACTGGTCTGTTCCCCCGTTCATGAAGCCATAGAAACGCTCGAATCCGCGGCCGAGCGGCCACTGGTCGAACGGTCCGGCTGCATTGGCATTTTCGGTGGGCGCGAGATGCCATTTGCCCACTGCGTAGGTGGAATAGCCCTCGAGCCTCAGTATCTCGGCCAGCGTGCCCGCCTTGTGGCTGATGGCGCCGCGTCCCGATGGCCAACCCATGTCGGCGTTGGCAAGATAGCGCATGCCGACCGAATGGTGGTTGCGTCCGGTCAGAAGACAAGCCCTGGTCGGTGAGCAGAGCGTCGTCGTGTGGAAATTGGCGTAGCGCAATCCTGACTGGGCCAGGGAATCGAAATGCGGGGTCTCCATGTCGGACCCGAAGCACCCCAAATCCGAATACCCGACGTCGTCAAGAACGACATAGACGATATTGGGCTTGCCTACCGGGCCGGTCCGTATGGGTTCGTAATCGCGTTTGGATTCGTAGTGGGTGCGCCCGATATGGCGGTGTTCTGAAGACGTCATAGCTCGATATATCTTTACCGGTTACGGACGTTGCCGACGCAGTCGACAGCGCTCAATTCAGGTGTGGTGGAATCAGTAGCTTGTCACGGAGCGCAGGTAGCGATCGAACACCGTGCGGCCGAGCAGGCGCCACAGCCGATCCGTGACAAAGCCTAGAAGGCCAAGCACGATGATGGCTGCGAACATCCAGTCGACCTGGAAATACAGCCGCGCCGTCCAGATGATATAGCCGAGGCCGGCATCCGCCGCGAGCATCTCGGCAGCGGCGATGACCAGAAAGGACGAAGCGAGCGAAAGACGCATGCCGACATAGATCGAAGGAAGCGTTGCCGGGATCATGACCCGGAAGAAGACCTGCCACCTGGAAGCACCCAGGCAGCGCGCCGCGTTGAGCTTGTCCTGAGACACCGAGGCGACACCGCTTGCGGTGTTGACCATCACGATGAAGGCCGTCGCATAGGCGATCAAAATGATCTTGGACATCTCTCCCACGCCGAACCAGACGATGAACAGCGTCACCAGAGCAATCGCAGGAACGAAGCGGAAGAAATGGATGAACGGGTCGACAAGGCTGCGCACTATTGGCGATATGCCGACCGCCAGCCCGATGGGAATGGCAACCGCGCTGCCGATGATCCAGCCAGACAGTATCCGCATCATCGAAATCAATATCGATTGCTGCATGGTGCCGTCAGCGATCATCTGGCCGGCACCAGACAGAACTGCAAGCGGGGTGGGCAGGAACATCGGATCGACGAGCCACGTCGAACTGGCCTGCCAGATCAGCAGAACGACAGTGACGCTCAGGATCGACCAGCCATAGGATGGCATCAATCTTGTTGCCATTGCGAGGCAGCCTCCCGTTCGATGTCGGCTTCGATATTCTTGACCGCGTCCGCAAAGCGCGCATCGAGATCGTCGCGGGGGTAGTCAAGCTCGATATTGTAGATCCGCGTAATGTTGGCGCGCGGGCCCCGGCTCATCACGGCAACGCGCTGCCCGAGAAGAACAGCTTCGCGAATATCGTGCGTTACGTAGATCATCGTGCACCCGGTTTCCTTCCAGATGCGCGTGAGTTCCTTTTGCAGCACCCGCCGGGTAAGCGCGTCGAGCGCCGCAAAAGGCTCGTCGAATAGAATGAGTTCAGGCTGTGCCGCCAGGGTGCGGGCGATCTGCACACGCTGTTTCATGCCGCCGGAAAGCTCGTGGGGAAGCTTCTGCTCGTGGCCGCGCAGGCCGACAAGATCGATATAATGCTGGGCGACCTGCCGGCTTTCGGCACGCGACTTACCGGCAATGCTGGGTCCGAAGGCCACGTTCTGGGTCACGGTGAGCCACTGGAACAGCGGTTCCTCGATCGATTGGAACACCATTCCGCGCTGGCGACCGGGACCTTGGATGGGAGCGTTGTTGAATAGCACCGCCCCCTCAGTTTGCTGCTCGGTCCCCGCAACCAGCTTCAGTAGGGTAGATTTGCCCGATCCGCTCGGACCCACGAGAACGAAGAATTCGCCCTCGGAAACCGAAACGGAGAGATCGGCTAGGATGAGGTCGCTGCCGGCTTTCTGGCCGGGATAGGCCATGCCAACCTTGTCGAAGATCACTGTGGGGTTGGAAGCCGCGGTTGCGGCTTCGCCTGGATTGCCCGTGTGCATAGCCGGTCTCTTAGTCGTCCAGCTTCACCTTGTCGGGTGCTGCCTGCTTGAGGAATGAAGGATCGACGCCGGTTTCGAAGGTCACCGGTGCGTCGCGCGTCTGGGAAACGAATTCGGCAACCACAGCGAAGCCCTCCCGTTCGTAGTCGGTAAGAGCGAGACCGAATTCGTTGTAGTTGAGCAGGTCCCGAACGGTATCGACCGGGGCGCGCGTGTTCTTTGAGATGATGGCCGCGGCCTCGTCGGGATTTTCGCTGATATACCGGCTGGCACTGTCAAGCGCGCGCAGCACGGCGACAGCCGCTTCCGGATTTGCTTCAACAAAGGGTGTCGCGGCCGCGATATAGGCGCTGCCGCGCAGCTTCGCCTCGCTGTCGTCGACCAGAACGTAGTGGTTTCCCCCCTGGATCGAGCGTTCGGTGCCATCAGCCCAGACGAACGAAGCATCGATCCGGCCCGCGCGTAGCGAGGCGACTATCTCCATCAGGCTGGTGAAGCCCACGATCTCGACGTCGTCTGGAGAAATGCCGTTCTCCTCGAGATATTTGATGGTGATCAGGTGTTCCGCGGTACCGGTGGCAATCCCGAGCGTCTTGCCAACCAGGTCGGAAGGTTCCTTGATGTCGTTACTGACAACCAGTTTGTGAAAGCCGGGCGTGCTATGAAAAATGCCGGCAAGAACTGTCAACTTGCCGCCCTGGATGCGCGAGACAATCGGAAAATCGAGTCCCACGGCCATATCGGCCCTGCCCACGAGCAGCGCATCAATGGCTTCGACACCAGTTGCGAAGGTTGTGATCTGCGCATCGATGCCTTCATCGTCGAAGTAGCCCATATCCTCGGCCACGAATATCTGCGAGCCCGTGGTGTAGGCGTCGACCCCAAAGCGGACGGTGTGCGCTTCCTGTGAATTTGCGGCGGTCGTTGCGGCCAGGAGCGTCAGCCCGGCAAAAAGCCCAAGTGGCGAACGGAAGACTTTCATCATGAGGTTTGTTCCTTTGGCGTAGGGTCGGCGGTGTTCAGGAAATGACTGGCGGTCAGGCTCATGACCTGCTGGCTGTTGAGAAGCTGCGGGACCATCCACGAGCGGGATGCAAGCGCTGCTCGACCATCGCCCCCGTTGATGACACTTGTGCCCGAGAGGAGCGCCTGCCCCTGCTCAACCTCTAGCAGGCCGGCAATCTCGGCGGAGGCGTTCACGGCGGTTGTGCGCGTCGCGAGTGTCGCGCCCTCGACCACGATGCGGTCACGCAATGGCGGTACGGCGTTCGGACCGTTCACCGGATCAAAGATGTCGAGCGGGATGCCGGCCGCCGGATAGTGATCGATGAGAATGCAGGGTGTCTCGCTGGCCAGAAACAGCCAGCGCATGCGTGGGCTCGGAACCCGCGGAGCAAGGCCAAGCAGATCGGCGATGTCTTGTGGCGCCTGGACCTTGCCGCGGGCCAGCTCGCGAAGCGAAGGCTTGAGACCCGCTTGCTCGATCAGCGACCAAAAACCCACGCTTCCGCCAAGCGAATTGAGGAGTGGCGGATTGGCGACGAACGTGCCGATCCCGTGCTTGCGCCGGATCACCCCCTTGGCGATCAACGATACATAGGCCTCGCGCACCGAATTGCGGCTCAGCTTCAGTTTCTGAGCGAGAATGACCTCGGCGGGCAGGCGATCGCCCGCGGCAAGGTTCTCTTCCTGAATATAGCTCAGCACCCGCTGCGCCGCATCTTCCACTGCACTCTCCCCCCAAGAGGTAGGACGTCCAACCTTTATGCGTGACAAAGGCAGAGTCAATTGCCTATTTTCCATTCTCCGACCAATCATTGGTGAGAAAAGCGGCGGTGACCTGTTGCAGCCCCATGGGCTCCAAAACTTCGACAAGCGCGACTGCAGGTTGTGCGGTTGCGGCTCTATCGGCGGTCGATCACCCCGAAATGTCGACAATACCCGCCGGCCGATGGCGTCTTGGGGAAGAGGGTGTGCTGGCTATCCCCGGAGACGGAGAAGGACCGGTGCGCACGGTCGACCTGCATTCGTTCCTGATTGACAAGACCGCCGTCACCAATCGACAGTTCGCGACCTTCGTCCGCGAAACCGGGTATCGGACCCAGGCCGAAGACCTCGGATGGTCGTTCGTATTCGCGCCCCAGGTCGCGCCCGACGCTACGTTACGTGACGAAGAATTGGGGCAGGCCCCGGAATGGTGGTTGCCTGTCGAAGGAGCGAGTTGGTGCAGGCCCAACGGTTGCGGCATGGACCTGTCAGGCCTTGAGGACCACCCAGTTGTCCATGTTTGTTGGCACGACGCCATGGCCTACGCGCAGCATGTCGGCAAACGCCTGCCCTTCGAGGACGAATGGGAAGCGGCCGCGCGGGGCGGTCTCCAGGGTGCGGCCTATTGCTGGGGTGATGAACTGCGACCGGGCGGCCGGCATATGTGCAATATCTGGCAAGGCCACTTCCCCACAAACAACACGGCAGAAGACGGGTTTCTGGCAACTGCCCCTGCCCGCAGCTTCCCGCCCAACGGCTTCGGGCTTTACAACATGCTTGGAAATGTCTGGGAGTGGACGGCGTCTTCGTGGGCGGAGAACGTCTCGAACCTCCGCACGTTGCGGGGAGGCTCGTATCTCTGTCACGCAAGCTATTGCAACCGCTACCGCGTCTCCGCGCGTACATGCAACGCCCCCGGAGCGACCTCCAGCCATCTGGGCTTCAGATGCGCAGCAGACATTCTATGAGCGAGCGGTTTCGGCGTGCTGCGCGCTGAGCGGGACAAGGTTGACCGCTTCACCGCTGGTGCTGCCGAGACGCGACGACCGCCAGCGTCTCTCAATCGCTGTGATCACTCAGCGACTCGATCAGAGAACTATCCAAGGATTTCCGCCGTGCATTCTCAGCCTGCAAGGCGGCGTTCACCGGAAGCATGAACCGGCAAGCGATGGCGCCAAGTCGATCCAGTCTTCAGGAAGAAGTTCGGGTGGACGCCTGTCCGCCATCGATGGGTAGCTGCTGCAATGCGAGAGTTGGCAGCCGTCAGGACGCGCGTTTTGTTTCCGTTTGGTAGGTCATTGTCCTCGCCACCGGTTGCAAGGGACGCTTCTCACCCGCGAGGACCTCGAAGTCGAGGTGATTTTCGGGAGGGACCACCGGGCAGGTGACGAAGTTCGTGAATGCGCATGGCAGCGCAACCGCATAGTTGAAATCGATCCAGTCGATGCGGGTTTTCGTATCATCGGCGAATTGCAACTCGATGACACGGCCGGCACCGTAGGTGACCGGGCCGCTGGTTCTGTCGCGAATGTGCGCCACGGGCTGCACGCCCGTCGCCGTCTGTTTGCCGATCAGCACGACGCTATAGTCCCTGCCGTGGTGCTCGAAGGCGAACGTGCCGATCCTCGGCGTCGATTCACGCACACCGGCTTCAACAGTCTCGGCCTCGAATTCGGTCAGCTTGCTCGGCGTGTAGACGCCGCGGATGCGCCATGCGTGATCGTATTCGAAAGCCGTGACGCCGGCATCTTCCAGCCGCGTGGCCTGGCGCGGATCGCGCACGCGCACGCCATAAAGCGGCTGCCCATCGTGCTTGCTGCGCAGGATGGTCTCGACCTCGTTCAACCCGAAATAGACCGGCTCGCTATCGCCGTGGCCGTAGGTCTGGTTGCGGCCTGGAACGATTTCGACCGGCTCCGTCGGATACTCGCCGTTCACCGAAAGCGTCGGCCCCGAGGCCGGCGGGGTGAAGATGATCCGGCCGCCATCGACCGACCAGGTCCCGGGAAGAAGGTCGAAGCTGACATTCTTGTCATCGGCTTCCAGCCAGTACTGGGCAATGAGCGAGGTCCAGCCATACGGGCGGAACATCTTTGCGACATGGGCGTAGCGCCATTCACGCCACTGACCTTCCAAATGTTCTCTTGTGGGCACGTTTGTCTCCTTTTCGAAGGATTCAGGTTCCGGCTAGCGGGAGAGAGTCCCGGCGGCCTTCCTCGTGGCTGTTTGATGCGGTGACTTCGTCCAGGAAGGCGAGCATGCCGCGCCAGGAACCCTCGTTGGCTCTGGCATTGCCCGATGGGGTGCCACCATTGGTGTAAGGCACCTTCGAGACCGGGTGCTCTCGGCTCAGTTGCGTTGACGGTACGATTGGCAGGTTGATGGCGTGTCCCGCATCATCGAAATCGAGATGACGGACCAAATGAGGGTGGCCGGCGCGGCGCAAGGACGAGACCACCATGCGAGAATAAAGGCTGGACGGCCAGGCGCGGTCGTCGCGCCCCGAGATCAGCAGCACCGGGCCTGCAATCTTCTCAACCGGAATGCGTGCGCGCGCGGCAAGTTCGGTATCTTTCAGTCCCTCGAAAAAGACCGAGTGATGCCGGTTCGGCGGTGCATCGCCGGCCCAAGGGTGCCAATGCACCGCTCTGTTGTTCTGCCAAAGATGCGGCAGGGGGACGCCTCCCCTCGTCCAGGTCACACCCTGCCAGCCACCGCGTGCCGGATCGCCGGCACCCTGAGCGCCATGCACCACGGCACCCGGCACGAAAGCGACCACGGCGGAAACCAGATCCGGGAAAGTGGCCCCAAGCAGAAGAGCGAGTTCACCGCCGCGCGACTGCCCGCTGACCGCAACGAAGCCGTCTTTAGGTTCGAGTTTCCGGTGTGCCCAGCGCAGGCCGGTTTCGAGATATTCGAGGGGTGTTTCCGTGATGAAGGGCGACAGACCCGGCGCCTTGAAATAACCGAGCGCAAAAGCCTGGTATCCGTGCGAGGCAAGCAGGGCTCCACGCGGTTCGTTGATGCCCCCTCCGGAGCCGTTGAGCACGACCACGACCGGATGAGGGCCAGGCCCCGCCGGCGTGAACAGCGTACCCACCAGCCCGTCCTCGCGGACTTCCCGGCGGTCGACCCCGAGACGGGCAAACCTCTGGGACAGCTCGGCTTCGGCCCGAATGCCGTCGACGGTTTCGGCCGTCAGCGTCGTCCGCAGCGGCTCCATGACCTCGTCGGCGAAAAGCTCATGATTGGCGCTGTCGGCAGGGTGCTGGCTCCAGATCAGACCCATGTCAGAAACTTCCGCGTAATCGCCGCCAACGGGGGCGTCGCGGGCCAGATCGATCACGCCATGCGCGTCGGCCATGAACGTCGCCTGGCTCATCCAGGTCGCGCCACGCGCCCGCTGTGTGCGAGCGGAAATGGCGACGAGTTCATCGGGAGCCAGCCCCGAGACAACAATGCGCCGTCGTTCATCGACCAGCCCGTCCACAGGATCGATTGAAATGACAGGCGCGGAAACAGACTTCGTCATCGGGTCTTCATTCTCATCAAAGCAGCTCGCCGGACATTCGTGCGAGGTGAGCGTCAAGCCGACGGGCAAAGTCACTATCCATCATGGTTTCCGGCGACAATCTTCCCCCTTTGGGCCAGTGACCGCCGCCTTCCATCCAGTCGTTCTTCAATGCGGAAAGTTTGCTCCGCCAATCGATGTGCTCTTCGGCGCCAGCCGGATCGAGAGCAAGGATGAACACGCCCCGGCCTTTCGGATCGTCCCGGCCTCCGCCAGCGATACCGGCAATAAGTTCGACGAAGAGCCCAAGCAGAGAACCGATCTGGCCTCCCCGCGGCAGCAATGCCGCAACATCTGCGGCGGCCGTGGTTGGCTGCCCCCTGCCGTCCAGGGCAATCCCATCCGGCAATGCCAGGCCGGACGCCCGTGCGTTTCGGATGTCGGCCATCGTTGCAGCGCTGCTGGCAACGTCGATGACCACGCGATCCTCCCCCTGCCCCATCGCAAGTGCAAAAGGGTTGGTACCGATCACCGGATGGGTGCCGCCTTGAGGCGCGACGAAAGGCGGCCCCTCGGCACCCGCGATTCCAATAAGGCCGGCATCGGCAAGGTGGCGAACGAACGGGGCAAGCCGACCGAACCCCCTCACCCCACGAAGGAAGACAGCAGCGATGCCGCATTGTGGTGCGGTCTCGGTCAGCTCGAGCGTGGCGCTTGCGACCGCGAGCGGCGCAAAACAGGAAGAACTGTCGAACCAGCTTACGGCCTGCCTGCTCCCCGTCGTCGGCACGGGGGCAACATCGGATGTCCACTCGTCAAGCATGGCAATGCCGAAGCGTGGCAGTCCGAGGGCATCAGCCTCGATCAGAGCCGAAGCCGCAAGCGTCGCTGCCGGACCTGCTCCCAAGGCGTTTGCCAACCGCTCTGTCGCTTCACAGATCGCGATCATTCGGATCCGCTCCGCGCTGCATTGCCGAGCTGGATTTCGCTTTGCGACAGATAGCCCAACGTCATCAGGCGCTCGATCAGGAATTCGCGGCTGTGCCTGATATGGTCCGCCTCTATCGCGGCAGCCCGTTCCCCATCACCGGCTTCGATCGCGTCGACGAGCGCCGTGTGTTCGTCGGAATGCTCACCTGTCTTGACCGTGAAATCGATTGCGAAACGCAGGAGGCGTTCAAGCTCGTCAAACAAGCTTTCCGAGAGCGCGACGACGCGCTTGTTGCGGCTGCACCGGGCGATGGCGATGTGAAACCGGCGCGCAACCTGTTGCATGGTGCCTATATCGAGCGGCGCGCTGTATTCCCTGACAATCTGGCGCAGCAGGGCTACTTCTGCCGGCGTTGCGTAGCGTGCAGCTTGCCGGGCCGCATGCGGCCCGATCGCCGCGCGCAGGTCGAGGATTTCGTGCACAGCCTGGAAGGTGATAGCGGCAACGCGATAGCCGCTGCGCGGCAGGATCGTAACCAGCCCGTCACCTGCGAGCTTTTGCATGGCATCGCGCACTGGCGTCTTCGAAACCTCGTACCGACGGGCAATGGACGCTGCGTCGAGCGTCGCTCCCGGTGCGATCTCGCAGCGCATGATCTCCCGGCGGAGCGCAAGATAGATACGCTCCGAAACGGATCCATGGGCGGTAGCAGCTTGGCGGGCCTCTGCGGTCATGAGCTAATCCCAGCCCGTCAATGCTTCGCCCACGGCACGAAACGCCGCTCCAGCGCCTCGAGCGCCAGGATCGTGAGATAGCCCATGGCGGAAATCACCACGATACCGACGAACATCCGCGACACCGCGAATGTCTGCCACGATGCCCAGATGAAGAAGCCGACGCCGCTGCGGGCACCAAGAAACTCCGCCGCAGCGATGATGATGTAGGATGAACCGGCTGCGAGCTTCAGCCCGGTGAAGATGCTCGGCAGCGCCGACGGCAGTGCGATGCGGCGGAAGGTCTGGAACTTCGTCGCACCTGCGTTGCGCGCAACGTCAAGATACATCGGCGGGATTTGCATGACGCCGCCAAGCGTGTTGTAGAACATCAGGAAAAACACGCCGAT
>SXGT01015094.1_pt1 | contig 11980 bp, 10 predicted proteins | sample 3176221 | NCBI WGS metagenome assembly SXGT01 (sample SAMN11356862, study PRJNA531348) | freshwater metagenome | isolation source: freshwater sample F1-120 | place: China: Fuxian Lake, Yuxi | collected 2017-12-25
CTTAATGAAATGCTTGGTATCAAATAAATTTACGGGCTGTTAGTAAAGCGGGATTACGGCGGCATGATCGCAGACACTGGTTCGATTCCAGTACAGTCCACCATTTTAGCTCGGCGCTGCGCCCTGGCTGCGCTCGATGTCGGCCGCCCAGCCGGCGTGGCGGGCCACGCTGTCAACCGACAGGCCGATGACCTTCACGCCGCGACGCTCGAACTCCGGCTGGATCTTGGCCACGTAGCCAAGCTCCGTGGTGCACACGGGCGTGAAGTCCTTCGGGTGGGAGAAGAGCACCGCCCAGTCGTTGCCGATCCACTCGTGGAAGCTCAAGCGTCCATGGGTGCTGTCGGCCTGGAAGTCGGGAGCGATATCGTTGATGCGCAGAGACATGGGTTCACCTCGGGGTGCGCCGCTTCTAGGTCCCGGCGGCGCCGCTCGCAAGACAGCCTACAAGCGGCGTATCGTCGCTCACGCTACCTCACGCGCTCGCCGGCGGTGAAGCGCTGCTCCGGGCCAGCCACCACGTACACCTGCACGGCCTTGAGCGAGCCGATCACCCTGGCACTGTGCTCCACGCCCTTCTCGATGCGCACCGCGTCGCCCTTCTGCGCCACCCACGGCACGCCGCCGATCACCATCTCCACCCGCCCCTCCAGGATGTAGAGGATCTCGACGCTGTCGGCGTGAACGTGGGGTGTCGCCTCGGCGCCGTCGTCCAGCGTGAGGAGGTCGAGCGCGGCCTCCGGAGAGCCGGTCGTCGCGTTGAGCAAGAGCTCGGCGGTGCCCTTGGCCGCGAGGATCCTGTAGGCGGGGGCGGTGTCGCCGTGAACGACGGGGTCGGCGGCGAGGGCGAGGGGGAGGAGGAGGAGCATGGGGGATTCTATGGCGGGTGGAGCCTCGGTGGCCCCTCGTTTGCCCGGCGTGCGCCTCCCGGACCGAGCCCGCGTCGCGAGTGCAGTCAGGCTGAATGTCCAACGTCGTGAGAGCAGTCTGGCTGAATGTGCCTCGGCACCGTGCCCGCCGTGGAGGGGCGGTGATCTGCGGGCCGGGACCAACGGAAAAAGGTTGGTTTTCGTCGTGACTTGCGGGGCGCCGAGTCGGGAAGCGGCGCCACGAGAGTCGCGCTGGGACGTTCGAACTGACTACGCTCACGACGTGGGACGTCCAGCGAGACTGTGGTCACGACGCTGGGCCAGCCCTGCTCGCCATGGAGGTGGTCGAGGTCGGAATGCGTTCGCGCGTGAGGATAGCTCCGAGACAGATGGCACATTTCTCTTGCGTCGAGATCGGGGCTGTGCTACCTTCAGTTCCTCCATGGAGTTTCGAATGCACTGGGTCAAGGTCGCTTCAGGGATGACATTTTCGACGGCAGCTGGGGGTGCCGACAAGGACTAGCCCCTCGCCGTCCAGGACTGGGGGCTCAAAGTCAAGGACGTCATCTACGTCGTCTTCACGGCGAGCTCCACGGCCAACGTGGAAATCGGCGCCGTGCACAAGGAGGGCCCCACGACGGACAGCAACTATTTCGTGCAGCACACCGTCGCCATCGGGCTCGCTGCCCCCGCCGCTGCCCCCACGCTCATCCGTGGCCAGACGAACAGCGCCACCAATGGGCCACTCATGCCTTACTTCACCCCCGTCATCCGAGTGGGCAGCACGGGCGCCACGGTCGAGTCCTTCACCGGCGACGTGTGGGTCGGCGGGAAGCCGTTCTAGGCCGCCATGGCGGGGTGCATGTGCAGCGGTCGCGACCCGGGGTGCAGCTCCGGGTGCGGGCCCGATACGCGGGCCACCCGGGATTCGGCGCCCGAGGCACCCGGCGACCTCGCGGACCGCGGCTTCCCCGCGGCTGGCAGAGGCACGGCGGCGACGCGGGCGCGTGTGCTGCTCGGCATGCACGCGCTCCGCGCGTCATGGGTGGTGTACGAGCGGCGCACCGAGACCCGGCAGGGCTATCGGAGCGTGGTGTACGAGCGCGGTTCCCAGCTCGTCTGGCAGGATCGCTACGACATGGACGCGCCGATCGACGACGAGGACCCCTTCGTCGGCGAGTTCTCGTTCCAGCGCGAGGACACGGACGGCGTCGACGAGGACGGCGTCCGCTACGGCATCGAGAGGCTGGTGAAACGTCCTCGGCGTCGGCGGCACGAGGCTGGACAGGGCGCGGCGCCTCACGCGGACGGTTGCGTCCAGTGTGGCGATGCCGAGGCGGTCGCCGAGCCGGCGGCTGCTGGGCGGGTCGAGTCCGCGACGACGACGGTCAGGGTCATGCTCCGCGACGTCGCGACGGGCGAGGCGATACCGAGCCTCGGCTCCTGCGTGGCTGCGGAGCAGCTTGGCGTGGGGCAGGCGCTCCGCCTTCTCAGAGACCAGCGCGTCGCGCGTCGAGCGGTCGCGCGGCGGATGGCGGCCGACGAGGTCACCCGGGAGGTGGAGCGACTCGGCGGGCGAGTGACCCGGGTGCGGACGGGGCACAGTCTCTCGCTGGAGGCCGAGCTCTCCTCCACGGCGGCGGAGGCGCTCGCCCGGCAGCCCGGGGTGGTTGGGCTCCGGCCCGCGCGGCGCCGCGCGGCCAGGGTCGACTCCCTTCCCTCGACGTACCTCTGCAGCGGGCTCCCCGTCGGCATGCGCCGTGACGTCGATTCAGACCCGTGCTTCGGCGCCTGGATGACCGGGGGCGGCGCGCCCGTGCTGATGCTGGGCGGGCGGGCCGCGGCGGCCGGCGCGTACGCCTATCTGGAGCAGGGCTACACCGGCGCCGGCGGTTACGGACTGGGTCGATCGGCGGAGGGCGGCCTCTCTCCGTGGGCCGTGATGTGGGACGTGGCCTCGGAGGGCGGGGACGTCGATCTCCTCGCCGCCGTTCCTCACGTCACGATCGGCGTGGTGGATGGCACGGGTGTACATCTGGACCACCCGGCCTTCCTCAGCGTGGTCGGGGAGCCACGCATCAAGTACTATATCGATAGCACCGGGTTGTTTCGCAAGGCGGCCGCGTGGTCCGACTCCCAGTCCCCGCCCAGCGACCCCCACGGGACGAATTGCGCGGGCATCGCGCTCGGTAGCGTGATGGATGGCCAGGACTCGCGCCTCGGGGCGGAGATCGAGCGGGAGCTCCGCAGCGGCCTGGCCCGCCGGGCCATGGGCGTGGCGGTGAACAGCTCGGGCCCCATCGGCTTCATCGAGTTCCTCGACGTGATGCACGACGGGGGCGAGCTTGCCGAGGCGCTGCCCAGCGGCCTCGGCGTCGACGTGCTCAGTTACTCCGTCAACGAGAACGAGGGCCGGGCGCACGCGATTGGTGCGGGAGGCGACCGCGACGCCTGTCCGACCAACGAGCAGAGTCGCGGGCTCGATGACACGTCTTTGGCGATCACTCACGCCTATCGCGAGGAGAGCGTGGTGGTGGTCAAGAGCGCGGGCAACACCCACGGGGTGTACCGGCGGTTCAATGCCAGTAATGCATGCAACGTTGCGGGGAGCGTGGCGAGCGAGGTGAGCGCGCCAGGCGCGGCGCCGGCGGCGATTCCTGTCGGCGCCGCGTCCGTCTTCCCGAGCTCGACTTTTCCGGAGGACACCCCCGCGGGCGTGCAGCAATCGTACGACCTCTACGCGTTCTCGGCGCGAGGGCGGACCGGCGACGGCCGGGCCTACCCCTTGTTGCTGGCTCAGGGTTGGGGTTGCGGCAACCCGGCCACGAGTCCGAGCGGCGCTGACTACTACGGCAACAGTGGCGCCACCAGCGCGGCAGCGCCGGGCGTGGCGGGTGGGATCGCGCTCTTCAAGCACTGGTACCTCGACCAGCACGGCCCTGCGTGCGCGAACAGCCCGGGGCGGCTCATCTCCAACGCGCTCAACATGGCGGACGGGCGGGTGTTCTCCGGGAGCACGCCGAACACCTCGCGGGCCGACCCGCCCGCGGAGGGCTGGGGCTTCGGCCTGTACCGCATGCGACTGTTCGAGGAGGCGTACATGGGCCCGAGCTGGCATCGGGGAACCACGGCGATCGCGGTCGAGGGCGGCTTTGGCTACGAGTTCATTCCCGTCGGTCGAGGGGAACATAGTCGCGTGCCGAGCAATGTCGCGCGCCTCCGCATCACCGCGTGGTGGCTCGAGGTGAACACGGGCGCGGGGGAGTCCAAGGCGGAGATCGCCCTCAGCCTCTACGACGCCGGCGAGTCGGGCGCCAGACGCCTCGCGTACAAACGAGCGGATGGCGAGCACGTGATCCGCCTCCAGTGGGACTGTTTCGGCGGGAATGGGACGCGGGCGCCTTCCGGGAGCGTGTACCTGCTCGCGAACTGCTGGGGTTCGATGCCCGCCGACGAGCGATACCCCCACCGGGACTACCGAACCGTGTACGTCTCCTGGTTCTGGGAAACCGGGCCTGACCCCTCGCTCATCGACTGCGGCAGCCTCCCGGCGGACACGTGTCCGCCGCTCGCGACCGGCCCGACCGGCGCGGAGGATCTCGCCGCCAGCGTACCCGACGAGCGCGAATACGACTACGACTGGTTGGCGATGCAGGCGGAACTGGAGAGAAATCCCTTCGCGAAGGAGGAGATCGAGATCGACGAGGACGCGTTCTCGCCTGGGCGGCCCCGGTGAGGGTCGGCTGCTTTGGCTTGCCCGGACGGTGTGGGGCGCTACTGGCGCTGGCCCTTCCCGGGTGCACCGAGGCGGACACGGGCGTGGACCTCGTCACGCGCGCGGAGGGGTGCGCGGAGTTCGACCTCGGGGAGCTACGGGACAGCCGACTGGTGGGCGTCGTGTACATAGGCGCCGAGGAACCCGCGCCGGGGTCCAGCCGTTTGCAGGCGCTGTACGACGAGGACGCGGTGCGCGAGTGGTGGGAGATGCTGGCGCTCGGAAGCGACCTCCCAGGGTGGATCTTGCCTGACTTTCCGCTGGAGATGGCGGTGGTGATCCCGTTCGGGGTGGACGACGTCGTCGAGACCGCGGCGACGACTGGCGTCGTCGGTTTCTACCAGGACGGCGGAGTCGCCGACCGTGTCGTGGCCGTCTATGAGCGCGACGGTAGCTGCGACCTAGGCCAGTACAGCTCGCCTGCAATCGCGCTCCACGCCGTCCCCACCGGCGAGCTCGAGTCTTGCGCCTTCGGCGATCCCGAGGACTGCTGACGTGCCGTGCGCCTGCGCCGGCCAGCGCCCGGACTGCGCCGACGGCTGCGGACCCGACCTGCGGGGGGGTGGCCGCTTCGTCCCCCCGTGGGCCGACGCGGCGTACGACGGGCGCAATGCGGCTGCCGGCGCCGCTTGCGCGTTCGGCGAACGCAAGTGGGAGGAGGAGGAGGAACATCGGCGCGATGTGTTCGAGTGCTGTCCACCCACGACGGGGCGGCGGGGGTGAGGGCCCGGCGCGTCGGCGCGCGTGGCGGGTACTCGGCGACCCTCGCGCTGGCCCTTCCCGGCTGCACCGAGGCGGACACCGGCGTTGATCTCGTCACGCGCGCGGAGGGGTGCGCGGAGTTCGACCTCGGGGAGCTACGGGACAGCCGACTGGTGGGCGTCGTGTACATAGGCGCCGAGGAACCCGCGCCGGGGTCCAGCCGTTTGCAGGCGCTGTACGACGCGGACGCGGTGCGCGAGTGGTGGGAGATGCTGGCGCTCGGAAGCGACTTCCCAGGGTGGATCTTGCCTGACTTTCCGCTGGAGATGGCGGTGGTGATCCCGTTCGGGGTGGACGACGTCGTCGAGACCGCGGCGACGACTGGCGTCGTCGGTTTCTACCAGGACGGCGGAGACGCCGACCGTGTCGTGGCCGTCTATGAGCGCGACGGTAGCTGCGACCACGGCACGTACAGCTCGCCTGCGATCGCGCTCCACGCCGTCCCCACCGGGGAGGTCGAGTCTTGCGCCTTCGGCGACCCCGAGGGCTGCTAGTTCAGCTGATCCTTAGTTTTACCTCGTTTTTCCTGGACGATGGAATAGAGGCCGGCTAGGGGTTGCCATGCCCAAGAAAGCCCGAGCAATACCGATCTCTGCGCGCCAGCGCTCCCTTCTCGAACGCCTGGTGCGCTCGCGTTCCGCAGCGGTCGCCCAGGTCGACCGCGCGCGGATCGTGCTGATGTCGGCGGGCGGCGCGGCCATCGTCGATGTGGTGGCGGAGCTGGGCACGGACCGGCAGCGGGTGCGGCGGTGGCGAGAGCGGTGGACCGAGGGGACGGCCCGTCTCGACGAGGTCGAGGCTGTCGCGGACGACGCGGTTCTGCTCGAGGCGATCCGCGAGCTTCTCGACGACGGGGAACGCTCGGGCCACCCGTCGAAGTTCACGGCCGAGCAGGAGGAGCGCGTGCGGGCCCTGGCCTGCCGCGCGCCGTCGGAGTTCGGCCTGCCGCACAGCCGGTGGACTCGCGGCCTGCTCGCCGAGGTGGCAGCCAGGGAGGGGATGGCCGACTCGGTGGCGGTCGCAGAGGTGGGCCGCTGGCTCAAAAAGGGGGGCTCCAGCCCCACCGGTCTCGGTACTGGCTCCACCCCGTCGTCGACGACGAGGCGCGCTTCGCCGCCCAGCTCCGCGAGGTCGTCGCGCTGAACCAGGGCGCGGCGGGCCTGGCGCGGGAGGGCGTGCGCGTGGTCTCCTGCGACGAGAAGACGGGGATGCAGGCGGTGGAACGGCTCGGGCGGCAGCCGATGGCACGGGGCCGTCCCGAGCGCGTCGAGAGCTGGTACCGCCGCCACGGGACGCTCTGTCTCACCGCCAACCTTGACCTCGCGACGGGGCAGGTCGTGGCACCGACGCTGCAGCGCACCCGGACCAACGTCGACTTCGTCGACCACGTCGCGAGGACGGTCGCGACGGATCAGGGTGCCCGCTGGATCTTCGTCGTCGACAACCTCGACACCCACAGGTCAGAGGAGCTCGTCCGGTGGGTGGCAGCGGCCAGTGACGTGCACGCCGACCTCGGCAGGAAATGGAAGGAAGGCGCGCTCCGGAACCGCGCCTCCCGTGGCGCTTTCCTCTCGGACCCCGCGCACCGGGTCAGGTTCGCCTACACGCCGAGGCACTGCTCCTGGCTCAACGAGGTCGAGCGGTGGTTCAGCAAGCTCGCCCGCTCGCTCCTCCGCCGCGGGTCGTTCAGCAGCAGGGACGACCTCGCCGCGCAAGTGCAGGCCTACATCGCCTACTACAACGCTGTAGGGCCCCGCCCCCACAAGTGGAGGGCAAACGCCGACGACCTGCTACGCAAGATGGGGATCGAGACTTGAGAGCTGCTGAACTAGCGCCGCCCGCCACCCACCTACCTCCGCCGCACGATCACGAACTCCACCCTTCGATTCTGCGCGCGGCCCTCCTCCGTCTGGTTGCTGGCCACGGGCATCGTCTCCCCGAAGCCGCGGGCCTCCAGGCGTGAAGGATCGACCCCGCCGTAGGTGACCAGGAACAGGCGCACCGCGTCGGCGCGGGCCTGGGACAGGGCGAGGTTCGCCGCGTCGTCGCCCTCGCTGTCGGTGTGGCCGGCCACTTGCACGCCGGCGATGTCGGGGGCGGCGTTGATCGCGGCTGCCACCTCGCGAAGAAGGGGAAAACTCACCTCCTGGATGGTGGCGCGGCCAGTGTCGAAGTACACGCGGTCGTCGATCTCGATGCGCGCGGCGGTCACGCGCACCCGGCCCGGCGCCGGGGGACAGCCCCGATTCGCGGCGGGCCCCGGGGCGAGGGGGCAATCGTCGGCCCCGTCGTTGATGCCGTCTTTGTCGTTGTCGGGCTCCACGCAGCCGTCCTGGTCTTCGAAGGCGTCGATGTCTTCCGGGTCGCGCGGGCACTTGTCACTCGCGTCGGCGATGCCGTCGCGGTCGTCGTCGGTGTCGGGGCACCCGTCGCTGTCGTGGAAGCCGTCCTTGTCTTCCGGGGTGTCGCGACAGCGATCTTCGGTGTCGACCACGCCGTCGGCGTCGATGTCGGCGGGGGCCACCTCGCCGGAGAGGATCTTCCCTCGCACGCCGAGGAAACCATGGGTTGTGGGCACACCGAGCCCGTCGCCGAGGCCCACGCCGTAGCCACCGAGCAACTCCACGCGGCGCAGGTCGAGGGCGAGGTGGGCAAGCAGCTCCGCGCCGGTGCCGGGGTACTCGACCGTGGGGCCGATGATGTTGAGCGTGCTGTTGCTGGGCATGGCCAGCTTTGCGCCGAGGTCGAGGCCGGCGCGCAGCGGACCGGCCAGCCGGTGGGAAGCCGACAGGCCCAGCGGGATGAAGGTGCCCCCGGTCATCTCTCGCGCCAGGTTCCCGCTCGAAGCGAGGTCGCTCTCCGAGCGGAGAAAAACGCCCGCGCGCGCCCCCAGAGCCAACCCGGCAAGCCGCGCATGCGCCACCGCGCTCGCCTCGGCCGACACGCCGCCCTCGGTGGTGAGCGGCCCCCAGGGCGACACCGGCACCGCGACACGCAGTCGAGGCCCGAGCTCCACGGGACCCGCGCGCAGCGCGAGGTAGCTGGCCGCGACCCAGAGATCCCCGCCGATGCCGCCGGTGTCGTCGCCGATGCTCGCACCCGCGACGACCGGGAGCCCGGCCTCCACGCGCCAGTTGCGGGCGGGCACGAAGGCGAAGGCGACGTCGAGTACCGTCACGCCGTCGAGCAACACCTCGCGGCTACCATCGTCGTAGTAGGCCACGGCGCTCTCACCCAGCAGGCCGCCGATCACGGCCGCGTCGAGGTCGCCGGGCGTGCCTGAGAGTGCGGGGACGGCCAGACCCGAGGCGGGAGACGGGGTGTCGAGCCGCAGCCCAGTGGCGTCGGCCGCCAGCGCGGGGGCGAGGAGGAGCGCGATCATGGGCGGGATTCCCGACGACGGAGAAGTGCGAGCGCGGCGAGCGCTGCGGGCAACGCCGCCGCCGCCGTGTTGTCACAACCACAGCCCCCGCCCGTCACCCGGGTGAGATCGGGATCGGCGAGGGGCACGCGTGTGGCACCTGTATCAGATGTATCAGTTGTGCTGGTGTCTTCCGGCTCGTCGTGCTCAGAGTCTGGAGGTGTGTCCGTATCGCCGGTCTCTGATGTATCAGATGTCTCACCTGTATCAGATGTATCACCTGGCTCGGATGTATCACTTGTATCAGGTGGATTTCCGGTGTCGCCCGTGTCCCCGGTGTCGGGCGGCGTCACCGTGTCGCCGCCGTCGCAGTCCTCGTCGATCCCGTTGTCGGGGATGTCGGTGGCCGCCGGGTTGATCGCGGCGTTGGCGTCGTCGCAATCGCTCCCTAGCGCGTAACCATCGGCGTCCTGGTCGAAGTCGTCGTCGCCGCCGCAGTCGCTGTCCACGCCGTCGTACCAAGTTTCCACTGCGCCGGGGTACACCGTGGCGTTGGTGTCGTCGCAGTCCGTCCCGAGCGCGTAGCCGTCGGCGTCCTGGTCGTCGTCGTCGTTCCCGGCACAGTCGCTGTCGATACCGTCGTACCAGTCGTCCACGGCGCCGGGGTACACGCTGGGGTCGGCGTCGTCGCAGTCGGTGTAGTAGTCGAAGCCGTCGGCGTCCTGGTCGTCGTCGTCGTTCCCGGCGCAGTCGCTGTCGATGCCGTCGTACCATGCGTCGGGCGCGCCCAGGTAAACGCTCGCGTCGGTGTCGTCGCAGTCGTCGCCGCCGTAGGTGCTGCTGTCTTGCCCGTCGAGGTCCTGGTCGTAGTCGCTGCCGCCGGAGCAGTCGGCGTCGGCGCCGTCGTACCAGGTCTCGGTCGCGCCGGGGTTGATGTCGCTGCGGCCCTCGTGACAGTCGCCATCCCAGTATCCGTAGCCATCGACGTCGGCGTCGATATTGCCGTAGGCTCCGCCGTAGGCGCCCATGTCGCCGGTGGAACCGTCCACGTTGCTCACGCTCGGGTAGCCACCCGCGAGCACCGACCCGCTGCCGGGGACGAGATCGTCGTTCGTCGGGTCGCCGTCGCAGGCGTAGGCGTCGAAGGCGGGATCGTTGTTGACGTTGCCGTCGGTACCGGTGGGATCGGTGATGCCGTACCAGTCGGTGCCGGTGTTGCCATACACAAGGTTGTAGCTCGGTGACGAGCCCGACCCGGAAAGGTAGAGGATCTGGTTGGCGGTGTTGTAGGCGGCCACCACCCCGTCGATGTCGATGGTCGAGGCCCGGACGATTGCCGCCCCGGACTTGCTCGCCGTGTTGCACGCGAAGGTGACGTTGTCGACGTCGAGGGTGGCGCTGTAGGTGTAGAGGCCCGCGCCGTCGACGCTGCTGTTGGACACGAAGAGCACGCCATCGACGGTCACGTTGTCGTCGTACGTGCCGAAGCCCCCGGCGTCGCCGGTGGCGGTGTTGCCGAGGAACGCGCTCTCGTAGAGGCGGATCGTGGCCGTGTACTGCGACCAGATCCCCCCGCCGAAGCCAGCGGCCACGTTGCCGGCCACGTAGAGCCCCTCGAGCGTGGTGGGCCCGTAGCTGCCGTAGTTCCCGTGCAAGAACGCGCCGCCGCCGTAGCTGCCGGACGCGTTGTCGACGAGCCGGACGCCCGTGAAGGACTGCGGCTCGAAGTCATTGACGTAGAGACCGCCGCCGTTGCTCGCGGCGTAGTTGTCGCTCACGGTGCCGCCCACCATGTCCCACTCGGCCACGTGGCTGCCGAGGCCGTAGAAGGCGCCACCCTCGTAGCGGGCGGTGTTGCCGGTGAAGTCGGTGTCGGTGAGCGTGATGTCGTAGCTGTGGGACAGGAGCCCGCCGCCGTAGTTGGCGGTGTTGTTTGCGAACTCGGTGTCGGTGGCGACGATGGGGGTGCCGACCACGTAGGCGCCGCCGCCGTCGCTGGCGGCCACGCTATCGGTGATCGACACGCCGTCGAGTGACAGCGAGGTGCAACTGTCCACGTAGAGCCCGCCGCCGGAGCCGAGGCTGGTTCCGCCGCTGAGCGTGGTGTCGACGAGCTCCACGCTGTCGGTGGCATGGATGTAGGCCACGCCGCCGTAGTAGAGGCTCCCCGTCGCGCTCATGTCCACGGCGTCGAGCCGGACGCTGTCGCTCGAACGCACCCAGAGGCTCCCGCCGGCCGAGGAGCCGCTGCTCCCCGAGAAGGTGGATTCTTCCACCAGGAGATCGCCGCCCGAGCTGAAGGTGATGTCGCCACCGTCGGGGGCAGAGCCATCGGCGAAGGTGGAGTTTCGAATCGTCACGTCGGCCCCGCCCTGGGCGTAGATGCTGCCACCCGACACGCTGGCGCTATTGTTGCTGAAGTCGCTGTCGTCGATGGTGAGGTCGGTCCGGTCGATGTCGAAGGCGCAGCCGTACTGGCAACTATTATTAGTGAAGCTGCAGTTACTCACGGTGAGCGTGGAGTCGGCGCTGGCCACGGCGTGATCGCAGCCGTCGAAGTCGAGCCCCTCGATGCTCACCGTCTCGCCCGCGTACACCGTGAGGCAGTCGACTCCCGGTACGCTGATCACCGCACCGGCCGTCGACCGGTAGGTCAGGTCTTTCCCGGCGGGACGCAGCGTTTCCGACCACGTGCCCGCGTCGACCTCGATCACGTCGCCATCGACGGCGGCGGCCTCCGCCGCGGCGATGGTGCTGTAGGTGCCGGAAGGGCCGACGGTCAGGGTCGTGGCCCAGCCGAGGGAGGCGAGGAGGAGCATCCGGCCAGTTTACGCCGGTTTCTCGACCTCGCCGCGGCGCAACAAGGTGAGCGACAGCCCTTCCTTCCACCAGAAGAAGGCGCCCACCGTGGTGATGGGCAAGAAGGACACGCCCCAGAAGATGATCGCGAAGGCCTGCGCCGGGCCGGCGTCCTGGCCCCAGAGCACCAGCGTTTTTTCGATGGCCACGTGGAAGACGCCGAAGAAGCCGGGCGCCTGAGGCAGAGCCACGGTGAGTGCGATGGCCACGGTCGTGAAGCAGGCGGAGGCGAAGGGGAGCGCGATGCCGAACGCGTGCATCAAGGCGTAGATGCTGAGCGCGCCGTTGAACCAGTGGAGGACCGACAACAGCGCGGCCTGGAGCAGGTGTTTCCCGGAGCGAACCGAGGACAGC
>SXGT01666331.1_pt1 | contig 11980 bp, 11 predicted proteins | sample 3176221 | NCBI WGS metagenome assembly SXGT01 (sample SAMN11356862, study PRJNA531348) | freshwater metagenome | isolation source: freshwater sample F1-120 | place: China: Fuxian Lake, Yuxi | collected 2017-12-25
GCGAAGGCGGCAGCCACCTGCGCTACCTCGAGCCGGGCGAGACCACGATCTTCGCGATCCCGCTGGAGGAGCCGCCGAGCGAGTGGGCGAGCGAGCGGATCGAAGCCCAGGCTGAGGAGCCGAGCGAATTTATGGTTGGGGTGTACGTGCACGACCTCGAGGTATCGGACCTGCTCGCCGAGCCGGCCGAGAGTGCCCGCGACCCGGCGCGCGTCAGCGGTGTGCTCACCAACGTGGGCGACACCGCGCTGGACTACCCCTGGATCATGGTGGGGCTCTACGACGCCGACGGAAACATCCTGAACGCGGGATCGCGATTCGCCCAGTTGGAGCCGCTGGCTCCGGGTGAATCGGCGCCGTTCGAGATGTTCTTCTTCGGGGCCACCGAGATCGCACGGGTGGAATACGTGGTCGAGGCGGTGGTGGCGCGCTGACCGCCAGGCGCGGAGCAGTGGCGCCGTCCTCCCCGCGTTCGCCCGAACCAGAGTCAGGCGCAACCTGATGCCACGTCGCCGCGGCCCGTGATTCCGCGTCTGGTGCCGCGCCTTCAGTGCAGGAGCGCCTGCTCCGCCTGGCGGGTCAGCGCGTAGCACACATCTTGCAGCCGCGCCGCGAACGCCTGTGGCGATTCGTCTGGCCCCAGCACCAGCGGCGGGCCGAAGGCGATCGCCAGCGGGGCGCGATGGATCTGTAGCGGGATGCCGGCGATCTGTGGGCCGGGCGGGCCTTCCTGGTGAACCGGCAACAGCCGCTCGGTGCCGGCCAGCCCGAAGGGAACCACTACCGCCTCCAGTGCCGCGGCCAGGTGGCCCACCCCGGCGCGGAAGCGCGCTTCCGGGTCGCCAGCCCGCTCCATCTCCGGGCTCACGTGCTGGCCCTGCGGAAAGATCAGCACCGGGCTGCCGTCCGCCGCCAGGCGGGCCAGGCCGCGCAGGCTGGCGTCGCGGTCGCCGTATTGCTTCAGCGGGTAGAGACCGAAGGCAAGCGTGCCGAACCGCGCGAACAGCCCGGCCTTGCTGAAGTTGCCGGCCGCGGCGGCGATCACCAGGCGCCCTGCGAGCCGTCGCGCCGGGGTGCGCGCCAGCCCGTGGCGCAGCAGCGGCAGGTCCGCGTAGCTGTGATGGGTGCCGGCCAGGATCACCCGCCGCGGAAGCTGGCGCAGGTGTTCGGCGCCCAGCACCCGGGTATCGGTGGCCGATGCCCGAAACAGCAGATCCAACGGCGCCGCCAGGAAACGGAAGGCGCGCCCCCAGGTGTACGGCCACAGCGGCTGCGCCGCCCCGATCGCCTCTACCCCGCCATCTTCCCGGCCGTCGTGGTCGCCGGCGGGCGGGGCCGCGGCCAGGAAGTCCCGCACCTGCTGGACCGTCATCTCCAGGCGCAGGTCGTCATCCTTCACCGCCTTGCCGCTCTTCTCCTCCAGCGCCAGCGCCAGCTCCACCAGCCCCAGGCTGTCCAATCCCAGCTCCGCCAGCGTCTGATCCGGCAGCACCGCGTTCACCCGCGCCGCCCCGGCGATCGCCTGGCCCACCGGGTCGTCGGAGGCCAGCACGCTGTCCACCTTCACCGCGGCCACGCTCTCCGGTAGCGGCAGCAGGTTGCGGCGCACTTTCAGCGTGGAGGTGCGCGGAAAATCGTCCTCCGGCCACCAGGAGGCGGTCGCCAATCGCTGATGCTGGGCCAGCCGACCGTTGACCCTGGCCACCAGCGCCGCCAGGTCGGACTGCCGGTCGCGGGGCGTTTCGGGAATCAGGTAGGCGTGCAACGTCGCCCCGCCGCTGGCGGTGTGGACCAGCACCGTCGCCGCGTCTTTCAGGTTGGGCTCCAGGCGCAGTGCGTCCTCCACGTCCTGCGGCCACACCTTCATCCCGCTGGGCAGCACGATCAGGTCCTTGGCCCGCCCAGCAAGCTGGATGTTGCCCGCGGTATCGATGGTGGCCAGGTCCACGGTGGAGTACCAGCCGTCGTGGAGCACCTCCGCGGTGCGCACGGGATCCTTCCAGTAGCCGCGCATCACGTTCGGCCCCTGCACCTGCAGCTCGCCCTCCGCGCTGAGCCGCACCGTCACCCCGCGGATCGCACGACCCACACTCCCCAGCGGGGTGGAGCCGTCCGGGGCGCCGCAAGCGACCACCGGGGAGCATTCGCTGGTGCCGTAGCCCTGCACGATCCGCACCCCCAGCCGCTCCCAGAGCACCTGGGTCTCCGCCGGCAGCGCCGCCCCGCCGGACGCCATCATCCGCAACTGTCCGCCCAGCTTGCGGTGCACCATCCAGTACAGCGCGTGCCGCGCCGTCAGGGGCAGTCGTGCGGCCAGGGCACGCATCGCCTTGAGTGCAAACGCCGGCAGCTTGGCGGCGAGCTGCTGCTCCAGCGCCGTGCCCATCATGGTTAGCAGTTGCGGCACCACGATCATGTGCGTGATGCGCTGTTCGGACAGCACCCGCACCACGTCCGGGCCGCGGCGGCTGGGCACGTAATAGATCGCCGCCCCGCGGGCGAGCGGGTACAGCAGCCCGGCGGTCATCTCGAACAGGTGCGACAGCGGAAGGATGCTCGCCAGCCGGCAGGCAGGATCCAGCGGGATGTTGTGTTGCAGCGCCTCCACCTGCGCGCAGAGGTTGGCGTGACTGATCATGCAGCCCTTGGGGTTGCCGGTGGTGCCGGAGGTGAAAAAGATCGCCGCCAACTCCTCCGCGGGTTGGCTCCAGCGCCCGGAAGCCGCCTCCGCGCGCCCCTGCGTGCCCGGCTCCCACCATTCCGCCACTTCCGCGGGACTGTTCTCCGCCCAGGCGGGGCGTTCGGGATAGCCCACCAGCACCAGCCGCGCCTCCACCGATTCCACGATGCGAGCCGCGGCATCCTGATTCATCTCCTTGTCGAACGGCACCACCACCGCGCCCAGCTTCCAGAGCGCGAACAGATAGACCGGGGTGCGCCAGTGGCTGGGCAGCCACAGCACGACCCGATCCCCCTCGCGAACCCCCCGCGCCGCCAGCTCCTGCGCCAGCCGATCCACCAGATCCAGCAGTTGGCGGCTGGTCAGCGCCCGCCAGCCCAGCCCCTGCTGGCTCCACAGCGCGACCGCGGCCGGGAACGCGGCGGCCCGGCGCACAACGATCTCGTACAGGTGCGTAAGCATGAGCGCCCCTCCCCAACCGGCCGCGACGACTATAGAGATAGCTGAACCAGCCTCAGGCTGACGAACGCGAAGACATCCAGAGCCGCACCCAGGAGCGTGCCGACCAGGAATCGCCTCACCCCCAACCACCGCGCGCCCCGCATGACCGCCCCTCCGTGCTGTGCTGGATGGGCTCATCCTGGGGCTCGCGGGCTGCCAGAGCGCCGCGTCAGAGTGTCAAAAGCTGCCAACTTTGGGGAATTGGCACTCGCCCGCTCTCAGGACAGTCTCTCCAGGCATTCGCGATCGGGCAGATGCTCCTGCACGCTACAATGTGACCACAGGTGACCACAACAATGGAGTAGCGATGAAGCGTCTGGGCGTCCGCGAGTTTCGCGATCATGCCACCCGCTATCTGGCCGGGAACGAAGTGTTGGCGATCGAACGACACGGCCAGCCGATCGGCTTCTACATCCCGACCGATTCCAGCCGCCGAGAGCGTTTCACCCAGGCGTTGCAGCGCCTGGAGCACACGGTCCAGCGGATCCTGGCAGAGACCGGCATCTCCGAAGACGAGCTGAGCAAACTCTTCGATCTCAACGAGCCTATCGAAGATCGTCCGCGACCGCGACGCGGTGTCGACCTTGAAGATACCGATGCGCTTGGCGGTTGATGCAAGCGTACTCGTCGCCGAAGCGCTTCGCGTGCGGGGCCGTCGGCTTCTCGCGAATCCCTCACTGGATCTCTTTGTTGCCGACGAAGCCTGGGATGAGACTCAGCATGAGTTGTCCAGGCGTGTTGCCCTGCTCGTCGAACGTGGCCGGCTTGAGGCTGTACTAGCCGAGGAGCTTCTGGGCGAGGTGCTCAAGACTCTGGCTCTTGGAGTGACGCGCGTCCCCGCGGAGGCTTATTCCGATCAGATGGAAGAGGCGATGCGGCGCATCCCGCATGACCTCCGCGATGCGCCAACTGTCGCTCTGGCGATGACGCTGGGGTGCGGCATCTGGACCGCCGATCGAGACTTCTTCGGATGCGGCGTGCCCGTTTGGACGACCGAGACACTTACCCTCCAACTTGGTCCGCGCGAAGGCACGTAGCGAACCGCAACGATGGACTCGATTCGAAGCCTTCTTCCTCAGGTGACGCCGAGGCGCTGGGGCGCAAGCAGGTCCTCCTGGCGGCCGAGTTCGCCGGCGAGGATGCGGCTCGCTTCGCGGCGGTTGCGGTGGAAGGTGCCCTCGCTGATCGAGTGGCGGATCATGATCTGCTTGTTGGGCAGGCCCAGCAGGTACTCCTGGCGCAGGATGAGATATTGCAGCGCGCCGGGCGTGCTGGCCGCCTGGTCGAGTTCGGACGGTTTCAGCCGCTCGATCGCCGCGGTCAGCGTCTCGCGTAGCGCCTGCGCCTGCTGCAACGGGGTGAGATCCGAAGAGCCGTCACCGCCATGGAGCGCCTGGGCCTGGACCAGCGTGCGGGGCAGTCGCTGAACCAGGCCGCAGCGGGCCAGCGATGCGGGCGTGTTGAGTCTCCGCAGCGCCTGCTCGGTCAGCTTGATTAGGTGCTCCTCGGAGATCTGCGCCACGTCCGTCTGCACCTGGTGCAACAGCGCGTCCACATCCTTATTCAGCGCCGCGTCCTGGGCCACCGACGCCAGGTTGGCGCGCAGGTGGCGCACGTCGCTGCCAAAGAACAGCCGATCCAGCACCTCGCGCGCCACGTCCACCAGCGCGTGAGAGAGGATCGCCAGGATCAGGGTCAGCATCAGCAGCTCCAGCCACTGGAAGCTGAACGACGGTCCGACCAGCAGGAACACCAGCCCGTACACCAGCGCGATCGACGCCAGCGCGGTCAGAAAGTACAGGAAGTCGGTGCGGATCACCTTGCCCTGCACCAGGATGTTGTAGGCGGCCAGGTTCCAGGCCATCACCACCATCCCGGCGGCGATGATCAAGTGGCTCAGCCACACCGGCCAGGCGGCCACCGCCAGCCAGATCGTGATCGTCAGCGAATTGATCCCCACCAGAAACAGCACCGCGCTCAGACACAGCCAGCCAAAGCGCGCCCGCGGCTCGGCATCGCGCTGCACGCGCCAGCCCAGCAGCACGTTCAGCAGCGCCCCCAGGGTGGTCGCCAGCGCTCCCACCAGAAACGCCGGGTAGAGCGGCCCCGGGGGCACGTGGAAGCGAAAGTAGGTCGCCCCCTCGCCGGTCTCCACCAGCGGCGCGCTCCACTGATACAGCCAATCGCCCAGGTAGATGCTGGCGGTGAGCACGATGCTGCCCACCGCGAACAGTAGCCCCAGCGGATACCCCACCCGCCACAGATACCGCTCCAGTGCCGGATGACGCTGGTCGCGCAGCAGCAGCACCGTCACCCAGTACCACAACGTCGGGGTGAGCGGGGCGGACCACTGCAGCAGCGGCGCCCAGGCGTGCCACTCCTGAATCGTGGAAGCGTTCGCCTGCATCCCCTGGCCCAGAAAGTACGCCGCGGCCCCCACCGGGGTCGCGACCGCCAGCAGGGAGATCGCGCCGCGGGGACTGCGGGTCAGGATGTACGCCGCCAGCAGCCAGAACACCAGCATCGCGCCAAACGTGGGCGCCGAATACCAGTTGAACATCCTGGCAATACACCCGTTCTGGAATTGCGCTGAGGCTCCCCCACTATACTGCCCGCCAACACCCGCGACTTCTCAACGGGATGCTGGGCCACAGCAGGTCGAGCGGAACTCCCTTGCCCTGCCTTCTAGCGGCCGTGCTCTGGGTCCTCAATCTGCGACCCGCGCGGGTTTAGGGAGATGTAGTTCTGACCCATGGCGTCCGGTGGCGCACTCTGAACCAGTGCATATCCAGTCAGCGACCAGCCACGCAGACGCTCGTAATGTCGATGGTCGCGAGTTGGGCTGTGCGTGACTCCAGTGGTCACGGTCGATCGTCAACGCAGCTCATCGTCACCTCCGGCCAGCTTCCCACCAGCCCCTGCAGTTCGCGGCAGTCTTGGAAGCCGATCTCCAGGTGCCGCGCATCGCGCCAGGTGAGCGTGACCGAGTCCCAGGAACCCTCAAAGGCGTACACGGCTTGCCTTGAGCGCGGCTTCGTCCGATCCGCGAGCGTCACCTGCCCGCGATACTCGAACTTGAGCCGACAATGCGCGTCGTTCGCCTGGGCGACGAAGCGCCCGTCTGGCGACACGATCTTTGGCCCAGCGCCCCTCCCACACGTCGTCTCCGCGACAAAGAGTACACACCCCGGCACCAGCACGATCGCGAGCATGGCGACGAGCGCGCCGAGCACGATTCGGATTTCGCGCCAGGCACCTTCGTCGCTGTTGGAACGGGGCACCCTGCCTCCCAGCACCGACCAGGCCGAGGGCCAGGCTAGCGTTCATCGCAACTCTCGGCCACGCTTCGGGTGCAGGCGCTCCGGCACTCACGTGCTTGACGATTCGCAGGCTTGGGCTACTGTGGAGCCACGCTCATGCGCGAGGGCGTTGCCGACATCGCCAGCAACTCGTCCCGGTTCAGCGATGCTTCCACGTCACGGCGTTCACCGTTACGAACGGTGGCTCAGCCAGCCCGGTCTTGGCCCTGGGGAATTCGTGATCGAAGACGTGCTCGCCAACGTGGTTCTGCAGTTCAGGTACGCGGTCCTGATGGTGGTCTGGTACTGGCACTGGCTGCGGGCGTTCGCGGTCAGCTCGGCCGCGCTGGTCGCGTTGTTCTGGTGGTGCCTCACACGCTGGAAGGGCAACTGGACCACTCCCCCGAAGGGCGGTGGGCTCAACTACGTAGCGGGGTGGTGGCTTGGGGCGATGTGCGCCGCCCCGCTCGTGGTGATCGTCAGCTTCATCGGCAACGTACTGGAGGAATCCGCGTCGCGGCTCGAGCTCCAGGTGCTGATCGCGGACGAGCTGGGCGCCGATCTACTCGCCTCTCCCTATAGGGGCTCACTTCCCTCCAGCCTTCTGGCCGAACGCGCCGTAGGAAGGACCCAGTCAGAGGTCCGTCACATGACCCGTCACGCGCTCAAGCGTTTTCACACGAGATGTGCCCAGCCCGCGAAGGAGTCGTGCAGCGCGGAGATTTTCACGTACTTCAGCCACGACTACTTAATAAGGCAGACGCTCGTGGTCTGTTACGACGGGCTCGTGGCGGTTTCGGCATACGTTGACACCGACAGCGGAGGGGTAGGCTGCGGTTCGTCTTGATCGAAAACGTCGCTCCCTGCCGGCGGTGCAAGATAGCAACTGACCGATGACTGTCGGCGAAGCGCGAGCACAGCTTTCGATCGCGCCGCCTACTGTCACCGTTGATCGCCACAATAGCGTGTCATCTGTATTGCCCACGAGCCGCTCTCGGTTCGCGTCGCCGCCCCAGAGCAACTCGTGCTCATCCAGATCGTGCCACCGCGTGTCCGTTCCTCCCAGATCAGCCGACCGCTCCACTGTTGTACCGCCGATTGGGGTCGTTGGGGGGCGCAGGTAGGCCAGGCGCGGTTTGGGGGATGCATTTCGTGCTCGGCATAAAACCGTACCCACCGTACCTCCTTTCGTCGCCTCTCCCGTTCGCTTTGGAGCGTGGCCATCAGCGCCGCGTCGATCCCGCACCCCGGCGGTGACGGCTGTGCTGTCGCCTCCAGAAACGACACTCGCGCCCGCGGGTCCGGCTTGGGTACCAGATACGCGCCCAGAGATGGGCCGAACGCGAGCAACGCTGTCCACAGCAGGCCGATGCCGAGAACGGCTCCCCCCGCCAGCCCGATGCGCCGCGTCACCAGCGCTTCGGTCATCGGCGTGACCGGGATCTGGGTGTCGTGCGGCCCGAGTGGCGGTGCGAGCGCCTGCTCGTAGGTGAACCGTGCGTGGGCCGGACGGCGTTCGACGGGAATGGTCCGCTCCCGCCAGCGCGCGAAGTACCCGCGACCGAGGACGATACCGATTCCCCAGGCGCAGATCGCCAGCGCCACCACCCATTGCCAGAGTTTCCCCCCGACCTGATCGGCGAGCAGAACCGCGCATATCGCGTAGAGCGCGTAGAGCGCCACGAAACCGCCAGCCAGCACGAGCGCGTAGCGCGCATCGCCTGACAGCGGTGGCTTCCGAGGCGAGGAGCGGCTCTTGTCGGTCATCGAGTACCCACTGAAAGTGGACGTCGCTCATCGGATGGCGCTGCCCTGATGCGTGTCACACCCGCGGTGGCGACGTGCGCCAGCGATCGCTCGATGCGGACACCAGGCGGCGGGTCAAGCACCTGAGGCGCTCGCTTCACGCACCTAAGCCGTCGCGCTCGTCCCCGAGCCCGCGTACCGTGCACGGTGATGAAGATCGCGTTGGGCGGCCCGGCGTCGCCCCTTTCGCAGGGCTTGTTCGGATGCGTGGCTCTCTCGCCGCTGATGCTCGTCGCGCTGTTACTTATTATCTCCGTCGCATGTGAGAGCAACTCAACCCCAGGGCAGTTGTCACCGGACGGCCGCTACTCGCTGGGCTTCACACGCCACTATTGCTGGCCGCTCGACAACAGGGCTGGGGACGGCGTGTGGCTCCTCGATCGCGCGGCGCGGCCCTCGATGTTGTTCGTGGTCGGAGCGGGCCGCAGCACGTTCGTGCACTACATTCGGGGCAAGATGGATGGATCAAGGGAAGACGTGCACTGGATCGACACCGAACACCTGGAAATCAGGTCCCGCAACTGCGGCACATTGGAACTCCCCCGGCGCTGGCACACCGTCGAGATCACCTGCCGAGATCCCCGTCTCGATGGGGCTTCACCTTGATGAGGCTGCCATGGGCGAGCGGTGCTCGGGGACGCTGGATGCTGGGAGCCGCCGCCGGATACGTCGTGGAAGGCGTCGTCGAGAGTGCGGCGCGCGCGGTGATTCAGGTCGACCCGATCGAGGGGCCGGCGCTGGAGACCTGGCCGTGGGCCTGGGCGGCCGGCGGGCTGCACGGGGCACTGGCGTTCGGCATCGTGGTCGGAGTTATTCAGTGGTCGATGCTGCGTACGGTCCTGCCTTCAAGCGAGCGAGTGAACTGGATGGTGGCCAGCGCCGCGGGATGGACGGCCGAGGTGGTCATCCCTGCTGGCGTGCTGGTGGGTCTCGTGCAAGCGCGGGTGATGGAACGCTATCGGCCCGGCGTGGGATTCTGGTGGCTGGTCCTGAGCTTCTTTGGGCGATTCGCGGGGCTGGCCGTTGGGGTGAATCTGTTGAGGCGGACCGACATCCTGACGCCGTTGGACTGGCCGGTGCTCGGGCTGGTGCTGGCGGCGGTCATGGGCGCAGGGTACGGCGCGGTTACCGGGCTCCTGTTCGTGCCGCCCGGCGAGCCGATCGCGGAGCCGCCCGCGCGTCCTCACGTCAGCAGCCGCTCCACCATCTCGGTCAGCCCGACCACCTCGACCTACCGGTCGTCCATCCAACAATAGTCGGCATTTGTGCCGTCTCACACTTCGCCGCCGATGTCTTGGCCAGCCGAGCCGCTCAGCGGCAGCCGCATCGTGAAGGTGGAACCGCGGCCCTCGCCCTCGCTCGCGGCGGTGAGGGTGCCGCCGTGTGCCTCGACCAACTGCTTCGCCCCGGCCAAGCCGATCCCCGCGCCGTCGCCTGCTGCCGCCGCGTTCGAGCCTCTGAAGAAGCGGTCGAAGACATGCGGCAGGTCCGCGGCCACGATGCCGATGCCCCGATCTCGCACCTGTAGCACTGCCCAACAGCCCGCCGGGTCTGTCTCGCGGGAGAGGTGTAAGGCAACTTCGCCGTCGTCTTCGCTGTACTTGATCGCATTGCCCAGGAGATTCCCGATCGCCCGCTCAATGCGTCCCGCATCCCACTCGCCTACCAGCGGCTCGGTGGCGTCCTCTACCAGGATCGTGATCCCTTCGATCTGGCGGCGCTGCTCGTTGGCGGCGCGACGCGCCAGCGCACCCAGGTCGGTTGGACGACGGTGCAGCGCCAGCGCGTGTCCCGCGCCAAGGCGCGCGGCATCGAGCAGGTCGTCCAGCATCGCGCGCATGCGCACCGCGGCCGAGGCGATCTGTTCCAGGCTCGCTTCGGGGTGTTTGGGCATGAGCTGCAACATTTGGGCACGGGCCAGGATCACCGTCAATGGCCCGCGGAGATCGTGCGATACCCCCGCTAGGAAGTCCTCACGGGCACGGAGCGCCGCCTCCGCCTCAAGCAGCGCCCGGTCCCGTTCGCGCTCGGCGCGGGCCTGGTCCGTCACGTCGCGAATGATCGAGAGCATCAGAGTCCGCTGGCCGTCGTGTTCCACGAAGCCGATCCGCGACTCAACGATTCGCTCAGTGCCGTCCACGAGGACAATCCGCGTCCCGAACGGCGGCAAGGGACCTTCGACGCGGAACACCGCCTGGTAGCGTTCGACCGCCGAGGCGCGCTCCGCCTCGGGTAAGATGATCGCGAAGCTGTGGCCGATCACCTGTTCAGGAATGAGACCGTACAGGTCGTAATAGGCGGGGTTGGCGTCCAGCACGATGCCGTCGGCGTCCGACAGCGCCATCGCGTCCGGCGAGGTCGCCCATACGACGGCCAGGTCCACGGACACCGACATGCCCATGTTCGTCTCCGACACCGTGCGCACAGGATAGCGCAGGGCCGCGGCGCGGTCCATCTTGACGTGCGATAGCGCGAGAGTGGGCGGACTGAGACGGTCCAGGGGAGCACACATGGCCCAGGTGGAATGTCAGGGCTATTCGCGGCACTCGGGCCGGGTGACGACGGACCAGTAGCCGTTCTTCGTCAGCAGCGCTCGGCCAGGACAGCGGGCTACAGTCCACTCGGTGCCGCCGCGAACGCGCTCCTGCCAGGTCAGCTCACCTTGCCAGAGGCGGTCGAGTTGTTCGCTTCGCCCAGGGGCGCAGCGTGGCCGCACGGAGCCCTCTCCAACCTGCAATTGGGCGGGCACGAACTCCACTGACCGCACCTCTCGCCCCAGCCCATCGCGTTCGATCTGGACCTGGGCGGTGGCGACCTCCACCAGTGTGCAGCCGAGTGGCGCCGGTTGATTCAGCGCCTGCGCAAACGAATCGGAGAGGGTTGGAACGATGGCGGGCGTCGGGGTACTCGCCGGGGTTGGCTCGAGTTCGCGCCGCGCGAAATCGAACGATTGGCTGGAGGTAAAGGTGAATATCGGCGGGATCCCGCGTCGCTCCACCACGATGACTCTGGCGATGTCGATCGTGGCCGCGTCGGGAAACACTCCCATCGCGTCATGCGCCATCTGCTTCGCATCCGCGTGCTGCACGGTAGCGGAGTCCCGCGGCACGATGTGGATGTTGAGATACTCGGTGCACTTCCCGTCCGACCTGCAGAAACTGTGTCGTCCGGTTCCGACCTCCTTGACCAGTGGGTTCTGCCGGATGACTACCTGGACTCGCTCCTGCGCGGCGATCTCCTCAGCCGTGATTCCCGGGAAGGCCGCTCCGTCCGCCAGCATCGCTCCGAAGATGGAGGCGAAGAGGAACGGAGCAACGCTCGTCAACGCGACCACCACCGCCAAAAGCAGGATGGCCCCAATGGTGCGCCGGTGCCTGCGCAGCACTTGCACGGGCCACCTCCTAATTTGGCGGCATCCTGTTCGCGTGTGTCACCGCCGCGGCGGTGGGCTAGTCGCCCTCGAGCGGCTGCCCCACGGCCCAGGGGGATTCGCGCAGCCAGTGGATCCGGTCGGCTTCGGGGAGCGGGCGGCTGAGGTAGTAGCCTTGCGCCTCGTCGCAGCCGAGCGAGGCCAGCAGGTCCCAGGGTGCCGCGTTTTCCACCCCTTCAGCGATCACCCGCAACCCCAGGTGATGGGCCAGGTTGATGGTGGCGCGCACGATCGCGGCGTCGTTCTCGTCGGTCGCCATTCCGC
>SXGT01511576.1_pt1 | contig 11978 bp, 6 predicted proteins | sample 3176221 | NCBI WGS metagenome assembly SXGT01 (sample SAMN11356862, study PRJNA531348) | freshwater metagenome | isolation source: freshwater sample F1-120 | place: China: Fuxian Lake, Yuxi | collected 2017-12-25
CGTATGCGCGGCACTTCGGGCTTTATGAGCGAATTGAGTTTGGGCGATCGGTCGAGCGCGTGGAGAAGGTCGCGCCCACCTGGGCGAGCCTTTCCGACTCTCGCGATCGCGGCGCTGAAAGCCGCAGACACGTGGAAACCCCGAAAACCGCATGGCAGGTCACGCTCGACGGTGGCGAAGTCCGTCACTACGCGGGCGTTGTGATCGCCAACGGCCACAATTGGGATCCGAATTGGCCCGCGTATCCCGGCAAGTTTGCGGGTCTTGCGCTCCACTCCGCGCACTACAAGACGCCCGACGTGCTACGTGGCAAGCGGGTACTCGTCGTCGGGGGGGGCAACTCTGGCTGTGACATTGCCGTGGAGTCGGCTCAACACGCTGCGGTCACGTTTCACAGCGTACGGCGCGGTTACCATTACCTGCCCAAATTCTTGCGCGGCCAGCCGATTGATCAGCTCGGCGAGCGACTGCTGCGTTGGCGTGTGCCGTTATGGCTGCGGCGGGCAATTACCTCATACGCGGTCAAGATCGCCATCGGCCGACCGCACGATTTCGGACTGCCGAAGCCCGATCACAAGCTGTTCGAAACGCATCCGATTATCAACAGCCAGGTGCTCTACTACTTGGGTCACGGCTCCATTCGCCCCAAGCCCGATGTGGCTCTGCTTGACGGCGACGGCGTGCGATTCGTCGACGGCAGCCAGGAACCCCTGGACGTGATCGTGTATGCCACGGGATTCCGCATCACGTTTCCATTCATCGACGGGCAACATCTCAACTGGCGCCACGACCGCCCGGACCTGTTTATGAACGTGTTTCATCCGACCGACGACAGCTTGTTTGTGGTCGGCCTGATCCAACCCGACAGCGGCCAATGGGGACTGGTCGACTATCAGGCGCAATTGGTCACACGATTCCTATCTGCGCTGGCCCAGGATTCCCAACAGGCTGGCCGTTTTTGCCGTCTGAAGGCCGGGCCGCGGCCCGATCTGGGGGACGGCCTTCGATACATCCACTCCCAGCGGCACTTGCTTGAGGTGGAGCACTTCAGCTATCGCGAACGGCTAAAGCAGCTGCTGCGGCAGTTTGATTAGCGTGCGTCTACCGACCAAGGAGGATCAGCACACCCGCGGCGATCGCCAGTTTACCCAGGCCGATGGCCTGGGCTGACATGGGGCCGCCCCTTCGGGACTGAAAACCGGCATGCATGATTCGTTGGCTGGGTGGTGCGGCGTCGTCGGCTCGGCCCTCACTTGTCGCTCGATCCTCTTCCGCCACAACGTGGCATCCCTATGCCAGCCCAGGCCAACGGCCTGGGTCACGGTCACGACACCACACACGAAGCCCCAACGGGGCGGCCCTAATGTGTCGTGACGATCGGCGATGTTGTTTGCGTGGTGCATGGTGTCGGCATTAGGGCCGCCCCTTCGGGGCTTTGATTTATTGTTTGGTTCGTTTACCCAGGCCGATGGCCTGGGCTGACATGGGGCCGCCCCTTCGGGACTGGGGACATGGTTTGGGACTGCGCTTCATGGCGACGTTGTGCTTTGATCGTGGCGGCTTCCGCTAATCCCAAACGTACCGTTCATCGATCTCGATTTCGTGGCGTTTGCATAATTCGCGGAATTCCTCCTGAAACGTCATCTTCTTGTGGTGCTTGATTTGGTCTGCGATGTACTGCTTCACCTGCTTCGCGTTCGATTCGCTCACGGAAAAAATGCCGTATCCCGCTTGCCAATGAAAATCAGCGTACTGCGGCCCTTGCTTTTTGAGCCATTTGGTGGTTTCGGTCTTGGCCTCTTCGATCACATCCTTGATGGCGAACTTTCGAGACAACAAACACAACGCATGAATATGATCGTCGACGCCACCGATAATGAGCGCGGGCGTATCGACGTTGTCCCGAAGTGTCGTGGCTTTGTAGGCATAGAGTTGCTTCCGAATCTCCTCGTCTTTCAACCACGGGCGACGCCCCTTCGTGCTGTACACGATATGGACCAGGACTTTGGCAAGTGATTGCGGCATTGCGTTTCTCCGTTGGTCATTGACTCGCGAATCCCTCCAACATTCTCTCCGCCTCCTTCTCCAGATTTCGTAGCCGAGTTGCGGGCTGTCTTCCCAGCTGACACTGTGCCGGCCGGCGTCCAGTTCCAGATCGTCCGCCAGTTCCTTCAGACGATCCCGCCCGACACCTACGGCCGCTAACACGGCCCACCGAAAACCGCCGAATTCCCCTCCGACGACGTGCGGAAAGCAGAGTGAACGGTCGCGTTTCTAGAATTCAATGATCATACCGTCATGCGCAACAACGGTATTCGGAAAGATTCTTCGGGCCGTTTCCAGGCCGACAGGATCATCGCCAAGGATCAGCGGGTTCATATGCACAAGCGCCAGGCGGCCGACAGCGGCGCGCTTGGCGATTTGAGCGACCGCCGTGGTGCAACTGTGGCCCGTGAGTTCAGCGAACTCTTTTTGATCGTCGCGGAAGTTGCACTCGTGGACCAGCAGATCGACGCCGCGCAAATGTTCGACGTACGGCAGGTCGGGCGTGGCAAAGGTGTCGGTCACGTAGGCCATTGAGCGGTTCGACCAGTCGAGCCGATAGCCCGTGGCGCCGCCCGGGTGGACGAGCGGAAAGTGGGTGAGCTTACCATTGCCGGCCAACGGCACGATCGACGTCAGCGGGCGGTATTCATAGGGGATGGCGGCCGGGAACAAATGCTCGCTGAGCAGGTGCTCGCGCACGGCGGCGAGTTTTTCGGGTTGACCATGAACGGTGGCGCGATTGATCGTGCGCTCGTGGACGATGTCGAACCAGAACGACAAGCCGACGACATGATCGAGATGCGTGTGTGAGAGAAAGATGTCGAGTTCAGCGGTTTGCAGCAGGTCGCGCGCGCGAAAGAATCCCGTGCCGGCGTCGAGCACGATGCCCAGCTCTGGAATCATCAGACAAGCGGTTTGCCGCGTCTCGTTGGGATGATAGCCAGCGGTGCCGAGGATGTGGAGGCGCATGCCAACCACTCTACTGCTTCGGCAAAAACTTGTCTAACTGCTTGCCGACTTCGTCCAACAACAGCCCCTTGCCGAGGTTTCCCACGCCCTGGGTGAGGAGCCCCGCAATCGCCCGGTCGTCAAGCTTGAATTTTCCCAGCGTGCCGCTGACGGGGACCTTGAAGGTCTTGCCCTTCACGGCGTGGGCCAGCGGGCCTTTGCCGACGCCCTCGTTGGGAACCGTGAACTCCACCAGCATGTCCACCGTTTCGTCGAAGCCGACGCTGCCGGAAGTGATGATCGGCACCTTGCCGGCTAGGAACTGCAGGCCCCGATGCCAGACGCGGCGGTTGACCATGCGGACGTCGATCGTTTGGTCTTTCAGCGTGATCAGCGAGCGATCGGTGGCGACCGACTGGCCAGGCAGCGGCAAACGGCCGCCGAGCAGGTCCTCGATCTGCTTGCCGATGCCGAGGATCTGCTGAGCAAGCGGGCCAGGCAGCACTTCAACCGAATGGACTTGCAATCGGCCGCCAATGTCCCCTCCGGCCAGATCGTCGATGGGCAATCGGCCGCCGTCGAGATCGACCGAGAACTGTCCATCGATCTGCGCGGCATCGGCAAAGGTGGGAATCGCATACTTGATAAAGCGGCTGGTGATCTCGGGCGTGAATCGCAACTGTGTGAGCAGCGGGCCTTTGTCGATCCGCACTTCGCCCGGTTCCGGAGCGACGCGAATCTTGGGAGCGAACGTGAGCTGGCCGTCGCTGATCGCGATGTTCATTGGCTTGACGTCGACCATACCGCGGTCAAGCCTGGCGACAATCTCGCCGCCGCCAATCGGCAGGCCGTAGGCTTCGGCCTTATCCCAAGCCAGGCCGACTTCGGCCGTCAGCGGTTTGAGCATGCCGGCGATGGACGTTCCGGTCTTGGGGAGCGGACCGCGAACAAGAAATTTGCGTTGTTCACGGCCGACAATGTTCACCTCCTCGCCCAGGTAGGGTCGCCAGAAGGGCGCGAGTGTTTGCCAGTCGTAGTCGATCGTGCCGGCCAGGTCGAGCAGGCAATCGCTCGAGGGACGTTCGATTTTGCCTTCAATCGTGGCGGAGAGCGCGTCGGATGCGATCTCGGCGCGGTCGATTTCGATGACGTCGTCGGCATCGAGATAATTGGCTGTGGCTTTGACGGTGAGCTGACGCTCGCGCCAGCCGTCACGTGACCGGGCATCTGCCAGACGCGGTCGCGAGTTCTGCTGAGACTCGCCTGCGTGGAAGTTGTCGACGGTGGCGTCGAAGCGGGCCGACGTACTGCGGCCTTTGCGACTGATCATTGCCTGGCCGGCGAACTTGCCTGACATTTCGCGGAGCGCATTTCCGCGCGGGTCTTGCGTCCAGCGGTTGATTTGCGCCAGATCACCATCGAACTTGAGCGTGCCTGTCATCGTGGGCGCGCCGGCCGTGGGAATGCGAATTTCGGTTCGCGAGAGTTTCACGAGCAGCGTGTCCGCCTCGATCGCTGCGGAAGGCACTTCCAGGCGGCCGGCGATTTTATCCCACCTGGCTTGAAGGGCGGCGTCGAGGCGGCGCTCGTCGACAAACAGGCCGCCGCCGCTCAAGCGAAACGGCTCGGCGGCGACCACGGCTTTGCGGATCTCAACGCCTTCGTTCGTGTAGACCAGGGTTGCTTTGAGCACCCCCCCGCCATCCACGTCCCACCCCACCGTGCTCACCCAGGGATCGATCCGCGAAAGCCACACCGCAAGCGGACCTTGCCAGTCGATCTGCACGGGCACCAGCGGGCTGGAAAGTTTTTCGATCGGTTCGAGCAGCCGAGCCGTCAGCTTTTCGCCGGCAGCTTCGAACGTGAGCTGCGCCTGATCGACGCCGGCGAGCTGCCAGCCCGTCTTGGTTGGCAGCAATCGGCCGTCGGCATCGAGGCGGGCCGTGAGGCTGCGTTCGCGCCAGGCTCGCTTCCCGGGCACCGCCAGGGCGAAGTTGTTGGCGTTGAAGTCGGATCGTAGCGAGAACGCCTGCTGGAGTTCCGGCGTGAGCCGGTTCGGTTCCGATTGGGAGTTGTCTGAAGGCGGAACACCGGCGCTGCGCTGCAGGCGCAGTTTGGCATCCCCGGCTCCGGCCAGTTCCAGTCCTCCCAGATCGACGAACTGTTCCAGCTCCTGGACCAACTCCGCCAGATCAAACTGGCCGGTTGCTTCCAGGTCGTCGAGCGTGCCTTTGCCCTGCAGCGTCAGGAAGCTCGACGTGCAATCAGCCCGATCGACCACCGGGCCGTCGGGGGATTGGTGGGCCGCGAATTCGAGCACCAGCGGGTCTTTCCAATCGACGCGTTTGCCGTTGGCTTTGGCGCGGATGTTCGCCGCTTCGACGCGGCCTTCCCAGGCGATGCCCGCCTCCCGCGGTTCGCCGACGAGCACGACTTGCAGGTTGCCTTCGGTGATCTCGGTACCTTTGCGGATGCAAAGCGTGTTGGGCAGAAGCGCGGCGAGCCGGGCGACGTCGAGATTGCCTTCGACTCGATAAGCGTCGCTTTGGAGCGCGGCGATCATTGCGCTCGGCGTGAACTCCTTGACCAGCATCGTGCCTTCGACCGCGGCCTGGCCCACGTCGGTTTTGAGCGACAACTCTTCGACGCGAATTTCGCTGCCGCGGCGTTCCACGCGGCAGGGCAGCTCGATGCGTTCCAGCTCCAGCCGGTCGCGCCCCAATACGTTGGCGGCAAGCGAGAAATTGCGGGCCTCCAGCTTGCCTTGCAGCGTCATCGTGTCGCGGTCTTTGCCTTCGCCCCACGTGCCATGGGCATGGATCGCCATGCGGCCAGACATTTCGGCGCCCGGCAGCGCTCGCCGTACGAACGGCGCGGCCAGTTCGAGTGGCAATCCGGAGACCTGGCAATCGAGCATGCCTTGTTCCAAGCCGCCCGCTTCATCGCCGCCGCGGATGGCCACGTTCATGGTGGCCCGCTGCCCCTCGGTGGGCATCGAAGCGCTGGCGTCGAGTTCGATTGGCGGCGAGGCTTTCTTGTTCATCGCCAGATCGACTTTGACCTGTTGCAATTCATACTTGCGATTGCTGACGCGGTCGTGAATCTTCACCACGCCGTCGATGACCTTCACGCCGACGGAATCGGTGGAGGACTTGCCCTGGGCTTGCAGAATGGGCTTGAGCACGTCCTCCAGGTTGCTGCCGTTCTCGCGCAGCTCCAGGTAAATAATCGGATGCGAGATGGTAAACGTGCCCGGCTTGCTGCCATTCATCAACAGGCCCAGCAGTGTGCTGGACGAAGTCAATGACTGGGCTTCGACGACCGTCGTCTCGTCACGGTCGAAAATTCCGATGTCTTCCAGCACGACCGGCGAGAACCAGCCGAACGATCCGCGGGCAGTGTCGATCACGCCGTCGAGGCCAATCACCGAGTTCAAGATCCGATCGCGGAGCGCCGTTTTGGCGATGATCGTGGGCCCCAGCGCGATCGCGAATACCAGCAACAGGAGGCTGCCGCAGAGGAACGTGGCGAACACGCGGCGGCGAGCAAAAGGCCGGCTCGGTTCCAGGATTTCATCGAGGGGGTCTGGTTTGAGTGGCTTGGCGGTGTCGCTGGGACGAAACCGCCGATGATTCGAGTTGCCCACCGTGGCCATCACTCGTTCTCCGTAATGAAAGTAGAGGGAGCCACGATTGTAGTTGCCGCCAGCATTTCGACCTAGATGGTTTCGCCGCGTTGAAATCGTGCTACGATGAATGCTATCACCCATGGGGCAGATTCAATGTTTCCAAGCGTCTTTACGGTCCGGCAGAAGTTCGCGCGGCCGCTCGTTCCCGACGTCGTTGAGGAAGTTCCTTTGCAGCTTGCGAGGCTGTCGCTGGCGAACGTGGTGAAGCCGGGCCAGTCGGTGGCGATCACGGCGGGGAGCCGCGGCATCGCCAACATTGCCACCATCCTGCGAGCATGTGCCGACTACTTCAAATCGCTCGGCGCAGCGCCATTCATCGTGCCGGCCATGGGCAGCCACGGCGGCGCGACGGCGGAAGGCCAACTGCGAGTGCTTGCCAGCTACGGCATCACGGATGTCCGCATGGGCTGCCCCATCCGCTCGAGCATGGAAACGATTGTCGTCGGGCAAGCGGCGGAAGGCTTTGCCATCTACTTCGACCGACAGGCCTTCGCCGCCGATCACGTGCTGGTGGTGAACCGCGTCAAGTCGCACACCGATTATTCCGGCAATCTGGAAAGCGGCCTGGCAAAGATGCTGCTGATCGGGCTGGGCAAACACGACGGCGCAAAGATTTATCACCGCGCGATCCAAGATTTTGATTTCGAGCAGATTGTGCGCAGCGTGGGCGAACGCGTGCTTTCCACGTGCCGCATCGTCGCCGGCCTGGGGATCGTCGAAAATGCCTACGACGAGACGGCTCGCATCCTGGCAATTACTCCGGGCGAGTTCTTCGAGCGCGAAGCGGAGTTGCTTGTGCAATCCAAAACCTGGATGGCGCGGCTGCCGTTCGACCGCGTCGATCTGCTGGTGGTGGACCAGATCGGCAAGAACATCAGCGGCACGGGTATGGACACCAACGTAATCGGCCGCAAGTTTAATTCGCACCAGGCGATCGCCGACGAATGGCCCAAAGTTCGCCGCATTTACGTTCGCGATCTGACGCCGGAAACCCATGGCAACGCGGCCGGCATCGGCTGCGCCGAATTCTGCCATCGCCGAGTGATCGACCAAATGGATGTTGAGGTCACGCGCATTAACTGCCTCACCAGCGGCGGCATCAGCGGCGGCATGCTGCCCTTCGACTACCCGAACGATCGCGCCGCACTGGAAGCTGCGTTGCCGACCGTTGGCCTGACCGAACCGCCGAATGCAAAGTTGCTGTGGATCAAAAACACGCTCGACCTGGAAGAAGTCGAATGCGGCGCGGCGTACTGGGACGCGGCGAAGGGCCGTGATGATCTCGAGGTTATCAGCACCCTGCGCGAGTTACCTTTCGATAATCGAGACGATCTGATCTAGGCACGATCTCTTGTCTGTTCCGGCCCCGCCCATGCAGGAACCCCGAGCCCAGTGCTGCACAGGCGCTCGGTTGTAATGGTTTTTCCAGCGTCCACCCGCCCTATAATCGTTTCTTGCCAGATATAACTAGACTTTGCGTCAGTCATAACTATTTTTTACAAGGACGACGATTTTGTAATAGTATTTCATGCTTCGTAACAGTTTTTTACGCCGGGCCAGAGTCCCCGTCATGAAGTCCCTCCCTTCAAAAGCCGGATATGATTTGCTCGTCGAAATGTATGACTTGGAGACCGTGCCTAATTGGCATCACTCGTCGGTATCGACCACTGGAACCCACCGTGTCGCTGCGACCGAAGACGGTGTCGAGGAGACGTTCACTTCCTCCTATTGGCCCGGAGCGCAGTGGGGAGACCATCTGGAATTCGCGCTCAAATATGATGGCACGAACCTGGGAATTCTCGCGGCCTTGTTTGAAAAAATCGGCGCTGAAGAAATCCGGGCGCAAATTGCTCAAAAGCGCACGGGCAAGTACGCCAGACGCATCTGGTTTCTGTATGAATTCCTGACGGGCACAACTCTCGATTTGCCCGATCTCACGATGGGCAACTACGTCGACCTGCTTGATCCCAAAGAATACTATACCGCTTCTCACGCTCCGCAGATTCGACGCCAGCGCATCAACAACAACTTGCTGGGAGGCGCGGATTTTTGCCCGATCGTGCGCCGCACCGAAACGCTAACCGTCTTTGAAGCGGCGAAGTTGCCGCAGCGATGCCGACAAGTAGTGGCCGACTATTCTCCCGAACAACTGAAGCGCGCTTTGAGTTATCTTTATACCAAAGAGACGAAGTCGTCTTTCGAGATCGAGCATATTCTGCCGAGTGCAACGCGTACGGAGCGGTTTATCTCGCTGCTTCAATCGGCCGAACGCGAGGACTTTTGTACGAAACCGCAGTTGATTGCGCTGCAAAATCAAATTGTCGATCCGCGATTTCGCGAATCGGATTATCGCGCCGTGCAAAGCTATGTTGGCGAAACAGTTTCTTGGAAACAAGAACGCGTCCACTACGCCTGTCCCAAGCCGGAGGACTTGCCAGCGTTGATGGATGGCTTGATCGCGGCACATCGACGCATGACGGCTGGAGCTGTATCGGCCGTGATTCATGCAGCCACGATCGCCTACGGTTTTGTCTTCTTACATCCTTTCCAGGATGGCAACGGGCGCATTCACCGGCTGCTGATTCACAATCTTCTGGTGCGCTGCGGCTTTACGCCGCAAGGCGTCATGTTTCCGGTTTCGGCGGCGATGCTCAACGATGCTTTAGCCTACGATGCGTCCCTGGAAGCCTTCTCCCGACCCGTAATGAAGCTCGTGGAATACACGCTCGACGCGCAGGGCCAGATGACGGTACATAACAATACGGTCCGATGGTATCGATATCCCGACCTGACGCCTCAAGCCGAGGCGCTTTTCATATTCATTGAAAAGACAATCGAGTCGGAGCTGGTTGCCGAGTTGTCATTTTTGGCGCACTACGATGTCGCCAAACGAGCGATACAAGACATCGTGGATATGCCAGATCGTCAGATCGACCTGTTGATTCGGCTGTGCATTCAGAATCAGGGCAGACTGTCTCAGGCCAAGCGCGATAGTCATTTTCAGTTTCTCACTGCCGACGAAGTGGACAAGATCGAGCGCTCTATCCAAGCTGTCTACGGTGGCGTGGATGCGAACTAGCGGCTGAGTCCCCACAGTGAGTCGGCGGCGAGTTCGCGTGTTTCTCTGAGCGTTTGTACGTTGAGCCACTGGGCTGCTTCGCGCGCACGCTGCGCTAGTACGACGAAGTGCAGCCACACCAGGCTGCCAACGGTCAGCGCCAAGAGCGCAATAAACGCTGCTTGCGGAGAGCCCGTTTCGCGGCCGAGCCAGCCGAACGTCTTTGGCAGAATGAAACCGCCGAGCGCGCCCAATAAACCCACGAGACCGCCGACCGCGCCCACGTCGTTTGGGAAGTAGTTGGGGATGTACTTGAAAACGCTTGCTTTGCCGATGCCCATGCCGACGGCCACGACGAACAACAACAGCGTGAAGCCCCAGACGTTGAGCTGCAGCATGCTTGTCGGCAGACACAGGGGTGTCAGCGCCAATGTCATGCCGATGAACACGGCATACGTCACCTTGCGAGGGCCATGCACGTCAGACAACCAGCCACCCAGCGGTCGCAACAAGCTGGCGGGGAAGATGTAGACGGCCGTCAGCAGCGACGCCATCCGCAAATCGACGCCGTAAGTGTTCACATAGTAGTTGGGCAGCCATGCCGAGAGGGCGACGTACGCTCCAAACACAACCACGTAATACAGGCCGAGCCGCCAGACGCGCACGTTGCGCATGGGGGACAGCATGTCTTTCATCGAACGGCCTCGGCCCGGCTTGTGGTCTTGCTTGGGACAGAAGATCAGAATCGCGATCGCCATTAGCACCAGGAGCACGGCGTACAAGATCGGTACGACGCGCCAACCGCCCGGCAACCAGCCGCCGAGGTAGCCGCTGGCTGGCACCAAGCCGAGAATGCCGGGAATCAGCACGACGAGCAGTTTAGTACCCGATGCGCCGACGTTGCCTGCACCGAAGACGCCTAGCGCGGCGCCCTTTTGAGAATCGGGAAACCAGGCGGAGTTCCAAGCGATGCCGATCGAGAATGAATTACCGGCCAGTCCGAAGAGCGCGGCGCAAACGAGTAACGCCGTGAAGTTTTGAGCGTAAGCGAGAGCCAGCGTGGGAATCGCGCAGCCCAGAAGCAGCAGGACCATCACGTTCCGCCCACCGAGCCTGTCGGTCCAGATGCCGAAGTTGAGCCGCAGCATCGCGCCTGACAAGATCGCAACTGCCAGCAGCCATTCGAAGCGCGACTCGACGGCTGCTTTGACCTCTGGCCCGCTCATTGTCTTGGCCGCGTTGCCGAGCATTAGTTGCGAGTCGGTCTTAATCTTGAGCCCGAGTACGCCAAGCATCAGCCAGACGGCAAACAGCAACGTGAACGCGATCGTGGACAGCCAAAGCACACGCTGGCGCGACGCAGGAGATTCGTCGATCATAAAGAGCTCTCGTTAGTTATTCGTGATTAGGCAGTCGCTTGTCATCGGTGCTTCGTGATCTGCCAATGCCACGCAAGACGTAATGCAGTGCAGATCGGTTGCCAGCAGCGCGTCGAGTTGCTCGGTGCGCGGCAGTAACAAGTGCACTTCGCCGTCCTTGACTTTCACCGGAAACACTTTGACCGAGTGCTCGTCGCCGGAGAGAGATTCGCCGGTTTCAAGCGAGAATGTCTTTTTGTGCAGCGGACAGGCGACCTTGGGCGTCTCGCCATGCGTGCCCACGATGCCGCGCGATAGTACGAAGGCCCGTTTGTGCGGGCACATGTTTTGGCAGGCGTACCACTCGCCGCGGCTAGAGAAGTTGAAGACCGCGATCTGCACCCGGCCGTACTTGATGGCCGCGCCGCCTTCGAGTGGAAAATCATCGACGACGCCGACTTTGATCCACTGCGGCTTGATTTCCTCGACATGCCGCTTGCCGTTGATGCGAGTGGGGGAGTGGGGGAGTGGAGGAGTGGAAGATTCGAAGCGAATGACCGGTGTATCCTGTCTCTCGCTCTCCCCCTCACCTCCTTTCCCACTCATGCCTGCGAGCTGCACCAGCGCCCCATCCTTGGGCCAATCGGCTGGGCGATTCTGGCCGCGTTCGGTGACGATCTCGATGCCGGTCTCCGTTTCGTCCGTGTTCATAAACTGGCGGAAGAGCTTGCGTCGCTCTGGATCGTTGACAACTTCGGTCCATTCACACCGGTAGGTGTCGACGAACCGCTGCATTTGAGTTTCCAATTCAGCGGCGATCCCCAACTTGTCGTCAATCACCACTTTGCGCAGGTAGTCGATGCCGCCTTCCATGTTTTCC
>SXGT01896074.1_pt1 | contig 11977 bp, 10 predicted proteins | sample 3176221 | NCBI WGS metagenome assembly SXGT01 (sample SAMN11356862, study PRJNA531348) | freshwater metagenome | isolation source: freshwater sample F1-120 | place: China: Fuxian Lake, Yuxi | collected 2017-12-25
ATGCGCGCGATCGCGTTCGCCGCCAAGCTGGTCGAGGGCGCCTGGCTGAAGGACGAGTTCAAGGACAAGGTCCGGCACATGCTGGTGCACTCGATCCGCGACGACGCGGTGATGGCCGACCTCGGCGTCGCCAGCAAGATGAGCCCCGACCTGGCCTTCCTGCGCGGCCTGCACGAGCACGGCCGCGCCACCGCCAAGGCCTGGCTGGCCGATCACTTCAAGGACCTGGGCAAGCGCTCCTCGGTCGACCTGCGTGCGGAGTTCCTCTGACGCCGAACGGTGGCGTCCCCGGCCCGTCGTCCGACCGTCCGCAGATCGAACGGCGCCGAGCCAGGCCGCACGTCGGCGCACCGCGCTCCTGCGCCAGGCACCCGTGCCGGGCCGAAAACGCGGATGCCGCGGCAAGCGCGGCATCCGGTGCGACGGCGCTGGAGGACCGGCGGGTCAGGGCAGCTCGAAGTCGTGCCCGAAGATCTGGTCGGCGCCCCAGGGGCCGAACGGAACGAACACCGGGCCGGCGTCCTTGCATACCATGGAGTCCACGCCGGTCAGGTCGCGCACGCCGACGCGGTAGTACAGGACGACGTCCGTGCCGGCGCCCGCCGGGCCGTCCAGGTCCTCGCCGTTGGCCAGGTTGGTGTGGGCCATGCCGCAGGCGTTGATGTTGTTGTCGGAGCGATCGCCATATTCGTTCGGCTTGTAGACCGTCGCGACCAGGTCGGTGGTGTGGAAGTTGCGCCCGGACTGGTTGGTCGGGGTGATGTAGTCGGCGCTGCTGGGCATCAGCCGGAAGCCCCGGCCGGTGACCGAATCGCGCACCTCCCAGGTTCGCTCGGTCGCGCCGGGGCCGCCGGTCAGGCTGCGCAGGTCGGTGAATTCGCTCGTGCGGACCACGTCGTTGACGCTGACCAGGTCGTTGTCCGGGCCGTCGATGTCGAAGTCCAGGCGCCAGTAGTTGTGGTGCCAGTGGGTGGTGCCGTTGTTGGTGCCGTCGTAGTTGCCGAAGCCGAACAGCGGTTCGAACGAGCCGTCGGCGTGGAAGACGAATCGCGAGCCGTAGCTGTACCAGGCGGCGTTGTACTGCACCGTGAGGATCACGTGGTCGCCGCGGTCTTCGATGGCGACGCCGTTGAAGCAGTCGGCACCGGTGCGTCCCGGGAGCTGGAACGGGCACGCGCCGTAGGATGCGGTCGGGTGATTGGAGCGATCGCAGCTGGTGGTGGCGATGAAGCCCACGGAAGTGCCGAGCTGGTTGCGCACCGCCGGCTCGCCGAGGATGGACGTGGTCGCGTCCTTCCAGTCGCGGTAGCAGGTCGAGCCGGTGTATTCGGCGAACAGCAGCGGCGAATGCGCGGCCTTGATCAGCGGATACCCGTTCAGGTGGACGTTGCGGATCTCCAGGCCGGAGCCGTCTGGTCCGGAGCTGTGCTGCGGGCGCAGCCAGCACATCTCCCAGATCGGGTTGCCGGCCGGCCAGCTGAGCTTGGTTTCGTTGGCGCCGGAACAGGTGGGCGTGGCGGCGTGCACCGGCAGCGCCCACAGCGCGGCACCCGTTGCGATGAGCGATGCCAGAAGCCTGATCGACATGGTTGCACTCCCTGATGCGGTTATTGGATCGGATCGGTGGTGTCCGGCCGATAATTGGGGTACACGACGCGGTTGCTCTGCAGGTCCACAATCGCCTCCGCGACCTTGCGCGAGCCATCGGCGCCATGGGACGCGAAGACATAGACGCAGCGCGAGCGCAGGTGGCAGTGCGGGTCGTCCAGCTGCATCAGGATGAAGCCTCCGTACAGGCGGACCCCATCGGCGGTGACCGAAGTCCGCAGGTCGGGGTGGGCGCGGGCCAGGTCGAACGCCCATTCCAGTTCTTGTTCCGTTGCGCGCAGGATCTGTCCGGGCACGTCGCGCTCCCCTGCCAAGGCGCCGTCGGGCCCGAAGGTGCGCTCCTTGACCACGGCTTCGGCATAGTCCCAGCCGTATTCGACCACCTGCCGCTGCGGGCCCCGTTCGGTCTTGATCTCGTGCTCGTAGGACCGGGTCACGATACGGTCGACCGACGCGGGCCGACCGACCCGGACCTCGTCGCCCGCGACCCGATGGGTCGTGCAGCCGGCCAGGAGCAGGGCGAGGGCGGCAGCGGCAGCCAGCTGCCGCACCGCGCCCGTCGCCCCGAGCCTGGCCGCCGCCCGCATCGCTCAGGGATTTTCGAAGCCGTTGACGAAGATGGGGTCCAGGCCCCACGGTCCGAACGGCTCGATGCGCGGCCCGGCGGTCTTGCACACCATGGAATCCTGGGGAACGCAGGAGCCGCCGCTGCAGCCCGGCGGCCAATTGTTGGCCGTGCTGTCACGGACCGACACCCGGTACCACAGCACCACGTCCTGGTTGTTGATGTCCGCGCCGTTGACCAGGGCGTTCTGGTTCATGGCGCAGTCGCTCAGGTTGTAGTTCGGGTTGTCCCCATACTCGTTGGCGACGTATCGGGTGGCCATGAAGTCGACAGTATGCAGACCCCGGCCGGATTCATTGGCGGTGGTGTTGTAGTCGTTGGCGCCGGGAACCAAGCGATAACCGCGGCCGCTGGTGCTGTTGCGCACTTCCCACGTCGTGCTGCCCGGCGCGCCGCGCAGGCCGTGGAACTCCGTGGTCTGGTCGATGCCGTTGGTGGAGACGATGTTGCCGCCGGCGCCATCGATGTCGAAGTCCATGCGCCAGTAGTTGTGGTGCCAGTGGGTACGGTTGCTCAGCGTGCCGTCGTTGTTGCCGAAGCCGAATGTCGGCTCGATATCGCCATCGGCGTGGAAGCTGATCCGCGAGTCGTACATGTACCAGTCGGCCCGGTACTGCGACACCAGCCGCACGTGCGTGCCCAGGTCCTCGATGATGACGCTGGCGCCGCTGCTGCAGGAGAAACCGCCGCCGGTGGGCTGCCCGAACGGGCAGGTTCCGTAGGTCGCGAGCGGGGACTGCGACACCGAACACGACGTGGTCGCCAGACGCGCAGGATCCGGTGGAACTGCCATCTGGTTGTGCGTGCTGGTATGCGCCAGCGACGGCGTGGGGTCGTCCTTCCAGTCGCGGTAGCAGGTGTTGGTGCCGTTGTACTCGGCGAACAGCATCGGCGCATGGATGCGCTTCGCGACCAGGATGCCGTTGTAGTGGATGGCGCGCAGCTCGAGGCCCGAGCGGCGCGGACCTGAGCTGGCGTTGGGGCCCAGCCAGCACATCTGCCAGACCGGGGCCGAGGTGGGCCAGGACAGCAAGGTGCCGCCTTCGACGGCGCAATCCGGTCCGCCAGCCTTCGCGTCGGGCACCAGTCCGGACATCAGCCCGGCGGCGGCGATTGTCATGAGCACGAGCTTCATTTCTGTTTCTCCGGGGAGCCTGAGGAGTCAGGACTGTTGAGGTTGCCTGCGTAGGGATAAACCACGCGGTCCGTGACCAGGTCGACCACGGCGTGGATGTGCGGGGTGGTGCCATCGGGCTTGCTGACGATGAAGCGCATGCACCGGGACTTGAGGTCGCAGTGCGGGTCGCCAGGCTCGCGGACGACGAAGCCGCCGCGATGGACGATGAGATCGGGCTCGGCCATGAGCGGACCGAGCTGCGGGTGCGTTCTGACCAGCTCGAGCATTCGGGCCGACTCGGCATCGTTTGCACGGAGGAACTCGGTCGGGAGTTCCTCTTCCGCAATCAGCGTGCCGGCACGGTCGAAGAAGCGCCGCACGGTGAGGCGGCGGTCGTAGTCGAAGCCGTACTCGACGGTCTGTTGGACCGACGCACCGTCCACCTTGATGACGTCGTCGTAGCGATTCAGCACCTGGTAGCCGCGCATGCGGCCATCCGGATCGGCCGAACTCGCAAGCGGAGCCCCGGCCGCATTTTCGGCGTCGCCGGCGCGGGGCGCCGTCCGCGCGCAGCCGGCCAGCGCAACCACTGCCAGAAGGCCGACGATGCTGGCCGGAAGTCCGTGCATGCGCAGGTCAGCCGGACACCGGGGTCACGGCGCTGGCCGTGACCATGTCTTCTGGCGGCGAGCGGCCGTAGGCCGGGTTGCTCCACAGGTCGTACATGAACTGGCCGCGCGTCTTGTCCTGCGGTCCGACGTCGAACGGCCGGCCCGGCCCGGTGCTGCACATGGTGTTCTCGGGCAGGAAGTTGTTCTCCACCGCCTGGTTGCGCAGGAAGTTGATGTAGTCCTCGCTGGCGATCTGGAAACGCAGCGTCGCCGTGACGGTGACCGCGCCGGTGGTGCCCGGCGGCAGCGGGATCAGGTAGGGCGTGTCGTCGTAGTTGACGCTGCGGGTGGTGCCCGGCACGACCGGATAGCTGTAGGCCACCGGCCGGGTCTCCAGGTCGACGCCGCCGGCGAAGCCCAGGGGCGGGATGCGGTTGTCCTTGGCGATGCAGTTGTTCAGCACGAAGTGGAACTGCTTGCGGCCCAGGCCGTCCTCGACCTCGCAGGTCTGGGTCAACGGGTTCCAGATGCCCTGCAGGGTCTCGTAGATCTTGGTCTGGGCGTCCTGGCTGAGCACGCCGGTGGCCGGATTCCAGGCCGCGTTCTCCCAGATCACCTGGTTGGCGGCATTGCGCGCGACGACATGGATGTACATGCGTCGGCCCTCGGCGTAACCCGTTGGCAGCTTGTGTCCGGCCAGGTTGGTGACGCGCACCGTGGCGCTGAGCTGGTTGCTGCCCGGCACATAGGGCTGGACCGTGGTCTGGATGGTCGCGCTGCGCTGGGTCAGCATGTCGCGGGCGCTGGCGATGGTGCGGTTCAGGTCGGCGATCCGGTCCTCGACCCCGCCGCCGACACCGGCCGCATACTCGTCGCGGATGATCGCTGGCACCCAGGTGTTGGCGCCGACGAACTCGTGCACCGGCAGGTTGCCGGTGCGCGATCCGTCGACGTTCTGGTTGCAGGCCCGCGCCGTCGGATCGTCCGAGGTCGGCATGTGGCAATCCTGGCAGGTGGCGCCGCGCGCCAGCTGCGGATTGAACGGGAAGTCGTCGCCGAAGCGGTCGCGGTAGACGACATCGGCGAAGTCGCTGACCGCCCACTCCGTGAAGGTGCGCTCGACCGGCATCGGGATGCCCGAATCCATGCCGGTGGGCAGGATCAGGGTCTTGGCCGGGCCTTCGCTGGTGATCGGGGTGCTGACGTCGTGGCAGGTGCCGCAGATCGCGCCGCGATCGTGGAACTCGGAGTAGACCCAGCCGTGCGGCGCGGTGTTCACGTCGCCTGGCGCGTAGCTGTACGGACCGTGCCGGCAGGGGCCGCCATAGGTGCCGTCGGGGGTGACGCAGGAATTGGAATCGTCGATCCAGAAGTTGGCGTTCTCGAGCGCCGCGACCTCGCCATTGGGGCCGGTTTCGGTCATGCGGTGGCAGAAGTGGCAGGTCAGGCCGGCGAAGTCGTTGCCCTTGAATTCGAAGTCGTCATGGTCGCCGGTCAGCTGGCAGCCGTTCTCGCCGGCGATGGTGCCGCCGCCGGCGGTCTTGGCGACCCGGCCCTCGAGCCAGCCGGTGGGCGTGTGGCAGCGCAGGCAGTAGTCGCCGACGCCGGGGATGTCGTTGTTGGCGACGTCGAGCGCGGCCCAGAACAGCGGGTCGCGGGTGGCGTGCGCCATCATCGATCCGCCCCAGGTGTTGTGCGGCATGAAATCGCCCGCGGTCGACGAGGCATTGAAGCTGCGGTGGCAGCTCAGGCAGCTGGACGGCGGATCCAGCAGGCTGTTCAGCCCGGGCTGGGTGCCGTCAGGCGTGAAGTCGATCACGTTGCCGTGCGGCGAGGCCGACGCCTGCGGCGGCGCGGACCAGCCCAGGCCGGCGGCCAGGAGCCCCAGGCTGGCGCCCGCGGCCAGGGCCAGGACCAGCCAGCGCGAGGCGCCGGTCTGGCCGAGTCGAACAGCGGGTGCGCCCATGCGTGGAAAAATCCTCAAATTCAGCGGGTTCGCAGCGCGCTGCGATCCAATCGCGGGACGTTAACGGTAGCTGGACAAGGGGTCAAGCGGCAGTGAAGCAATGGTGAAGCGCGGCCATGTGGCTCAGTCCGGCTCGAAGCCGTGGCTGAACAGGGCATCGGCCACCGGCACCAGCACGTGCTGGCGCTGGTCGCGCTGGACCTCGATCTCCACCGGCATGCCGCCCGGGGTCTGGGTCCAGCCCTTGGTGACCGCCAGCGCGCGCCAGGCGCGCCGGTACAGCAGGCGGGTGTCGACGCTCGCCACCGCACCCGGCGCCATGCCGGGGGGAATGGCGAAGCGCAGTTCCGTGACGTCGGTCGCGCCCGACGGGATGCCGGTCGAGCTGTCGACTCCCTCGGCATCGATGAACAGCACCGGCCGCTGGACCTCGCCGGTGCCGTTGATCCGGCCGCTCAGGACCTTGGCGTAGCCCTTGCCCGGGCGCCCGGCATGGTCGCCGGCCTGTTGGCCGGGGACGTCGTCGCTGGCCCAGAACGGCAGCACCGGCCCTGCCGCCTGCACCAGCGGCTGGCCGCCGATGCTGGCCTCGACCAGCAGCAAGGCGTTGCGGATCGAGATCCCGGTCGGGAAGTTGTGGCCGCAGCGGTTCTCGACCTCGGCGCTCACGACCAGGTGGTTGTCCTGCTGCTGCACCTCGACCCGCAGCAGGATGTTCTCGCTCAACCGCTGCGGCGTGGCGCCGATGAAGGTGTGGGCGTGGCGCTGGCTGCCAGGGCGGCTCGGACCGCCGCCGCCGATCACCGCCGGGGTGGTCTGGGTCGGCATGTGGCAGTTCTGGCAGGTGCGCTGCCCCGGGCCGGGCTGGGCGTAGGGCGAGGCCAGCCACTCCCGGTAGGTGTTCTGGCCGGGTGCCCCAGTGGTCGGATTGGTGTACTGGTGGCAGCTGGCGCAGAACTTCGATTCGGCGTGCAGCGGCGAGTAGCTGTTCTGCATCGGGATGCCCGGCACGTCCGGCAGCGCGCCCCAGACGAACATCGAGGTGGCGGCGTTGCCGAGCGGAAACCGGTACTGGCTGTTGCCCAGGTGGTGCAGGGCGTCGACGTCGTCGTTGACATGGGCGATCTGGTGGCAGGCCAGGCAGGTCACGCCGTCCAGGCCCGCTTCCGTGCTGACCTCGTCGAGGAACAGGCCGCCGGGGGTGAACACGTCCTGCAGCGGCGCGTGGCAGGTGGCGCACAGGCCGGTGTCGTCGGCGTCGTGGCTGTCCCGGAACACATAGCCGGCGCCGCCGCCCGGCGTGCCGTCGCCGGAATACAGGTCCAGCACCCAGGGATTCACGGCCGATCCGGCATGCCGCGAACTGGCCCACTGCGTGTAGTAGGTCCCGTGGCAGCCGCGGCAGAACTGGTCGGCGGAGGGCGGTTCGTAGTCGGGATCGTCGGCGACCGGCAGGCGCTGCAGGCGGATCTCGACGGTGGTCATGCCGTCGATGACCTGCTGGGCCTCGCTGCGGTAGTTGTGGACCGCGGCGGGGTCGTAGGCGCGTGCGGCGCCGATCTCCAGCACGCCGCCGAAGCTCAGCGGCAGCTCGAAGCTGCCATCGGCCTGGGTGGTGGTGCGGCCCAGGTCGGGACGCGCCCGCATCGCCACGGTGGCGCCGGCGATCGGACTGCCGTCGACGTCGTCGACGACCCGCCCGGCGACATCGGCGCCCAGCGGATCGCAAGCCAGCAGCGCCGCGAGCGCAGCGGCGGGGACGACGGCACACCGAAGTCCCCGCATGGTCGCGTCAGGGCAGCTCGAAGCCGTCGCTGAACAGATCGTCGAGTTCGCTGCGCGGCACGATGATGGCGCCGTTGAGCTCGGCCGGCTCGCCCGGGCCGGCGACGCCCAGGGTGACCGGCGCGACCCGTGCATCCTGCGGCGCGGAACTGCTCACCACCGAGAACCGGAACAGCAGGCCCCAATTGAGCTCGTTGCCGGCCGGGGCGGTCCAGGTCACGCCCGCCGGTCCCTGGCTGGCGACCCAGTTGTTGCCGGCGTCGGTATCGATGTCGGCGAAGTTCGCGCCCGGTTCGACGTAGACGGTCTTGCCGCCGGTGGGCAGGGTGAAGCTCTGGAAGCCCTTGTTGCTGAGCACCTCCAGGTTCGGCGGCTGGTCGTTCGGCGGGGCGCCGTAGACCGCGCGGGCGAAGTCGAAGTTGTTGACCGCGTAGTCGTAGCGGTAGCAGGTGCCGGTCAGGCCCGAGCCAACCGGGCAGCTGTCCAGGGTCTTGACCTTGACCGCGATCCGGCTGTGGCCCTCGTCGGTGGCGATCTCGATGTTGCGGGTCGGGTTGCTGGCCGGGTTGACCCAGGCGTTGATGATCGGGCCGAGCACGAACGAGCCCTGCGAGCCCGGGATCCAGCTGCTGCCGCCCGGCGCCGGCGCCATGGTCCGGTGCGCCATGGTGTTGTAGATGTTGATGTCGTCCTGGACGATGTACCAGGACTCGGAGAAGAACTGGGCGCCGGCGACCTGCATCTGCGACTCGCGGACCACCAGGCGCTGGTCGTAGCTGGTGTTGCCCGAGGCGTTGGCGACGCCGTCGCAGTTGCTGTCGTAGATGGAACGGCAGCGACCCCAGTAGCCGGTCGCCGCGACCAGCTCGCGGCGCGGGCCCAGGTCGCTGTTGCTGTCGTTGTTGCCGGTGCCGTAGGTGTCGCCGCAGTTCTTGCCCAGGATGTGGCCGCTGCCCGTGCAGGCGCCCGGGGCGCAGCCGGAGTTGATGGTCAGGAACGCGTGCTTGACGCCGGAGGCGCCGATCTGCTCGAGCTGGCCGTCGACGATGCGGTACATGTTCCAGATCAGGTAGGGATGCTGGTCGTTGCCCGGGTACGGGTAGTTGAACGGGCTCAGGGTGAACTTGCGGTACCAGGGCACGTCGGCCGAGTTCGGGAAATTGGTGTTGCGCAGCGTCGAGCTGGGCGTGAACACCACCTGGCCGTCGTCGGCGCCGGCACCGTCGCAGCCGTTGGCGCCGGCGCTGTTGCGGCAGCGTGAGAACGACATCGAGTACGACTCCATCAGCACGTCGGCCTGGAACGGCTGGCCGTTCGGCGCCGGGCCGGTGCCGTGGAAGTCAGGGCACGCGAGCACCGCCGCCGGATCGGGCGCGACGAAGCCGGCCGGGCGGGCGGCGACGTTGGCCAGCATCTTCAGCTCGCCGACGTAGGCGTCGGCCAGGCTGGCCATGCCGACGCGCTCGGCCAGCGCCGCCGTGGCGCGCAGGTCGGCGCTGCGGATGTAGAAGCCCTGGTAGTCGTCGACCATCTTGTACATGAGGTGGTTGACGTACAGCCAGGCGCGGCCGTCGTCGCCGACCAGCTCCAGTTCGGCGCCGTTGCTACGGCTGGGTCGCAGCTGGATCTGGCCGAAGCCGATCCGGCTGCCGTCGGCCAGCTGCAGGGCGAAGCCGCCCTCGGCCTGGACCATGCCGCCGACGAAGCGGTCGAAGCCGCCTTCGGGCGCGTTGAGCTGCAGGCCGTCGCGGGCATGCAGGCGGAACACGGCGAACTCGATGTCCTCCGGCGGCTGGCCGGCGGCGGGCTCGGCGCCTTCCACGCGGATGCCCTTGAGTTCCAGCAGGTCGGTGTTGAAGCGCAGCTTCAGCTCGCCGCCGTTGGCGGTCCAGACCTGGTCCTGCAGCTGCGACGAGGCGTCGCGCTCGAACGGCTGGGTCGGGGTGGCGGCAAAGCTCGCGCCGATCGACAGGCACAGGGCCGCCGCGGCTGACACGAAACGGGAGCAACGCATGGGGTTTCCTTGCCGGCGGAAGCCGGCGCAAGCAGGTGGTGCCGGCGAGGCTAGCACAGGGGGAAACGGGCCGCGCGTGCTGCCGGTCACCCCTGGCGCCGTGCGCTTTGAAGCTGCCGATCGGCGGCGGTTAGACCAAAGTCGGGGGGTCGGCGCGTCCTCGCCGAACCGGGTGGCAGCGGCCGCTTTCGGGCCTGACGGCACGCCGCACGCCTCAGGTCGTGAGGCAGCCCTTCAATACGGCGCCGTACAGATCGACCAGGCGGTCCAGGTCGGCTACCGCCACGTGCTCGTCCAGCTTGTGGATGGAGGCGTTGACCGGGCCGATCTCGACCACCTCTGCGCCCAGTGGGGCGATGAAGCGGCCGTCCGAGGTGCCGCCGCCGGTGTCGAACGCCGGCGTGACGCCGCAGGTCGCGATCGCGGCGTCACGGACCGCCGCCCGCAGCGTACCGTCCGCCGGCGACAGGAAGGGATCGCCCGATTCGTGCCAGCGCAGGTCGAAGCGCAGCCCGTGCCGGGCCAGAACCGCCTCGACCCGCTCACGCAGCGCTCGCGCCGTCGTCACCGTGCCGTAACGGAAATTGAACACCACCTCGCAGGCGCCCGGGATGACGTTGTTGGCGCCGGTGCCGGCGTGGACGATGGAGACCTGGAAGCTGGTCGGCGGAAACGCCTCGCTGCCTTCGTCCCAGACCGTGCCGGTGAGCTCGGCCAGCGCCGGGGCCAGGGCGTGGATCGGGTTGTCGGCCAGCTCCGGATAGGCGACGTGGCCCTGGACGCCCTGCACCGTCAGGTAGCCGCTGAGTGAGCCACGCCGGCCGACCCGGCTGCGGTCGCCCAGCCGGTCCAGTGCCGAAGGTTCACCGACCAGGCACCAGTCGATCGCCTGGCCGGTGGTCTTAAAGTGCTCGGCCACCTTGCGCACGCCGTCGATCGCGTCGGCCTCCACGTCGCTGGTCAGCAGCAGGCCGACCGTGCCCGCGTGGCCGGGATGCGCCGCGACGAAGGCCTCGAGCGCCAGCACCATCGCCGCCACCGAGCCCTTCATGTCGGCCGCACCGCGTCCATACAGCGCACCGTCGCGGATGACCGGCTCGAACGGCGGCGAGGTCCAGGCCTTAGGCGGCCCCGGCGGCACCACGTCGGTGTGGCCCAGCAGCGCAAGCACCGGCCGTCCATCGCCGTGCGTGGCCCACAGATTCTTTACGTCCCCAAAGGGTAGGTGCTCGATGCTGAAACCCGCCGCTGCGAGTCGCGCCGCGATCAGCGCCTGGCAGCCGGCATCCTCCGGCGACACGCTCGCACGCCGGATCAGTTCGCAGGTGAGGTCGACAACTTCGCTCATGGCCGAAGTGTAACCCCGGCTGGCGCACTGTGAGTTGCCTCAATCGTCGTCGAGGCGGAATTCCACGACGAGGGCCGCGGCCTCTTCCTGGCCCGCGCTGTATCGACTTTGGCGGACGACCGAAAGCGCCTGGCGCCCCGCCTTTTCGGACGATGCAGCCAACACGCGCAACTGCGTGGGTGTTCCCTCAGCCGTCAGGGTGAAGGTGATCACTGCACACCATTCCAGATCACGCGGGCGAAGGGGCAAAAAGGAGTGACGCGGCCTGTGGACCTCGATCAACCTGTCCGCAGCTCGATCGGAAAGGTGCCGGACAGCCTGGGCAGATTGCTCGCAATCCGCCATGACCTCCCCAGGTGAAGCCTGGGCAGCCAAGGCACCGGCGAGCAACAGCTTCACCATCATGGTCAAACCTCCTGCCGCGATGCCCACGCGTAGGACTTGCGGCTTTTCGCGCACGACTGCTCAAGCGCCGATCGAAAGCGCCGCCGCATAGCGCGTGGTGTCGAAGCCCGCCATCGGCGTGCCGTCGGGCAGCACCAGCAAAGGCCGCCGGATCAATGTCGGGTGCGCCTGCACCAGCGCCAGCCACTCGGTCTCGCCCTGCGGCGACTTCTGCGCATCAGGCAACCCGCGCCAGGTCTGGCTGGCCCGGTTCACCAACTTCTCCCACCCCAGCTGCACGCCATAGACCTTCAGCTCACCGGCCGGAATCGGCTGCTCACGGTAGTCGGAGAAGCGGTACGCGATGCCGTGCTCATCGAGCCACGCAACCGCCTTCTTGCAGGTGCTGCAGTGGCCCAGCCCGAACACGGTGATCACGGACATCGGGTCAGGCCTCCTCCGCCGCCTGGCGGAGGATCTCGTTGAGGGCGGTCTTGGAGCGGGTGCGTTCGTCGACGC
>SXGT01356829.1_pt1 | contig 11976 bp, 6 predicted proteins | sample 3176221 | NCBI WGS metagenome assembly SXGT01 (sample SAMN11356862, study PRJNA531348) | freshwater metagenome | isolation source: freshwater sample F1-120 | place: China: Fuxian Lake, Yuxi | collected 2017-12-25
CAGGCCGCATCGTCATCGCACGACTTGGCGTTGTTGGTGAAGGTGCAGGCCCCGGAGCTCGGGTTGCAGCCATCGTCGGTGCAACCGTTGTTGTCGGCGCATGGCTTGGCGCTGCCTGCCTTGCAGACCTTGTCGGCGCAGGTGTCGCCCTCGGTGCACTTGTTGCCATCGTCGCAGGGCACCGGATACGCCGCGTTGACGCAGGCGCCGGTGCTGCTCTGGCAGCTGTCTTGGGTGCAGACGTTGTTGTCATTGCAGGCCTTGAGGATTCCGGGCTTGCAAGCGCTGGCGTTGCAGACGTCGCCCTCGGTGCAGCTGTTGTTGTCGCTGCACGGCGCGGTGTTGGCGGTGGCGACGCAGCTGCCGGTGCTGCCATTGCAGGCGTCATTGGTGCAGGGGTTGTTGTCGTCGCAGACCTTGGCTTGACCCGACTTGCAGGCGCCGCCGCTGCAGAGGTCGCTGAGCGTGCAGGGGTTGCTGTCGTCGCAGGGCGCGGCGTTTGGCGTGTAGACGCAGCTGCCGGTGCCGGTGTCACAGGCGTCGTCTGTGCACAACTTGCTGTCGGTGCAGGGCTTCGCAGTCCCGGCCTTGCAAACCCCGGCGGCGCAGACGTCGTTCAGGGTGCAGAGGTTGTTGTCTTCGCAGGCGGCGGTGTTGTGGACAAAGGCGCACGCGCCGTTGGTCTGGTCGCAGTTGTCGGTGGTGCAGACCTTGCCATCATCGCAAGATTTCGGCTTTCCAGAGGCGCACTTACCAGCCTGACAGCCGTCGCTCTCGGTGCAGGGGTTGCCGTCGTCGCAGGTCGAGCCGTTGGCGCCGGCGCTGTTGGTGCATTTGCCATCGCTCGGGCTGCAGCTGTCGACAGTGCAGGGGTTCTTATCGTCGCAGCTGATGCTGCCGCTGGCCTTGCAGCCGCCGATGTCGCAGGTGTCGCCGGTCGTGCAGGCGTTGCCGTCGCTGCATGGACCGCCGCTGCTGGGAGCGTTCTTGCAGGCGAACTTGGCGCCGCTCTGGATGCAGGTGTCGGTCGTGCAAGGGTTCTTGTCGTCGCAGTCCTTGACTTGGGTGGAAACAGCGCAGGCGCAGACGACGGCGCCGGGCTTGCAAGCGCTGCCATCGCAGGAGTCGCCTTCGGTGCAGGCGTTGCCGTCGTCGCACGGGCCGGCCGCCGCGCCGACGGTGCAAGCGCCGGTCTGCTTGTTGCAGCCGTCTGCGGTACAGGCGGTGTTGTCGTTGCAGACCTTGGCCTTGCCCGACTTGCAGGCGCCGGCCTGGCAGACGTCTTTCTCGGTGCAAGCGTCGCCGTCGCTGCATGCGCCAGCTGCCTCGGCGGTCTTACAGGTGCCGGTCGCCTTGTCGCAGCTGTCTGTGGTGCACGGGTTGCTGTCGTCGCAGACCTTGGCGGCGCCCGGAGCGCAGGCGCTGTTTTGGCAGGCGTCGCCGTTGGTGCAGGCGTTGGCGTCGTCACAGGCGCCGGCCTTGTGGGTCGCCCCGCATCCGCCGCTGACGCTATCGCAGCCATCGGTGGTGCAGGGGTTGCCGTCGTCGCAGACCTTGGCGGTACCGGCAGCACAAGCACCGGCGTTGCAGGTGTCATTGAGGGTGCAGGCGTTGCCGTCTTGGCATGCACCGGGCGTCGGGCTGGTCGTACAGCTGCCGGTCTTGGGATCGCAGGCGTCGGCGGTGCACGGGTTGCTGTCGTTGCAGACGACCGCCTTGCCTGGCTTGCAGACCTTGTCGGCGCACTGATCGGGGGCGGTGCAGAGGCTGGCGTCAGCGTCACAGGCGGCTTGGTTCGCGACCTGGGCGCAGCCTGCCTTGGTGTCGCAGGCGTCGGTGGTGCAGGGGTTGCCGTCGTCGCAGTTCTGCGGCTTGCCGGCCTTGCAGGTCCCCGCGGCGCAGGCGTCGCCGAAGGTACACACGCTGCCATCGGCGTCGCAGACCTTGCCGTCGGACTCTGGCGACGGTTGGCAGGAGCCGGTCTTGGCGTTGCAGACGTTGCGGACGCACAGCGAGCTGGCGGGCGGGCAGGCGACGACGGTGGCAGGGTTGACCTTGCAGGCCCCCTTGCCGCTCGATTTGTCGCAAAACAGAGAGCCATTGCACAGGTCCGCGTCATCTTGCGCCTTGCAGTCGGTGTTGCTGTTGCAATCGCACTGGCTGATGGAGCCGCCGCCCTTGCAGGCGCCGCCGGCGCAGACGTCGCCCTGGGTGCAGGGGTTGCCGTCGTCACAGCTGCCCTTGTTGAAGGTCGCCTTGCAGCCCGTCGCCGGATCGCAGCTGTCGGTGGTGCAAGGGTTGCTGTCGTCACAGCTGGTGGTGCCGGGGCTGCCGACCGCCGTCCCCTTGCAGGCGCCGTCCTGGCACTTGTCGAGGCTCGTGCAGGCGTTCTTGTCGTCGCAAGCGACCTCTGCCGGCGTCTGCTGGCAGCCGGCCTTGACGTCGCAGAGGTCGTTGGTGCAGGCGTTTTTGTCGTCGCAGTCGACCGCGGTGCCCTTGCAGCCGCCTTCAGCGCAAGAGTCCTGCTTGGTGCAAGCGTTGCCGTCGTCGCAAGGGCCCGTGTTCGCGGTGCTCTTGCACTTGCCGGAGGCTTTGTCGCAGGCGTCGCCGGTGCAGAGATCGCCGTCGTCGCAGGTGACGGCGGCGCCCGCCGTGCAGGCGCTGTCCTTGCAGGCGTCGCCGCTGGTGCACAAATCGCCGTCGTCGCAAGGGCCGCTCGTCGATTTGGCGCTGCAGCCGGCCGCCTCGTCGCAGACGTTGGTGGTACATGGGTTGCCGTCGTCGCAGCTGATGTTCACACCCAGGCAGACGCCGTCGTCGCAGGCGTCTTCTTTGGTGCAGGCGTTTGCGTCGTAACACGGGCTCTTGTCGGCCTTGGTCTTGTACTTGCACTTGCCGTCTTCCGGGGCGCACGAGGCCGCGACGCAGGCGTTGCCAGATTTGCACTGCTTTGGCCCCCCTGGCTTGCAGCTGCCTTGCTGGCAGGCGTCGCCGACGGTGCAGGGATTGTCGTCGCTGCAACTGCCGCCCTCAATCGGCGAGAAGACGCACGTACCGACTTTGGCGCCGTCCAGCGCGCAGGCGTCGACGGTGCAAGGCTCTTGGTCGTCGCAGAGCACCGACTGGCCCTGGCAGACGCCGACCGTGCAAGCGTCGCCTTTGGTGCAAGGGTTGCCGTCGCTGCAAACGCCAGGGGTGGCGCTGTGGGCACAGGCGCCGGCCTTGCAGGCGTCGGCCGTGCAGGGGCTGCCGTCGTCGCAGTCGACCTCATCGGTGGCGTTGTCGCAGTCGTCGTCGAGGCCGTTGCAGGCGACCTCAGTCACGCCGCCCCCCGGGCAGGGCACGCTGTCGGCGCCGGCGTCACCTTCACCGGTGTCAATCGTGGCATCGGCCTCGGCGCCGTCCGGCGTGTCGCCACTGGCGCTGTCACTCACTGCGTCGTCGGCGTCGCTTGAGCCGGCGGCGTCGAGGACGACATCGTCGCCGATACCATCGGCGAGCGCCTGCGTGTAGGCGTCGATCTGGGCCTCAAGTTGGCTCTCGGTCTGAAAATCGCCGATGCAGCCGGTGGTCCAGAGAGCGGCCAAGACGCAAACACCGACGACGCTGAGGGGCGCGACGTGGTGCTGGCGAAGCGAGGCGTTGAGGGCAGTGCACATCGATCGTCTCCTCAGCGATGCAGCGTCAGCAGCACGCTTGTGTAGCCGTCGCCACCCGCGGGCAACAGGGTCAGCGTGACCTTGCCAGCAGGCTGGGAGGGCCGCACGAACTCAAAGGCCAACCAGCCCGCGGCCGCGGCTGTGGCGATCCCGGTGATGATCGCGCCGGCTTGAAGGGTCCGTGCACGGCTCGCGCGGTCGAGGTAGCTCACCTTCAAGGCGTCGCTGGTCACCTTGCCCTCGAGCGCCCGGGCGCTGTCGGCCTGAGAGAGCGCGAGCCCGTACAGGATGCCCGAACTCAGTCCGGCGCCGGCCGTGACCCCGATCTGGAGCCATGGAAGCTTGCGTTCCATGGTGGCCCCGGACTCGCCGCCCTGCGGTTTGCCTGGCGTGTTGGCGCGAGCCGTAGCCTCCTCAGCGGCCCGGCGCTCGGCGTTGGCCCGCTCGCCTGCCGCCCGCGCTGCCTGGCGCTCCGCCTCAAGCCTCGCGTCGGCGGCCTTGCGCCGCTCGGTGGCGAGCGCCTCTTGGCGCTGGGCCTCGGCGCTTTCTGCGGCCAGCTTCTCGGCGGCAGCCTTGCTGGCGACCGCGGCGTCGGCAGCCTGCCGCTCGGCGAGCGTCTTCTCGAGCGGCGCCAGCCGCTTGCTCGCCTCGGCCTTGCCGTCCGCGCCGACCCCGGCGAAGTCGATGTATGCGCGAAACAGCGCCGCGGCGCGATCGATATTGCCGGCTTCTTCGTAGGCGCGGGCGGCGTTGAAGAGCAGCGCCGGCTTGTTCACCAAGGTATAGGCCTCGAAGAACCGCGCGGCGGCATCCTCGTAGGCCTTCTGCTTGAACAGGAACTTTGCCTCGGTCGCGATCGCCTCGGCGCGGCGCACGGCCGCAGGATCGGCGGCGTGAGCCGGAGCGGCGGCGAGCCCGAGGGCGACGCAGGTGATCAGCGCGACGAGTCCGGTCGCGTCATGGTGGCGCGGCGCGGAACCGCGGAGGACTGTGGGGCAATTAGACACGGCAAATCCCTCCAGGACACGTCTGCGAGGCTAACATCTTGGCGCCGGCTGGGCTACCCACAGGGGCCTTACTGGCGCGAACCTCTAGCCGCGCCAGGGATCATAGTCGCCAAAGGACCAGAGGTGCCCGTGCGGGTCGCGGCAGACGTAGTCACGGCCACCGTAGGGCTCGTCGGTCAGCGGACGCACCAGCGTCGCGCCGTTCGCCATCGCTTTGTCATGGTGGGCGTTGACGTCGGCGACCACGATGTAGACTCCGGCGCTCGGCAGGCTCGCTTGCGCCGGCGACGCCAACAGCGCGTCGGGCCCCTGCCGTGTCGAACTCAGCATGATCATGGCGTTGCCGTAGGTGAGCTGCGCGTGAGCGACTCGGCCGTCCGGCGTGTCGTAGACGTCGCGGCGCTGGAAGTCGAAGGCGGCGCAGAGCCAAGCAATCGCTGCTGGGGCGTCCTCGTAGCTGAGGGTCGGCATCAGCGGGGTGGGTGTCAAGGGCGGCCCTTCCGCTCGCTGGTGCTGCGCCTTCCACTGCGCGTACGGCTGGCCATAGATCGCGTCGCGGGCCTCATCCTTGTCGAGCGCGACGCCCTCGGACTCGGCTGCGGCCGCTAGCCACTTTCCGAGGCAATTGCGACAGAAGTCCGCCAGCCGCATGAGATCGATGTTCTGAACCTCCGGCCGCTGCTGAAGGTGGGAGATGAGGCGGCGAAAGGCGGCTGCCTCAAGTGCCTGCCGTGTCGGGGGGGAGAGTTTTTCGAACTTCATGTTGTTCCTCTTCATTGTCTCCGCCACAGGCGACGCCGCCGGGCTGGACGGGCGGACGAATTGGGGCCCCGGGTGGCAGCGCCACTTGGCACTTGGCCGCGACATTTGCTATGGAGTTCGCCCGAGTGACGTCTCCTCGAGGCCATGGGCCGCTGGACCGCTCACCGACACCGCTGCGGGGCATCGCACGGGTCGGCGCTGGCATCAAGGCCTGACCGCGGAATCAGCGACGCGGCGCAGAGATGGCTTGCGACGCTTGCGCAAAGGGCCCGGGACCGGCGATCCTGCGTCAGCGGCAATCCACGCCCCACCGGCGCAGGACACCACGCCGCGAACCGAGCGCAACGTGACCGACCTGCTGCTGGCCCACGGCTGGTTCCTGCACGACGACCCGGCCGAACAGCGCGCGATGCGGCCTTATCCGCCGCTGGGCCTGCTCTACGTCGCGGCCCACCTCCGCGACGTCGGCGTCGACGTCGCAGTCTGGGACGGGACCTTTCGCTACCGCGGTGAGTTCGTCTCGGCCCTGCTTGAGCGACGGCCGCCGGTGGTGGGCTTCTACGCCAACATGGTGACGCGCAAGAACATCCTGCGCATGGCGGCGGTGGCGCGGCGCCTGGGAGCCCGCACGGTGGTCGGCGGTCCCGATCCCGCCAACTACGTGGAGCACTACCTCGACGCTGACATCGACGCCGTGGTGCTCGGCGAGGGCGAGCTGACCATGGCCGAGGCGCTGCCCCGCCTGCTCGCTGCCGGACCACCCGGCCCAGCGCCCGACTTACACGGCGTCGCCGGAATCGCCTTTCGCGACGATGAAGGCGTCACGATTCGCACGACGCCGCGGGCGCAGATCAAGGACCTGGACGACATGCCGGGGCCGGCGCGCGATCTCATCGACCTCGACGCTTACCTCGCCTGCTGGAAGCGCCACCACGGCGTCTCCTCCGTCAACCTGATCACCGCCCGCGGCTGCCCGTTCCACTGCAACTGGTGCAGCCACGCCGTGTACGGTCACAGCCACCGCCGCCGGACCCCGGCGCACGTCGCCGACGAGGTTGAGGAGCTGCTGCAGCGCTACCGCCCCGATCAGCTCTGGTTCGCCGACGACGTCTTCACCATCCACAAGAAGTGGCTCCAGAAGTTCGCCGGCGAGTTGGAGCGGCGTGGCGTGCGGGTGCCGTTCGAGACGATCACCCGCGAGGACCGGCTGGACGACGAGACCATCGATCTGCTGGCCAAGATGGGTGCGCGCAAGATCTGGGTCGGCGCGGAGAGCGGCAGCCAGCGCATCCTCGACGCCATGCAGCGCTCGACCGACGCCAGCCGCGTTGTCGACGTGGTTCGCAAGCTACGAGCCGCCGGCATCGAGACCGGCATGTTCCTGATGCTGGGCTACGAAGGCGAGGACCTCGCCGACCTTGAGGCCAGCATCGACATGGTCGCCCGCGCCGCGCCCGACGTCTTTCTGACCACGGTGAGCTATCCGATCGCCGGCACACCCTATGCCGCGCAGGTCGCCGATCGCACCTTCGCCACGCGGGCCTGGCGAGACGGCTCCGATCGCGACCTCACCATCGCCGGCCGCCACAGCCCACGCTGGTTCGATGCCGCCAACCGATGGCTGGTGCACGAGGTCGCGGCCCGACGCGCCCGACAGGCAGGCGTGCGCAGCGTCCGCGATGCGGCCCGCCTCGGCTGGTCCACCAGCCAAGCCGCCCTCGGGCGCGCGGCGATGCGTTGGTTCGAGGCCGAGCGCGTGGCGGCGCCCAGCGGGTCGAGCGCCCCCGCCTGAGCGAGCGCCAGCGCCGCGATCAGAGGTCGCTGCTCGCTGGCCGTGGGTGGTCACGCCCAGCCCCAGCGGCCCGATGAGACGCTGAAGGCTGGGCGCGGTGGGCGCCGAATCGGGCGCGTCTCTGGCAGAGGACGCCGGAAAGACACCTTTCCAGCGAGGGGGCGCCGCGCCGCCCAATCGCCCCGCTCGAGTCTCAGCCGGCCGTCACGGGTCGCGCCCCTAGAGCACAGGGCTCGGTGCAGCGTCGCGACGACCCGCCGGCAGACCCCACCGCCCCGAGCCTCGCCCGCACCGCGTGACGGGCCCCAGGTCCTCCACGTCGTCTTCGGCACCTGTCGCCCCTTGCACCCACAGGGAACCCCCCTACACTTCGCCGCGCCGGCGCGCTCCCGCGCCCTCTGGAGGCCGGAATGCTGCACCTCACGCTCGATGGCTTCGGCGGTCACCGCTCGCGCTACGACGACATCCGCCTGGTGCAAGAGCTGCTCGAGGAGGTCCCGTCCCGCCTCGGTCTGCAGCCGGTGATGCCGCCGATGATGCTGCCCTACTACAACGGGGTTGAGCCCGATGACTGCGGCATCTCTGGCTTTTTGTTTCTCGCCGGCGGCCACTTCACCATCCACACCTTCAGCTTCCGTGAGGTCTTTTTCGCCGACCTCGTATGCCGGGACGCCTTCGAGCCGGAACAGGCCGGCTTGCTCATCAAGCGCGCGCTGCCGGTCGAGACCGCCCACCTCGCCACCGTCGGCCGTGGCCGCACCGCGACCCACCGGGACGCTGCCGTGCACCCGGCCGAGGACTTCGGCCCGCACCTCATGATCAACATCGATGGCTACAGCGGCCCGAAGGACATGGACGGCCTGTTTCAGCTCTTCGACAACTTGCCAGAGCGCATCGACATGACGCCGATCATGCGCCCGTACGTGTTGCCTTCGCGGCTGGCCGACGGCAGCCGGGTGGTGTCAGCGATGACGATGATCGCCGAGAGTCACATCGCGCTGCACTGGTTTGAGGCGACCGGGCGCGCGTACTTCGACATTTTCTCTTGCAAGTTCTTCGACATCGAGCCGGTGCTCGCCGAGCTGCTGCGGGCATTCCCCGGCGAGGCGCACGAGACCAGGCTCATCGCCCGTGGCCGAGGCTACACGGCGTACCGCACGGAGCGCAGCGCCGAATACGCCCGCACAAAGGCGTGGCTGCCGGCGCGGGTCTAGGCCCCGGTCAGCGTCCACCGCGGCGGCTGGCGCGCTGGCGCCTTCACCGACAGCGCTGCAGGTGAGTTGGGTGGTGGCCGGCGCGCAGGACCGCGAGCGCGCACGTCGGGTTGGTCGCTTGGCAACTGGACAGGTGCGTCGGGTGATGGCCGCGCTCGAGCAGCTCGACGGCGCAGTCACGCTCGACGTCTTGGCAGTGGCGCAGGTGTGTTGGGTGATAACCCTTGTGCAGCGCGGTCTGCACGCAGGAAAGCTCAAGGCCTTGCAGGCAGTGGACCAAGTGGGCCGGGTGGTGACCGGCGCGGAGCACGGCGACGGCGCAGATCGGCTCGACGCCCTGGCACTGGCGGAGATGGCTGGGGTGGTGGCCGCGCTCGAGCAGCACGCTCTGGCAGTTCGGCGGCGCTGACGGGAGCGGCGCTGACGGGAGCGGCGCGGACGGGAGCGGCGCCAGCGGCGCTGCAGGCTGTGGCCCCGCGCCCGGCGGCTCAGGGTCGAGCTGCAGTGGCAGCAGCGAGAATGGGCGGGGCTTGCCGCGCCGGTCATGGCAGACGCCGCGGAGCTCTCCGCGGTAGGCGCTGCCGGAGCAGACCTCGGCAGGCCGTTGGTTGACGCTGACGGTCATCGCGACCATGCCGACGGTGTCGCCCAGCTGGACCGTGACCTCCAGCTGCAAGCCGCCCGCAGCGGTGACCGATCGCCCGGTGAGGCGGTCGCTGGCGTCGGCGCCTGACGCGCCACGGAGGCGCACGTGCTCGACGACGCGCCGCTTGCCCTGGTGCAGCGAGAGCTCCCACACGCCGTCCCAGGGTCCAGCGCTGGCGGCGGCAGGGACAAGGCTGAGCGCGAGGGCAGTGGCCGCGAGAAAGTGTCGAAGGCGAGGCAGCAAAGGCATAGCGAACTCCAGGTTCGGCGGCGCGGCGGCGACGGCACCTGTGCAGGCGAAAAGTCCGCACGCGACGACCGACGTGGGTGGCGTGACCCCGCGGCCACGCTTTACCAACGCGGCGGCCTAACAGCCGATTCAGGGCGCGCGACGCGGCGACGCCTGCCATTTACGCTGCGCCGCTGGCGGACTACCCTCGCCGCCATGTCGCCGCCCGTCGCCAGCCCCGCCCCTGACGCCGTGCTACCGCCAGCTGGCTATGGGAGGGCGCAGCGGCCCAGCGGAGTTGGGCGTCGCTTGGCCGCCGGCGCGCTCGGCCTGCTGCGCGAGCTGCTGCTGCGACTTGTGCGCCTCTACCATCCGGTGATCGCGCGGGCGGGCCCGGCGCTGCCGCCGTCGCCGTGCATCGTCGTCGCCAACCACCCGAGCGGCCTCATGGATCCGCTCGTCCTGCAGCTGGCCATCGGCCGTCGCCTCGCCTTCCTTGGCAAGGCGACGCTGTTCTCGAACCCTGTCGGTCGCCTCGCGATGGCGGCCTTCTCTGCGATCGCGGTCGCGCGGCGGCAGGACGCCAGGGCACCGGAGGACGAGGAGGCGACGGCCGCCCGCAACGCCCAGACGTTCGAGGTCTGTCGCCAGCTACTAGCGCAGGGCGGCGACTTGGCGCTCTTCCCCGAGGGCGTGAGCCACGACCACCCTGGCCTGCGGACGCTGCGCACGGGCGCCGCCCGCATCGCCCTGTCGGCGCTGGAGAGCCCGAGCCCGCCGGCGACGCTGTCGATCTGCCCGGTGGGCCTGCTGTACCGCAGCAAGGGCACGTTCCGCAGCCAAGTCTCGGCGCTCGTCGGCGACGCCATCGACGTCCGCGCCTTCGCCGCCGCGCATGGCCACGGCGAGAGCGCGGTGCGATCGCTCACCGACGCGCTGACCCTGGAGCTTGGACGCTTGGTGCTTCATGCCGAGTCGGCGGCGATGGCCGATGGCCTGCGCCTGGTCGCCGCCCTGACCAGCCCCGGCGCAGACGTCGGCGCTGTTCATCAGCGGGCGCTGCAGCTGGCGGCAGCGTTCGCAGCGCTGCAGCGCGACGATCCGAATCGCGCCGCCGCCCTGGTCGAGCAGGCTCAGGCGTTTTTGCAGATGGCCGATGAGCTCGGTCTGCTCGCCAGCGAGGACGAACGCGCGGCGCTGGTGCTGGAGGGCCGCGCTGGCGGCGCCGGTCGGGTTGCCCGCGCCACCGCGTCGCTGCTCCTGCTGGCGCCGTTCGGGATCTGCGGCGTGGTAGGCAACTGGCTACCCTGGCGCCTTGTCGGCTGGCTGGCCCGGCGCATGGCCGGCAGCGAGCAAGACGTCATCGCGACCTACAAGCTGATCGGCGGTCTCTTGCTGTTCCCCCTTGGCTGGCTCTCGCTCGCTGCCCTGGCCTTCTCGCTCGGTGCCGGCGTTGCGGGCGGCGCCGCCGTCGCGTTGGCCGCGGCGTTGACGGCCCCCCTTGGGCTGCGCCTCGCCGAGCGCCTCGACGTGCGGCGGCGTGCCCTGCGGGCGGGCTGGCTGCGCCTGTACCGCGCCGATCTGGCTTTTGGGCTCGCGGCCCGACGCCGCGAGCTGGCGCAGGCCGTGCAGACCGCGCTCGGTGAACGGAGCGCCGCCAGGTAGCGGTCAGCGCGGTGGTTGCTTCTGCCAGCGTCCGAGCTGCATGCGCACTCGGCCGCCGGTCGAGATCCACAGCGTCGGGCGCCACACGACGCCGATGGAGGGCGGCAGCGCCCAGCGGCCGATGACCCACACCCAGCGCCCGCCAGCCCACATCCAGTGACCGACGATCCACACCGCGCCGTGCACCGGGCATGCCGGCGGCGGCTCAACCTGTGGCGGCGGCGGCAAGGCGGGCGCCTCGACGTGTGCGGCGAGCGCCGGCGCGGCGTCGGGTACCTTCCACCAGCCGCCTAACCAAAACCAGCCCTCGCAGCTGTAGGTCCAATAGCCGACGATCCACTCACTGTCCGTCGTCGGCGGCGGCGGCAGCGCCTCGCTCTGGGCCTCTGGCGGCGGCCCGTCAGGGCGACAGATCCGCGGCGTCGACGCTGGCTGCGGTGCGGGCGGCGCCGGCGCCGGTGGCTGCTGCGCCAGGAACTCCTGCTCGCGACGCGACCGCTCGGTCTTCTCTCTCTGGCGCGCCTGCAGCGCCCGCCAACCACCCTTGCCCCAGCAGCCCTCGTCTTCGAGGTGGGTGCGACAGAACTCGGCACGAATACGCCGCTTCTCCTGATGCGCCCGCCACTCCTTCTCCCACTCGCGCTGCCGCACGGCGGCCTCGCGCGCCAATTCCCGCTGCTCGCGCTCGCGCTCGCGGGCCTCCTCCTGCAGGTGGACGATCCACTCTGCCTCACTGACCGAGGGCCGCCCAGCGGCTTGCTCGACCACGAAGACGGCATCGGACCAATCGAGCGGCTGCTCGCTCCAGACCTCCAGACGCAGCGCGAGGCCTGGCGCCAAGCCCTTGGCCTCCAGGTCGCGGACCTCGCGGCGGAGCGAGACGACGTGTGCCTCATGTTGGCCTTCAGCGGCCGCGCCGCCGACCCGAACCAACACAGCGACGTGGCTGTGCGTCGGCGCAGCGACTGTCGCGGCGATTGGCGCGGCGGCGGGTGGCGGCGGC
>SXGT01806047.1_pt1 | contig 11976 bp, 7 predicted proteins | sample 3176221 | NCBI WGS metagenome assembly SXGT01 (sample SAMN11356862, study PRJNA531348) | freshwater metagenome | isolation source: freshwater sample F1-120 | place: China: Fuxian Lake, Yuxi | collected 2017-12-25
GTCGTGTTGCTGTGGCCGAGGAGCGCTCCGAGCGAGGCCGGCGCCCTGCGCTTCCCGTCCGAGCCGCTGCTGCGCGGCGAGGAGCCGAGCCCGCTGCTCTTCCCGCGCGACGCGCTGCTGCTCGGCGAGGCGCGAGCGTGGCAAGCGCTGCGTTTCGAGCTCGCGCCGCGCGAGCGCGCGACGCGCTATCGGGTCGTGCTCGGCGCGACCGACGGCGGCGCCTTCGATGCACCGCGCGAAGTTCTGCGGCTCGACGCGGACGCCCATGAGCTCGCGGCGCCCGCCGACTTCGTCCTCGCCCCGGGCCACTACACGTGGGAGGCGTGGGTGGAAATCGACGGCCTGTTCGTCGAGCTCGGCCGCCGCGACTTCGAGGCCCGCCGCGAGCCCGGCTTGCTCGCGGAGCTCGACCGCCGTGCCGAGGCCAGTGAGCCGGCGCGCAGCGAGTCGATCCTGCACCTGCTGCACGAGCGCGGCTACGTCGGCGACGCGCGCGCCTTCGCCCGCACGCTCCCCACGAGCCCCGAGCGCGACGCGTACCTGTCGCGCCGCCCCGGTCGCTGAGCGACACGCCGACACCCGGCAGCGTAGGCCGCAAGCCCGCACGCTGCGCTGGACGCGGGCCCGCGCGCAGCGCACGATCGCGCGCGCACCTTGAAGCTCGCAGCGTCGATCCTCGCCAGCCTGTTCCTCGCGCTCGCTCCCGCCGCCGCGCAGGAAAGCTACGAACAGTCGCTGCAACGCTTCGCGGCCGCGCTCGCGGCCCTGCGCGACGGCAGCGCCGACGCCGGAGCGGCGCTGCGCGAGTCAGCGCGCGTGCTGTGCGAGTCGTATGGGCGCTGTGATCCGCGCGATGTGGCCGCACACTACCTCGCACTCGACGCCGAAGCGCTCGCGGCGGGCCGCGCCGACGAGGCGCGCTATGCGGAGCTGCGCGAGCGCGTGCGCGTCGCCGGAGAACGCGGGCTCGCTGGCGAAGGGTGGGCGGGCGAGCGTGCGACGATCCTGCACCAGCTCGACGCGCTCGCGCGCGAGTCCGAGGTGCGTCCGGACTTCGTTCCGGCGGCGCAGGCGCTCGCGCTCACCGCGCGCATCGAGGAACAGCAGGTCGAGACCGACGCGACGCTCGACGCGACCGCGCGCGCGCTCGTCGCCGCCCGAGCGACGCGGCATGCTCGCCGCGCGATCGAGCTCTATGCGCGCGCCGGACAGTCGACGCCGCGGCTGGAGCCGGAGCTGTGCCTCGCGCGGCTGGCGCTGCACCGCGGAGACGACGCGCTCGCACGCGCGAGCTTCGAATCGCTGCGCCTGCGCGCGCTCGCGCTGCGACGCGACGACTACCGCGAGCACGCCATCGCTGGCCACCTGGCCTTGGCGCGCGCAGCCGGTGACGTGCGCGAGGAACGACGCTGGCTCGAGGAACTGGCGCGATTCCTCTCGCCGCTGGAGAGCTGGCCGCTGGCGCGCGACTGGGCGCTCGCGCTGCTCGCGCAGGATCGCCCGCAAGCAGCGCTCGAGTTTCTTGCGCGCTGCAAGCCGGCCGATGGAGCGCACGCTGCCGATCGTCTCGAATGGCAGGTCGCGAGCGGCGCCGCCGCGCTGCGCAACGGCGACGTGGGGACGGCCCGCAGGCACCTCGCGCACCTCGACGATGACGCGTCGGAGCTCGCGCACCTCGCCCGGGCCAGCCTCGCGATGCGCGCGGGCGATGCCTCGGGAGTGCTCGTCGAGCTCGGCCAGGACTTTCTACCGGGCTTCTCGGCCAGCGGCCGCGTCCACGCCGCGACCCTCGTCGGCGAGGCCGCACTGGAACTCGGGGATCGCCCGCTCGCGCGCCGGGAGCTCGAGCTCGCCTTCGAGGCGACGCTGGCGGTCGATTCGGACCTGCGCGCGCGCCGCGAGAGCGAGCTCGGCGGCAGCGTGATCGGCGAGCGGCTCGGCCTGCACTCGGTCGTGCTGCTCGCCGAGACTCTCGCGCTCGAGGGCGAGCATCTCGAGGCCGTCGCACGCATCGAGGAAGCTCATGCGCGCTCGCTGCGCGCGAGTGCGCGCGAACGCATCGACGCACCCGCCGTACGTGCGTGGGCCGCGCACACGGAGCTCGGGCTCGTGACGTGGATCATCGGCGCGGATCGCTCGCTCGCTGCGCACGTCGCGCCGGATGGCAGCGCTCACGTCGAGCGCATGCAGCTCTCGCGCGCGCAGTTGCTGGACGCCGTGCGACGCGTGCGCGAAGCCGCGCTCGAGCCCCGCACGCAATCGGTGCGCTTCGCTGCGCTCGCGGGAGAACTCGGCGGCGCGCTCCTGCCCGGAGAGCTCGGCCTGCGCCTCGCGCGGCTGCGCGCGCAAGCAGGACCGGAGCCGCGACTCATCGTGCTCGCGCACGGTCCGCTGGAAGCAGCACCGCTCGAAGCCCTGCCGTGGCCGGCGCTCGGGAGCGATGCCGCTCTCGCGGTGCTGCCGGGGCTGCCGGAGCGCGCGCCCGGTTCGAGTGCCCCCGACGCGAGCACGACGGCCTGGAACTTGCTCGGCGCACCGCTCGACCCCGCGTCGCGCCCCGTGCTGCCGGGCGCTCGCGGCGAGCTCGAGTCGCTCGCGACACTCCACCCCGGCTCGATGCTCTCGATCGAGGCTGATTTCACTCGCGCGCGCGTGCTCGCCGCGTGCCAATCCGCCGCTCCGCTGCACATCGCCACCCATCTCGATGCGTCGTGCGACAGCTGGCGCAGCTTCGGTCCGTCGGCTTTGCGCACGAGCGACGCGCCGCTCTTGTGCGCCGACGAGCTCGCGGTCGCGCATCCTCGGCTTCCGCTCGTGGTGCTCTCGACCTGCTGGAGCGGTTCGGGAGCGCGCGTGGATGCCGAAGGACAGCTCGGACTCGCGCGCGCGTTCCTCTCCTCGGGCACGCGCAACGTCGTCGTGACCCTGTGGCCCGTCGAGGATCGCTCGGCCCCACGCTCCGCGCGGCTCTTGCACGAGGCGCTGCAGTCGGGCGCGACCCCGTCGCGCGCGGTGGCCCGCACCCGCGCCAGCCTGCGGGCCGCGGGAGCTCCGACCGCCGAGTGGGCGGCGCTGCGACTGCTCGGCCGCGACTAGGCACGCGGTCGCCGCGCGAGCGGCGCGTTCCACTTGCGGGAAGCGGAAGGAACTTCCCCGGGCTGCTCAAGGGGACCGGCGAGGGCTCCGATAGCTCGCCTGCCGCGGAATCTCGCGGTACTGCGATTCCCAGGAGTCCCCCCCCATGCTGTCCCTGCTCCTCGCCGCGAGCGCGCTCCCCGCACCGCTCGCGCCGGCCCCCACGCTCGACTTCGCGCTGAGCGTTGGCCCGCGCAGCCTGCGCGCCCAGAACACGAGCTTCGTCCCCGAGCTCGTCCTGCTGCGCGATCCCCGCACCGGCCGCGAGACGCGTTTCGTGCTGCCGCCCCAGCGCAAGCTCGAGTTGCGCTTCCCCGCCGGAGCGATCGACGGCCTCGAGCTGCGCGTTGTGACGCGCGACGCGCAGGGCCCGCGCCTCGGCGCCTGCTGGTCGATCGACCTCCTGCGCACCGCCGGCGACAGCGTCGGGTTCGACCTCGACACGCACCCCTTCCACGCGTGGGCGTTCGGCCCGCGCGGCACCAGCGTGCTCACCTCCAACGATCTGCCCGCGTCGGGCAGCCCCGCGCCGCTGTGCGCACCGCCGACGCCGCCGCATGTCCCGGTGATCACGCCCCACGATGGCACGCGCAAGGACCTGCCGCCGCGCCTCGAGATCAAGCCGCTGCCGCCGATCTGAAGCGGCAGCGCACGCATTCGGCCCCTGAGAGAGAGACCGAGAGAGACGGAAGATGGCCAGCGCTCGAAACGCTGGCCATCGGCCGTTTCAGGGAGTCTCGCGCGGGTTCCAGCGCGCGTAGAGGCCCGGCCTGCGATCGCGCTCCACCGGCACGCGACGACGCAGTTCGCGCGCGAGCGCGATATCGAGCTCGGCGACCACCAGCCGGTCGTCCGCTCGACCTTCTGCGAGCACCTCGCCGTGCGGCGAGACGACCAGCGAGTTGCCGGGGAACTCGAGCACGAGCTCGCGGCGGCCGATCACGTCGGTGCCCGTGCGGTTGCACGCCACCACGAAGCACTGGTTCTGCACCGCGAGTCCAGTCACGAGCGCGCGCCAGTGAGGTGCACGTGCGAGCGGCCACTGCGCGCTCGCGCACAGGACCTCGACGCCGTCGAGGAATGCGCTGTGCGTGAGTTCCGGGAAGCGCAGGTCGTAGCAGATGGCGAGCCCGACGCGCGTGCCGCGCAGGTCGACGCCACGGAGCGGCAGCTCGCCAGCGGAGAAGCTCTCCGTCTCCGCGGTCGGAGAGAACAAGTGCACCTTGTCGTGCTCGATGGCGAGCGCGCCGCGTTCGAAGAGCCGCGCGCGGTTACGGGGCAACTCTCCGGCTGCCGCGCCGAAGGCCGAGCCGGCGACAGCGAGGCCGAGCTCGCACGAGAGTTCCGCGACGTGCTCCCACGAGCGCGCATCCGACTCCACCAGACCCGCGAGATCCGAGTGCGGGCCGGGAAATCCGCTGGCCCACATCTCGGGCAGCACGACGACCTCGACTCCAGAGCGCGCGGCCGTGCGCAGCCCGTTCTCGACCACGGCGAGATTCTCGACGCTCGCGCCTCGGCGCACGTCGAACTGCAGGGCGGCCACGCGCATGGCGTCCTTCTAGCGGCGCGCGCGGGTGCTTGCCACCGCCCCGCACGGGGGGCACGATGCGCCGGTGCCGATCCTCCTCGCCCTCGGACTCGACCGCGCCGCCCTGACGATGCCCCTCGGCACGCTGCTCGCGCTCGGCGCCGGGCGCACACTCCTGTCGCTGCTTCCCGCGGGCGCCGCCGGCTCGCACGCTCCGCGCAAGCTCCCGCAGACGGCCCTGCTCGTCGCGCTCCTCGGCGGCTGGCTGTGGTTGCTTTCGTTCGCGCTCGCGAGCTTCCTCGGCGAGTCGGTCGAGCTCGCGCCGCTCGCGCTGGTGTCGCTCGTCGGACTTGTTCGCTGGCGGCTCGGCCCCCACGAGTTCGTCCCCCAGCACGAGCTCGAGGAGCCGCGCCGCACTTGGCTCGCGCGCCTCGCCCTCGGGCTCGCGCTGACAGCGAGCTTCACGCCGCTCCTCCGCGGAGAGTCTGGGCCAGCAGCCCTCGGCTGTGCAATCCTCGCCGCGCTCGCATGGTGGCTCGCGCGCACGCTCGAGCGCGCCGGTCGCTCCCCGCTGGGCGCAGCGCTCGTCGCGCTGGGCTTCGTCGCCTTCGATCAAGCCACCGTGCGCGGCGACTCGCTCGCGGTGTTCGCGCTGCAGGCCCTCGTCGCGCTCGCCGCGAGCGGTCAAGTCGGCTGGCTGCGGCGCGCCGATGCGCGCGAGCGAGCGCTGGCGCTGTTCGGCGGCTGCGCAGCGGCGCTCTTCGCTCCGGTCTTCAGCATCGCGGGACTCGCGGGCTGCTGGGCGACGACACACCGCCATGCGCGCAAGGCTCTGCGCGGCGCCACGCTGCTCGCGCTGGCAGCCGTCGCCCTTCCCTCGCTCGCCGCGTCGCGCCAGCTCGGCCTCGCCGAAGCCCTCGCGGACGGGGCCACCGGAGCGACGGCGCTTCCGAGGCTCTACGTGCTCGCCATCGCGGGAGCCGCCGCGCTCGCGGGCTGGCGCGGCGGCGAGCGTCGCCCCGCGTTCGGCACCGATCGTCTAGCTCCGCCTGCACGCGAGCTGGCGGCTGTCGGGATTCTGTGCGGCCTTCCGCTGCTCGCGGCCTTCGCTCTGGGCCCGCGGCTGGAGTCGCTCGGTCTCGGCCCCGCCTCCATCGAGCTCGCGGCCTGTGCCGTGACCCCGGCCGCCGCGCTGTTCACAGGTCTCGTCTTCGTGCGGGCGCGAGCGCAGTGAACGTCCCCGCGCCCGATCCGCTGCCGCACGCGGCGCTGGAGCGCGCGCTCGCGGCGCTCGCGGGAGGCGTGCCTTACAAGACGGCGCTCGAGGCGCTGCTGCTCGAGCTCGACGATGAGGCCGCCGATCGTCTGATGCAGCTCCAGCGCGAGGCCCGCGGCACGTGGCTGCTCGCCCTCTGCATGCCACGGAGCGGCGCGACGAGGGCGCGAGCGCTGTTCGTCGGCAACGCACTGTCGGGCGCGCATGTGCCCCTCTCGCACCACGGCTTCCAGGTCACGCTGCTCGACTCCAACGCGTTGCGCCTGCGCTGGGCCCGCTTGCGCAGCGAGGCTCTCAGTCCGGAAAGCTCCACGCTGGAGGTCATGGCCGACGGCGGCGCGCGCCTGCCGTTCGACGACGGTGCCTTCGACCTTGTCGTGCAGGAGGACGGGCTTCCGGCGCGCGAGCGTGGCTGGGGTCACGACCTTGCGGAGCTCGCGCGCGTGTGCCGGGGCGAGCTCATGCTCATCGCCGACAACCGCTTCGGCTACAAGCGCTCGACGGGAAGGCGCGGCGTGTTCGACGTGCCAAGCCCGGCCAAGTTCCTGCGCCGCGCGCTCGCAAGCCCGGAACGCACGCTCGCCGGCTATCGGAAGCTCGTCGAGCGCGCGGGCTTCCAACGAACACGCGCGTTCTCGCTCTACCCGCACGCGAGCGAGTTCACGTTCGTCGTCGGAGTGGACGGCTCGACGCCGAAGCTCGAGATCGGGCCAAAGGAGCGCGAGAACTCGGTCAAGCTGCTCGCCCACTCGCTCGGACTGTTCCGCTGGCTCACGCCGTCCTTTGCCGTGCTCGGCGCTCGCAGCGAGGTCGCCAGCGCGCCGCCGCGCTGGTCACGCCTCCTGGATGCGATCGAACGGGCGACGGGCGAGCTCGGCGCGGAGCTCGAGCATGTCGTCGCGACGCGCGGCAACTCGGCGCTGCTGCTGACGCGTAGCCGCGGGGCCGGCGACGAGGGGGCGTGGTGCGTGCACATCGGCCTGAGCGCCGCCCAGCGTTCCCAGCTCGCGACCCACGCGCGTCTCCTGCGCAAGCTCGCGTCGGAACACCCGCGCTGCCCCGTGCCGCAACTCCTGCTCGCCGGGGAGGTCGAGGGCGTTCACCTGACCGTGGAGCGGCGTGCGCGCGGCCTGACGGCGCCGCAGCTGACCGGAGACCTCGCGGCCGCGCGCCGCACGCTCGACGACCTCTCGAACGCCCTCGTCACGCTCGTCAGCGCTCCCGCGCGCGCGCTCGACGAGGCCGGGTTTGAGCGCCTGCTGGGGACGCGCTTCGAGGTCGTCTCCGTGCACTGCGGCGACGCGGACACGCGCGCCGCGCTCGCGCGCCTGCGGGCGAAGGCTCGCGACGAATGGGTCGGTCTGCGGTTCCCGCTCGTCGTGCAGCACGCCGACCTGCGGAGCAAGCACGTCCAAGTTGAGCGCGACGGCCGAGTGGTGGCGCTGCTCGACTGGGGCTCGGCGGAGGACGGCGACCTGCCGGGCTTCGACCTGCTGCACTACCTGCTGCACGAGCGCAAGCAGGCCGATGGGCTCGATGCGCGCGCGATGTGGCGGCTAGCGCTGGAGCCCGAGCGGCTGCGTGACTGGGAGCAGGCGGCGTTGGCGGCCCACGCCGCGGCGCTCGGGCTCGATGGCGGCTACTTCCCCGCCCTCGCCCGGGTCTATCCGGTGGTCGTCGCCGCCATGGCCGAGCGCCACTGGGACTTCAGCCGTCCGCGCTGGTTGCGGCACCAGTTCGGGATCGGCGGTCGCTGAATACGCATTTCCTCGTATCTTCCCCGCAGCTGGGCCGCCTTCCGAGCCAGTGAATCCTCGCGGAGACCGGTCGGCCGCGAACGCGGGCCTGCGGCGCTCACGGCCTTCGGATGGGCACCCGGGAAGCCCTAGCAAGATCGAGGGTCCACCGGTAATATTTTCCTAGTCACGGGGGGCGTCCCCACCTCTGTTTCCTCTCTCTCCGTTTCTTTGAACACTTTCAGGATTACCCCATGCATTCCTTCTTCCTTGCTCGGCTGCTGGCGACCAGCGCCGCGCTGACTACGCTCGCGCTAGCCGACGATCCGGAGGCGCTCCCCGTGTGCAACTACGGCGGCCCCTACGCCGCCGAGTGCAGCGGCGCATCGACGGCCGTACCGCTCGACGGTTCGGCCTCCTTCGATCCCGATGGCACGCCCTTGACCTTCCAGTGGATCGAGGAGTGCCCCTTCGGCTTCGTCGATGACCCGTCGATCTCGGAGCCCAACTTCGTGATCGACATGACCGGCCAGTGCGTGCGCCAGTGCTTCGTTGCGCTGCGCGTGTTCTCGGGCGGTCAGGGCAACGCTCAGAACGGTACCTGCAGCGGCTTTCTCTCCGTCAGCGACACGACCGCGCCGGTGCTCACCCTCCCGGTCAACGTGATCGCGCCGTGGGGCCTCGACACGAGCGTCGGCACGCTCGGCGCAGCCACGGCGACCGACCTCTGCGACCCGTCGCCGTTGCTGTCCTTCGCGGACACGGTGATCCCTTCGCTGGGTCCCGGCCACGAGCAGACCATCACCCGTCGCTGGACGGCCATGGATCGCTGCGGATTCTCGTCGTCGCTCGACCAGACGATCATGCTGACGAGCCCCGACACGTCGGTGAACGCCTCGTTCAACGTCGACTTCGACATCGGCGCCTGCCCGGACGTGCTCGACCGCGCCACGCAGGGTCCGCGCTTCGTGCTCACGCTGCTCGGCCGAGCGAACCTCTACATGAACGGCGTCAACCGGGCGACGGTGAAGCTCAGCCGTCAGGCTGATCCGTCGAATTTCGTCACGCCGACGAACCCGTGGCTGTACGCCGCGACCCAGATCGGGGTGTTCGCCGCCACGAGCTTCGGCGACTGTAACCCGGCGGGCACCGACGGTCGCGCGGACCTGCGCTTCCAGTTCAACTACGCGCAGGTGAGCGCAACCCTCGGTCTCGCCAGCCTGCCGGCGGGGACCGCGGTGCCGATCCAGATGTTCGGCCTGCGCACCAATGGCACGCAGTGGATCTCCTACGGCGAGATCATCGTCCAGTAGCTCCACGCCGCGACTCGCTCCGCAGCGGGGCTCTCCGGGACGAACTCCCGGGGAGCCCCGCGCACGTTGGAGGGTGCCCCCGGCGGCCCTAGACTCCCCGCCCCCATGGTGCGCTCGCCTCCGACCCGCGTCCGCGAGCTGCGCTCGAACCTGCGCCACGCGTGGATCGACGGCCTGCTCTACAGCGGCATGATCGGGGTCGGGGAGACCTACCTGCCGGCGTTCGTACTCGCATCGGGCCACGGCGAGCTGGCCTCGGGCCTCGTTGCGACGGTCCCGATGCTGACGGGGGCCCTGCTGCAGCTCGTCACGCCCCACGCCGTCGCGCGCGTGGGCTCGTACCGTCGCTGGGTCGTGCTGTGCGCGAGCCTGCAAGCGCTCGCGTTCGTGCCGCTCGTCGTGGGCGCGCTCTCGGGCTCCATGTCGGTGGCGAGCATCTTCCTCGTCGCGGCCGTGTACTGGGCCGCAGGCCTGTCCGGCGCCCCGGCCTGGAACACTTGGATCACCACGCTGATCCCGCGCGGCATCTGGGCGCGCTACTTCGCGCTGCGCACGCGCGCGATGCACGCGGCCACGCTCGTCGGCCTCGTCGTCGGTGGAGTCGCCCTGCACGGCCGTGAGATCGGCGAGGAGGGGCGCGCGTTCGCGGTGCTCTTCGCGCTCGCCGGCATGGCCCGCTGGTGGAGCGCGCGTCACCTCGCCGCGTACACCGAACCCGAGCGACCGCACACGCTGCCGACGCCTTGGGGAGTCGTGCTGCGCTCGCCCGCGCTGAGAAGTGCGCGCGCGCTGATCGTCTACCTGCTGTGCCTGCAGGTCGCGGTGCAGTTTGCCGCGCCGTTCTACTCGCCCTACATGCTCGGCGAGCTGGCCATGCCCTACGCGACGTACATGACGCTCGTGGCGTCGGCGTTCGTCGCCAAGTTCCTCGCCCTGCCCTGGATCGGGTCCCACGCGGCCCGCATCGGCGCCCGGCGACTGGCATGGTTCGGCGCGCTCGGCATCGTGTTCACCTCGTTGCCGTGGTACGCGACCATCGGCTTCTGGACGCTGCTCGCGACGCAGCTCGTGGCGGGCGTCTTCTGGGCCGCCTTCGAGCTGGCCTCGCTGCTCCTTCTGTTCGAGCACATTCCCGAGCGCGAGCGCACGAGCGTGATCACGCTCTTCAACCTCGGCAACTCGGCCGCGTTCGTGCTGGGCTCGCTGGCCGGCGGAGCGACGCTCGAGGCCCTCGGCTCGAATCGCGACGCCTACGCCACCTTGTTCCTCGTGACCGCTGGCCTGCGCGCCCTGACGCTGCTGCTCTTGCGCAGGGTCGGCGACGGGCCGTTCGCAGCGACGCGCGAGCGTCCTCAGGTCGGCGCGACCGCCGTGCGCCCGTCGCTGGGCTCGATCGACGCCGAGGTCGTGCCGGGACAGGCCCCGGAACGCGACTGAGCGCCTTCAGCCCGCGCCTGCGACGGTCGAAGAGGCCCCCGGCAGGGAAAGTCGGCCCCTCAAGGGCTACAGCGCGGAAGGCGCGGGCCGCGGGGCCTATCGGAGGAGCCATGGAATCGACTCGGACGTGGCTGGAGTTCGCGGCAGCGGCCATGGTTCCCTTTCTCGCCCTCGCGGCGCTGCGGCGCCCGTTCTTCGGAGCGCTGGCCTCCGTGGCGGCTGTGCTCGGCGTGGCGAGCGCTCACGGAGCGAGCGGCCTCTCGTTGGTCGTTCCCGCGACCCTCGCCGGCCTCGCCCTTGTCGTGTACGTCGTGCGACCGCTGCGGCGCGCGCTCGTGACGGCACCGATCTTCCCGCGGGTGCGGCGCATCCTGCCCAAGATGAGCGACACCGAGCGCGCGGCGCTCGAGGCGGGCACGGTCGGGTGGGATGGCGAGCTTTTCGGCGGCTCACCGGACCTGCGCAAGCTCGCCGGCGCACGGGACCGCGACCTCGACGAGCGCGAGCGCGCCTTCCTGCGCGACACGCTCGAGCCGCTGTGCGCCCAGCTCGACGACCACGCGGTCACGCGCGACGGAGACTTGCCACCGCACGTCTGGCAGGCGCTCCGCGCGAGCGGCCTGATGGGCATGATCATCCCGCGCAGCTTCGGCGGGCTCGAGTTCTCCGCGCGCATGCAGTCGACGGTGGTCGCGAGACTCAGCTCGCGCTGCGTGACGGCGGCCGTGCCGGTGATGGTGCCGAACTCGCTCGGTCCCGCGGAGCTGCTGCTTCACTACGGTACAGCGGAGCAGACACGTCACTGGCTGCCGCGGCTCGCGCGCGGCGAGGAGATACCGTGCTTCGCGCTCACTGAGTCCGCGGCAGGCTCCGACGCGGCGTCGATGCGCAGCGAGGGAATCGTGTGCCGCGGCCTGTTCGACGGCCGCGAGGTGCTCGGCATGCGACTCACGTGGGAGAAGCGCTACATCACGCTCGCGCCCATCGCGACCGTGCTGGGACTCGCGTTCAAGCTGCGCGATCCCGAGCGCCTGCTCGGCGGTGAAGTCGATCTAGGCATCACCTGCGCGCTGATCCCGGTCTCGACGCCGGGCGTCGTGACCGGCGAGCGCCACGATCCACTCGGGATTCCGTTCATGAACGGCCCGACGCGCGGTCGCGACGTGTTCGTACCGCTCGACTTGATCATCGGCGGCCCGGCCATGGCGGGACGTGGCTGGACGATGCTGATGCAGTGCCTCGCCGCAGGCCGTGGGGTCTCGCTCCCCGCGCTGTCCACCGGAGCAGCCGAGCTCGCGGTGCGCGTCACCAGCGCCCATGCGACCGTGCGCGAGCAGTTCTCGCTCCCCATCGGCCGCTTCGAGGGTGTGGAGGCGAAGCTCGGTCGCATCGCAGGCCTCGCGTACACGATCGACGCTGCGCGCATGCTCACGCTGGGCGCGCTCGATCGCGGCGAGAAGCCCGCCGTCGTGACCGCGATCATGAAGGCCTACACGACGGAGGCGATGCGCTCGGTGCTCAACGATGCCATGGACGTCGTCGGTGGGA
>SXGT01680493.1_pt1 | contig 11975 bp, 11 predicted proteins | sample 3176221 | NCBI WGS metagenome assembly SXGT01 (sample SAMN11356862, study PRJNA531348) | freshwater metagenome | isolation source: freshwater sample F1-120 | place: China: Fuxian Lake, Yuxi | collected 2017-12-25
CCGGCCACCTACGCACGTGGCGCGGCGGCGGGCGTGCTGCTGGCCCTGCTCATGCTCGTGTGTGGGGCGCTGTGGCTGGCTGCGCAACGCCTGGCCCGCGCAGCACAGGCACACGGGCGCGGGCTGCGGGGCCGGCCAGACTCGAACCGCGAAGGGGCTGGCGCAGGGCCGTGGCTGCTGGCCGTTTTCTACGCCTGCGTGCTGTTCGCCCTGGTGGTGGGCAGCTTCAGCGGCGTCTGGGCGTTCCCGTCCGTGTGGCCGCAAACGTGGACGCTCGACGCCTGGGCGCAGGTGGGGCGCAGCAGCACCACCGCCTGGACCACGCTGTGGCTCGGCACACTCAGCAGCGCCATCGCGCTGGCCTGGGGCGTGGCGTGGCTCGAACTCGCGCCACGCCGCTGGGACCAGGCCCTGCGCCCTGTGCTTTACCTGCCGCTGGTGCTGCCGGCGGTGCTGTGGGTGGTGGGTCTCTACGGCGTGGGACTGCGCTGGCAGCTCGAAGGCAGTGCGTCGGGCCTGCTGATTGCGCACACGCTCATGGTGCTGCCCTACGTGCTGCTGGCCTTGAGCCCGGCCTACCTGGGCTTCGATGCGCGCTACGCCCAGCTCAACGCCAGCCTGGGCCACGGGGGCTGGCGTTTCCTGTGGCGGGTGAAGTGGCCGTTGCTCCGGCGCTCGCTGGCTTCCGCGGCGGCCGTGGGCTTCGCGGTGAGCGTGGCGCAGTACCTGCCCACGCTATATGTGGGCGCCGGGCGCTTTGCCAGCGTCACCACCGAAGCCGTCACGCTCGCATCGGGCGGACAACGTTCGCTCACCAGTGCGTATGCCGGCCTGCAGATCCTGCTGCCGGTGCTGGCCTTCGCGCTCGCCGCCTGGCTGGGCCGCCCGCGACGTTTCAGGCATGCTGCGCGCTCATGACGCTCTCCGTCCATATCCATCGCCTGGCCACCCGCGATCGCACGCTGGTGGAAGATCTGCAACTGAACGTCGCGCCTGGGCAGATCCTCACCTTGATGGGTCCCAGCGGCTGCGGCAAGAGTTCGGTGCTGGCCGCCATCGCCGGCACGCTGGACACGCAGGCACTGCGCTTCGAAGGTCGGGTGCAACTCGACGGGCGCGACATCGGTGCCCTGCCCACCTCGCAGCGTGGCGTGGGCCTGCTGTTCCAGGACGATCTGCTGTTCGCGCACATGACGGTGGCCGAGAACCTTTTGTTCGCGGTGCCCGCCGGACCGAAGACGGAAAGGCTCGCGCACGTGCAGCGCGCGCTGGCCGAGGCAGACCTCGCCGGCTTCGGTGAGCGGGATCCGGCCTCGCTCTCGGGCGGCCAGCGCGCACGCGTGGCGCTCATGCGCGCCCTGCTCGCCCAGCCCCGTGCCCTGCTGCTGGACGAACCCTTCTCCCGGCTGGACGCCGCGCTGCGCGAGCAGTTCCGCGCCTTCGTGTTCGACCACCTGCGCGACATGGGCATCCCTGCCGTGCTGGTGACGCACGACGCGGCCGACGTGGCTGATACGGCGCTGGTGGTGGAGCTCGCGCATGTTCGATAGAGCGCTACAGGGCGTGCTCAGGGCGCCGCTGGCGCGCGCCGCCACGTTCCTCGTGCGCATGCGCATTGGCGCCGACGCACTCAGCTTCACCGGTTTCGGCCTGGGGCTGGCCGCTGCCGCATCGATCGCATTCGGCCACTTCCTCACGGGCCTGGCGCTGCTGCTGCTCTCGCGCCTGATGGACGGGCTCGATGGCGCGGTGGCGCGCGCGACCATGCCGACCGACCGGGGTGGTTTCCTCGACATCACCCTGGATTTCCTGTTCTACGCGTCGATCCCGCTGGCCTTCGCGCTGCAAGACCCGACCGCCCACGCCTTGCCCGCGGCGGTGCTGCTCGCCAGCTTCATCGGCACCGGGAGCAGTTTTCTGGCGTTTGCCATCGTGGCGGCGCAGCGGAAGATGAGTTCAATGGAATTCCCCGACAAGGGCTTTTACTTCCTGGGTGGCCTGACCGAGGCCACCGAGACGTTGATCGCCTTTGCCGCCATGTGCCTGTGGCCAGCCTGGTTCCCCCAGATCGCCTATGGCTTCGCGGTGCTGTGCGCCATCACCACCGTGCTGCGCATCGGCTGGGGTTACAGGCGGTTTCGCTAGGGCTGCCTATACTTCCCGCACTCCCCTTCTGCACACACATCCGCCATGAGTCCTGCCACCGCCTGGCTGGAAGCCGCGTTCCTGGGCCTGATCCAGGGACTCACCGAGTTCCTTCCCGTTTCGTCCAGCGCCCACCTGCGCATCATCGGCCCACTGCTGCCTTCGGGCGGTGACCCGGGTGCAGCCTTCACCGCCATCACGCAGATCGGCACCGAAGCGGCCGTGCTGCTGTATTTCCGGCACGACATCGTGCGCATCTTCCTCGCCTGGTGGGCATCGCTTACACAACCCGCGCGCCGGCAGGACCCGGATGCGCGCATGGGCTGGCTGATCATCATCGGCTCGGTGCCCATCGTGTTTCTCGGCCTGCTGTTCAAGGACGCGATCGAAGGCTCTCTGCGCAACCTGTACATCACGGCCACGATGCTGATCGTGTTCGCGCTCATCCTTGCTGCCGCCGACCGCTACGGCCGGCGAGAGCGCACGCTCAAACAACTCACCTGGGGCCACGGCGTGCTGTTCGGCCTGGCCCAGGCCATGGCGCTGATTCCGGGTGTCTCGCGCTCGGGCGGCACCATCACCGCCGGCCTGATGATGGGTTACACGCGCGAGGCCGCCGCACGTTACTCGTTCCTGCTCGCCATTCCGGCGGTGATGGGCTCGGGCTTCTACCAGCTGTATCGAAGCTGGCAGGTCGGCAGCCCGGTCGCCCCCGGTCCCACGGCACTGGCCACGGTGATCGCATTCGGCGTCGGCTACGGTGTGATCGTGGTGTTCCTCAAACTGGTGTCCACGCGGAGCTACATGCCCTTCGTGTACTACCGCATTGCGCTGGGCCTGCTGGTCTTCGGGCTGCTGGGCGCGGGCGTGCTGAGCGCGCATTGAAACCGCCACCGGCCACCGGGTACTGGTCGCAGCGCTGGCGGGGCCAGGCCCCCTGGCGCACGCTGTTCTGGCGCGATACCGTGGCTGTGGGCAGCGCGATCAACCTGTTCACCGGCTTCGTTGCGCTCTTCCTCATCTCGCAAGGCCAACCCATCGCATGGGCGTTGGCGGTGCACTTTGCGCCGGTGCCCTACAACGCTTTTCTGGTGCGCTCGCTCTGGTTGACTTCCCGGAAACCGGGCTGGGCAATGGCTGCGGCGGGGGTCTGGTTTGCGGGAATGCTGGTGGTCTGAAGAAATCTACCCAATCCAGTGCCCCCACCGCCACCGTGCGATCCAATCCATTGAGTAAATTATCTCAACGCATTGAGATAAACACGTTCAAGCCGCGCGAGAGCCGACGAGAGTCTGCCATCTCAACCAGTCGGCCGGTTCGTCCACATCCCACAGCGGAGGCAACACGCGCCAGCTCGCACCGGCCTCGCGCAAACGATCGAGCGTTTGCTCCAGCACCTGCGGCGTGCTCCAGTCCACGTGCTGAAACACCTCGGGCACCGGGCGGCGCAGGCCGATCAGCACGTAGCCGCCGTCTTCCGCCGGAATCAGGACGGCATCGTGCGACTGCAGCGCGTCGGCGGCCTGTTGCAGGTGATCGGGTGTGAGCACCGGGCAATCGGTGCCCACGATGAGCAGTGGCGTGCCGGGTGTGAGTGCGAAGTGCGCATGCATCGCGGCAGCCATGCGCTGCCCGAGGTCACCGGCGGGCTGCGCAACGGTGCGCACGCCGTGGCAGCGAGCCAGCGCACGGAAGAACCGGTGTCCGACATCGGGTGCGCACCAAAGCGTGAGCGGCCCGGTGCTCGCAGCCCGTGCGGTGGTCAGCGTCTGCAGCGCAAAGCTTCTTTGGGCGCGTGCCGCGCCGGCCGCGCCGAGCGTCGGGATGAGGCGGGTCTTGGCCCAGCCGGGCAACGGCGCCTTGGCCAGCACCGCCACGGCCGCGTTCGCACGTGGTCGGTATCCGTAGCGTTGGGCGAGTGTCTGTGCATCGGCGCCCCGCCAGAAGGCGGCGCGAAGGCGCCACATCAGGGCCACGGTGCGCCAGAAGCCGTTCTGGTCCCAGCGCCGACCCGACGTGGTGACCGGTTCTTGCAGACAGGCCGGTGGCCCGACGCGCTTCAGGCGCCGGCTGAGATCGATGTCCTCCATCAGGGCCATCGGCGCAAAGCCACCCACCGACTGAAAAGTCTGGCGCCGCACGAACAGGGCCTGGTCGCCGGTGGCGATGCCGCTGAGGCGGGAGCGCAGGTTCATGAAAGCGGCCACGACCGGCAACAGCGGGTGGCGGCCTTCGATGCGCACATCGAAGCGGCCCCAGTGGTGACCCTCTGCGACGGCCCGCAAAATGAGCCCGTCGGCATCTGGCGGCAAGAGCGTGTCGGCGTGCAGAAACAGCAGCACCTCGCCGCTCGCGCCACAGGCTCCGGCGTTGAGCTGTGAGGCGCGACCACGCGGTGCCACCAGTGCCACGTCCGCGTGGGTCGTGGCGATGGCCAGCGTGTCGTCGTCACTGCCGCCGTCCACCACCCGCACTTCCACGCCACGTTCGCGCCAGGGCGCCAGGGCAGCGAGCCGCGCCGCCAGCGTCGTGGCCTCATTGAGCACCGGCACGACGATGGACAGGCTCACTGGGGTACCTTCGCCCTGCGGGCTGCGGTGCGAGCTTGCTTGGGAACGGCCCGGCGCTGCGCTCACTGGGGTACCTTCGCCCTGCGGGCTGCGGTGCGAGCTTGCTTGGGAACGGCCAGGCGCTGCGCTCACTGGGATACCTTCGCCCTGCGGGCTGCGGTGCGAGCTTGCTTGGGAACGGCCCGGCGCTGCGCTCATGCGGGCAGCAGATGTTCGAGCGTGGCGAACTCGTCGCGCACCCAGGACACCACCGACAGGCTGAGGTAGTGGTCGACCCGGTCGCGCACGTGGGCCACCAGGTGGGCCTGGCTGTGCTCGGCCGACCAGTCCTCGCCATCGGGCAATGCGCTCGCAGCCGCTGTGGATGTGGCGCGCCATTTGGCACACCAGCTGAGTGACCACAACCACATGGCACGTCGCAAAGGCAGATGCCAGGCCAGCGCACCCTCGGCGGCCGGGCCGGCGGCGGCCGTCCAGGTGGCGTAGAACACGCTGACCTGTGCAGGCGTGAGTTCGGCGCGGGTGTCCACATCCCAGGTGGTGGAGGTGTAGAGGGTGGCGTGCGCGAGGTCGAGCCCGGGGTACCCGTAGCGGCATTTCTCCAGGTCCACCAGCACGGCGCTACCGCCTTGCTGCACGATGAAATTGCCCGGGTGGGCATCGAAGGCAATCAGATGGAGCGGTGGCCGCTCCGCCGAATCCAGCATCTTCTGCACGCTGCGCCATTCGCTCTCGATCGCGCGGGCCACGCGCGGCGCCAGCCTGGCGGCTGGCAGGTGCTGCATCTGCGCAGCGATCTCGTCGCACAGCGCGCGCAGCGGATCCGGCGGGTGCAGCAGCGGGGCGTGTTCGCCCGGCAGAGGCAAGGCGTGCAGGGCAGCCAGCGCTTTGGCCATTGGGCCCAGGTCTGCTGGCAGCTGCGCCGGGCGGCCCACGATGTCCTGCACCAGCAGGGCGCCGCGCGGCAGGTGGGTGGAAGGCAACAGCCAGCCTTGCAGCGAAGGGGTGTGGCCGCTGGCGACCGCACGCTCGAAACACGCGCGCTGATACACCAGGTTGTCGTACGCGCCCAGACCCATCTGGCTCTGTTTGGGGATGCGCGCCAGCAGGCCGCTGCCCACCATGCGGACGTGGTCGTGCGCCAGGCCCTTGTCCGGCAGGTGTTCCAGAGGCAGTGCCGCCGCCGCATGACCGACGGCCTGGAGCGCCTGCCGCAACTGGCCGGCGATGGCTTCAGCATCCTTCAAGGTGGCGATCCTCCCGGGCTTGTCGACAGGGCAAAGGTGTAAGAATGACCCGCGCCATCCGACCCATCTGCAAACCCTCCACTGGAACCGTCGTGAACATTCGAAGAATCCTGCTGCTCGTGGTGGTGTTGATGGGCGTCGCCGCTTTTTTTGCTTTCGATCTCGGTCGCTTCCTGAGTCTGGAGCAACTCAAGCAGAGCCAGGCCACCTTCGCCGAACTGCATGCGCAATCGCCGCTCCAGGTGGCGCTGGTCTATTTTGCCGTCTACGTGGCGGCCACAGCGCTCTCCGTCCCGGGCGCCACCATCATCACCCTGGCCGGCGGCGCCATCTTCGGGCTGTTCTGGGGCACGGTGCTGGTCTCGTTCGCCTCCAGCATCGGCGCCACGCTGGCGTTTCTGGTCTCGCGCTTCGTGCTTCGTGATGGCATCCAGGCACGTTTTGGCGAACGCCTGAAAGAGATCAACCGGGGCATCGAGAAAGACGGCGCGTTCTACCTGTTCACGCTGCGGCTCATTCCGGTGGTGCCCTTCTTCGTGATCAACCTGGTGATGGGCCTCACGCGCATGAAGGCCCGCACCTTCTACTGGGTGAGCCAGCTGGGCATGCTGGCAGGCACGGTGGTGTATGTGAACGCCGGCACGCAACTGGCGCGGCTCGAATCGCTGCAGGGCATCCTCAGCCCGGCGCTGCTGGGCTCGTTCGTGCTGCTCGGCCTGTTCCCGCTGATCGCCCGATGGATCGTGGGTGCGGTGCGCAAGCGCAAGGTGTATGCGCGCTGGAAAGGCCAGCGGCCAGCCCGGTTCGACCGCAACCTGATCGTGATCGGCGCCGGAGCCGGTGGTCTGGTCTCGGCCTACATTGCCGCCGTGGTCAAGGCCAAGGTGACGCTCATCGAATCGCACAAGATGGGTGGCGACTGCCTGAACTACGGGTGTGTACCCAGCAAAGCGTTGATCAAGAGCGCGAAACTCGCGCATCAGATGCGCCACGGCGAGAACTACGGGCTGGACGGCACCGAGCCGACATTCAGCTTCAAGGCCGTGATGCAGCGCATCCAGGATGTCATTCGCGCCATCGAACCGCACGACAGCGTGGAACGTTACGCGGGCCTGGGCGTGGAGGTGCTGCAGGGCTACGCGAAACTCAAGAATCCCTGGACGGTGGAGATCGCACTCAACGATGGGGGCACCCAGACTTTGACGGCGCGCGCCATCGTGCTGGCCACGGGCGCCCGGCCCTTCGTGCCGCCCCTGCCAGGTCTGGAAGACAGTGGCTATGTGACCAGCGACACGATGTGGGAGCGCTTCGGCGAGCTCGATGAGATTCCCCCGCGTCTGGTGGTGCTGGGCGGGGGGCCGATCGGCTGCGAACTGGCGCAGGCCTTCTCGCGCTTGGGCTCGAAGGTAACGCAGGTGGAAATGGCGCCGCGAGTCATGCTGCGCGAGGACGAAGAAGTGAGCGAACTCGCGCGGCGGGCCCTGGTCGCCGACGGCGTGGACGTGCGCACGGGGCACAAGGCGCTTCGCTGCGAGCATGAAGGCGGGCAGAAGGTGCTGGTGGTGGAGCACGCGGGCGTGGAACAGCGCATCGCCTTCGACGAGCTCGTCTGCGCCGTGGGCCGCAGCGCGCGGCTGCAGGGCTACGGTCTGGAGGAACTCGGCATTCCGACGAAAAAGACGGTGGAGACCGACGAATACCTGCAGACGATCTACCCCAACATCTACGCCGCCGGCGATGTGGCCGGGCCTTACCAGTTCACCCACGTGGCTGCGCACCAGGCCTGGTATGCGGCGGTGAACGCGCTGTTCGGCGAATTTCGCAAGTTCAAGGCCGACTACCGCGTGATCCCATGGGCCACCTTCATCGACCCCGAGGTGGCGCGCGTGGGTCTGAACGAGCAGGAGGCGAAGGAAAAAGGCATCGCCGTGGAGGTGACGAAATACGGCATCGACGATCTGGACCGCGCCATTGCCGACAGTGAGGGACACGGCTTCGTCAAAGTGCTCACCGCGCCCGGCAAGGACACCATCCTGGGGGTGACGATCGTGGGCACCCACGCCGGCGATCTGTTGGCAGAGTACGTGCTGGCCATGAAGCACGGCCTGGGGCTCAACCAGATCCTGGGCACCATCCACACCTACCCCACGCTGGCCGAGGCCAACAAATACGCGGCCGGCGAATGGAAGCGGGCCCATGCACCCGAAAAACTGCTGGGCTGGGTGAAGAAGTACCACGACTGGAAGCGTGGATGAGGTGGCGTTCCTTCTTCGGGCTGCTGCTGGCGGCGGGATGCGCCAACCTGTGGGCGCAGGCCGCACCGCTGCCGGCCTTGCTGCAGGCCGATGGCGCACTCGACCCGGCCTGGCGATTCGTGGGATTTCCCAAACAGCACACCGAACTGCCCCCCACGCGATTCGAAGCAGGCCGCGCCGATGGCGTGGCCGGCGTTCAAGTGGCCACCGCATCCTCCTATGGCACCCTGGTGCACGACGCCCGCGGCCCGGCGGCAGCACGGCTGCAATGGCGCTGGCGCCTGGACCAGCCGCTTTCTGGTGGCAACGCGCCCGCCGACATCCTCACCAAGGCCGGTGACGACGCGGCCCTCAAGGTGTGCGTGATGTTCGAGCACGACCTGAACCGTGTGCCCTTCGTGGAGCGCACCGTGCTTCGCATCGCCCGCAGCGTGAGCGGCGAAGCCCTGCCTGCGGCCACCGTGTGCTATGTGTGGGACAGCACGCACCCGGCGCTCACGCAGGGTGCCAACCCTTACACGAAGCGCGTGCGATTCATCAGCCTGCAGGGTCGCGGCGCGCCGCTCGCGCGGTGGGTGCAAGAGTCGCGCGACGTGGCTCGGGATTTCATCGACCTGTTCGCCGATGAACTGCCCGATGGTCGGGCCACGCCACGCGCTGCCGCGCCCGCCGTCACGCGTGTGCTGATCGGCGCCGACAGCGACAACACCGCCAGCCGCAGCAAAGGCTGGGTGGCCGATGTGCGCTGGGCGGCAGACGCGCCCTGAGCCAGGCCGTACCATCGCTCGCATGCACCATGGCATCAAGAAACTCCTGCTGCTCGGCGCCGGCCACGCGCACGTGGAAGTGTTGGCCCGACTGGCGCAGCGGCGCCCGGGCAACCTCGATGTGACCGTGCTCACGCCCTACCCGCACCAGACCTACAGCGGGATGACACCCGGTTTCGTGGCCGGTCACTACAGCGAAGCCGACTGCCGCATCGCGCTGGAGCCGTTGATGCGCGCGGCCGGTGCCCGATGGATTCAGGGGCGCTGCAACGGCATCGACGCCGCACAGCGCGCCGTGGCGGTGCAGGCCAGCGGCGGCGCGCAGCCCGTGTCCGACACACTGGCCTACGACCTGCTTTCCCTCGACACCGGCGCCGTGCTCGACCGCGCCCGGCTGGAGGCCGAGATGCCCGGTGCCGCCACGCACGCCCTGCCGGTGCGGCCCATCGAGGCCTTCACCACCTTCTGGCCGCAGGTGATGGAGCTGGCTCAGCGCGAGGCGGTGTCGCTGGCGGTGGTCGGCGCGGGTGCGGGTGGCATCGAACTGGTGTTTGCGGCGGAGCAGGCGATTCGCCAGTGCGGCCAAGCGGGTGCACGCTTCACACTGGTCACCGGTGGTCCCGAAGTGGCGGCGGCTTATTCGCCCGGTGTGCAGCGGCGCGTGCTGCGGCAACTCAGGCGACGCGGCATCACCGTGTTGCGTGAAGACTGCACCGGCGTGAGCGAAGGCGAGCTGCACCTGGGGAACGGAGCACGTCTGGCCTGCGATGTGCCGCTGCTGGCCATCGGCACGCACGCGCCGGCGTGGTTGCAGGGCAGCGGTCTGGCCTTGTCGGAGGCAGGTCATGTGCAGGTGAACGAGTTCCAGCAAAGCACCAGCCACCACAACGTGTTCGCTGCGGGCGATGTGGCGAACCGCATCGATCAGGACCCCCCGCGCAGCGGTGTCTATGCCGTGCGAGCGGGCCCGCCGCTGGCCCACAACCTGCTCGCGGCGCACGAAGGCCAGCCGCTGCAGGCCCATCGGCCACCCCGGCATTCGCTCAACCTGCTGTCGTGCGGCACCGGCCACGCCATTGCGAGCTACGGGCCTCTGCATTTGGAGGGTGCGTGGGCCTGGTGGTGGAAGGACCGGATCGACCAAGGGTTCATGTCGCGCTACCGGCGGTAAGCGCCTCGGGGGAAGGCTCTGGGTAGACTTGGTCACGCCCTTTCGCTGTCATCCCATGCAAGCCTCATCCGCCCCCCGCTTCCTGGTTACCCTGCTGCTGGCCACGCTGGCCAGCGCCGTCTCTGCGCAGGCACCAGCCCCCGCCGCCACCGACAAGCTCCACCCCTGGCAAACGCCACCCCCGCGCCTGACGGCAGAGGCGTACGTCACCAACCTCAAGGACGGGGACCGCATCGAAACGCCGTACCTGCTGAAGTTCGGGCTTTCGGGTGGCTGGGGCCTGGCGCCCATTGCGCAGGCGGGCCGGGCTCGCAGCGGGCACCACCACTTGCTGGTCAACCGAGAACTGCCGCTGAACTTCAAGGAAGCCCTGCCTTTCAACGACCAGTACATCCACTTCGGCAAGGGCCAGATGGAAACCGTGCTTACGCTCGAGCCCGGCACCTACACCCTGCGCATGCTGCTGGCGGACCAGAAACATCTGCCGCATTTCGTCTACAGCAAGCCGGCCACCATCACGGTGACCAAGAAGAACGCGGTGGATCCTGCCAGTCTTTCCGTCAAGGGCGTGAGCATGGGAATTGAGGGTGCCGTCGTCAAGGCGCCGTTCCGGGTGCAGTTCCATGCCTCGGCGCTCAATGTGGCTCACCAGGCGCAGAAAATTCCCGACACCGGGCACTTTCGCCTGACTGCGACCCCGGCCACCGGCACAGCTTCGCCGACCGTGATCGATTTCCCCGAGGGCCAGACCGAAGTCTGGCTCGCTCCACCGGCCGGCAGCTACAACCTGCGGCTGGAGATGGTGGACAACATCGACCCGGCGAAAGGCATGACCGCGCCGGCCCTTGCCAGCGTGCGCGTCGAATAGCGCTGCTTCAGCAGCCGAGCTGATCGGCCAGATCGTTGAAGTCGCGCGCGTGCAGCGTGTTGGCCGGATCGGGCGACACGTCCTTGGGGTGCGCGGCGCCGAACTCCAGTGGCCGCTCCACATAGGCCGTGGACAGCCCGCAACCGCGCGCCGCGGCCAGATCGTCCTGGTGGGCGGCCACCAGCATCACCTGCGCCGGCGGCACGCGAAACACATCGGCCACGCCCAGGTAGGTGCGCGGGTCGGGCTTGTAGGCGCGGAACACCTCCGCCGAAAGAACGCAGTCCCACGGAAGCCCGGCGCGCTTGGCCATGTTGGTCAGCAGCCCCAGGTTGCCGTTGGACAGAGAGCAGATGGTGTGGCGGGACTTCAAGCGCGTGAGCCCGCGCACGGTGTCCGGCCAGGGGTCGAGTCGGTGCCACACCAGGTTGAGGTGGTCACGTTCGGCTTCCCCCAGGTGCGCCAGGCCAAAACGCGGCAACAGGCCATCCAGAATCATGCGGTGCAGATCGTCGATGCGAGTCCAGCCCAGTTCCCCCGAACGCACGCGCTGCATGGCCGGCTGGTACCCCTCGCGCCAGGCCAGTGCAAAGGCATCGCCGTCCACCTGCGGGTACAAGGCCTGAATCTCACGCGAGATGCTGCCGTGCCAGTCCACGACGGTACCGAAGATGTCGAAGGCGAGAACCGTTGGACTTGTATTCATCGAGAGTTTCGGACAACGATACTTTCTGCAGATTCAAGAAATTTTCTTGAATCTGCAGAAAAAGCACTTTTAGCGCGTCTTGATCGCCGTGACTTCGATTTCGATCTTCATTCGCGCATCGAGCAGGCCGGCCGAGATCATCATGGCGGCGGGCCGGGCGCGGCCCAGGTGCTTGCGCATCACGGGCCAGCAGGCTTCGAACTGCGACGCGTCGGGCACCACGTAGTTGACGCGCACCACGTCGTC
>SXGT01829264.1_pt1 | contig 11974 bp, 21 predicted proteins | sample 3176221 | NCBI WGS metagenome assembly SXGT01 (sample SAMN11356862, study PRJNA531348) | freshwater metagenome | isolation source: freshwater sample F1-120 | place: China: Fuxian Lake, Yuxi | collected 2017-12-25
TAACCTTTATAAACTCCCTGTTGATTTCATAAATCAATGTTCAAGAGATATTCTTTTTATCTTAATGTCATTAAAATCAGAAATGCCACACCTTAAGAAAATGCTTATTGAGGGTAAAGTAGACGGTTCACAATACGAGGGGGGCTGTGCTTGTCTTGTAGGAACTCTTGCTCACGGAAATAAAGTAGATAAAGTATGCGAGTCAATTCCATTTTATCAAAAAGGTACTCACAATATGGGAGAAACTTGGTTTCTTAATATAAGAGAGGGTGATACCCCAGAGAATAATCAATTTTCTGCCCACGTACTTAAACTCATAGAAATGGTCGAGAGTGGGGTGATGTACACGATTACTTATGAAAAACCTATTACTAAATAATTTATTGTGTAGATTTATGATACAAATACCAATAATTATGTTTCTAATCTCTATGTTCATTCTAGGAATTGCAGAAATATTGTGGGTTAGAAAACATACAGTTGACTCATACCAAAAGCCAGAGAGAATAAATGGAAGATTTACTGGTGCAAAAAATACATATTTAGTTTTAGATGACGGTAGAGTCGTGACAGGTGCATTAGGGGTATTTCTTATAGTTTTACCAATATGTATATTACCAATAACAATATTAACTATATTCAAATAAACAAATGAAAAAACCTGTATGTAATTTTTGTGGAGAATATACAACTTGCGTTTGTTATTTTGACACTTGTGCATTATGCAAAGAATCATATAGTAACTACGATTCAAATGAAGAACATCAAATATTTGAGTATCGTGGGGTATTAGGTTGTTCAAAATGTATTGATGAGGTTCGGGAAAAAAGAGATTACCAAAGACAAGAAGTAATGACTGAAACAGAACACTCTATTCGCTCACAATTAGATGGACAATGGCAAAACGGAGGATATAAAACAATGAAAACTGATAACTCTGGCAAACCTATGGGCAAAATAAAAGAACCGTTGAGATTACAGGATTACGAAAATGGAAAACTTTAACTAACACCACTATGAACACAGATAACGACTACGACAATGACGGAAACAATATAGTGCCTTGCCCTATATGTGATAGTGCTTATTGTCCAAGCAAAGAGAAGGGTAAGTGTCCTGAAGAAGATGACTTTGTGAGAGCAGTTGAAGCTAAGAATAAACATATGACAAACAAAGAGGAGTTGAGGGATAGTATAAAAGATATAGAAACTGCTAAACTATTTCACGATACATATGAGAGGTTAGCACCTAATTATGGTTACGAAACAAGAGAAGATACAAAAGAGTTTGACCCTTTGTCAGACAACGGAAGACTCATGATTGAAACTTGCAGACTTGTTGTCGAACAGGTAAGGAGGGAGAGAGATGAGGAGATGGTGGAATTGTTAAATAACTGTAAACTTCCACAAAATAGTACTACAAATGGAATGACTACTTGTATGTATATACCAAATGAAACAATAAACATTGAAGTTAACAACAGAATTGAATGGATTAAAAAACAAATAATAAAACACCAAGATGAAACCAAAATATAAAGTATGGTCACTATTAACAGTCAGACAAATAAGAGATTGGAACGGAGCGTGGTCTAGAAAAACAGGTTTTCCTGTAAGGTTTGAGAGATACCATTCAATATGGAATGACTTAAAATTGGCGTGGTTAGTCTTTACTCGCAAGGCTGATGCAATTATTTGGGAAGATAACATAAAACACCAAGATGACACAGACAAAAATATCCAAAAATAAACTTCAAAAAATAGAGAATATGCTGTTTGCTGGGTTTGGTGCATTCGCAATCATGCTTAGCATGGAACAAGGCAGAGTTACTGATAGTGTAATTAAAATTAGAGACAAAACAGTTAACGATATAATAAAGCTATTAACAAATGAAAAAACCTCTTAAACCAACCACAAAACAAATCATATTAGACGAGTATTCAAAGCTCACAGAAAGGCTTGAGAAGATGTATAAGATAAAAATTAGGTATAATATCGAGAAAGTACAGTTATTAACAAAAATTAAAAAATAAGATAATATTAAATTATGAAAAACAAAAGATCTAAATTACAAATAGTAGTATTACTAATAATAGCAATTGCATTGTTAATATCAGTAAATATTGCTCATGGGGCTATAAATATAACTGTTCCAGGGGCTAAAAAAATACAAGAAATAAATACTCCAAAACTTCCATTGATAAATGTTAATAAACAAGTTTTAAATGTAAAACCAATCACGCTCCAGGATCAAATTGATATGCTAATCAATAGGGTTGAAATATTAGAAAAACGTGTTGCAGAGTTAGAAAAATAGACTTATACACATATTCACAGGATATCCACATAAATTCAAGTTTACAGCGACAGCGACATATGTAATAATCATAACAAGGTTAAGATTTAATTATAGATCAAAATCTGACGGGGATACCCGTTCATTACCAAATATACTTATCAAATAACAAAATCAAATATATGCCATTCGGAAACAGAGAACAAGGAAAGTACTTCAACATTTTAGACGGTAGATTTAGTATAAGAGTTCCAGAAGGAACACCTGGTGCAAAGACAAGAGTAAACAAGGAGGGTAATACCGTACATGAGATGTACCACGACTCTTTTACCGGAAAGTTAGTCGGTATTAGTACTAAAGAGTCAAATCAATATGGAAAGAGTTGGATCTTTTCATTCCAGGATGGTGGAGAAATTTATAATCTTCAATTATCTTACTCAAACAGTTCAGCAACAGCATTCTTGAAAATGCTACCTAACATAGATTTGAATAAAGAAATGAAGCTACAACCAGCTGTAAAAGAAGTTGATGGAAAGAAGAAGACTTCACTGTTTGTAAGTCAAGAAGGTCAATCTATCAAGCACGCTTATACAAAAGATGTTCCAAACGGGCTACCTCCAATGGAACAAGTAACTGTAAAAGGACAACTTGTATGGGACGACACTAAAAGAATTGAATTCTTGCACGCAATGGTTATGAGAGATATTGTACCAAAACTTTCTAAAAGACAAGAGTCTACCGAGAAATCTAGTGGACTTGAAGTTGGAGATGACTTTGATACACTTGGAAGTCAAACAGACGATGAGGAAGAAGCTTTTTAATTAAAAGTAAAGGGCTTATTAAAAACTTAATATAAACAAATATATGGAACCACAAGAAAATACAAACGAAGAATTTATCGGTGTAGATCTAGCAAAAGAAGGAACAGAGTCAGAGACTGTTGAGCAAGTTATTGGTGATCAACCAGAACCTAATGAAACTGAAGAAACTGACGTACCAGCAGTTGAAACTGTATCAGAAAACGAGGTTGAACAAGTTTTTATCGATGGATCGCAAGTAGATGAAGTTACTGAAGATCAAACTGAAAACAATGAGGAATTAGTACCAGATGTTAAAGGTTTTATTGAGGAGGTAAGTACGGCTAATTACAAGATTACTGGACTTGTTGACGTGTTCGATGAGCAAGGTATTATTAAAGGACAGTTCCCTGTTGATTCAATTCAAGAATTGCCAGTTGTGTACGGAGACAGAATGGTTGAGGAGGGTCAAGCGGAAAAAATTACAGAATAATAAACACTACATTGAAAAATAATACTTCTACATTAAATCTTAACAAGAATCTATCGACAATTGTCGGTAGAAAACAGGTCAGTACAGTAAACCCTATATCAACGTTGCCTTGTAGAAGGGGCTTTCCGTTGAAGGTTAGTCTGACCTGTTTTCTATTTGCAATTAATAACAAGATACTATCATGCTGAAACCAAAGAAATCAAAATTCTTGGACAGCTTTGCTGACCATGTATATCGATACATCGACCAAACTGGGGAAGGAAGACCGCCGGTGTCTTCGAAAGAGAGGAGAGACGACTTAAATCAACAAGGGTACGAGGCGTACTTTACTGTAAATGGATTTAAAGGATCAGTAGACGCTAAAAAAGAAAACTGTACATCAATAAATGCTTTTTTTGTTGATATTGACGGGAGAAAAGATCCAGAAGAACTAGAAAGAATAAAAGAGACTCTTATGCCGTCATTCATTTTGGAGACCAAAAATGGTTTTCATATATACTGGCTACTTGACGAGACAATTTACAAGGACGAACTGACAGCAGAAGAATGGGCCACGGCAGTTTCAAAGTGGGAGAGAATAGAGCAGACAATTGTAACAACTTTAAATGCCGATCCTGTTGTGAAAGACATCACCCGAATACTTCGAGTCCCTGAGACTTACTACTGGAAAAAGTCCGGTGATTTGTACAAGCAGGGGGTTGATAAAGCACCGTTTGTAATCAAAGGTATTCACAAAAACATCAGTGCAAATTACTCAATGGATCAGGTGGCAGAGGCCTTCCCTGAACCAGAGACATCTGTACCACTGTTCCCGAACACGCCTAAAGGAGAGAGTATGCAGAAGTATGCTGACGCTGAGAAAAAGATGTTTTTTGAAATGGTCAATCGTGATTATCCTATTGAGGATCGTCCTAGTTTCAAAAGTCTTATCAGTGGCCAAGATGGTACATTACCGCCGAACATTGTATCAAGAAACCAAGCTCTACTTATCACGGCAACTCTAATGAGACAAGCTGGTTGGTCAAAGACAAAGGCTATAAAGCACTTTGAAGAAGTGGGCTGGCACGGTATTGAGAAAGAGCGTGGAGGAGTGTCAGAAATAGCCTCAACTGTAAACAGTGCGTTCAACTCAAATTACACGTATTCATACAAGAATGAGGTCATAGCATTCAATATGACACCTGAGGAGCAGGTTAGAATACAGTCAGCCTATTCTGAGGTGGCTAAAAAGAGAAAGGATACAGACAAGGCACGGTTCTCAAATTACGAGTACGAAATTGCCAGTAGATACCAGTATCTTAAGAAGAATGAAGTTGGAATAATATTTAACTATGAAGGCGGTGTTTACAAAATGCTTTCTGACCAAGACATCTCTAATATCATCCTTAACATGCTATACGAGGATATGTTGTGGGGATACAGGACAAAGAGATGTGTATCTGACAAAGTTGCATGTTTGCTGTCAATAATCCCTGATCTTATTTTAACTGATGACAAAGGAGATTATTTTAACGTGAAGAACGGTTTGTATCAGATATCTACAGGAGAACTAAAACCTCACACACCGGACTTTGTCTCACTTGTTCAGTCTCCAGTTGTATACGATCCGAATGCTAAAGCTCCAACATGGGAGGCTTGTCTTGAGGCGTGGATGGAAGGACCGGAAAAAGACGACAAAAAAGAATTGCTCCAGGAATTTGCCGGCTATCTTTTAACATCGTCAATGGTGTACGCAAAGGCATTGTTTCTAGTCGGAGACGGAGGAAATGGTAAATCTACATTTGCCGATACTTTAGGAATGGTTATAGGTGAGCAAGGAACATCTAGAATTGACCTTGAAGATCTGTACTCAATGTTCGGGTTGAAAGGACTTATCGGAAAGAGACTTAACATCATTGAGGAGGTTGGGGGTAATTACTATCAGTCGCATAAGTTGAAGAAACTCATTTCAGGAGAAGAATTGACCATTAACATGAAGTACAAGGATCAGTTCAAATTTAGACCACAGGCAAAGTTTATATTCGCAGTCAACACGATGCCAAGAGTTGATGATTCATCTACAGCAACCGAGAGACGTATCTCAATGGTTCAATTCAATAACAGTTTCAGAAATACACCAAACACTAGCCTTCGATTCACTGACGGACTTCTTGCACAGGAGCTTTCAGGTATTTTGAACTGGATGATCGATGGTATTAAGAAGTTGAATAAGACTAAAAAATTCACAGTTACGAGAGAGCAACAAAATGCCCTTGTCGAGTACCGAGAGGAAAATTCTTCTGTTGAGGGGTTCATTGGAGAATGCCTTGTCTTTACACCTGGACACACTGTCCTATCGAGAGAGCTGTACGATGAATATAAAGATTACTGTATTAGAGACGGACGTAAATTCAAAAGTGCTATTGCTTTTGTCAAAGAGATGAAAGCTTATGGAATAAGATTTAGTAAGTTCCAGTACATCGAAAGAGAAAACAGTCATTCAAGCTCACGTTTTGAAGGTATTGAGATTAATAGCCAATGGTCGATGAACAGTATTTCAAGTGTTAAAAGTAGCGAAACTGGACCAGTTTCACCATACACAGATTATGACTTATAAAAAAATAGAGTTTTACGATATCCAAAAACAAATAATTACTGACAATAAAAAACAAACTGGTATTTTCCTGGGCACTGGAGTGGGCAAAACTTTAACAACACTAGTACTGGCACAAGGGCGTATTCTTGTTATCTGTCCAAAACAGCAAATGATCGATAAGACTTGGGAAAAGAACAGCGAAAAATTTAATCTCAATAAAGATATTACCGTTATCAACTACGATATGTTTTGGAGAAAAGTCGATGAGTACGGTCAGTTTGACACAGTAATATTAGACGAAGGCCACCGGGCTCTAGGGGTTATGCCAGAAACTAGACAAAGAAAAGGGGCACAGATACCAAAAACTTCTAAGATATTTGAGGCTATTTATCTGTATCTTCGAAAACACCCGCCACAGAGATTTTACATTGCCACAGCAACACCCGTAACAAAACCAATGAACATGTGGGCTATAGCAAAATTGTACGGACATGACTGGGACTTTTTCAAATTTCGATCAGTGTTCTATATCCCTAGGCTTATGGGTAGAAGGCAGATATGGATACCAAGAACTGATGACGCTACAAAAGCAAGGCTTGCCAAGAATGTTATGAAGTTTGGGTACACTGGTTCATTATCAGACTTTATGGACGTACCAGAGCAAAAACATTTGCTCCCAGAAGAAGGTGATATTGAGTATATACAATTGTCAGATGAACAAAAAAAGGCTATAAAAGAAATAGAAGAAACTGAGGCCGATCCACTGGTAAGACGTGGAAAGATTAGGACTATCGAGAACGGAATTATGTACGGAAAAAAGATAGAGAAAATCTCTGAAAATGAAGACAAGTTGGTCAAGGACACCACTTATTTCAAGTCTCTTAAAATAGATTACATTTTGGAACGTGCAATTGAATTCCCTAAACTATTTATTTTTGCTAGTTACACCGCTCAAATTCATGCAATTGCAAAAGCGTTAGAAAATGAAGGATACACAGTTCTTACTGTTACGTCAGCCACAAAAGACAGGGCGACAATATTTGAAAAAGCTGATAAAATGGATAAGGTTATATTAGTTGTTCAGGCAATGATTTGCGAAGGGTACAGAGTACCGTCAGCTCCGTGCATGATATTTGCATCAAAGGCCAACAGATATCTTTATTATGACCAGGGAAAAGGAAGAATCCTTGACGGTCAACACCTCAAGAAAAACCTTTACATCCACTTAGTTGTAAAAGGAGGAGCAGATGAGGCTTGCCATAAATCTATAATGTCAGGTCAAGATTTTATGGAAAAATTATCAGTATTATAATTAAATAAAAATGAAAAACTTTTTAGAAAAACTTTTTGGACCAAAACCAATACAAGACGCTTTACTAGACACTAGATCACAAGCGGACAAAGACAAAGACTTTCTTGATATTGAGTTTGCTTATGGTGCAGACGAATACGATTGGAAAGAAGAAAAAGAATTAATTGAGGCTCCGTTCTACCCACATAACCAATGGACTTCACTTTCTTGTGTAGCTCTTGCAGTTGTTATTTGGCTTGAGGAGTTTTGGGCTAGAATAGGTCAGGTTGTTATCTCATCAAGAAAGGACGCTTACTTTTGGAGATTTAATAAACCAGCAGGTGGTATGTCAGCAGATGACATTATAAGAATTGCAAGGAGAGGTGTTGCTCTTGAGAGCCAAGTGCCAAGCCAAGGACTAAACGAAGCTCAGATGAACACTCCTTATACTGTTACCAAAGAGATACTAGAAACTAGAGAAAAAAACAAGATAAAAGCAGGTGTTTATATTCGTAATTTTACAAACATAGACGACATAGCAAAAGCAAGTCGGTACTCACCTGTCTCAATTTTTGTATATTTTGATACACCAACACAAAACCAAGAATGGTGGACAGTTTTTCCAAAAGCTGTAGTAAATAACCTTGACCTATTTGGAAGTAGAACATCAAGACATCACATATCGGTAGCAAGTTCTGAGGCTTATAAAGTTTTAGGAGGTGTACTTATCAATGGAGTTAAACATTTGAAAATACAAGACAGTGCAGGTGTTGGAACTGGAACTGGTAAAAACAAAAACATTAGGTATGTTTCGGAAGACTTTATTAAAAGAAGAAATTATACGGCATTTTATGCTATACCAGAAGATTCTATGATAAAAGCAAATCCACCAAAAGAAAAAATAGTATGGACAGGGACAAGGACACTAAGAACTGGATCCGTCGGAGAAGATGTAAAAAAATACCAACAGATTTTACAATTGGAAGGGTGCTTTGATTTTCCTAACCCAACGGGGTATTTTGGAGGAGCAACCAGAGCCGGAACTATTAAATTACAAAACAAATATCCTAACGAGATTTTAAAACCAGCAGGTCTTAGATCAGGTACAGGAATTGTTGCCGGTATAACTAATGCCTTCCTTAGAAATAAATACAAAGCATAGTAAGTTACATGAAAGAAGCCCCTTCTAACACAATTCTTAATCAATATTTGCGTGAAAAACGTAAAGAGGGTTTTTATTGCTACGGGGAGTTAAAAGTTGTTCGTGGATTGTATTTTAATTTTGGCAAAATAGAAATTAACCAAGACGAAGGACTCCCAGCACTTGAAAACAATGGGTTAGTATGGAAGTTTTCAGATGAAGATTCTCGTAAAAAACCATTAGATTTTCAATCTGCACCACCGCTTCCAGCGTACCTGGTGTTAAAATGGGACAAAACATATTACTTCATAAGATACAACTTAATCACCAAAATGAAAGAATCTGGTCAAAAGTCCATAAGCGAATATGAGGCTAAAAGCCTAGCTGATAGAGTTTTCCACATATAAATTGACTGCGACAGCGACATAGCATATAATGGCTATATGGCAAAAAAAATAACAAAAAAACAAGAACCTTTTGTCCGGTTAAATACTCGGATTAGAAAGGATCAGCATAAAATTATAAAAGACATATCTTCTGCTTCTGAAAAATCAGAGGGTCAGGTTTTTAGAGATGTCATAGATACATCTAAATTAGTAATTAATCATATAAAAAAGAATGGATAACATATTTGAAGAATATGCTTTGCTTGAGAGTCAAGAAAAAGCTATCAAGTTAAAGAAGGAGCAGTTAAGACCTTTCATTCTTGAAAAGATGATCAAAGACGGTATCAATAAGCTTGATACAGTTGTCGGTAAGTTCACAGTAGAAAAAAGAAAAACTTGGACATATCCAGAAAGAATATCAAACATGGAAGAAGAGCTAAAGGCTGAAAAGGCATTAGCTCAGTCAACTAAAGAAGCCACTTACGAAGAAACAGAAGGACTTAAATTTATATCAATCAAATTATAACATCAAAATACAATGTCTAAAAAAACAATATCAAAAGTAGCTAAAGATTTAGATAAAAAAGCTCACGAAGTAGCTGAAATAAACTCAGTAAAGACTACTAAACCTAAAAAAACAAATAGCGATATAAACATTGAACACAAAGTGCAACTAGTAACATTTTCTATCAAAGCCACTATTCCTACACAGCAATATGGAAACATGATGCCTGAGATTGTTGTAACGGCTCCAACTATTGAGATGGCACGAGATACAGTTATGCCTATCATAGAGGATTTATATCAAAACTACGCTGAAACACCGCTTAACGGACGTATTCCAACGTTCTACAAAACAAAAGCTTCTGTAACAGTTGTTGAGAAAAAAGTTGAACCAGAAGTTGTTGGATCTAATAAACCAACAGAGCCTGTTGTGTCCAAGTCTTCTGAAGACAGACCCGCTGGACCGGCTGTAAAAACACCTGCATATATTAAAGCTGAGAATGCAATTGCAGGTGCTGTTGGAAAAGACTCAATAGATCTTGTACACGAAAAGATAAAAGCCTCTGTCAAACTGACTGATGAGGAGAAGTCTTTCCTGTACGATTTAATAGTAATTAAAAGTTTCTAACATATAAAACAATGGTTAACAAAAAAACACAAAAAGTATTTGAAGTTGTATTCACAGTGCTATCGATCGTTTATGTCTCAATGCTAGTGTATACACTATTCACTAATTACCACACTGGATACGCAATGTCATTGTTGTGGTTTGTATTTTGGGTAATTCAAAGACATGTCACAGGACTTGTAGATAATTCTTACGGCAACTTAAAGACTGAGTACAATGAATTATTAAAAGAATCTTTTTTTGACCTATTAGAAGCCCGAAATGAAATAACACAATTAAGAAAAGACAAAGAAGATATGTCTAAAATAATTGACTCTATGACAATTGATTCCATGAAGAAAAAAGTTGAAGTAAAAAAGGTTGTAAAAAAGAAAAAGTCTGTAAAATAATAATACCTGGACATGAAAAGCCCAAAACCATCTGTTGAAATGAGTCAATCTGTTCTAAAAGCAATGTCTGGTTTTAAACCTATCTTTGGTTCATCAGAAGACAGAAATATTATTACAAGGTACTCAAAAATAGTAGACATGCTTAATAGCATTGATTCTGTTGCATTCAGAGCACTTGTTAAAAATAAAAAGTTTGGACAACTGACAGCAAAAATGAAAGAGATCAGAGAACTGGAGATAGGATTAATAAAAATGGTAAACGAAAGAAACACACTATGAATCCAAAATACCCTAAACTAATATTGCCAAAGCCTCACATTTCTTGGAGCCAGTTATCCTGCTGGCTAAGTAACCCAACAAGATATCGCCGAGAATATTTTGAGAATGGCACCAAACTTGATACTAAGTTTCTAAGGTTTGGAAAGAACATTGCATCGATGATAGAGGAAGGAAAACATAAAACGTTATTACCTGACCTTGAAACTTATGATACCCCTGAGCATAAAATACAGATTAAAGTAAGGGGTACAATACCATGTCTTTCATTCCTAGACTCTTATGACTCGACTAGAAATGTGTTTAGGGAGTATAAAACTGGTAAAGTTCCATGGAACAAAGCTAAAGTACAAAAACACGATCAGCTTACTTTCTACGCTACAACTCTAAAATGGTCCACTGGAAAGATGCCAGAATACTGCGACCTTGATTGGATTGAGACAATAGAAGGCAAAGAAGAACCAGTTGATTTTTGGAGAGATGGTGGTAAGATTATCAATGTTACCGGACGTATAGTTTCTTTCCACAGAGAATTTGATGAAAGGGAAATAGAAAGAATGGAAGACCTAATAGAAAAAGTTGCCTGGGAAATAAGTGACGCTTATCAAGATTATTTAAACGAATTATAACAAAAAAAACATGACACCAGAAGAAATATCAAAAAGAAGCAAGGAGAAAGTTGATCAGCTTAAGAAATTGATGGTGGAATTGTCTATATCAGTTGATGCCAAAGAAAGAATAGATCAAAATGGTTTTGTTGAAAGGGTTGTAGTGTTTATTGACACTGAGAAATATTCACCAGTAATACAAAAAGAAGATGATAAAAAAGATTAAGAACTATTTCAAAAAAAGAAAAGAACAGAAAAAACAATTAATACTTTTAGCTTTTGAATACGGTCTTATTTTTTCTCAAGTTGCACAAGAACAAAAAATAGAAATAACTCCGGATTTGTCTAATAAGGCAGAGCTTATGGTTGTTGGTGAATTTATGACTCAAAGCCCTACTAGATTGTCGGTTGATATGATACCTAATATTCTATCGGTTTTTGAGTTGGACATAAGTAAATAGAACATAACTGAAGTTGTGTGTTGGTGGGGGGGGGAGCCCTTAAAAGACATTGAGGTATTGTTTGTATTTTTCCTGTACTTGAAAACAGTCTAGGTCTATAATGTACCTGTATAGTTCTTTCACAACTAA
>SXGT01183972.1_pt1 | contig 11973 bp, 8 predicted proteins | sample 3176221 | NCBI WGS metagenome assembly SXGT01 (sample SAMN11356862, study PRJNA531348) | freshwater metagenome | isolation source: freshwater sample F1-120 | place: China: Fuxian Lake, Yuxi | collected 2017-12-25
CAACGGACAACCGTCAAACGCCGCATTTGTCCGGATTACTCCGATTTCACTCTGAATATCGCTTTACCGGGTCTTGCCTTAACGTTCGATTTGGATCAAATCGGGCATTGGCGGATATCGATGATGCTTATCAATCATCAGGATCATGGCTTGCCCCCTGCTCCTGACCCTGCGCGTGCCTCGCCTTTGGTGTCCAGCCCCGACGTGGCCATTTCCGCTGCGCGCAATACTGCCTGCGCCTTTATTCGGGTCTCGTTCCATTCAGCTTCCGGCACAGAATCGGCAACGATGCCGGCCGCCGCCTGCACATGCAGCAGCCCGTCCTTGATCACGCCGGTGCGAATCGTGATGGCCAGGTCCATATCGCCATGAAAGCCCAGGTAGCCGGCGGCGCCGCCGTAGATACCCCGCTTGACCGGCTCCTGCTCCTCGATGATCTCCATCGCTCGCACCTTGGGTGCTCCCGTCAGTGTGCCGGCGGGGAAGGAAGCCTTGAAGACATCGATGGCGTCCAGCCCCGGCTTGAGACGCGCTTCGACGTTCGAGACGATATGCATGACGTGCGAATAGCGCTCGATCACCATCGTATCCGTCACCTTCACGCTGCCAATCTCGGCAATCCGACCCAGATCGTTGCGGCCCCGAGCGATCAGCATCACATGTTCGGCGCGCTCCGTGGGGTCGGCGAGGAGTTCTTCCGCCAGCGCCGTGTCTTCCTCCGGGGTGGCGCCGCGTTTGCGCGTGCCGGCAAGTGGACGGATGGTCACGCGCTTGCCGCCCCCGGCTCCTTCGGCAGCAGCGGCTTGCGGTGATTCCGGTTCCACGCGGACCAGAATTTCCGGTGAAGCAGCCACCACGTGAAACTCGCGGAAATTGAAATAGAACATGTAAGGAGACGGATTGAGCGTACGCAGCGCACGATACAGCGCCAGCGGCTCGGCATCAAAACGACGCGTGAGGCGCTGACCGATCTGCACCTGCATCACGTCCCCGTCAAGGATGTATTGCTTGGAGCGCGCCACCGCCTCAAGATAGCTGGCCTCGCCGAAATTGGACTGCGCCACATGCGCCACCGTAGCCGCATGATCGGGAATGACTGCCGGCTCGCGCAGCATCGCCAGCAACTGGCGCAAGCGCTCCTGACCGTAGGCATAGCTGCCCGGGTTGCGCGGATCGGCGTAGACCACCAGGTAGAGCTTGCCAGCCAGATTGTCGACAATCGCCACTTCCTCGCTCTGCAGGAGCACGATGTCGGGCGCCCCGATCGGGTCCGGCTTTGACGGGCGATTGCGGATGAACTTGTCCAGGCGCGCCTCCACGTAGCGCACGCAGTCGTAGCCGAACGCGCCGACCAATCCGCCCGTAAATCGGGGCAGGCCGGGCAGCGGCGCCACCTTGAAGCGCTGCATGTAGGTACGGATGAAATCGAGCGGATTGACGCCGGTCACGTGCTCGGCAACGGTCTCGCCATGCACCACTTGCGTGACATCGTCACGCACGACGATGCGCGTCTGGCACGGCAAGCCGATGAACGAATAGCGGCCAAAGCGCTCGCCCCCCTGCACCGACTCCAGGAGGTAGGTATAGGGCCGGTTGGCCAGCTTGAGGTAAATGGAAAGAGGTGTATCGAGATCGGCAAAGGTCTCGAGCACCAGGGGGATGCGGTTATAGCCGCGCTCTGCGAGCGCGCCGAATTGCTGCGGAGTCATGATCGAACCTTGAAATTCAAACAACATCGGGCGCCGGGATTGCTGATCCGGCGGGACGGGCGGGCATTTTCAGCCGCGCGAGATCTCCGCAGGGCGCCAGGGCCACGCCCCCGGAGCTGCGCTCCACACACGATGTTGATTCGTCAGGTTCATTGGACGGGATGCTTATTGGGTCTTATCTGTTCTGTGCAAGAAGCCATTGGGCCGCTTCCTGCAACGTCGAAACTATACCATCGCAATCCAGGGTTTGCACCGGACGGCCCTCGTTGTAGCCGTAGGGCACCACCCAGACCGGGCAGCCGGCGGCGCGCGCAGCGGCCGTGTCGTTGCCCGAATCACCGATGAACAAAATATCGAAAACCGTTGTCCCCCAACGGTTTGCGGCATATTCGATCATCGCCGGATGGGGCTTCTTGTGAGCCGTGGTATCACCGCACACCACCACGCTGAAGTAATGCGCCATGTTGCAGCGCGCCAACAACGGTTCGGCAAAGCGCGTCGACTTGTTGGTGCACACGCCCAGATTCAGGCCCATCTGGCGCATGGCTTCAAGCCCCTCGAACACACCGTCGTAGGGCGCGGCGTAGCGGCCGTTGCTCTGCTCGTAGTAGCGCATGTAGGCATCGCGCAACGCTTCAAACGTCGGGCCGGTTTGGGCGCGCCCGACCTGCTTCAAGCAGCGCTGCACCAGAACATCAATTCCCTTGCCGACAAACGATTCAACCAACTTGGCATCCACCTGCGGCAGGCCGCACTCGTGCAACGCCGCGCTGGCAGCGGCGGCCAGGTCGGGAGAGGTGTGCAACAGGGTGCCATCCAGATCAAACAGGACAGCACGAATCATGGCTTCTGCTCTGGCGACGTTACCAGCGGCTGCGGCTGGGCTGCCGCAGGCCCACCACGGCCTTTGCGACGGAAGTAGATACGGTGCGTGTTGAACGCCACGTACAGCACCGGAAGCACGATCAGCGTCAGGAGCGTGGCGGAGATGAGGCCGCCAATCACCACCACCGCCAGCGGTTTTTGTGTCTCCGACCCAATGTCAGTGGAGAGCGCCATCGGCAACAGGCCCAGCATCGCCAAAAGACCCGTCATCAACACGGTGCGCAGGCGCTGGATCGAGCCGTCAACCACGGCTTGCTCCGGGGAAGCACCGGCGTTGCGCAGCTGGTTGAACACCGTCACCATCACCACACCATTCAACACCGCCTGCCCAAACAGCGCGATAAAACCGATCGCCGCAGAGACGCTCAAGGGAATGCCGGTCACCAGGAGCGCAAAGATGCCTCCGATCGTGGCAAAGGGCACGTTGAGGATGATCAACACGGCGCTCTCCATCGAATTGAAGGCGTTGAACAACAGCAAGAAAATCAGCAAAATCGAAATTGGCACCACCAGTGCCAGGCGCGCCATGGCACGTTCCTGGTTCTCGAATTCTCCTGACCAGGTAATGCGGTAACCCTCCGGCACTTTGACATTCGCCTTCACCGCCGCCTGCATGTCGGCCACCACGCTGCCCATGTCGCGATCACGAATAAAGATGCCGATGGCCATCACGCGCCCGCCGTTTTCGCGGGCGATATTCATGCTGCCCCCGGCCGCCTTGAACGTCGCCACCTCCGAAAGTGGGATATAGGCGCCGCTGCTGGTTGCCAGGAGCACGCCCTTCATGCGCTCGAGCCCGCGCTCCTCTTCCTTCATGCGGATCGCAATGGCAAATCTGCGCTCCCCTTCCCACAGATAGCTGGCCGCACGGCCCCCGATGCCGGCCTCGATCACCTCCTGGATGTCAGCCACATTCAGACCATAGCGCGCGGCGCGGGCACGGTCGATGTTGACCAGATAATTGGGCAGATCGCCAACGCGGTCAATCAGCGCACGCGTTACGCCCTTGACTTCGCCGACCTGCCCCAGCACGTCTTCGGCCACCTTGCGCAGTGTCGGAATATCGTCGCCGAACACCTTGATCACGATCTGGCCATCGATCTGGGAAATGCTCTCGAGGATGTTGTCTCGGATCGGCTGGGAGAACGAGGGCTTGATGGCCGGCAATGTGAGCAGTGCCTGCTCCATCTCGTCCATCACCTGGCGCTTGGTTAAACCGCGTTTCCATTCGTTCTCCGGCTTCAGATCCACCAGAAACTCGGCCATGTTGATGAGTTTTGGATCGGTTCCATCTTCCGGCCGACCGGCTTTGGAGATCACCGAGTTCACCTCGGGCGTGCGCAACAGCAAACGCCGAATCTGGCCGTTCTCCCGTTGCGCTTCGGATACCGAAACCGAAGAAGGCAACTTGACATTGAGCCAGAGCGAACCCTCATTCAGTTCCGGCAGGAACTCGGTACCCAGTCTGGGCACGGCAGCAAAACTTGCCATCAAGCCCACCAGGGCGATCACGATCACCTTGACGCGGTGCGCCAGACTCCACTTGAGGACTGGTGTGTAAACCCGCTTGCAATAGTCGACGATCAGGTTGTCATGGCTCGGCAGGTTCTTGGAAAGCAACTTGTAGCAAAGCAGCGGCACCAGCGTCAGCGAGAGGATCAACGACCCGATCAGGGCGAAGGTGACCGAATAGGCCATCGGCGCAAAGATGCGTCCCTCGTGCCGCTGCAGCGTGAAGATCGGGATATGCGCGGCGATGATGATGATCATCGAAAACAGTGTGGGGCGCCCCACCTCCACCGCCGCCTCAATGATGGTGTGCAGACGATAGCGATCCTCCTTGCGATCCACCTTGTCGTCGTGGAACTGGTCGACCATGGAAAGCCGTCTGAAGACGTTCTCCACGACGATCACCGCACCATCAACAATGATGCCGAAGTCCATCGCCCCCAGTGAGAGCAGGTTGGCAGGTATGCCGACAAAGGTAAGCCCGACAAACGTGGAGAGCAGCGAAAGCGGAATCACCAGCGCCACGATGGCGGCGGCCCTGAAGTTGGCCAGAAACAGGTACAACACGATCGAGACCAGCAGCGCGCCCTCGACCAGGTTCTTGAATACGGTATTGAGCGTCTTGCCGATCAGCCAACTCCGGTCGTAGAACGGCACGATCTGCACGCCCTTGGGCAGGATCCCGTGGTTCAACTCCTCGACCCTTGCCTTGACCTCCTTGAGCACCTTGGAGGGGTTTTCGCCCTTGCGCATCAGCACCACGCCGGTGACGACATCGTCTTCCAGATCCTGCCCGACGATGCCCTGGCGCGGCACGTTACCGACGATCACTCGGGCCTCATCGCGCACCAGCACCGGCGTGCCGTTGCGCTCCGCCAGAACAATGTTGTCGATGTCCGATGCATCCTGCAACAGGCCAATGCCGCGGATGGTGTATTGCTGCCCACCCTGCTCAACGTACCCGCCACCGGCATTGCTGTTGCCACGCACCAGGGCCGTCTGCAAATTTTGCAGCGTGAGCTTGAAGGCACGCAGCTTGGCCATGTCGGGCTGCACCTCATACTGCTTGATCAGGCCGCCCATGGGCACGATGTCCGCCACGCCGGAAATACGTTTCAAGGCGCGCTCAATCACCCAGTCTTCCAGCGTGCGCAGCTCCTTCGAATCGAGCGTATCGGACTTGACGCGATAGCGGTAGACCTCGCCGATGGCGGTGGAAAGGGGCGCAATGTCCGGCTCCACCCCTTGCGGCAACTGCACACTGCGCAGGCGTTCACCGACCTGCTGGCGCGAAAGGTTGACGTTGGCATCATCATCAAACGTCAGGATCAGGAAAGAGAGGCCAAACTGGGTGTGCGAAAACATGGGCACCGCGTTGTGCAACCCGGATAAGGCCACTTCAAGCGGGATGGTGACCTGCTTTTCCACCTCTTCGGCGGCACGGCCCGGGAATAGCGTGATGACCGTCACCTGTGTGTCGGTCACATCCGGAAACGCTTCCACCGGCAGGTTCTTGAACGCGATCAACCCTGCGCCAACAAACAGCAGCGTGACGAAAAAAATCAACAGCGGCTGGTGCAGTGCAAACGAAACAGTGCGCTTGATCATGCGGCGCGGTCAGTCTTCGGTTTTCGAACCAGCCGCGCGCATCACCTGCTGCAGCGACAGCACCCCCTCGGTGACGATGCGCTGGTTGGGCTGCAAGCCGGACATCACCGCCAATTGGCCCTTGCGCTCTATGCCGACTGTCACCGGCATGCGCTCAAACTTGCCCTTGCCAAGCTCGGCAAAAACATAGTGCTTGCCTTCAGCAAACATCACCGCACGCGAAGGCACCATCACGGCCGAGAGACCTTTCGCGGTGAACTCGGCCGTCACCAGCATCTCCCCCTTGAGCTTGCGCGCCGAGTTGTCGATGGCACCGCGCGCCTTGATCACGCGCGATTGCGGGTCAATGAAATCGGCAACCGCATCCACCTTCGCTTCGAACGTTTCGCCCGGGACACTAGGGGAACGCAAGACAAAAGCGGTACCCTTGGCCAGAAAAGGCAGATCCTTCTCGTTCGCATCGATCTGCACCCACAGCCTTGATGGGTCGGTCACCACAAACAGCGCCGGAGTACCACCCTGATCGCTGCGCAACTCCTGGCCCGGGTTGATATTGCGCTCCACCACGACGCCGGCAACCGGTGTCTTGAGCGCCAACGACTGGTCGATGCCCGCCCCGCCACCATACAACTGCACCCGTGCCTGCGCCCGGTTCAATTCGCTCCTGGCACGCGCGTGGTCCGCTTCCGCCTGCGCCAGGTCCTTGCGCGGGGCGACACCGTTTTCCAGCAATTCCTTGACCCGTGCCAGGCTCTTCTCGGCCAGAGCGAAATCTGCCGTCGCCTTGCCAACGTCTGCCTGGGCCTGGCCGAATTCCGGCGAAGCCATCGAGGCCAGCACCTGCCCGGCCTTGACCTGGTCCCCGGCCTGCGCAGAAATACGCGTCACGCGCCCACCCAGCGGCGGGTAGATCCGCACCGTCCGGTCTTCGTTCCAGGTTAGCCTGCCGGTCAATTCGATCCTGGATTCGACCGCCGCCTGCGCCGCGACCACCGTCAGAACGGCCAGCTGCGGACTATCGGCAGCAAAGGTAATCACATTGCCGGTGACAACAGGTTTGGGCAGGGTCGGTGCAGCCGGCTTGTCGCTGCAACCGGCCGCCAGCGTCACCAGCGCAATGGCAACCAGCCCCGCAAACCTCGTCAGGTCTGAATGAATGACTTGCTTCAACATCTGTCTCCTTGATCCTTCTACCGGCCGCGTGTCCCGACATTTGTGCCAAGACTTGCGCCAACGCTGGTACCCACACTGACTTCCCAGGCGGCGGCCGCTTTCGCCAGATCCGCACGCGCACTGATCGCTTCACGCTGGATCAGTTTGAAAGTGCGACGCGCATCGAGCAGATCCATGACCCCGATTGCGCCATTCTTGAATGCAAATTCGGCCGCTGCCGCACTGCGCTCGGCCTCCTTGAGCAACTCCGCTTCAAAGCGGGTGAGCCGTTCACGCGCGGCCGCCAGATCGCCCGCAGCACGCGCCACTTCGCTGCGTGCCTGCGCCTGCACGCGCTCAAGCGCATCACGCGCGGCGTACCAATCGGCCTGGGCGCGGGCAATTTCGCCTTCATTGCTGTGCCGCAGGAACAGCGGGACCGACAAGGCCACGCCAAAGCTGTTGCCGGTGCCCTGGTTGTTGGCATCCGCGCGGTTTGGCCAGTGCTCAACCTGCACGCCGACAGAGACATCACGAGTGCGCAACGATTGCGCCAGCTCGCGCGCCTTGTCTGCCGCCGCCACGCGCGCCTGTGCGGCCTTGATATCCGGGCGGGCATCAAGCTGACCGGCATCGATTGAAGCTGGCGCGACCATCCCTGGCGCAACCATGGGCCAGGGCGATACCACGCGCATCTCGCCGGCTTCTTTTTCGGCGCCGATCAGGTACGCCAGTGCCACCCGCTGGCGGCCCGCTTCGGCTTCGAGCGCACGGCTGTCGTTCTGCGCCCGCAGCGCATCCACCCGGATGCGCGCCACATCGGCCGCGGCGAGGTCACCAGCTTTGAGGCGCAGTTGCGCCGCTTCCACCGTGCGCGCGTAAAGCTGCACCGTTTCATTGCTGCTGGCCACTTTTTCCTGCGCTGCCAGCAGATCGAAATAGGCGTAACGCAAGGTCAGGCGCAGTTGCCGGCTCAGTTCCGAGATGTCTTCGCTCACCGCCGATTCCAGGCGACGGGCGGTTTCGGACCGCAGCTCGGCCTTGCCGCCCCGCTCGATCAACTGGTCAACCCGAAAGATGGTGTCCACCGTCTTGCTGCGTGGGTCGCCATTGCCGATACCACGATTCGGATTGATATTTTGTGTGGTCCACGACAATTGGGGATTGGGCCGCTGGCCGGCGGTCAGCACATCGGCCTGTGCCTGCTCCAGGACCCGGCGTGCAACGGCCAGATCCCGATTGCGCTGGATCATCAAATCCTCGGCTGCCGCCAGCGTGAGGCTGCGCATCAGCGCCGGGGCCTGCGCAGATGCGGGCGTCGATACCAGGCCGGCCTGGACGCCCAGCGTCAGGGCCATCAAGACCGACCAAATCGACCATTTCGGCGCCTGAATACGCAAGGAAGCCAGCAGCGCGCGCGGGCGCGGTTCCGCCGGGCGCAACGAGATTGAAGAAAAGGGGGTCGACAACATGGGGGCGCGAGTCTGGCGGAACAGCCTTAAACGGGCATTAAAACGCTATAAAAACAATATCATGCGGTAACTACCTGATCAAATTTTACGTTCGCTAACAGCCCGCCCCCCGGTCGATCTTCCAGCGCGATGCGGGCCAGATGGGCACCCGCAATGCTGCTCGCAATCGCCAGACCCAATCCGCTGCCGGATTCGCGCGTTCCGGGCACACGGTAGAAACGGTCGAATACGCGCGCCCGGTGCTCGGCGGGGATGCCGGGCCCCGTATCGCTCACGCTCAACGTCGCCCCCTTCAGGTCCAGCATGACCTCGACATCGACCCTGCCGCCCTTGGGCGTGTAACGCAACGCGTTGTCGACAACGTTGCCGATCAGGCGCTTGAGGCTGGACGGGTCTCCCATCACGGCAGCCGGATCGGCACGCGCCACACCCAGATCAATGCCACGCTCAATCGCCACAGGCGCGCGCTCTGCCACCACCTGCCGCGCCAGATCGTCAAGCGCGCATCGCTGGCGCAAGCGCACGCGCGACGCTTCTTCCTCACGCGCCAGGTCAAGCAATTGCTGGATCAGGTGGCCGGCGCGATCAATGCCGGCATGCAGTTCCTTCAACGCTGCGGTGCGCCCCGTCGCTTCCCGTGCGCGTTCCGCCAGCTGGGTTTGCAGCTTGAGTGCTGCAATCGGCGTGCGCAGTTCGTGCGCCGCATCCGCTACAAAGGCGCGCTGCGCATCGAAGGCACTGCGCAAGCGCAGCAGCAGGCGATTGAGTGCCTCGACCAGCGGGCGCACTTCGCTTGGCATCGGGCCGGAATTCAAAGCCTCCAGTGATTCTGCCGAGCGTTGCTCAACTTCATGCGCCACCCGTTCGAGCGGCAACAAGCCGCGCCGTACGGTGAGGAGAATGGCGATCGCCAGCAGCGGAAACACGATCAGCAGGGGCCATACGGTGCGCAAGGCCATGCGCGCCGCCAGTTCGACGCGCGTACTCATGGGTTGCCCGACCTGCACCACGTTGTCGCCACTGATTTCAACGTACATGCGCCAATCACCGTCGGCGCCGACATGAGTCGAAAAACCCGCCAGCCCTCGTGGCGGCATGCCGGAGGCACGATCCGACAGATACAGCACATTGCCGGCGCGATCCCAGATCTGCACGACGATGCGTTCCTGCAGCTCTTCATCACGCGAGAGCGCGCGAATCGCCGGAAACGCCTGGCTCGGCAGCGCGCCAGCCACCTGCCGCATGTGCAGGTCAGCCAGGTCATTGGTGACCTGGCGTGCCGCCATATAAACGGCGCTGCCGGCGACCGCCAGCGCCAGCCCCAAAGCCAACAGCAACCACAGCAGCAAATGGCGACGAATCGAATTCATGCGTGCGCGTTCATGGATGCATCGGGCGATGGCCCTCAGGCTTCTTTGGGCGAGAGATAGCCGACGCCGCGCACGTTCTGGATGAAGTCCGCGCCCAGCTTCTTGCGCAACGCATGGATGTAGACCTCCACCGTATTGCTTTCCACCTCGCCCCCCCATCCGTACAACTTCTCTTCCAGCTGCGCCTTGGAATACACGGTACCGGGGCGGTCCATGAACGCCTGCAGTAGCGCCAGTTCGCGCGCAGACAACGGAATTGACTGCCCGTCACGCGTGACTGCGCGTGCTGCCGGGTCCAGTTCGATGCCGCGATGACGCATCACCGGATCGGAACGCCCCGCCGCCCGACGCAACAGAGCACGAATGCGTGCAGCCAACTCGTCCAGGTCGAACGGATTGACCAGATAATCATCCGCGCCGGCATCCAGACCTTCAACACGGTCTGCCACCGCATCACGCGCGGTGGCAACCAGCACCGGCAGGTTGAGGCCCTTGCGGCGCATGCTTTTGAGCACCTCCAGACCCGACTTGCGCGGCAACCCCAAATCGAGCAACATCAAATCATAGGAATGCGCATCCAGCGCCACCTCGGCGGCGAGGCCATCTTCCACCCAGTCGACGGCGAAGCCATCCTGCATCAGGCCTTTGCGGACGCTCTCACCGATCATCAAATCGTCTTCCACCAGCAAGACGCGCATGGTTTGTCTCCATCCAGCACACTGCGCACGAGGTAAGTTTTTACCGATGGCAGCACGGCGCCAGATTATGACGGGCAATCGCTTAATCGATGCTTAATCAATTCTTGACAGGCGCCGGGGCGGTAATAACACCCCGCACGGCTAAAATCAGCGAACACCATGCGCGTACTCGGCATCGAAACCTCCTGCGATGAGACCGGCGTCGCCCTGTACGACACCGAGCGTGGCCACGCCTGCGCCGCGGATGGCCTGATCGGACAGGCCCTGCATTCGCAAGTGGCGATGCACGAAGAGTATGGCGGCGTGGTGCCGGAATTGGCCTCGCGCGACCACATCCGCCGCCTGCTGCCGCTCATCCGCATCGCCTTGAGTGAGGCGGGTCTCACGACCAGTCAGATTGACGCTGTAGCCTTCACCCAGGGGCCAGGGCTGGCTGGCGCCCTTCTGGTAGGTGCTGCGGCAGGCAGTGCCCTCGCCATGTCACTGGGCGTACCTGCCCTGGGCGTGCACCACCTGGAAGGGCATTTGCTGTCGCCCCTCCTTTCCAGAGACCCCCCGCAGTTTCCATTTGTCGCCCTGTTGGTGTCAGGCGGCCATACGCAGCTGATGCGCGTAACCGGCATCGGCGCATACGCGTTGCTCGGTGAATCGATTGACGATGCCGCCGGCGAGGCCTTTGACAAAAGCGCCAAACTGCTGGGTTTGGGCTATCCGGGCGGGCCGGCACTGGCTCACCTGGCACGCTCGGGAGATCCGCAGCGATTCACGTTGCCGCGCCCCTTACGCGATAGTGGCGACCTGATGTTCAGCTTCAGCGGCCTCAAGACAGCCGTCGGGAAACTGGTGGCAGCCCACGGCGCCACCGAGGTTGCCAGCATCGCCCGTGCCGTCGAGCTGGCGATCGTGGATGTGCTGGTAGCCAAGTCGATGGCTGCGCTCGCGCAAACCGGGCTGCGCACACTGGTGATCGCCGGCGGCGTCAGTGCCAACCTGACGCTGCGCGCCGCACTGGATGCCGCTGCCGTCAAGGCCGGCGCGCGGGTGTACACACCGGAGCCCGCCCTGTGTACCGACAATGGCGCCATGATCGCCTTCGCCGGCGCCTGCCGCCTTGTGCGTGGCGATCGTGCGCCAGCCGGGTATGCGTTTCCCATCCATCCGCGCTGGGATCTGGCGCGCATGCAGGACACTGCCGTCAACTGACCCCTCACGCGGCTCGCGTAAATGCCTGAGAGGCGCTCCCACCAAGGGTTGTACCGTAGCGGCTATTCCCGGTGGGGGGGTACCGGGAGGAGCGGTCTGCATCGCCGGTCAACGCAATTTGCCGGTTCCGCGCAGCGCCAACGTGCCGTACACCATCTGCCTGCAAGTTTGCGCATCGAACACGCGTTTGCACACTGTACATTTGGCCCCAATCCGGGCATGCTGGCGGCCGCGTTACCACTCAACAAAGATTGACCAAGGAGACAACATGCAACTAAACGTCAACGGCAAGCGCGTCGAAGCGGACGTCCCGGCCGAAATGCCCCTGCTGTGGGTACTGCGCGATACGCTCGGCATGACCGGCACC
>SXGT01419056.1_pt1 | contig 11973 bp, 11 predicted proteins | sample 3176221 | NCBI WGS metagenome assembly SXGT01 (sample SAMN11356862, study PRJNA531348) | freshwater metagenome | isolation source: freshwater sample F1-120 | place: China: Fuxian Lake, Yuxi | collected 2017-12-25
GCGCCCGTTCTCGAGGACATCGCTGGCGAGCAAGCCGGCAAGTTGACCGTCGCCAAGGTCAACGTCGATGACAATCCCGACACGGCGCGGCGCTACGAGATCTTCAGTATCCCGACCCTGCTCGTGTTCCGGGGTGGCGAGATCCAAAAGCGACTCGTCGGTGCGAAGGGCAAGGCCCAACTTCTCCAGGATCTCGCCGAGTACCTCTGAGTTGCGATCTTGACCGATCATCACGACCGTCCGATCTTGCGCCGCGGGGCCTCCGGCCCCGCGGTGTTCGCGTTGCGTGAGCATCTCCGACAACTCGGCCACAAGTTCGGATCCGAGCGGGACTTCGGTGACCGTACCGAAGCAGCACTCATCGACTTTCAAACCCGACGCCGCCTTCGTGCCGACGGAATCTGCGGGCCGCAGACCTGGGCAGCTCTCCACGAAGCCGGTTGGGCACTCGGTGATCGCATCATTGCGCTGCGCCGTCCCAACGTGCGCGGCGACGACGTCACCTCGTTGCAACACCGGTTGAGCGCGCTTGGTTTCGATCCCGGTCGACCCGACGGGATCTTCGGTCCGAAGAGCGAGGGCGCGCTGCGAGAGTTCCAGCGCAACGCGGGAATCGCCAGCGACGGAGTGTGTGGGCCGGCCACCATTACAGCGCTTGATCGACTCGATGCGTTGGCCGCAGGTTCCGTTGCCGAGGTCCGTGAGCATGAAACCTTGGCGGGCCTCGCGCGCACCGCCTTGCACCGGCGCGTGACACTCGTGGGCACCCGCGCCGAACACGATCTCGTCATGGCCATTGCCGAACGCCTGAGCATTTTCGGCGTCGATGTCGACATCATCGACGAACCCGGCGTCGCCGCCGCGCACGCCAACACCCACGACGTCGATCTCGTCGTCGCGATCGCCGAACCCGAGTCGGGGGCCGAAGCGATGCTCAGCTATTTCGGCAACGAGGGCTTCCGATCCGTTGGTGGGTTCACCCACGCGTCCCGAATCGCCGAGGAACTTGCGGGCCACGGGGTCGAAGCGACGCTGTGTGCGCGCACGTCAGCGCTGTTGCGCGAGACGCGGATGGCCGCGGTCGCCGTCCATCTCAGCCCCGGCGGTGTTCCAACCGACGACATCGTCGCGGCCATTGCCGTCGGGATTCGTCGTGGCTTCGACGAGGCGCCGCTGCAGCCCTGAACTCGCCGGGCGCAGCCGCGACAACCGACTCCTGCCAGCCAGGGTCGACGGCGGTCCGGTCAACCGCCGTTCGGCTCAGTGCCGACCGCTCTCGGTCATCACGCGGTAGATCCGTTCGAGGTCTTCGAGGGTCGCGAACTCGATCGTGACCTTGCCCCGCCGGTCGGTCATCGTCACCGAGACTCGGGTGTCGAGATAATCCGACAACAACTCCTCGAGTTCCATCAAGCCCGGTGGACGAAGTCGCTGCGACGGCTGTTTCTCCACGATCGCCGCAGGGTCCGCCTCGCGGTCACGGATCGCTGACTCGACCGCCCGCACCGAGAGATCGTCGCTGACGATCCGGCGCGCGAGCTGCTCTTGGAACGCCCGATCCGGCGTCGACAACAGGGCACGAGCATGGCCCATGCGTAGCGTGCCGTCCCGAACAAACCGCTGAATCGACGGCGGAAGTTGCATCAGCCGCAAGGTGTTCGTCACCGTCGCCCGGCTCTTGCCGACCCGCCGCGCCACATCGTCGTGGGTCAAGGAGAAGTCGTCGATCAGTTGGTGGTACGCGGCGGCTTCCTCCAACGGGTTGAGCTGTTCGCGTTGCACGTTCTCGACGATTGCTTGCGCCAACGCCCCGGCGTTGTCGGCGTCGCGTACCAACGCGGGGATCGTCGCAAGACCACATCGTTGCGCGGCTCGCCAACGCCGCTCGCCCGCAATCAGCACGAAGGTCTCACCGTCGGGCCGAACCAGAATCGGTTGCAGCACGCCAAGCTCTGCCACCGAGTCGGCCAACGCGGTCAACGCCTCCTCGTCGAAATGCTGGCGAGGCTGATAGGGATTGGCGCGGATCGCGCCCACGGGAATCTCCATGAGGCCCGCGCTCGTGTTCGCCGTCGGTGCCGGCGCCGTGTCGACTCCCTCACCCGTGGGGATGAGCGCCCCGAGTCCTTTACCCAGTCCGCCGGGTCGCGCCACGGCTCACCTCCTTGGCCAACTCCCGGTACGCGATCGCGCCGCGGGAGGATGCGTCGAACACGGTCACGGGCTGCCCGAACGAAGGTGCCTCAGAGATGCGCACTGTTCGTGGGACAACGGTTCGATAAACCTTCGGCCCGAAGTGCTCGCGTACCTCGTGCTCGACCTGCTCGGCCAACTTGGTGCGGGCGTCGTACATCGTGAGCACGATGCCACGAATGTCGAGAGCCGGATTCAGGTTCTGCCGCACGAGTCCGACGTTGCGCAACAGTTGGCCGAGGCCCTCGAGCGCGTAGTACTCGCACTGGATCGGCACGATCACGTCGGTGGCCGCGGCGAGGCCGTTGACGGTCAGCAGGCCGAGCGACGGTGGGCAGTCGATCAACGTGAAGTCGTAGTCATCTTCGACCTGCTGGAGCGCCCGGCGCAGCTTGAACTCGCGGCTCATCGCCGGGACCAGCTCGATCTCGGCTCCGGCGAGATCGATGGTCGCCGGCACCACGAAGAGGTTGCGTACCGCCGTGGGTTCGACACAGTCCTCGACGGGTGCGTCGTTCATCAGGACGTCGTAGACCGAGCCCTGCACCGTCCTGTGGTTGATTCCGAGTCCGGTCGACGCATTCCCCTGTGGGTCCAAGTCGACGACCAACACGCGGAACCCAAGCTCTGCGAGGCCCGCACCCAGGTTCACGGCCGTCGTGGTCTTGCCGACCCCGCCCTTGTGGTTGGCCACGGCAACGATTCGGGGGAGTTCGTAGGTGTCGTCCGCTGGAGTCGAATCGGGTTGCGGCTCCCGGGCCGCAGTTTCGGCTGCAGCTGCACCTGCGACGTCCGAGCTCGACATCTCCGGTTCGACCGCGTCGTTCGTTGGGGCTTCGGGTTCGATCGACGGTTCGATCGACGGTTCGATCGCATCCATGGGAGGGCTTCCATCTTTCGTGTCGCCGTGGCGAGGGGAGTCGACCACGGCGGGTTCGGTTTCGAGAACGGTGATCGTTTCGGGTTCGTCGACCACGATCTCGGGTTGGGGTTCGGACGTCACAAGCGGGTCGGCGTCGGACATCGTTGGGTTCGCGACGTCACCAGACGCAGATTCGTCGTGATCGGTCGCCGCGGTCGGGCGATCTTCCGCTTTGCGGAACAGGCGCATGAGCCAATGCCTCCGAAGTGCTCCGGGAACCCGCCGAATGTTTCACGTGAAACATTGGCTGAGGTGGCATCTGCGACCCTACTACCAGAGCGGTCGCTTCGCTGGCATTCCCGACCGTCGAGGGAAACGTTCCGGCGTTTGCTGCAGCTTCTGCATCGTCACGAAGTGGTATCCGTCGACTTCGAGCGCTATCAGGGATCCCAGCCCGAGTAGTCCGAGGTCCCCGGCTTGCCAAACTGGGAGTGTCTCGGGTCCGGCACTGACGACCAGGTGCCCGTCATCGGCGAGGATCCGGGCTGCGATCTCGGCGGTGACCGGCGGCGGACCGAAACCGCGTGCCACCACGAGGTGGGCGGTCTCGGCCTGCGTGCGCGCGACCTGTTCACCTCGGCCGTTCACGACCTCGACGTTCGCCAGCGACAGGGACGCGGCCGCCTCGGCCAGGAAGTCGGTGCGCTTGTGCATCGCATCGACGAGCACGTACTGGTGCTGCGGCCACAGCGCCGCCAGCACGAGTCCAGGTACGCCGCCGCCAGCCCCGAGATCCACGATGCGGCGGGGTGTCGCTCGGGCGACCTGCGCGGCCTCACCATGGGCGAGCGCGTGCTCAAGCGCCCGTTCCACCGGTCCAGGACCGAGGAACCCGAGGTGCTGACCGTGTTCCAGGAGGGTCACCAGTTCGTTTCGACGGTCTTCGCGGGCGGGCAGACACGGCTCCGAACCGCCTCCCGCTACTTCCGCCGCAAGGCCAAACGCAGAAGGGCCCGCACCTCGTGCGGGCCCTTCGTTCGATGTCGGTGTGGTCAGCGAGGAGTCTTCCGACGTGTTCACGGAAGGGTCCCTCGGGTGGCTCACGCCGGTCGGATCACGACCCGTCGACGGGGGTCCTCGCCCTCGGACGACGTGGCGACCCCGTCGATGTCTGCGACCGTGTCGTGCACAACCTTGCGGTCCGACGACGACATCGGCTCGAGCGCCTTGGCGACGCCGCTCGCGATGACTTCCTCGGCCAGTCGGGTCGCGAAGCCGGCCAACGCCTCACGGCGCTTGCGCCGGTAGCCACCGACGTCGACGAGAATGCGGGCGCCGCCTCCTCCGCCACGCACCACCACGGCGGTGCGAACGAGTTCTTCGACCGCCGACAAGGTTGCGCCTTTCGGGCCGACGAGTAATCCGAGTCCGTCGCCCTCGACGTCGACGAAGATGTGGTCGTCCTCGAACCGGCTCGCCACGGTCGCGGTCACGTCCATCGCATCGATCAGGCCCTGGGTGAACCGGTGCGCTTCGGAGAGCTGCTCGTCGATGGAGATGCTGGCTTCGGCCATGTCGTTGTCTTCCTGTTTCGCGCGACCGTTGTCGGCCGAGTTCGTCGATTGGCGGCGTTGGCGGTTGTTGTTCGACCGTGACTCGCCGGCGGCAGTCGCGGCGCCGTTGGCGGCACGGTTCGGACGCCGGTCGTTCTTCGCGGCGTCGGTGTCGTTGCTCGAACGGTCTTTGGGTTGGCGGGGCTGGCGATTGCGATCACCACCGGAACGTTCGGGCTTGCGCTCCGCGTCACGCTCCGAATCGTCCTTGGCTCCGCGAGCACCGTTGCCGGAGCCTTTGGATCCGCTCGAGCGCTTCGTTTCGTTCTTCCGGCGGCGGCGGCGGTCCTGGGGTTTCTCCCGCGAGATGGGTCGAACCCGAGCACGAATCCGGGCGTCGGACCGTCCGAGGCCCAAGAATCCGGTCTTCGGTTCAGCGACGACCTCGTATTCGAGTTCGTTTTCGTGCACTCCGAGTGTGTCGAGTGCGAGTTCGACCGCGGCCGGAACGTTCCGGGCAGAGATCTCGATCCAATCCATGAGGGTCAGCGCTTCTTCTTCTTGTTGGGTTGGGACCGTTGACCCGGCTGGGTCACGCGTCCCGACGAGGGCTTGGGTTTGTCGGCCTTCGGGGTGGGTTTGGCCGAGCGTGCCGACCCTTTCGGGGTCTGCTTCGAGCGTTCCTTGACCGACTCCTGCATCACCTTCTGGTATTCGGGGTCGTCGTAGAACTTGTTCAGCACGAAGTGCTGCTGCCCGATCCGCCAGCACGAACTCGTCAGCCAGTAGAGCGGGAGTCCGGCGGGCACGTTGATGCTGAACACGCCGATCATGATCGGAGCGATGTTCGTCAGGACCTTCATCTGTTGGGTGATGGAGTCGGCACCCACGGTGCGCCGTTGGCGCTGGATCGTCTGGAACGACTGATACCAACTCGCAACCACGACCAGCGCGACCAGCAGCAGCAGCGGAATGGTCACTTTCTCGGCCAACGAGTCGAACAGGTCGATGCCGAGGAACGAGGCCTTGGGTGTGCAGTCCGCCGACGTGCCACAAAGGTCCTGGTAGAGAGTGTTGAACTGACCGGTCTTCGGGATCTTGTCCTCGGGGTGACGAAGCACGTTGAAGAGCGCGAACAACACGGGCATCTGCGCCAGCAAGGGCAGGCAGCCAGACAGCGGGTTGATCTTGTTCTCCTGGTAGAACTTCATCACCTCCTCGTTCTGCTTCTGTTTGTCGTCTTTGAACTCAGCCTGGATCTTCTTGATCTGCGGGGCAACCTTTTGCATCGCGATCATCGAGCGCGTCTGCTTTGCGGTCAGCGGAAACAGCACCAACATGATCAGACAGGTGAGGACGATGATCGCCACACCGAGGCTCGCCCCGGGGATGATGTCGTAGATCGCGGCCAGCAGCCAGGCGATGCCTTTGATCAGCGCGTCGAACGGGTTGACAGCCAGCATGAAATCCCTCAACTCCTTGGCAGCGAGAGCGACGGATCGCTCATCGGTACCGGATCGAACCCGAATCCACCGCCCGGACGACACCGACAAACTCGTCGGATGCTGAGCCAGAGGCCACGCCGCACCCCGTGGGCGTCGAGCGCATCAATCGCATATTCCGAGCAACTCGGATGAAACCGACAAACCGGCACACGACGGGCGGACCACGCCTGATATAGACGGATCATCATCGTAAGGAGCCGGCTCATGATCGGCTTCCCGACAGCGCGGCGAGATCGTCGACCAAACGTGTGAACGGCAGTCGGTCGGCGCCCGGTTGCACCCTCACGAGATAGCCCATCCCGGGCTCGAGGGGTAGGTCGGCTGCCGCGGCGCGGATCCGTCGTCGGATCCGGTTCCGCGCCGGAGCCGATCCGAAACGGCGGGAGACCGCAAAGGCCAGCCGAGGCGGGCCGTCATCTGCGAGACGGGTGACATGCACGACGAAATACCGGGACCGGCGGGGTGGGGAGCCGGCCAGCGCGGCGAACTCCGCTGCCGACCGGACGCGCCAGATCACGCCGAGAGGCGCTTGCGGCCTTTCGCGCGTCGTCGACCGATGGTGGACTGACCCGCGCGCGTCCGCATTCGCAGGCGAAAACCGTGCTTGCGCTTGCGCTTGCGGTTGTTGGGTTGGAAGGTGCGCTTCACCTGGGCCTCCTCGAACATCGCTCACGCGGGAGTTGCAGTGGTGGGCAAACCGCCGACACTGCAATGGGACTCCCTCGCGAGGGACGATGCGAACGGTGGTGCAAAATGGCTTGAATTCTGAGACGTTTGACCGCACCGCCCGACAACGGGACGCGCGCGAACCCGTCGAGTCTAGAACGCTCGTGCGATGGCGCCCCAACCGCGCCCACCAGAAGGATCCGCGACCCGTCTGGGGCCTGTCTCCGAGTCGTTCTGGTCGCGCCCCTGCGTCTTCGCGACCAGGTCGAACCGCAAGTTGTGAGGTTGTCCACAGGCTGCTACGTTCCGGCGCCCCGAGCGACGTGGCAGGCGAGTACCGGTAACGGTCGCCCATCATCGAGCCGGGTCGCTCGCAGCATGACAGGGGGGAGGGACGATCGGGAATACCCGGTCGTCCACACGTGTGGACGGGGTTGTGGAGAACTCGCGGAACCAGCAGGTCGCGGCAGCCGAAGACCTATGGAGCCGGGTCAGCGCGGCCGTTCGCGCCCAATTGTCGGACGCGGTCTGGCAGACCTGGTTCCAAGGCATCCGTGCCGACGACCTCCTCGACGGCCAACTTGTCCTTGCCGTTCCCAGTTCGGTCGCGGCCGAACGGATCCGGTCGAACTACCTCGCCGTGATCCTCGATGCCGGCCAGACCCTCACCGGCGCCGCATTCGAGGTCGAACTCGTGGTCGATTCCGGCAGTCGCGCCGACGACATCGAGATCATCATCGAGGGCGAACCCGCCGCGATCGACCTCGCGGCGGCCGAACGAGCTCCCGAGGTCGACACCAGTGCCTGGGGGCCCACCACGTTGAACCCCCGGTACACGTTCGAGCAGTTCGTCATCGGCTCGAGCAACCGGTTCGCACACGCCGCCACACTCTCGGTCGCCGAGTCGCCCGCCCGCAGCTACAACCCGTTGTTCATCTACGGACCCGCCGGGCTCGGCAAGACCCACCTCTTGCACGCGATCGGACATCACGTGCGCCAGATCTTCACGACCAAACGGGTCCGCTACGTCTCGACCGAAACCATGATGAACGAGTTCATCGACGCCATGCGGGTCAAGACCATGCCCGCGTTCAAACGGCGTTACCGCGAGGTCGACGTGCTGCTGATTGACGACATCCAGTTCCTCGAACGCACCGAGCAACTCCAAGAGGAGTTTTTCCACACGTTCAACGATCTGCACACTCGCGGGAGCCAGATCGTCATCTCCTCGGACCGTCCACCGAAATCGATCGCCAAGATCGAAGACCGCTTGCGCAGCCGATTCGAGTGGGGGCTCATCACCGACATCCAACCTCCCGAGTTCGAGACTCGGCTCGCGATCTTGCGCAAAAAGGCCGACTCCGAGCACTTGCACGGCATTCCTGCCGAAGTCCTCGCGTTCATCGCCGACAACGTCAAGGACAACGTTCGCGAGCTCGAGGGGTCGTTGCACCGCATTGCCGCCTACTCGTCGCTGAACCGGGTGCAACTCGACGAAGAGGTTGCCCGCACCGTCTTGGCCGACCTCTTGCCGGCCACCCGTCCCCGCGTGATCACCCCCCAACTGATCCTGCGCGAGACCGAAGCCATGTTCTCGTGGTCGGTCGAAGACCTCACCGGGCCCCGTCGGCTCCGTCCGCTCGTCACCGCCCGCCAGATCGGCATGTACGTCATGCGGGAGCTCACCGACTGCAGCTACCCGAAGATCGGCGAGGAGTTCGGCGGGCGCGACCACACGACCGTGATGCACGCGGTCGAAAAGATCCGCGGGCAGATGGCCGAGAAGCGCCAGGTCTTCGAGCAAGTCAACGAACTCATCGCCCGCATCAAACACGGAGATGGTGGATAACCCTGTGGACAAGTGGGGATAAACCTGGTGAGAACCTGCGCGCGTTTGTTGGTGGACCAGTAACTTCCAATCCGCGACCGTGCAACGGTGGATCACTGGGGAAACCGTCGGGACAACAACATCCGGCGCGACCAGCACGAACGTCATGTTGTCCACAATCCACAGCCCCAACTATGACAACGAACGAATGACAAGGAGCCAGTGGTGAAGATCCGGTGTGAACGCGACACCCTCGTCGAAGCCGTCGCCACCGCCCAGCGCGCCGTCGCGAGCAGGACCGGCGCGCCGCCGGTGTTGTCAGACTTGCGGATCACCGCAACCGCCGACGGCATCGAGTTGGTCGGATCCGACTTGGAGATCACGAACCGGGTGCATGCGCCGGCCGAAGTCGAACGCACCGGTGTTGCCGTGGTCCCGAAGATCTTGGGCGAGATCGTTCGCAAGTTGAGCGGTGCGATCACGATCGAGGTCGACGACGGGGAAGCCACGATCTCGAGTGGCGACTTCTCGACGACGTTGCGATTGAAACAGGCCGACGAGTACCCGCGGATTGCGCCAAGTGACGGTGCAGGGGTTCGCATCGACGCAGGCTTGTTTGCGGGATCACTGAAACAAGTCGTGCGAGCTGCGTCGAAAGATGACCTGCGGCCGATCCTGACGGGCGTGTTGATCACCACCACCGACTCGGGTATCCGTCTCGTGGCAACCGACTCCTACCGCTTGGCAGTACGCGACCTGGTCGGCATCAACGTGCTGGGTGATCGTCAGAAGGTGTTGGTCGCAGCAAAGGGACTCGCCGAGGTCCAGCGACTTGCCGGCGATGGCGAGATCGAAATCGTGCTCGGCGACCGCGATGTTGTGTTCCGCACCGGTCGTGCCGAGGTGACTGCCCGTCTCATCGATGGCGATTTCCCGAACTACGAGCAGCTGATTCCGTCGGGGTATCCCAACCGCCTGACCGTGAACCGTGCCGCGTTTCGTGAAGCCGTCGAACGCGTCATGGTGGTCGGACAAGGACGCGACAACGCGGCAGTGAAGCTGTCGATGCGATCCGACGGTCTCGAACTCACAATGACCGCGCAAGACATTGGCACATCGCAGGGGATGATCGAAGCCAAGTACGAGGGCACCGAACTCGTCGTTGCGTTCAATCCGGCGTTCTTGCTGGACGGTCTCGATGCAATCGAGTCGGACGAAGTCGCGCTCGAGACGATGGACAACCTGAAGCCGGCCACGTTGCGGACGGCCGATGGCGGCGATTTCCTCTACCTGCTCATGCCTGTACGCACCTCCTGAGGTTCGCATGGAGGGCGCGACACACATCGCGCGGTTGTGGCTGGATCGATTCCGTGCAATCGATTCAGCCGATCTCGATCTGAGTCCGGGCCTCACGGTGTTCGCGGGAGCGAACGCCCAAGGCAAGACGTCGTTGCTCGAAGCAGTCGGTTGGATTGCGCGGGGCCGGAGTTTTCGTGGTGTTCCCGACCACGTGTTGGTCCAGAGCGGTCACGCGCAGGCGATTGTGCGGGCCGAAGTGGTGACCGAGACCCGCACCCAGTTGTTCGAGGCCGAACTCAACGCCCAAGGCCGCAATCGTGTGCAACTGAACAAGTCGGCCGTGACGCGCCGACGCGACGTGCACGACCTCGTGCGGGTCAGCGTGTTCGCGCCCGACGATCTTGACCTCGTGAAGGGCGGACCGATCACCCGACGTGAGTACCTCGATGACCTGTTGGCCGCGGTAGCGCTTCGCTACGACGTCGCCCGCAGCGACTACGAACGGATTCTTCGGCACCGAAACGCGTTGTTGCGTGCAGGTGTTCGTGACGGAACCGATCGGGCGACCCTCGATGTCTTCGACGAGCAACTCGTGGTCGCAGGGAGCGAGGTCTTGCGCGGCCGATTGCGACTGCTCGCCCAACTCGACGATCGGATTCGTGTCGGGTATCACGCGCTGGCCGGATCGACGATTGCTGTCACCGCGACGTACAGGGCCGAGTGGCACGACGGCGATCTCGAAGGTGACGACCTCGAGGGGTTGCAGCAGGCGCTGCGATCAGCGCTCGAACGAACCCGCGGCCGCGAGCTGGATCGGCGGGTCACCCTCGTCGGACCGCATCGCGACGAGGTCGTTCTGCTCGTTGGGAACCTCGACGCGCGTACCCATGCGTCGCAGGGCGAACAACGAACGTTGGCGCTTGCGATGCGGCTCGCTGGCCACCATCTGGTCGCGGCACTCACCGGTGTCGTACCGGTCTTGTTGCTCGACGACGTGTTCAGCGAACTCGACGATCAACGCGCCGGCGCGCTCGTCGAAAACCTGCCACCTGGGCAGACGCTGCTGACTACCGCCGGAACCTTGCCCGCAGCGGTGCATCCCGATCGGACCGCGACCGTGGTGGCCGGCAAGGTGCTGGCGTGAGCGGCGGTGCCCGCCGCGCGCGTCGGTCGGGGCCGAACGATCCGATCGCGGTCGGCGAGGCCGTTGCGCGAGTCAGTGCCGATCTCGGGTCGGCGCCGCTCGATCTGGTGACACAGGCGGGAGCGGCGCTCGGGGAGTGGCTCGGCAACGACCGCGACCTGGTTGTGCTGCGGTCGTTCGTCGATGGCGAACTCGTCGTCGAAGCAGCGGACGCGCGCTTCGCGGCCGACCTCGGCTACCGCCGCGACGAACTTCGCGAGGTGCTCGCAGCGTGCTTGCCGACGGGGTCGCTGCGCCGGGTCCGCATCGTCGTGAAGCGGCGCTGATGAACCCCGGATTGTCGCAGCCCAGTGGTACACTGTCCTGACCCTGATTACCCGGTCTGACCTGGACTTTTGTGCTCGCGTCCCGGTCATGAACGGGGTTCGTCCCACCCCCCGTTGCACCAGTCGTTGCACCAGCCGTGACGGGCGGTCGGGCAAGGGTCGAGCGGAGTCGAGCAAGGGGTCGGACCGGGCGTCACGAGACGCGACCGGGCCGTCCGACGAACCAGCAGCAGGGGTGGAACGTGCCGAGCGCACACCGCCCGGAGAAGGGGTAGCCGTGGCCTACGCGGCCAAGGACATCACAGTTCTGAAGGGCCTCGAACCGGTCCGTGAACGACCCGGCATGTACATCGGGTCGACGGGTCCGTCGGGGCTCCACCACCTTGTGTACGAGGTGGTCGACAACTCGGTCGACGAGGCGCTGGCAGGGCACTGCACGCGCATCGACGTGACCTTGCTCGCCGATGGCGGATGTCGGGTTCGAGACAACGGGCGCGGGATCCCCGTCGACGAACATCCCGAGTACCCAGGCACGTCCGCCGCCGAGGTCGTGTTGACCGTGCTCCACGCCGGCGGCAAGTTCGGCGGCGAGGGTGA